>ENA-OWZL01000003-OWZL01000003.1-human-gut-metagenome-genome-assembly--contig:-NODE-3-length-226284-cov-37.7227_pt1 | contig 226284 bp, 180 predicted proteins | sample MGYA00249257_ERZ652109 | MGnify/ENA primary metagenome ERZ652109 (study PRJEB26925, sample SAMN05827267) | human gut metagenome | biome: ENVO:2100002; feature: ENVO:00000062; material: ENVO:00002003...
TCTATTAAAGTTACCCTTTTTTACCACCGATATGAAAAAGAAATTTTTTACTAATTTATGGTTGACTTTTCATAGCTGGTCTTCTTTATAAATTCTATATATTATAAATGTACTGTTCCCCCCTATCCTGTATTGCCCATATATCAACATCTGTATCAACAAAATTATCTTTAAATTCCTTAGTCACTTCGAAAGACAATCCAAAATGCACAGGAACAAATAATCGTGGTTTAATCTTTTCACAGAAAATAAGTGCTCCCTCAGAATATGTTTCACCAAGCATTGGGTTCAACGGACAAAATGCAATATCAATTTCCCGGTTTTTTACTGATTCAAGAGCCTTTAAATATGAGGTCTTCGCAATCCTATATGCCAATTTGTTTTTCTTGAGATCTTTACTTCCCAATTCAGATTCCCAATACCACAAACTCATATCTCCTGCATGAAATATCTTTGTTTCTTCTATTTGAAGCCAAAAGCTAATTCCTTCATCATTACTGGCACATGCAATAATTGTAATACCTTCTACTACAATCCTCTCTCCGCAAGAAATAAAAATCACATCTTCATCTGTTTGTATATCATCCGAAAAAATGTATATGACATTATTATACTTTTCTTTCCATTTCAAAATATTCCTATTATAATGATCAATATGCTTATGTGTGACCAAGACAATCACTTTTCGTTTACTTTGAATTAAGTCTTCCGAAATGATTCCTGCTGTCAATCCAACTCCTTTAGGTCCCGGTGTATGCATGGCATAATCGATTACAACCAATATATCATCCGTTTCAATAGCAATCCCACTATTATGTAAATATGTTATAATCAATGCATTATTTACAGACATAATCCCTCCATTATGACCCGATAGATTTATATCTTCTTATTCCAAAAAGAAAAAACAAGTAGCAGGGAATCAGAAACAAAAGCGATAAAAGTGGAATAAACATATAAAAATCATTATCACGTTTGCCTACTAAATATAATAATGGATAGTATTGAACTAACGCTAATGGTATGATATATGTCAAAATCCCTACAACCCACTTACCATAAATATTAAAAGGATATTTTCCATATTCCTTTGCTCCATAAGTAAAAAGATTCATAAAATCAAGGTTTTGAACCGTAAAAAATGAAAAAGTTGCCTTAAAAACAAACAGTGCAAAAAACAAAACACTCCCACATATAATCATTAAAACTATAGTAACTATCTTTTTTAAATCCCAAGATATACCACTTTTAGGAATCGCATAAAGCAAAACTCCTACTGCCTGAATAAGTAATCCTGCTCTCGTAAAATCCACTCGTGGTGCTAAAACCTGAAAAACCGTATTTAGTGGGCGTACCAAAGCCCTGTCAAATTCTCCATTACCCAAAACGCTACCAAAAGTTGCCATTCCCCCGCCTAATGCCTCACCTAAAGAAAATGATAATGTCACGATTCCAAAACATATCATAATATCGCAATATTCAAATTCTCTAACGGTATCTATATAATTGAACATGAATTTTATGCCTAAAAATCCGGCAAAAGCTGTAAAAAACTGTCCAATGATAGTCATTAAAAACGAAATCTTGTACTGCATCTGGCTTTCCAAATTTAAAACCATCATTTTAAAATATACTCGCATGAATAATCATCCTCCTTGAGCAATGACCTTCTTTAAAGAATATGTCATTAGGACTTTTCCCAGTAAAAACAATATAATTAACCAAAATATCTGAAAACCAATCGCAATAAGAGCATCCTTACCAATCAAATTTCCGCTATAAATAAGTAATGGTGTACTTTGCATAGATGAAAATGGAAGTGCATACAATATCGCTTTCAATTGTTCAGGAAAAAAAGTTAATGGAATAATTCCTCCCGAGAGAAAAGATACTGTTGCTGTTACAATTATCTTTATTCCTCTTTGAGCAATTGTGTAAAATAAAGTAATAAACATCAACATTGCAAATGCCACAACAACCCCCAATGCCAAAATTAGCGCTACCAAAAACTCAACAAACTGTAATATGCTTATTGGCAAACATAATTTAAATGGATCTGGTAGGAGAAATGCTATTACAAGAATAGGTAAACAACTTACCAATATTGAAGTCAATCGATTCGACATCGCTTGAAAATACCATTTCCCATACAGATCAATAGGCCTTACAAGTTCGTACGCAATAGAACCATCATTTATAACGCTATATATTTCGTTATCTGCTGCTACGACCGCCAACATCTGCATTGCCATTCTCTTTATCCATACATAACTAACAATTTGAGGAAAACTCATTGGTAAAGTTTTATCAGTTGATTGATATATAGCAACATACATCATTAATTCCATAAATACCCATATAAAATTAGACAAAACAACACCAAATGCAATCACTCTGTATTGAATACGATCTAATAAACGAATTCTAAAAAGTGAATAATACTTTTTCATATTTGATACTCCTCATAAAGTTTAGCTACCATCTCATCGGCAGAAATATCTAAAATCTGTAAATCTACAATATCTGATGTTTTCGACAAATATGCGATACAATCTGACGCAGAAATAATCTTAGGTAAAAATGATATGGTAACCTCATTATCCTTTACATTATCAATACTCATTCCATCACATATTTTCGGACATTCTCCATTATATTTTGCTATTATTTTTTTCTTATCAGATACTCTTCTCTTTAGGTCATTTATACTTCCATCCAACAAGATTTCACCTTTACCAATAAGCATAACCCTTTCTGTTAACGCTTCAACATCCTGCATATCATGAGTGGTAAGAACTACTGTCATCTTTTTTTCCTTGTTAATTTGTTTAACAAATTCTCTTACAGCTAATTTAGAAACTGCATCTAATCCAATTGTTGGTTCATCCAAAAATAGTATATCTGGACTATGTATAAGTGAAGCAGCAATTTCGCATTTCATCCTTTGTCCCAAACTCAAATTTCTCGTTGGTGTTTTTAATATCTCACCTAAATTCAATAATTCACTTAATTCATCAACATTTTTTTTATAATCCGCTGTTTTAATGGAATATATATCTTTCAACAATTCAAAACTATCTATGACAGGAATATCCCACCAAAGCTGACTTCTTTGCCCAAAAACCACTCCAATTCTTTTTACATAAACCTTCCTGTCTTTCCAGGGAACATATCCATTAATTCTACAACTTCCACTATCCGGAGTCAGTATTCCACATAAAGTTTTAATTGTTGTACTTTTCCCCGCTCCATTAGGTCCTATATAACCAATTATCTCACCATCATCTATTTTAAAACTGACATCATTCAAAGCTTTAATAACTGTATCATTATGGACAAAAAGAGCCTTAAATGCATTTTTTAATCCTGACTCTCTTTTAGAAATATGATATTCTTTTACAAGATGATTAACTTCTATCATTTATGCACCCTCGCTTATCTTATTTATTATTTGATTGAAAATTTCCTTTGCTATAACATCTCTATCCTGATTTGCATCCAACCACATAAATTTTTCTTTTCTAGAAGAATAATAACTATAAGCCACCTTGAAAGATTCTTCATTTTCATACTTCGTAGTTTCATTTCGTTGCTTTATTCTCTCACAACATGTATTAATTCCTAGATCTAGAAATACATTTATATCAGGTTTTTTTATTTGCGCATATATTTTTTCTACACTTCGATAGTCCCCATTTTCAAGTAAGTGATAACATATTGCCGAATCTATATAACGATCAACTATGACCACATCGTAACTGGAAAGAGCAACTAAAACTTCATTCTCAACTTTTTCATAAAATAATAGTGCACTTATTATATTTCTCAAAGCATTTCTGTCCTCTTTTAATTCCGAATGATTCTCTTTCATATATGCTTTTGCCTTAGCACTTACTTTAAAATAGACTTCCTTTGTATCTATTGTCTTCAAATGAACATAATGGGCCTTTATACCATTAGTTATACATAATTCCTTAATCAGCTTCCCTTGAGTTGTTTTTCCACTTCCGTCTAATCCAGATAACGCCACTAAAATCCCCATTTGTCTCCTCACACTGTTCTTACTATATAAGATTTTCAATATATCTATTATAAGATTATTAGATTATCCATATTTTAATAATTGAAAAATAGTCAAATATATCTATTGTAATATTATTACTTACAAACTGTACGATTTTTTAATAATTTATAATTTCATATTTCAAATTAATCCAATTTGCATAAATCAAAACATAAATTATTTGATTAAAAATCGACTTAATAGGCATAACAACGAAATATTATGTAAATTTCTGCCGCGTACTGTACTATTTTATCAAAAAAGAATTAAAAATGCAATGATTAACTATTTTATACAGGGATTTCGCTTTTAACTTTTTTATCTATGCATTTTTATAAATAATCCAGTTATCAGCATTCCATCTGCGGTTACCCTTCGTTCCTGGTCAATACGCGCAAAATTCCCCCTGCTTTTTCCCTATATATTTTTTCTGCTGATTTTCTATCCGCCTTTTTCACATAAAATCTGTTTCACTTTTTCTGTTAACAGATCATCGCAAAAAATCCGGTTTATGCTCTTTCGGCTTATACCACTTCCTGCAAAGTTCCGGCTTCTTCGGTACAAATATAACTCTCTTACATTAAAGCCTATGATTATCAGATTAAATATGGTTTCAACCGCATCTCGACAATAACAGTGCTTTGCGTGATAATACGTTTTCAATTGATGGAAACCATTCTCCTCAATGTCCCTCCTGCGGTGCATCATTTCCCATAAGACCCGGTAGTCTGCCGCTTCCAGAGTCGTTACAAGCCACATGAAACGCTCTGTTTCTTTTCCATTTTCTTCCCACTGCTCATGATACCGCACCACACGCAGTTTATATGGACACCCTTCCATCTTAAAACCAGAAAGATCCCATACTTCAATCTTCTTTTTCCCTTTCCAGAAAGATGCCTTTTTTCCCTCATCCTGTTTGAACAGACGCTCTGCATTCTGAAAAATCATTCTTCTTTCGTCTTTCAGGCGTATCACCCCTTCCAGACCATTTTCCTTCAGAGTGTTGATAAATGGAGCATTCAGATATAACGCATCCGCCACAATCACATCCGCAAAATGTCCATGCCGTTTCTTCAGCTGCTCAATCAACCTTTTTCCGCCTGTCAGTTCTCCTTCGTCTTTCCCAGAACCATCCCTTGGTTTTAACATTTCCTGCCCCAGAATTACGTGTGGTGATTTACCTATAATCATGCACACCACACTCCGGTAAAAGTATTCGGTTTCCCCTGTGTGTTTTTTTCGGCTCAGACAGTTCGGACAGGATTTTTTTGTACTGCTGAATAATTCCACACCATCGAGACCTGCCACAACATATCCGCCTATCGTTCCTTCCCGGAATACCCAGTTACGTTTTATGATATCAATCATTTCTTCATGTATGCTGCGTATTTCATCCGGGTTTATTCTGGAGAGAAGGTCGCGGACTGCATCAGCTTTTGGAATCCTTCCACTGATACAGTTTTTCAATCTTTTCGACATGCTTTCAGGGGCTGAAAAAATGGTATGGAAACTTTCATACTGCAGCATCAGAAAAAGCAGTACCGGCATGACAATGTTAAACAATGGAATAGATTTTCTTTTTCTTTCGTCCGTTAAACACTTGATTTTTTGCGGGATTTTATATACACTCTTCATATAAGTTAGCAGTTTCTTCAATGCTAATTTTTCATTCAGGACACCTTCTTTCGTATGTTTTGTTCCATAACATAATTATACAATAAAAGGTGTCCTTTTTGAGTGATTATACAGAAAAAAACAGTAATTTAATACCCCAAATTGATATCCCCTGCTTTGCCTGGAATTCACAGGCAGAACAGGGGCTTTTATTTTTTAAAGCGAAATCTCTGTATTTTATATAACTATTATTTTCTAAAACTGAAGTGAAAAGTTTATTTCCACTTTGAGAGGGATGAAGTGGATTTGTAACGATGCTTAATATAAGCTATATCCAACAATGGTTTATCTGTTTGATGTACGAAATTATCAAACTCTCGTTCCATATTAATCAACTCAGCAAGTTCGATTAACTCCTCTTCTGTCTCTACTGGCTTTCCATACTCTTTAATAATTTCGTTAAATTCGGTATCACTTCTTGGCTTTCTCCCCCTCTAGTCCCTCCTTTCCAAATAAAAAAGGTAGCACTAGATCAGCAACAGATTTCTCTGCTGAAGCCAATTTAGTCCTACCTAAACATTTGTTATTAAATTGTCACCTCACTTGGTACATAGATATTAGAATAAGTATCTATGTAATTCAAATTTCGGTTATATCGCCAGCGCTGACTATTTTCACCGATTAGATTGATAAAAAAAATAGGACTAAATTAGGCTCAACCCCTTGTATTTACTGGGTTTTCTCTAACTTGGTCCTATTATAACTCAATCTCCAGATTCCCATTTTGAGACCGTCTGTCTGCTCGTTTCCGTCAGTTCCGCTAACTGCTCCTGTGACATTCCTGCCCGTTTTCTAAGTAACTGTATATTATCTGAAAGCATGTTTTTCCTCCCATCTCCTCTCGTGTTCTCATACATTTCATACTTTTCATACTTTATTGTAAACATACGAAACATCATTTTCCAGCAAAAGATATAACAAAAAGAGACCACACATGTTATTTTTTTAACATGGGTGATCTCTTCTTTTCTATTTCGTCCTGACTTTCCTGTTTTGCCTTGACTTTGTTATTTTACCTTGACTTTCTTATCCAGCCCCTTTGACTGCAGCAGCTTCTTATATGCTTTCACTTTACCCTTCGGCACTTTGACCACGGTTTTCTTCGTGATTCCCTTAAACGAACCGCTCGCAAGCCCTTTCTTCGTCAGCTTTGCCGACTTGATCGTAAGTCTCTTTAAGTTCTTACAGCCGCCAAACGCATTTTTGCCGATCTTCGTGACATTTTTGCCGACTGTGACCGTCTTTAATTTTGTACATTTTTCAAATGCGCTCCTGCCGATAGATTTCACATTTGTACCGACTGTGATATTCGTCACTTTCTTATTGTTGCGGAATGCCTTGTCTGCGACCGAGGTAACTTTGTAAGTCACTCCGTCGTATCTGACAGATGCAGGAATCTTTACGGTTCCCTTTGCGCTGCTCTTTGGCTTGATGTATTCTACGGTCGGATTCTTCTGGTCAGAACCTGTTACTTTGTACTGGCTGCCGGAGGCATCCTTGAACCTGGTTCCTTTCTTTTTCGGAGTTGGTTTCGTCAGCCCGATGCTTTCTGTGGTTTCCGTGTCCGGCTGCTCCGGCTTTTCTGTAGATCCTGTATCCGGCTGTTCCGCCGGTGTCACTTCTTTTGCCGGAATTACAACGCTTGTTTTGTCTGCGATCTCATTTTGTGCTGCCTCATCTGAGAAATATTTCTGACAGACACTGCAGACATAATGCGCAGTATTTCCATTCTCTGTTTCGGTTGCTTCTTTAGCAGGCACATTCGTCAATGAATGGCTGACTGCTGCCACGGAAATATTTCCATTCATTACAGCATGACAGAATCTGCACTCCGTATGACCGGTACCTGCTTTGGTACAGGTCGGTGCCATCTCGCCTTCGCCTGTATAAAGTACTGTTTTGTCTTCCTCACAGGCTGCTCTTGTGATGGTAATTTCCTTGTCAGTCGTCTCATAGCATTCTTTGTCTGCCGCGACATAGTGTGCCATCACTTTGATGCTGTCACCGGCAGGAATTGTTTTTGCAAGTGTATCCGCATCAAAGGACCAGCCGCTATCCTTTCCCAATACAATCCCGGCTGCCTCACAGACTGTCACAATGCCATTTGCAACATCTGCATCTTCCGGCACCTCCGTCGGGATTGCCGCTTTTGCGACGGTAAATGGCTTCTGAATGGACTTTGCGCTGTCACTGTTGGAATATACCACCATATATTCCCCTGCATTTCTTATCTCGTCAGCCTCTTTACCATCTCTCGTAATCGTATAATCCCATCCGGCCGTATCCGTAAAAAACTCTTTTTTCATTACTGTGACAGACTTTTTGCTTTCTGCAAAAGAGATTGCTGCTCCGGCACTTTCCGTCAGATCATCTCCGGTGTATGTAAGTCCCATCGGAACCGTAATATCATCCTCCGCAAAATCAGGTTTCATCTCGAAAGTTCCATTTCCTTTCAAACTGCCCCCTCCTGCAAAGCAGCCCGGATCTGCAATTATGAGCGTTCCATTATTTGTAATGACAGAATCATTGGTCAATGTCTTTCCTGCCGGAATAATCAGGCTGATTCCGTCTGTAATCTCTAATTTCTCACCATAGAAAACCGCGTCATTATTCCTTAGCAGGATCACACTGCCAGTCTGTGTTTTTGCATACTTAAAAGCCGTCTTTATCGATGTATCATAAGTTGTGGTTTCGTCCACTGTGACCTCTGCAGTTATGATTTCATTACAGCAGCCGCACTCGTCTTCTTTGTCTTTATCCGGTTTATGACCCAGCAATGTTGCACTCACAGCAGGCATGGTAAATTTACCGCCTGTTATCCTTTGTATGTTTTGCGAACCTGTTGTATCCTCTGCAGTAGGATACCAGGAACAAACCTCCTTCCCAACACCGATCTGCTTCTCTGCACAGCCAAACAGCTGATCATCAATGCTTGTCACATTCTTTTCACTCTCCGACAGAATACAGTTCTTTGGAAGCGTGAGTGGATACCATTTTCTTTTGATCCCCGGTCCTGTCACTGCAGGAATCATATCTTCCTTACAATAAAGATCCAGTTTGGCAAACTCGTTATACGTTAAGAAATTTTGTATCTGTATATCTTTTTCTAATATCGCTTTCGTCGAATTATAAATAACTACCGCGCGCTCGCTGTTTTTTGTATTTTCCACAACTGCACCGGACTCCACACGCAGCACGGCATTTCCGTTCATGGCAAGTGTTGCATATGAATAACCGGAGATTATCTTTGCGCCGCTCTCCAACGTAAGTGTCTGTGACATATCAGCATTTCCTGCCAAAAGCGCATATCCGCTCTCATTCGATAATACAGCGTCCTTCACGGCAAAATTTCCTTCATAATAATGCAGATAGCATTCTTTCAGGTTTATATCCTCTATTCGAAAATCATTGGCATCTCCCACAAGCATCAGCTCTCCGCCATTTCCAGTCAGCGTATAAGGTCCGCCTTCCCCTGAGCGCAGTGTTACCTTCGCATTTCCAAACCTGATAACATTAGAGGATTTGCCGGAATATGTGATATCTTTCCGCAGTATGATATCTACCGTCCGGCAGTCTTTAATTTCTGTTCTGTTGGAATATAAATATTCCAGCACGCTCTGCCAGTTTTCATAATAGCTGCTATCCGTTCCATTACAAACGAGTTCTACTTCTGCCCGCCCCAGATCTTCTTTTGTATCAGATGGAAGCACTTCCACATTTTCAGCATACAGTTCTGCCCGGTACACGGTTTTCTTCATTCCAACATAAAAGAAATCATACCCCGGTGAGAGCATATCGGCAATCGCATACCCATTTGTCTCATCCAGAAGTTCATCTCTTCTTCTCGTTTGTATCCCAATTTTGTTATAGCTGCCACCGGAAAGTTCTACCCGGGCACGCTTTCCTTCATACCCTCTAGACACTAAACTGTTACTGCGCACATACAAAGAACTGATTTTTGTATTGATTCCGGATATGGCAAGCTTTGTACCCGCACACGCATTTACATATTGATAATAACCATCTGTAATCTCACAAACAGCTCCATCTTCACTTTCGAGCGACGACGCTTCTCCCAGATACAGTTCCGATGTACACTTACCTTGTTTAAAAACACCTTCGGAGCCCGTTCTTATATATGCAGAAACATATTCACCGTTTTCCACTGTTAACTTTGCCCCATCCTGCACATTAAGGCTTCCCTTTAGTTTTCCGCTTTCACCGGCAGAAGAATCCTTTAAAGTAATTGCGGCATTTTCTCTGGAAACCGTTAAGGTAAGATTTCCTGTTTTCCAGTTTGAACCGTCTTTGTATCCAATGGTCTTTCCATTCAGATCAAACGTAATATTTATTTTTTTCTTACCGGATGCCTCTGCCACCCAGTTCACTGCATCCGTGTTGTACTGATTTACCTCAATATCATTTTTCAAGGTTATGACCACATCCAGACTGCCGTCAGATGTATCTGCTTTTACAGCCTCCCCCACTGCTGCAAGTGCAGGCTGCATCGCCGTATAAGCAGTCTCCTCTTCTCCTATCTTAACACCCACATTGCCCGTCGATACTGTATATGCAGCGATCTGTGTATTGACATAATATTTGCCGCATGTTACCCTGCAGTAATAGGTATAAATTCCTGCCGGAAGTCCGGTCGGGATCTGATAAACAGACCGGTTTGAATCCGGTATCGCTGAGTCTGCCTCTGTTTTTCCTCCTTCCGGAGTCTTTCTCAGATACCAGGTATATGATAAATTTCCACTCTCCAAATTACCCTGTTTCTCTGCAGTCACGGTAAGCTGCGGTGCGTCTTTGTATCCGACGAGTGCAACCGCATCTTCGGAAGCAAACTTCGGATGACCTGTAACCTTAACCGGTGCCACAGCTGCCGTCACACTCTCGTTAATGTTTTTCGTATCCATATCAAGATAATAACTGCCATCCGCTTTCTTCAGACAATATCCCTCTTCCATACAGTCTGCCGCTTTTATCCCGTTATTTTCAATTTTGATTCCACTTTGGAACGTTCCGCCGGTAATATGGACCTCACCACTCACATGCAAAGGTCCTTTCAATGTGCCACCCTTAATATCCGTTCTGCCACGGATCACATACAGGCTCCCATAATTATTCCTCTGTTCAAGCCGGGCACCTTCCTCTATCGTAAGTGCATCCCCATTCATCGAAATCGCACTGCCATATCTGGTATTCTCAACTGTCACACCATCCTTAACCGTGCAGCTTCCACTATATATCGCCACTGTATTGTACGAAGTATTGCTTCCTGTCAATTTTCCACTTTTTTTCCCGGAATTATCCTCAATGATCACATTCGTTGATGGGCTGCTTGTAATAAACACGCCATTATTTCCTACATCCAGCGTATGTCCGTTCAGATCCAGATAAAACGTCCCTTCTGAGAATTTCAATACATCTGTAGTGGAAGTATCTGCCAGCAGCTTGATCGTGCAGCTGTCTTCAACGGAACCATCCGGACGCCACTCCGCAAAGCTGGCATATTCGGTTGTTGTTCCATTTTGTGTAACCGCGATCACCTTTGCCGTCTCTTCCGCTTTCACCGTGATGTTTTCAAATCCGGTGATATCCGCCACAAAGAAAAACATCAGCACAGACAGCATCCACGCCATCAGGTATCGGGAAATCCCCATTGTTTCTCTCTTATGCATACTCGCCTCCCTGTTCTATTACATCCCTATTTTACCTTCACCTTCTTATCCAGTCCCTTCGACTGCAGCAGCTTCTTATATGCTTTCACTTTACCCTTCGGCACTTTGACCACGGTTTTCTTCGTGATTCCCTTAAACGAACCGCTCGCAAGCCCTTTCTTCGTCAGCTTTGCCGACTTGATCGTAAGTCTCTTTAAGTTCTTACAGCCGCCAAACGCATTTTTGCCGATCTTCGTGACATTTTTGCCGACTGTGACCGTCTTTAATTTTGTACATTTTTCAAATGCGCTCCTGCCGATAGATTTCACATTTGTACCGACTGTGATATTCGTCACTTTCTTATTGTTGCGGAATGCCTTGTCTGCGATCGAAGTGACTTTGTAAGTCACTCCGGCGTATCTGGCTGTTGCAGGGATCTTTACGTTTCCCTTCGCATTGCTCTTTGGCTTGACATATTCTACGGTCGGATTCTTTTTGTCAGAACCTGTTACTTTGTACTGATTACCGGCAGCATCTTTAAATTTTGTGCCTTTCTTTTTCGGAGCCGGTTTCGACTGGCCGGTGTTTTCTGTGGTTTCCGTATCCGGCTGCTCCGGCTTTTCTGTAGATCCTGTACCCGGCTGCTCTGCCGGTGTCACTTCTTTCACTGGAATTATAACGCTTGTTTTGTCTGTGATCTCATTTTGTGCTGCCTCATCTGAGAAATATTTCTGACAGACACTGCAGACATAATATTCGATATTTCCGGTTTCTTTTTCGGTAGCTTCTTTTGCAGGAACTTTTTTCATATTATGACCTGATGCTGGAATTTCTGTTACATCCGTCTTAGCATCACATCGTATGCAGTGTCTCGACTTACTTCCAACGTTTTTGCATGTTGCTTCTGCATCCACTGTAAAATCCTTTGCAAAATCATGCCCTAATGCATCAATCACCGGAATACTGCTGATTTCATTCTCCCCGTCTTTATCACTAAATCTCTTCCTGCATACGCTGCAGGTCCAGTATTCATCCTCGCCTGCTGTTACACAGTCCGCTTTTCGATCCGTCTTGACCAGGGTATGCGTATATTTATTTTCCTGTTCATTGGAATAAAGATAAGCGACTACATTTCCACTTTCGTCACAGCTGTCATATTCCCTGTTCTGATAAACTTTCTTACCGCCTAATACCGGGTAGAGGTCTGTTCCGATGGTCTGTCCCCAGATCGTTTCTGTCCGGTCAGCCTGTAAGAGATAAGCAACTTCGCCATTTGCAAACTGTTCCTTTGTTTTTCCAACTGTTCCATCCTTATGATCAATTTCGGTATCAGACAGGTAGTAACAGTTTGTTACTGTAGCACCATAATTATCTCCACATATATCACCAACATGATAATCGCCACTAACACCACCTGTATTATAACAGTTTATGATTGTTCCATCATTATCTCCGCATACACCTCCATTAAAAGCAACACCACTTACATTGCCTGTATTATAGCAGTCTATGATTGTTCCGGTATTATATCCGCACACACCTCCGAAGTCATTCGTATAATCATCTGTTAATTTATTGATCATGCCTGCATTATAACAGTTTGTTATTGTTCCATCATTATATCCGCATACACCTCCAACACCACCATTTACACTAAAATAAGAATCCAGCACTCTTACATTGGAAACCTTACCCCCACTTCCTACATGACCAAATAATCCTACACAACCTGCCATTCCCATTTGATTCAAATACAATCCACTGATCGTATGGTTTTGTCCATCAAAGATGCCCGAGTAAGAATAATACTTATCATCACCAGCCCACATTCCAATCGGTGTCCAATCCGTAAATGATCCATCATTCAATGTTCCATCAGACTTCAGAACATTTTCATTCACAACAATGTCCGCTGTAAGAACAGCATTTATGTTGCCGGATGTATAATTCTCATTATTTATCTTATTCGCAAACCAGTATAGCTGATCTGCATTGCTGATTTCGTAAACCTTATCATATACACCGTCCTTATCCATATCATACTTGTCTGTTGTAAGCACTGCCGGCTGATATGCCTTGTCGCATGCACAGAGACCACTCTCATCTGGACTATGTGCTTCTGTTACTTCTGCGACGTAAGCAATCGGACAGTTTCTACATACTAATCCTTTCGTATGTTCACTGTCATTTTTCCATGTATATCTGATGCCGCCATCGGTATTATGCTCATGCTCTATATCATATATAAAAACACCAGCCCCCTCTTTGGCACTGAACCTCTCCATATTAGCAATTCTTGCATTCTCATCATAAAAATTGATGCTGTCTGTGCTTTCCAGTGTCAGATCTTTTTTTAATGATGCTATGCCATATACATTTGTTTTCGAAACTGTAGCACCTGATTCTTTCCATTTCAGTGTGATAATAGAGTTATAAGTTTTATTATTATATAAAATGCTATCATCATAATCATCTTTTCCGCCTTCCATCACAATCTGACTACCTGATATACATACAATTTCCGAATAGGCAAATGACATAAAAGAATCAGATATTGCCTCAATATAACTGTTTGTTATAGTCACACCATCAACATCAATTGCGCGGTCCTCACTACTTCCGATAACTTCACTGTTTTCTATGGCTAAACTACCCTCACAATTAATCAAAGAAGTCTTTATCGTTGCATCTGTAATATTCAGATTCATTGTTCCAAATGGAGTAGTGAGTCTACTTCCATCACTAATCTCACCGGTAACTGTCAGACTTCCCTTATTATCGCAGCCCATTATTTTCAGTGTGTATTCCTTCTCGGCATCTACGTAAAAATAAAAGTTTTCGCTTATTGTATTTTCACCATATAGTAAAACTGTAAGGTCACCATTCTCACTCTGAATATTCTTAATAGATGCGTTGTTCATTATAAGCTGATTTGTTGTACTGTCATAATACCAGTTTTCACCTTGATATATTGCAGCTTCGTTATTGTCAATTCCATCATCCTGTAACTTGCCCTCTGTGATAATTGCTTTATCGTCACCACTGCTCTCTGTTACAGTCAGCGTTTGAGGCATACTTTCTGCTACAGCAGCTACTGTAGTTTCCTCTGCCGCCTTTACCACGTTTTCCCCCGATACATCGATCCCCGAAATCATCATCAATGCCGCAAGAACCATGGCTATTTTTTTCTTCACTTTCCTTCCTTTTGTTCCTCTCATAAACCTCTCCTTTCCGCAGCCCTACATCCACTCAATCTGAGCAGCCCGTTTCACTGCCTGCTGTCTGTTTTTCACACCCAGTTTCCGGTATATCCCGGAAGTGTGATACTTTACGGTTCCCACTTTCTTGTTCAGCTTTTCTCCTATCTGTTCATAAGAAAGTCCATCTACCATCAGCTTTAATACCTTTTTTTCTGTCGGTGTCAGTACCACCGCATACTCCTCCGGTGACTTCATATAATCCGGAAGTCTCTTTGCCACATCCATAGCAAGCTCTAAGATCTGATCCGTAAAATCGTCCGATCCCTTTTTCTCCCGGTACACACGGAGCATTTTCTCCATGTAGGCACCTTCGTCCGCAAGGAGTCTGATATAGCGATAGCGTTTTGCAAGCAGGATCGCCTGTTCAAGTTCCCCGCACATATCCTCCATACTGTCCGCCTTATAGCAGGCGATCGCTATCATCATGTGACATTCACAGATATCCATGTAGCGGTTACATTTTTTTAATATATGAAGCATCCGTTTTGCAAGCACCAGCGCTAACATATGTTTTCCTGCAAACAGATAGCACCTGATCTTTACAAGATATGCATACACATCCATCATGTAAATGGGTTTTGTCTCATCCGGGGCACTGCCCGTCATCCATTCCTGAACAACATCCATGTTTCCGTCATAGCAGGCTGCCCACGCTGTCAGTGCTTTTAAACTGTTCATCAGCTCTTCCCAGCCCCATTTTTCAATCTGGGTTTTGATCTGTGCCACCAGCGGTTCCGCTGCTTTTATCTGTCCGTTTAAAAGTAATATCTTCATCTGCAGTGCCATCGCCACAAACAGACACTGGATATCCCGCTTATTTTCCATAAATGGAATCGTCCCCGTGATCAGCAGCAATGCATGAAACGGATCATTTTCCTGGTAATACCATTCTGCAAGGGCAATATCGATGACACCTTTACTTTTATCTCCATACAAAGTCTGTATGGTTTTCTGCAGTGCTGCCCTGTTCTCTGCTATTTTCCTTCCATACCTGGTAAAATCCCTGAACCCATTTAAGATGCTCGGCCGACTTGCAGATAAGGTAAGATTCTTCACAGGAAGTTTCATATCCGTCAAAGCCGCAGCGATATGAAAAAATTTATTATCACTGACATAAGGCATAACGATTTCTGTCGCCATACGGATATAATCTTTTCCGTTACACTGCCCGGCATCAATATGTGCCGGTGTCTCTCCAAGCAGTGCCAGATATTGTTCTGCCTTTTCTAACTCATTCTCCATGGTTGCAATTAAAGCGCTGATCGAAAGGAGCAGATAACTTTCCATCCCGTCCTGATGGCAGACCTCATCCCGCAGCTGATCGATATACTCCCTGCATGCCCATAACGCAGGCATACTGACAGGATGCTGCAGTTCTTCCATTACCGTCTCATAAAGTCTGTCCTCCTCATCTGCTTTCTTTATAATTCGAATCAGTTCTCTTGTTTTCCGAGGAAATCTATTATCCTTTTTTGTTCCGTCACTCATCGCAATTACCACCAAATATTCCCTTTTTCAACATTTTACGTTTTCCCATAGTTTCCGTCAACTATGCGGAAGTTAGGTTTTATTTTTATGTGTATTTATTATAAATCCTAATTTTTAATCTGTATTATCCTATTTTTCAATATTTTATTTATTATATAGTTAGGTTTTTATATAAATTTTATTATCATATTTTTTTATAGAGTTCAATTTCCCAGCAAAAAAAGGACACGGCTTTTGTTTCGCCATATCCTTTTCATAATTCTTTCATTTTCGTTACTGCCCATAGAAGAAGCCAGCAGCTTTTTCACTACTGGCTTTCTATATTACTCATTTTGTTTACTACACTGCATTTCGGATAAAATTCTCACCCTTAAACACAACCTCTATATCTTTGTCGTTATAACGTTCACGTCTGATATATTTATCTTTCTTATTCTTCTCTTCCTTGTCAAGACCTTTCTCGGCACTGATGGTCAGGTAACCATCGTTTAGTTCAAGCTGGATCTCATCTTTCTTAAATCCCGGAAGATCAACGGCTACTTCGTAACCTTTCTCCGTCTCCTTTACATCTGTCTTCATCATGTTCTTTCACATACTGCAGGAATTCCGGTGTTTTTGACCAGTATTTTACACCCCAGTTTTCAAAATTCCATTCTTTCATGTAATCGTTGCACTCGAAATCAACATAATATATTTCTTCGTTATGTACAACAAAATTCGTTGGAAAATAATCAATATTTGTATTGGCAGCATATAAGAGTTCACACATTCTATGTAATTGCCCGATATAGTCAGTTTTCATCTTGTCTTCTAAAACCAGCTGATAAATCGTGTCACCGTCAATAAACTCCTTCAAAATGCGTTCATTTTTCACATGTGTTTCTCCTTTGCTCTACACCACATTGTTTACTGATTTTTAATGTTCTGGTTCAATATTACAATAGAAATATCGTTTTTACAAAGGTTAAATGTGTAATGTAATAGTAAAATATCACAAAAATCGAATGCAAATTTTGTAATAGGTTATGCGCTTAACCTTTGTAAATTCCACATTTATAATGTACCATATAATCATAATATCACAGAAGAAGGAATGGAAATGACACAGAACAGGATTAGAATCGCAGATGTTGCAGATGCGTTAGGACTTAGTACTGCAACTGTCTCAAACGTGATTCACGGCAAAACAGAAAAGATTTCAGATACGACGGTAAAACGTGTCCAGCAGGAACTTGAAAGTTCAGGATATATCCCGAATATGGCTGGCATTTTGCTTGCGAGAAATAATTCAAGAATCATCGGAGTGGTGGTAAATGACCATGAAAAGTATGAGGGCAGGGTTTTAGAGGATGGATTTGTGATGTCATCACTGAATGCCCTTTCCCATGAGGTGAATGAAAAAGGATATTTTCTGATGATAAAAACAACATCTGATATCAGAGAGATTCCGGTATTTGCATCCATAAAGAAGCATGGTGCAGTTTTGATGTGAGCCTCATCTGCGGAATTGTGATATCAGCATTGTTCCTGCTTGCAGCCGGAGGTTTTCCGTCGCAGATTCTTGGACTGTATACGAAAGATATGAGTATTATAAATACTGGTGCGGTTTATTTTAAAATCGTAGCATTTTCTTATATTCCAATGGCTGTCAGCAATATTTTATCCTCCTGGCTGCGCTGTAAGGAACATGCCACGATACCATTTCTGGCAAGCTTTGGAGCAGTTGGTGTAAACACAGGACTGAACTATCTGCTGATATTTGGAAAATTGGGATTTTCATGTATGGGAATAAAGGGAGCTGCGATTGCCACACTTATTTCGCAGTTGTTTAACCTGGTATTTATTGTTATCGGATTTGTCTTATGTACCAGAAAAGATGGAGATAAACCGGTGTTATCTCTGCATTTTAAAAAAATCACAATCCGTGATTATCTGGTAATGATTATGCCGATTCTGATCAGCGAATTTTTATGGAGTCTCGGGCAAAATGTTGAATCGGCTGTTTATGGACATCTTGGCACATCAAACCTTGCAGCATATATATGCAAGTGGGGAATTGTTGGTGTGTATACATTGCTTACCACGGAGGAATTATTCCGGCTTGCTGTATCGTTAATTATCTTTAGAAAGCGTAAATGGATAATTAGTTTATGCTGATTTACTTTCCTGCGGGATTTTCATCCTGACTTTCCTGTTTTGCCTTGGTTATTTTGCATATCCCATAATATGTATGATTTTGTCCGGCCATCAACGCTTTGATTATGCCCAGAAGGCGTTAAAGCTTCATTGTGCCAGCTATATTTTAAAACCTATAGATAAGACACAATTATGTGATGAAATCCGGCACGCACTAGAACTTAAGCAAAATCAGTCTCATCAAGAGTCTGCAGCTTCCATATCATCCATTGCTCCTGCTAAAACAGCTCAGGATCAGCTGGCAGAGGATGAAGACTTTATTTTCCGTGTACGAACCTATATCTATTCCAATTTATCCAATCCTGATCTGAACCGTTCTTCTATTGCAGAATATCTGCATATGAGTCCGGATTATTTATCTTATGTATTTCATCAGAAATTTAACCAGACTCTTAGTGCTTACATTACATCCATGCGCATTGATAAGGCAAAGGAGCTTCTTGAAAGAACCAACTGGGGAATGGATATTATTGCAGAAAAAACTGGATTTTCCAGCAGCTCCTACTTTCATAAACAATTCAAAAAAATATCTTCGCAGCTGTTCTCCCCTGAAGTCCTCGGAAAGTAACACCAACAGCTCTTGATTAGTGAGAAGACTCAATGTAAAATCATCCATTTTGGTAAGCTCGGCACCAATCATCAGCGGAGAACGGAACATACACCATAGTGTCATCATGGTCTTCTGCTCTTCCCTGGTAAACAGACAGTCTCTTTCTCCTGTCTCAAAGTCTTTACCGAGTGGCAGCATATCGCAATCCGGGAAACAGCCCTCTTTTACATGATCCTGCCATAGCTCACATCTCCAGAACATATTCTTAAGAAGCTCCCAGTTATCCCAGAAATCATCACACTTAATAAAATCAACACCCCAGGAAGCATACATCTCTATCAGGGAATCATAATAGCTCTGACCTGCTTCTGTATTTCTCACTCCATACATATCCGGATTCCATCCGCAGATCGAGGACGGATCTGCCACCATGTCTGCGGTAAAAAATGTTCCTTTAACAGGAAGATGCTTTTCTGCTGCCGCACATGGATACCTCTCATAATATGAATACCGAATTTTAATCCAAGTTCATGTACATAAGAAGCAGGTGTGTAAATCCGCTTCCGTCTGCTGATGACGGAAATCTGCCGGGACTGGGCTGAAAACGCCCAAACTCATCCATTACGTCATCTCCAAACGGAATGTACTGAAATTCTTTGCGTTTTGTTCCGGCATCATTTGCATGACATGCCCAGTCAATCTTTCCACCTTCACACATCATAAAGAATCCGGTGTCATTATCCAATACTTCAATACCCTTTTGTACATAGTCAGATAATGCCCATTCTCCATCTGCACGATCCATATCATAATCCATAGCGTCGGAATCTGCTATTGCTCCAAGATAGTCAGATGCTGCCTGAAACTGGGGATAGCTCATACCATCACCAATAAACAGAAAACATATTTCGGTGCTTTTGCTGTTTCTTCTTGCGTCTGCGTTTCTGCAGATACTTCTGTTACGATTGTTTCCTGCTCTGTTGCTGCTGTACTTTCTGTCTGTGCCGGTGACGGTGACTCAGAAGAAGTCTGGTCTGCTGCAGGTGCTCCGGAGCATGCTGCCATAGACATTGCCATTACAACAGCAAGCATACCCTTCATCATACTCTTAATTCTCATAATCGTTTCTCCTCTCTGAAACATGTTTTGTTTTTCCTCTGCTTCACTATACAATACCGTTGTAAAAACCAATGTCCAAAGTAGGAAAAATTTGAGTAAATTCCGACACTTATTTTATGCAGTTCTATCTTTATGAGATTTCATCAACATCATAATACTTAAAATCCCGGAAGCAGGCACTTCCTCCTGTTTCCTCTGCCGCATAGCAGAACAGACCAAACCGGCAACCAGTAAAATGATCCAGTTTGAAGTACAGCTTATGCACGTTTCCGATGGGTAGCCAGTCTCCCTTATTTACCCGGTAATAGCAGCGTGCTTCATCCTTCATGTTACAGAAATCTGCTTCAAGACGAAAATCCATCTGATGTGATTCAACAACAGTTCCTTCCGTCATATCCAATATACCATCTTCTTTTTTATCCAGCATAAGGACTTCATATTTTCCATGATGTTTTGTAATGCCAACTGCAGCATAACAGCTCTGCAACGCACACAAACCTGCGACATCGCCCTCTTTCAATGCAGAAGCATCAACAGTAACCTCAGCTGCGCAGGACGGATAACTCATCCTTTGCGTAAGCGTATTTACTGCCTGTGTAAGCTCTGTACAAACTTCCCGTGTTGTAATTGTATAGGTTCCCTGCAATGCATCCAGATGATAGTACCGTGGATCTGGATCATGATTAAACTGCCAGCGCGGAAGCAGCCCATTACAGAAATCATCACTTCCCACTAATGGCTGATAAATATATCCTGGTCTGGTACTGTGAACCTCTATTTCTTCCGGCACATGTCCGTTCTGTCCAAAAAACGGAAAATGATCCTTCCAGGTAACCGGAAGCAGAATAGGAATCCGTCCAACTGCTCCGGAATCCTGAAACAGCATTGCATACCACTTTCCATCCGGCGTATCCACTATTCCTCCCTGTGCCACGCCCTGCCCACAATATCCACGATCATCACAAAGTACATCTCCACCCGTGAATTCTCCTTCCAGAGAATCACTGTAAAAGCATGCTTCCGTCCGCATCCAGCGGTCTCTCAGGGAATGAACCAGAAAAATATAATAATAGCCGTTTATTTTTTGAATATGAGAACCCTCATAGCCTAGCTCCGGGTTCTTATGATCACTGACTAAAAGACGATGTAATCCGTCCTTCTTTGGTGCAGTCAAATCTTCATTCAATTCTGTAATCCAGATTTCATCATTTCCATATACAATATAGTTTCTGCCATCCTCATCAAATAATAAAGAGCCGTCATGATAAAAGCCTTCTATCAGCTGCTTTTTCCATGGACCATCTATTTTTTCCGAAGTATACAAATAAGTCTTACGGGTATCATTTGCCACAAAGCAGATATAAAATCGGCCTTCATGATAGCGCAGGGAAGCTGCCCACATGCCCTGTCCGTAAATATTCTGACCGCTTTTCAGTTGCTGCGCATCCGTATGATCCAACGTCTCATAGACATAAGTCACATGCTCCCAGTGCACCAGATCAAAAGACTGCAGAATCTCACAGCCCGGCATAAAGTGCATGGTTGTGGATACCATATAATAGGTGTCTTCTACGCGGATCACGTCCAGATCTGGATAATCCAATCTTGTTATAGGATTTACATTCATTGTTTATTCCTTTCTGTTTTATCTCCATATTCTTTCTTTGTTCTATTCTATTTTTACTATTTTATCTTTGTTTCTTATCCGTCTGCCTTTTCAACTCTTCTCTGCCCCATTTCACTATTGCTAATATCACAATCTCACAGTAAAATATAATAATCGAAAACGATCCTGCACCATGTTATTCATCAGAAATTTCCGGTTTGCACAGATTTACCGGGAATAAACAGAAAGAGACCAGCATGAAGGAAATATAACATTTAATTCTGCAATACAAGGATTTATCTGCGCCGTTTCAGTCCGTGTTTCTTATAATACCTGTCTTTATCCTCATACATCAGGCGCTCCGATTCGTTTAAAAGCAGATCAATATCCTTAGGACCGTGTTCTTTCCATATCATGCCAACCGCCATCGTAACCTGATGTTCTTTCATATCCATGCGCAGTTTCTCAACGTGTTCCCTCAGGTCTTTTTCCTCAATTCCAAGACAAAGTACTAAAAATTCATCGCCGCCGATCCGATACAGACCATACCCCTTAAATACACCCGCTAAGCACTCACATGCCCTGATGATCAACCGGTCTCCGGCTTCATGCCCCTGCTCATCATTGACCTTTTTCAACCCTGTGATATCGCAGTACACTACACCGATCTGTTCCCCATTCCACTCATGCTCCACAAACCAGTCGACCGCATAACGATTGCCAAACTGAGTGAGCTGGTCACGATAACTCATGCGTTCTAACTGACGGAGCAGATTTCTTCTCCGAATGGAGGAAACAATAAAAGATCCCATGATATGAAGCATATCGGAAACATAATCTAATGATTCTGCCGGTGGATTATCCACTCCGTAAAATCCAATGATCTTTTTCTCCCAATAAAGTGGAACAACCACCAGTGAATGGATATCCTGACGTTTCAGATTCTTATACTGTTCCGAATCTTCCTCTCTGATGTTCTCCAGATTTTCAATTACAATGTTTTTATCTTCTTGAAAATTCCGATACCAGTTGGCACATAATTCTGGTGGAAGGTTCTGTAAATTATCTTTCTCCGGCTTGATTCCATTTGCAACCCACTCGTAAGTGTTGTCATCGTACCCATTCTCATTATGCTCAAAAATATATGTTCTCTCTCCATCTAATGCCTTTCCTATATATTCCAGAATGATGTCCAGCGATTTATCCGCAGAAGATGTTCCAAGGGCAAGACGCAGTCCCTCATTAACGATTTTTTCCAGTTTTTCGTAGCGGCGTACCACATTTTTCTGATGTTCCTGAGAACTTATATTCAGAGCAATCTCTATTCTATATCGTCTGCCATTGTCCTCCACAACAGTATCCTTAATTTTAAAGTATTTATTTAAAAGCGGGTTAAAATACCGCCACTCCTTAAACTGTCCCTCCTGCAGTTCATCATTATTGCAGATCGTACAGGGCAGGCTTGAATTCTGAAGCAATTCATAACATTTTTTGCCGGCAAGTTCTTCTTTTGAATGTATCCCATAAGTATCTCTCATCTTTTTATTCATATAAACCAGTTCATGGGTATCCGCATCTGCAACATATACATATTCATTCATATTTTCAAAAAAATTCCAGATTCTTTCCATACCATTCCCCATTTCGTGCTTTTTTATAAAAACAATATTCTCATTCCTGACAAGCCTGAATACAAACTTATTATCTATTATAACTCAAAATTCGACAATATACAGTATATTTTTTCATTTAACCAGAAAAAGGAAGTATGAAAAATAAAAAATCATTTTTCACACCCCCTTTTCTCATTTAGGGCGACAGAAAGGTTCCCAAAACATTTATTTTATTGATTTATCCAAGGATCTCTGCTAAATCTGCTTCCGGTGTCGCAATCGGTGCGATTCCATAATTTTCAACCAGATAATTTAAAATATTCGGTGAGATAAATGCCGGCAGTGTCGGTCCGAGTTTTATATTTGTGATGCCAAGATGGAGCAGTGTCAGTAAAATACAGACTGCTTTCTGCTCATACCAGGAAAGCACCATGGAAAGCGGCAGCTCATTCACGCCACAGTCAAATGCCTCCGCAAGTGCTACTGCAACACGGATCGCACTGTAAGCATCGTTGCACTGTCCCATATCAAGGATTCTCGGCAGTCCACCGATCGTTCCAAGGTCAAGATCATTGAAACGGTATTTTCCACATGCAAGTGTTAAGATCATGGTATCCTTTGGCGTCTGTTTTACAAACTCTGTATAATAATTTCTTCCCACACGGGCGCCATCACAGCCTCCTACCAGGAAGAAATGGCGGATATCACCGGATTTTACGGCTGCGATCACCTGATCTGCCACGCCGAGTACCGTTCCGTGTCCAAATCCTGTCATGACCTTTGTTCCACCGTTGATTCCGGTAAATGCAGTATCCTCTTTGTAACCGCCAAGCTCTAACGCTTTTTTGATGACCGGTGTAAAATCCTTATCCTCTCCAATGTGAACCATTTCAGGATAAGATACTACCTCCGTTGTAAACACGCGGTCCGCATAACTCTCTTTGACCGGCATCAGACAGTTTGTCGTATAAAGAACCGGTGCAGGGATATTTGCAAACTCCTTCTGCTGATTCTGCCATGCAGTACCAAAGTTGCCTTTTAAATGTGGGTATTTCTTTAATTCCGGGTAGGCATGTGCCGGCAGCATCTCGCCGTGGGTATAAATGTTGATTCCCTTATCTTTTGTCTGCTCTAACAACAGTTTTAAGTCATAAAGGTCATGACCGGTAATGACGATAAACGGTCCCTTTTCCACCATCAGAGGAACTTCCGTCGGTACCGGGGTTCCAAAAGTTTCTGTGTTGGCACGGTCTAACATTTCCATGCAGGTAAGGTTTACTTTTCCTGTCTCAAGCACGAGTGGAAGCAGATCTTCCATCTCGAAATCCTCTCCGACTGCAAATAATGCACGGTAGAAAAAGTCGTTTACTTCCTCATTTGTATAGCCGAGTACCATGGCATGATAAGCGTATGCTGCCATACCGCGGATTCCGAATAAGATCAGGGATTTTAAGGAACGGATATCCTCATCTGCCTCCCACATCCGCTTCATATCATAATCGCTGGTATTGCCGCACGGTGACATGCAGGCTGCACATCCCGGCACCACTCTTCCTTTTTCTTCCCGGACACGGGCGATCATCTCACGCAGTGTCTCATCATTAAAATTCACATTCGTGATCGTTGTGAATAAACCTTCTATTATAATGCGGTCTGTCTGCTCTGTCTTTGGATTATTCATGCAGGCATGTGCAAGTCCCACAAGTGCTCCTGTCAGTTCATCCTGTAAATCCGCTGTCACGCTTTTCTTTCCACACACGCCGGCTGCCCCTGTACATCCACTGCATCCCGCTGTCTGCTCACACTGAAAACAAAACATATGATTCTCCCTTCTACTATCCTTCTTTTTAATCTAAAATTTTTCCGTCAATTGAGATCGTTACAACATTCCATGGAATGAATTTTCCACTGTTCTTTAATGCGGTCACTGCTGCATGTTCCAGTCCGCCACAGCAAGGCACTTCCATTCGAACGACCGTCACGCTCTTGATATCATTATTTCTGATGATCTCCGTCAGCTTCTCACTGTAATCCACGTCATCTAATTTCGGGCATCCGATCAGTGTCACTTTTCCACGGATAAAATTCTGGTGGAAACTGCCGTATGCGTATGCGGTACAGTCTGCCGCGATCAGAAGTTTTGCCCCGTCAAAATAAGGCGCATTGACCGGTGCAAGTTTGATCTGTACCGGCCACTGACGCAATTGGGAGCTGACCGGTAAACCTGCATTCTGATTTTCTTCTGCAGGTTTTCTTTCAAGCTGACGCATTCTTGAACCCGGGCATCCGCCAACCGGTGTCTGTCCCATTGCCTGCATTTTTTTCTTTTTATTTTCCTGTACGGCTGCCTCATCATAAGCTGCTGCCTCACGCTCGATAAAAGAGATCGCTCCGACCGGACAGTTTGGCAGACAGTCGCCAAGTCCGTCACAGTAATCATCACGGAGCAGTTTTGCTTTTCCGTCCACAATGCCGATCGCGCCCTCGTGGCATGCCTCCGCACAAATTCCACAACCGTTACATTTTTCTTCGTCTATCTGGATCACTCTGCGTACCATATGAATTCCTCCTGTTTTCCGCTTCCATTTTCTTTTTCTTTCGTTCTGTTCACAGGTTACTGTTCACAGATTCAGGCTACTCATCCTGTCATCTGTGCCCTTGACATTACTCGTACACTATACTAGAATTTTTTTCAAAAGTATGTTGTCATAACAACATTTTTAAAAATTTTTGAAAAAAGAAGGTTTTCTTTTATGGATTATCAGTTTTTAAGTCAGACAATGCTGTTTTCGGGCGAATCGCCGGAAGAAATCAAAGAAATGCTCTCCTGCCTCGGTGCAGTCACAAGAAGCTACGGAAAAGGTGAGATCATCTATCATGCTGGAGAATGTGTGCATTCGATGGGACTGGTGCTCTCCGGAAATGTTCAGATTGAAAGTGATGATGTCTGGGGAAATCACAGTGTACTAGATGACATAACTCCCGGCTTTTTCTTCGCCGAAACTTATGCGAGTCTGTCAAAAGAACCTCTGATGGTCAATGTGGTCTCTGCGGCTGCAAAGACCGAAGTGTTATTTTTAAATATAGGACGGCTGCTTACCACCTGTACGAACAGCTGCACACATCACAACCGCCTGATCCACAATTTATTTTTTATTTCGGCACGGAAAAATCTGCTGCTTTCGCGCAGAATCTTCCACACCACACCAAAGTCAATCCGCGGGCGGCTGCTCTCTTATCTGTCTGCGCAGTCTGCTGCCGCAAACAGTCTTGATTTTACAATTCCGTTTAACAGACAGCAGCTCGCAGACTACCTGAATGTAGACCGCAGTGCACTTTCTGCAGAACTCTCAAAAATGCAGCGGGAGGGTCTCCTTACAACGGAGCGCAATCATTTTACCCTCTGCGAAGATCCTTTAGAATCTTAAACCATATGTACGCAGTACCAGTCTTCATCCACCTGTCTCACTTCTTCTCCGACAGAAACGATCGGATGATCCATATCGTTTAATGGGATATATTCCACGCACCCTTCCCTGCCGTCTGACATGATGACCTGCTGTTGTTTGTATACTTTTACCATATTTTTGATAAATATATTGAGAAGATTCTGGTCAATTCCTTTGCTGCCCTCGGTTACAAACCATTGCAGTACATCAAACGGAATCTTCTCTTTTTTGTAACTGCGTGCAGAAAGCATCGCATCATAAATATCAGAAATCGTTGTGATCCTTGCAAAATAAGAAATAGATTCTGCCTTTAAACCGTCCGGATAACCTTTTCCATCCAGCTTTTCATGATGCCAGCGTACCGCATAGCGTACATCCTCGCTGATATCATCCCCAAGCAGTTCAAAAGAATATAGCGGATGTCTTTTCATAACCTCAAATTCTTCCGGTGTCAGTTTCCGCGGTGCATTTAATATTTCTTCCGGGATCTTCGTCTTTCCGATATCATGAAGCACACCTGTTAAAATCAGACTCCGGATATCTTTTTCATCGAGTCCTAACCACTGTCCCATGATCCCGTTTAAAAGTGCAACGTTTAGGGAATGTCTCTGTAATGCCTCGTCAACCGGTCTTGGCACGGTAATACACTGGAAAATCTCCCCCGCATCCACGGATACCATTCTGCCATATACTTTCTCCATCATGCCTTCCACTTCAGCATGATTGACAAACATCGCATTTTTACTCATCTGAAGCACATGGTCGATGCCTTTGCGCAGTTCTGTATACCCGGTCCTGTTTTCCAACATTTTCTGCTGTATTTCAGCCGGACGGTCTTTTCCCTTCATGATATACTCATAAGATCCGCGGAATGTTGTAATATAATTGTTGCCATCACTGAAATTGATCAGTTTATCAAGTTTGCTTTTCGTGATAACTTCTCCGCTTGGCACTAAAAGTACGCTTCCATTATAATTGTAAAGATTATCTGATAAAACAAGTCCCTCCCACAAATACTCCATCGGTACTTTTTCGAGACGTTCTGTTTTTTCGTATTTTGCCATAACCGGTACTAGACCTCCTTGTCAACCTTGATTCCTTTTAAATCTGCCTCTAAAACCTTCATGCTGCTTTTAATGTCATCAAGTCCCTGCTCCACACCGTTCATCTGCTTATGTTCTGTCGTGAGTGTCAGCATCTCATCTAACTTCATATCCGGTGCCTCATGTTTCTGCTGTTTTTCCTTTGCACGGTCCACAGCCTCTTTGGTGCCCTCGATCAGAGCTTTTTCTACCGCACGTTTTTCCTCTAAGGCATCTAAACGTTCCTGACGCTTTTCTTTTTCGTCTGCGACATCCTTTGCATCCTCTTTTGCCTCTTCCATCTTCTCATCAATGCCATCTTTCACATCAGAGACAAGCATGGAGACCACATCATCGTTTGCAGCATCCATGATATCATCGGCAGCATTTTTCGCATCCACCATTCCATGTGTCTTTAATTTTTCGATCATAATACGCTTCACATTGCCGACGGCAGCCTGCATTCCACTGGTTGTATCGCGGATCGTAACCTTTTCTTCTACCGCCTGGGCATGGATCTCAAGTGCCCGTTTCTGGTACTCTGTGAGTGGCTGCTTATCGATCTCATTTAACTTTTTCCACTCATCCCTAGTCAGTTTCTCACCCACACCGCGCCTGTATTCCTGTCTCTTTTCCAACAGGTTTAAATCCTGCTGTTCTTTGGAATCGTCTGCTACGTTGCACTGTTCCTTCAATGTTTTTTCCTGGTCTTCATAACCGGCAAGTGCCTTCTTTGCCTCCGTCCGCTGTGCGTCTAATTCCGCATAGCGTTGTCTTTGCGATGCGACCGTTTTTTCCACAGCCTGGTCGTTATCCCACGCATCTTTCACCAGTTTTAAGGCACTTTTCTGTGCCATCTTTTTTCGCTGTTCGATCTGATTTTTTGTTGTCAGTACCGGACTTCCCGCAAAAAATGCGCTTTTTCCCTGTTTATTTGCCTGCTCTGCTTTGTGCCCTGCCGCTGTATTCTGTACATTTGAAAAACCGTTTGCATTGATCGATAAATTCATAAACTCATTCCCCATTTATTGCATCCGTGAAAATCGATTCCTTTATAAATGTATCGGCATTTTTTTCTGTCACATTAATCAGAAATCAGGATCTGCCACACTTTTGCCAGATCCATCTGCATCAGCACATGATCTGCGTCCGGTTTCTTCTCTGTGTCCGGTGAAATATTTGAATGAATGTAGAATGTATGCAGTCCGACCTCTTTTGCTCCTTTGATATCACTGACCGCATCGTTTCCGATCATAATACTCTCTTCCGGCAAAATGTGATGTTTATCCAGCAAAAGATGAAAGAAACGCGTATCCGGCTTTTTCACTTTGCACGAGGATGACAGAAAGATATCATCAAAATAAGGCTCCAGTCCCAGAAGTTTCAATTCATACGCCGTAAAAATACGCTGTGCATTCGAAAGCAGATATACTTTTTTTCCTGTTTCACGCAATGCCGCAAGAAGTTCCTTTGCCCCGTCATAAAGTCTGATATATTCTGTGGAAAGGATCCGGAAAAACTGTCCAGCATGAATGGCAAGTTCTATGTCTGCCTGTACCCCTTTTTTCTGAAACAATGAAAGAAAAACCTCCTCGATCTCGATCTCTGGATGTGCTTCATGTGCATCGTCTTTTTTCATGGCTGCATCAGATCCCATCTCCTGCCGCAATGCATCCTCTTTCTGCCCCGTGAGGCACGCATACGCGTTTTTCAGTTCCTCTGCAGTATAAACCGCACCATAATAACCGTAAAACTGCGCCAGTTTCTCCCAGAGTTCTGTTTTTTCTTCATCTGTGTGGATATCCACCAGAGTTCCATATAAATCAAATATGTAATTTTCGTATTTCATGTCAATCCTCTCTTTTGTACAAAAGTCTTATTTTTCACAAAATTCTTATTTTTTCATGCCGTTTTCCACTTTACACAGCTTTGCTGCACACAATCCTGTGCATTTTATAAAATTTAACATGTTTATCTGGGAAAATCAACCGGATACATCACGAATCACACGATCCTAAATTTTTTCTGAGACACAACAGAATCTTTTTTTCAAGCCTGCTGACCTGCACCTGTGTCATTCCCAGTTCTTTTGCTGTTTCACTCTGTGTCCTGTTTTCAAAATAACGGCACCGGATGAGATTCTGTTCCCGCTCATCGAGCAGTTCCATGAGCTGCTCGATCACCATCCGGTTTAATACTGCCTCTTTTTCCGGTTCATCCCTTCCGTTTTCTTCCTTTTCACACAACTGATCGACCATCAGTAACTCGTCCCCGTCTTTCTCATAGACCGGCTGATAGATGGATTCCACATCTCTTGCCGACTCCATTGCCATAATGATCTCACCGCTGCTCAACCCTGTCCGCTCTGCGATCTCAAGCAATCCCGGTTCTCTTCCAAGTTCCCCCCACAGTTCTTCCTTTGCCCTCCCTGCCTTATAAGCGTTTTCTTTTAATGTCCGGCTTACCTTTACCATACCGTCATCTCTTAAAAATCTGCGGATTTCCCCCATGATCACCGGAACTGCATAAGTGGAAAATGCAAGATTTAACGAGAGATCAAATTTATCAACCGCCTTCATCAATCCAATACATCCAATCTGAAACAATTCTTCCCTCTCATGTCCCCGGTGTTCAAACCGGTTTGCGATAGTATGTACCAGTCCCAGATTTCCTGCAATCAGCGTATCCCTTGCACCTTTATCTCCTCCATGTGCCTGCTGCATCAGTTCCTTAAAACCCTCCATATCAGACGCCCATCCCTGCACCGATCTTTTTTTTCATCGTAACAGTTGTTCCTTTTCCGGGTGCTGAATGTACCTCGACTTCATCCATAAATGCTTCCATAAAAGCAAATCCCATGCCGGAACGCTCCAGTTCCGGTCTCGTCGTAAAAAAAGGTTCCATGGCTTTTTGTACATCCGCAATCCCGTGACCATGATCTTTCACTGTGATCTCTGCATGGTTTCCGCACAGTTTACAGGACACCTCCACCTTCTCCTCCGGACTGTCATACCCGTGGATGATCGCATTTGTTACTGCCTCTGAAACTGCTGTCTTAATGTCAGAAATCTCATCCAGTGTCGGGTTTAATTCCGCCACAAACGCAGCCACCGCCATTCTGGCAAATCCTTCATTCACGGACCGCGCATCAAATTCCAGTTTCATTTCGTTTTCATTAATCTGATCTGCCTGCATATCGATTCTCCATTTCCTCTTTTTATTCTTATTTTCTTCCAAAATCCCACATATCCCATTTCTCTTACCGGACATTCCCTTGTCTGGTCTATTTCAACTGTTCGCGTAAATTCGCTGATTTCATCTTTTCCTGGCGGATATTCCCTGCCTGGCCCATTTCCAAGCCAATTACATGTGTCTATTTTTATACCGTATCGACCCGGATCAGCTTTTGCAGGCCTGACACCATAAAAATCTTTTTTACGCGCTCATTCATATTGGTTGCTGCCACTTCGCCGCCGGAAAACCCCATGCTCTTGCATCTTCCAATGATCACACCGATCCCGGAACTGTCCATAAACTCTGTTTCCCGAAAATCAAACACAAGCCGTCTGACATGATATGCCCCGATCAGAAAATCTGCCTCCATCTTAAGCCTGCCCGCCTCATGATGATCTAACTCTTTTGGCATCTGTATCGTCAGACATCCTTCTTTTAACTGATACTTTTCTTCCATAAATGCTCCTTTCCTGTTACTTTTTTAATTGGTTTAAAAGTCACCTTTTGCTTTCAATACCCTATGAATAAAAAAAGACGCCTAATATCACTTAGACGTCTTTTGTATCATCTTTATTTAATTTTTTTAATGATTTTTACTCTTCAATATTGATGTAATTCTGTGCATTCGCCGCGCGCTCTGTACCCGGATACAGTTCTACGATCTTCTGATAGTAAGTCTTTGCCGTTTCAAGATCATTATTCTTACGGTAAGCCTGTGCTAAATAGTACAGTGCATATCCATCTTTGTAGGTTTCCTCCATGTCCACAACTTTTTGCAAGCTGGTGATGGATTCCTCAAATTTCTGACTGTTATAATCGCTGTATCCCTGATTATATAAGGACTCCAGATAATCAGCATTGACCTGCGCATTAATCGTCTCATAAACACTCTTTGCGCTGTCACTTAAGTATTCCTCATTGACATTGCCAAGCGCATTGCCTGCTGCCTCAATATCTCCATCCGAATAGGATGCATATGCGGATAATAACTGGTCATATGTGCTGATCTTATTCTCGGAACCTTCTGCGCTGTCCTTGACCTCAGTGATCTGGCTCGTCAGATCATCAATCTGCTTCTGCAGTGTACTGATCTCCTGATTCTTGGACGAAACAGTGTTATTCGCATCGAGCACCTGCGCTTTGGCATCATTCTGCACCTGACGGCGCACACCCGGTACAACCAGAAATCCGGTAATTGCCGCACCGATTGCGATACCGATGACCATATTAAGAATCGTACTCATTGCGGAATTGTCCTTTAAATACTTCGGCTGGATGATCGTCTCATTGCCGCTCTGGTAGGAAATCTGTTCCTCCTTCTGTTTCTTACCCGGCGTATTCTCCTTTAATCCTGCATTCACTTCTTTTAAATAACGAAGTGTGATCGTGTTATTTGCATCAATCTTTCCGGCGTTGCGCAAAGACTTCTTGGCAAGATCATATTTGCCCTCCTGAATATAGAGCAATGCTAAAAGCTGATGTCCACTGACTAATTTCGGGTTCAGTGACAGTACCTTTTTCAACTGGATAATCGCAAGATCACGGCTGTCCTGTCTGCAGTACAATAACGCCTGATTGTATTTTTTAATGGTCTGATTGATTGTCTCAAGTCTTGATCTGTTATTCTGTATTTCATCCAGATAACGGCTTGCGGCATTCTCAGCAGGCTGATAGTTCTTACTGATGACCCACTCTGTCAATGCCTCCACCACTTCGCCCATCTCAAAGTAGATGAGTCCCAGCAGATTTCTTGCATCTATATTTAATTTATTGAATTTCAGGCTTGTTTTCAAGCTTTCTATTGCTCCTGAAAGATCACGGACACTCGCCTTTGCCAGTGCATCATTGTAATATTCATTGGATGCCATGACAATTTTTTTATATATTTTTACATTTACGCCGCATTCAGGGCAGATATTTTCCCTTCCAAGCTTTGCTCCACAATTATAGCACTTCATTCTTTCCCTCACTTCATGAATTTACATTCGACTTTTCCAAAAGATGTCTTACATATTATGTTTTAACTCCTGCATCATCTCTTTTAAAACATCTGTCATATCTGTTAATTCATGATTATATATTGCCTGTTCTGCCTCTTCTACCTCTAAGCTCGGTTTAAAATTCTTTAATTCTTCTTCAAAATTAATCATAATCGACCTGTCCTTTTCTGCCATTTGTTTATGGCAAACATCTATTTTAAGATTCTTCTCTCCACCACATAATTAAGGGCAAAAAGAATCACCACTATATTATAATATAGTGGTGACAATAATCAAGTAAATTTATATTAAGTTTTTCGTAAAACTTCTGCCATATTCGACAGCAGTTTTATGAGCATTCTCTCGTCTTGATCTTATCCTGCAGCTTGTAAAACTCAGCTGCTTTTACATAATTCTGTACAAGCAGCTTGGTATCCTCGATCTGGATCACAGCTCCCGGATAAGTCCCCCGCAAAACGGTAACACATGCACCGCTCGCACTCTCGATCAGATTGCGCAGCTGCTTTGCCTCTTCTTTGCTGTGTGCTAATGTCGCAGTATCACGGATCTTGATACGGAGCAATGTCACTCGCCTCGGATCGTCTTTGTAGCTGACTCCACGCGCTTTTTCCAGCTCTTCAAACTTGCGCAGCCCCTCTTCAATCTGTGCCAATCCCTGACTCAACTCCTGAATCGTCTTTTCTAACTGTCTGAGTTTTGCATATCCTTCCGGACTTGCACCAGCCATAATAACGGTCTTTTTCTCGGCATCATTTCCTAATGTCGTAACCTCGATTCCACACACTCCATGTGTAAGGCCACCGATGATGCTTCCGCGTTTTCCATTCATGATGATCTTTCCAAAGCACTGTACCTGACAATCCATCAACACATCTGCACGGATATCGCCTGCACATTCAATACGGGTAAATTCAAAAAACTTTGCGGTAATACTGCCTTTTGTCTTTACTGATGCCTTATTTCCACCGAGCATTCCACTTCTTAAAATAATATCTTTCCCTGCCTCTAAAGTACATGCCTCGACGATTCCATCCACTGTGATCGTACCGCTTGCTTTTACTATAACGCCGCTTTCCACGCTTCCGTGGATCACAACATCACCATGAAAATCAATGTTGCCACTGGAAAGATCTGCATTGCCGGACAATTCATGTACCGGAAGGATCACAACCCTGTCATTCTGTGTCTCGATCTTACCACTCATCAGCGCAACATAGGTATTATCATCCTTGCGTTCAAATCCTTTTCCTTTCAGTGGAAGCTGTTCTCTTCCCCGCTTTGCAGGTATCGGCTTTCCAGTGACTGTCTTGCCGTCCATTCCCTCCACACAAGGATGGTACTCCGCGATCACCTGATCCTGCACCACAGACTCTATCGACTTTACAGACCAGTAATCCACGGTTCCATCCGGCCGCATCAACGGTTTTTTATCAAAGTTGCAGTTAAAATTGTAATCATAATAACCGTCTTTTCCGTCTACCGGCTCTGTTCCCTGCGCAACTAACGTCTCCACACCATATTTTTTTTCATCAATCAGCTCCGTCAACGCTACTTCATCTATTCCGTACTTGACACCTCTGTCATCCAATGCTTTCTGCAATGATTCAATTGTATATTCTCCCCCATCGTCTGGTGTTATAAGCATAACATACGCTTCCATGCTATCTGCCGTCATCCGTACGATTGGTTTTTCTTCTGTTACCATAGGCGTGCTCCCCAATTCTTTCTGATGTATGTATACATAGTAACGTAGAATATTCCTTATCCTATATAATACTAGTACTTTTATGCTTTTTCAAGTAAATTCTTTAACACAACGCGTCCTTTTTGGTGCTATTTTACCAAAAAGAGCTATACAAGGCAGGCACCACTTTACCGGCTGACCAGTAAAGATGATACCCATCGTGCATAGCTCCTTCTTATTATATCATGAAGCAATGCTTCATGATCATGATCTACACGAGCTTCGCTCGGCAGTCTTATTATATCATGTGCAAAATCAGCACATGATACAATTCGCCGTTCTTGCGCTCATTATCTTGCAATTATTTTGACATCTGTGTCAAACGTTCTTTGACCTGCTCCATCATCTGTTCGTATCCGGCAAGTTTGTCCTTCTCTTCCTGCACTTTTGCTTCCGGTGCTTTGCTTAAGAATTTTTCATTCGAAAGCATTCCCTTAGAACGTGCAAGCTCTTTCTCTAAACGTGCCTGCTCTTTTAACAGACGCTCTTTTTCCTTCTCGAAATCAACCAGATCTTCTAATGGCAGATACAGTGTAGCGCCAGGGATCACAACAGATACTGCATCCTCCCCGATGCCTGTCTTATCCTGCTGCACCATGACCTCACTTGCTCCGGCAAGGTTTGCATAAGCCTCTTTGGTCAGTTCAAAGGAATCACGCAAAGCGGCATCTTCAGCAACAATAAAGATTTTCGCTTTTCTTGATGGCGGAACATCCATCTCTGTGCGCACATTACGGACACCTTTTACCAGATCCTTGCAGTGCTCTAACATTTCTTCCTCTGCCGGGAAATTCCAGTCAGCACGGTACTCCGGCCATTTTGCAAGCATGATCGTGTCTTCTTCCGGATGCAGTGTGCAGAAAATCTCTTCTGTGATAAACGGCATGAACGGATGAAGCAGTTTTAATGCCTCTGTCAGTACGGTCTTTAATGTCCAGAATGCTGCGTTTGCAGATGCCGGATCATTTTCTTTATTATAAGTACGAGTCTTAGTGATCTCAATGTACCAGTCACAGAATTCATCCCAGATGAAATCATAAACTTTCTGTACGGCGATTCCCATCTCGTACTTATCCATATTTTCTGTCACGTCTTTTGCAAGTGTGTTTACCTTGGATAAGATCCACTTATCTGCCGGTTTTAACTCACCCAGTGACGGCTCCTTGATCTCGCTTCCCTCAAGGTTCATCATGATGAAACGGGATGCATTCCATACTTTGTTGGCAAAATTTCTGGATGCCTCAACACGCTCCCAGTAGAAACGCATATCATTTCCCGGTGCATTTCCGGTGATCAGTGTCAGGCGGAGTGCATCTGCGCCGTATTTATCGATTACTTCGAGCGGATCAATACCGTTTCCTAAAGATTTACTCATCTTGCGTCCCTGGGAATCACGAACCAGTCCGTGGAACAATACGGTATGGAACGGTGCTTTGCCCATCTGCTCATAGCCGGAGAAAATCATACGGATGACCCAGAAGAAAATGATATCGTATCCGGTTACAAGTACATCGGTCGGATAGAAGTAATCCAGATCTTCTGTCTTATCCGGCCAGCCTAATGTGGAGAACGGCCAGAGTGCGGATGAGAACCAGGTATCTAAAGTATCCGGATCCTGCTCCATGTGATCACATCCGCATTTCGGACATTTCTCCGGTGCAGCCTTTGCTACCACCATCTCACCGCAGTCCGGGCAGTAATAAGCCGGGATGCGGTGTCCCCACCAGAGCTGTCTGGAAATACACCAGTCACGGATATTGTCAGTCCAGTTAAAGTATGTTTTCTCCATACGTTTTGGAAGTAACTGGATGTCTCCGTTTTTCACTGCTTCCACAGCCGGTTTGATCAGTTCATCCATCTTTACAAACCACTGCTGTTTTACCATCGGCTCAACGGTTGTGCCGCAGCGGTCATGGGTTCCTACGTTGTGGGAATGCGGCTCTACTTTTACAAGCAGTCCCTGTTTTTCAAGATCCTCCACCAGTGCTTTTCTGCACTCGTAGCGGTCCATGCCCTCATATTTTCCGGCATAATGGTTCATTGTTGCATCGTCGTTGATGACGGTGATCTCCTCTAAGTTGTGACGTTTTCCAACCTCAAAGTCGTTCGGGTCATGTGCCGGTGTGATCTTTACACATCCGGTTCCGAACTCTTTGTCAACATAAGCGTCTGCGATCACCGGGATCTCGCGGTCTGTCATCGGAAGTTTTAACATCTTTCCGACGATGTCTTTGTAGCGGTCGTCGTCCGGGTTCACTGCAACTGCGGTATCACCAAACAATGTCTCCGGTCTTGTCGTTGCGATCTCAACAAATCTTCCCTCTTCGCCGACAACCGGATAGTTGATGTGCCAGAAGAATCCGTCCTGCTCTTCGTGCTCTACCTCGGCATCTGAGATGGAAGTCTTACATACCGGACACCAGTTGACGATACGGGAACCTTTGTAGATCAGCCCTTTTTCATATAATTTTACAAATACCTCAAGTACTGCCTCAGAGCAGCCCTTGTCCATCGTAAAACGCTCTCTCTCCCAGTCTGCGGAAGATCCCATTTTCTTTAACTGGTTGATGATGCGGCTGCCGTACTCGTCACGCCACTCCCAGCATTTTTCTAAGAATCCTTCTCTTCCAAGATCACGCTTGTCGATGCCCTGTTTTTTCAGGTTCTCGATTACTTTCACTTCTGTTGCGATGGAAGCGTGGTCTGTACCCGGCTGCCATAATGCGTTGTAACCCTGCATTCTCTTATAACGTGTTAAAATATCCTGCATGGTGTTGTCGAGAGCATGTCCCATGTGAAGCTGTCCTGTGATGTTTGGCGGCGGCATCACGATGGTAAACGGCTTTTTGCTGCGGTCAACTTCGGCGTGGAAATAGCCGTTGTCTTCCCATTTTTTGTATAAACGGTCTTCAATGCTTTTTGGATCGTAGGTCTTTGCTAATTCTTTACTGCAATTCTGACACATAATCTGTTCTCCTTTTTTAGTTCTGATAGATAGGCGGTTTTGATTCACAGGACATAATTTCCTATGAATTAAAAAAAGCCCTTCGTATTCCATACGGAATACAAAGGGCGAATATGATCGCGGTACCACCTTTGTTGGTGCTCATGTCCAGCCAGTTCCATATCTGACCGGTCATCCTGTAACGTGGATGAGTCGTGAATACCTGTGCATATCTGCAATGCCTGTTCTTATATCCTGTCATACAGCTATGCTTTCTCAGCATTCCGGTTCAAAAGCTACCTTCCACATATCTTTCTCTGGGATGTCTTTCAGCCGGTGAACTTCCCTCTCTGCAAAGAGTTTATGTGTACTCCTCTTTCTCACAACCTTTGTTTTTTGCTGTTTTTATCATACGAGGGGACGCGGGGTTTGTCAACTGTTTTTTTAGATCTCTTCCTCCACCATACTCTTATTCCTCGTAAACAGATCATAGATACATGGCACCACGATCAGTGTCAGCAGCGTTCCATATAGCATACCGCCCTCTGTCACGATCGCCATCGGCTGCATCATCTCCGAACCGCTTCCAAGTCCCATCGCCATCGTGGACATTGCAAGGATCGTGGTCAGTGCCGTCATTAAGATCGGGCGCAGTCTCGTTCTTCCGGCTGTGACAATCGCCTCCTTTTTATCCATGCCCTCTCTTCTCAGCTGATTGATATAATCGACTAACACGATTCCGTTATTGACGATGACACCCGCTAACATGACAAATCCGATCATGGATACCACGCCGACTTCATTGTCTGTCACAAACAGAGCAAAGAAACCTCCCGTAAATGCAAGCGGAATCGTGAACATAATAATAAAAGGCGACAAAAATGACTGGAACTGTGCAACCATGATAAGATAAATAAATACCACCGCTAAGATCAGCATCAGATACAATTGGTTCATCGCATCCCGGATCGTCTCATCCTCCCCGGTCATGGAGATCTCATATCCATCCGGCAGCTTGATCTTATCTAATTCTTTCTGGATCTGGTCACTTACCAGCGTCACATTGTGATCTTCATCCACACCGGCTGTCACGCTGATATAGCGCGTCTGCGAGCTTCTGTTTATCACATTTAAGGACTCACCTTCCTCAAACTCTGCGATATCTTTCAGGGGAATATCTGTTGTCTCTCCGCTGATACGGTCTGTATAAGGAAATGTCAGCTTACGGATATCCCCTGGCGTGACATCCGCCTGTTCCCCACTCTGCACATATACTTTATAGTCTTTTAAATCCGTCGAGATCGTTGTGGATGACGTATTCGATGCAAGCTGTTTATAGACAAGCTGATACACCTGCGCTGTTGTCATGCCATATTTTGCAGCTTTTTCTTTGTCCACTTTTACCGTGAAAGACGGTGTCGTATCTCCAAGACCATCGTCCACATCTACAGTGCCCTCCGTCTTTTCCACGACTTCTGCGATCTGCCCTGCGAGTTTCTGCAGCTTATCTAAATCTTTTCCGCTGACCCGCACGGAAATACCGCTTCCGAAAAAGGAACTCATATCCGACGCAGAGCTGTCCGTATTCACGTCGCAGTCAAGATCCGCTGTAAGCGCCTGTATCGAGGCAGTGATCTCACTGCCAGTCGCCCCGGAATCATCGATGAGCACGTACATGGTCACACTGTCCGTACTGCCCATCGACATGATTCCACCGCCGCCTGCCATGGCTCCGATCGAATCCACACCGGAGATGCCAGAGATCTTATCCACAACCTCATCCGCGCGCTCCGTCAGTTCCTCAAATGTCAGCTTTTCATCCTCTTTCGCTGAAACCGTGACCGTGAGCTGCTCTGTCTCCATATTCATGTCCATAAAGGTAAATCCTTTGGAAACGGAAAGCGTCACACTTGCCACCAGAAAAACTACCACACAGATCAGTACGATCGGTTTAAACCGCAGTGCCACACGCAGAACTTTTTCATATCCATCTAAAATGCGGTCAAACCACGGATGTTTGATTTCTCTGGTATTCTTCAGCGCACCGGATGCCATCATCGGTACAAACGTCAGCGCCACAATCAGACTTGCAGCTAACGTATAGGCGATCGTGAGTGCAATATCCACAAACAGCTGCCTTGTGATACCCTCCGTAAAAATAATCGGTGCAAACACGCAGACCGTCGTGAGTGTGGATGCAAAGATCGCACCTGCCACCTGTCCTGCTCCCTCGACTGCTGCCTTCCGGATCGAAAATCCCTGATTCCTGAGACGGTAAATATTTTCGATCACGACGATCGAGTTATCCACGAGCATGCCGACACCGAGCGCCAAACCGGACAATGAAATGATATTTAACGATATTCCGGTAAAATACATCAAAACGATTGCAAAAACCACGCTGAGTGGAATAGAGCATGCGATCACCAGAGTCGGTTTGATATCCTTTAAAAACAGAATCAGAATAAGTACGGCAAGAATTGCACCTACAATCATATTTTCCATGACTGACTCCACAATGGTATCAATGTAAACTCCCTGATTCATCAATATCGTCATGTGAAGTTTGTCATTTTCTTTTTCCAACGACTCAAATCGTGTCTTGATCCGCTTTGTCACATCTCCGGTGGAGTATCCGGTCTGCTTTTCAATGGAAAGCATGATCGCCGGATTTCCATTTACTTTGGAATAGGAATCCCCTGTATCATCCACCACTTCTGTCTTTGCAACATCTGATAAACGGATCGGCGCGATTCCATCCATTCCGACATCCACCAGCACAAGATTTTCAAGTTCTTCCACGGATGAAACCTCGTCGCCGACACGCACTAAATACTGTTTCTTATTTTCATTGACATAACCTGCCGGCATGGAAAAATTCTGTGCTGTCAGAATTTGGCCTAATGTTTCCACCGACAGGATCTGATTCAGATCCGCAGACTCAAGTGCACTCTGTTTTGACTCTTCTAATTTTTCCTGTCCCTGCTCTAACCGGGCTTCCCCGACCGCAAGCTGTGCAGACGCTTCACTCATCTCTAAGATCCCGTCGATCTCCATCCGGTTTAACGTTACATACGCATCATCTAAGGTAGTTTTTCCATCTGTAACCTGTTCCTGTGCAGTCTGCAGAGCTGCCATTGCTGTTTGGATCTCAACCTGTTTTTGTGACAGCTGCGTAATCACCTGCGGAATATCATCGATCGAACTAAGACTCACATTTAACGCTGCTAACTGATCTGCCCACTGCTGATTTAAGGATGTATTCAGTTCTAACAGTTCTTCCTGTAATAATTCCAGACGTTTTCCTGCTTCCGCAATGCTCTCCTGATTTTCCCCGGTCATCGCAAGGATCTGATTGATCTGTTCCTGATCTCCGGAAATCTTCGCCTCCTCTAAAAGTTCTTCTATACGTCTGCTTCCATCGTCACTGTTCATCTGGGCTTCTTTTTGTGCCTGTTCAATGTCTGCTTTTAATCCCATTCCCTGTTCATAAATACTCTGGAGTTCCGGGATTGCCCGCTTTATCAGCTCATCGGTCGCTTTCAATACTGTATAATTCTGACTCAGATCTGATTCTGCCACAAACGCCTGCGACTTACCATTGATCACTTCATTTTCTGCCTGTCCAAGCTGGTTTGCAAGCTGATCTTTTCCGCTTTCCATCTGCCTGCGTCCACTCTCCACCTGCTCGGCAGCCTGATCGAGCTGTTCCTGCGGTTCAGTAAACTGTTCCTCGATCTTACTCTGGATCTTCTGATTCAGTGCATCGATTTTATCCTGATCTAATGTGACATGAATGTTCTCTTCCACAGTTCCGGTTGTAGAAACAGATGCCACACCGTCGATACTCTCAAGCACCGGCGAAAGTTCATTTTCCACATAATCCGAAATCTCTGACTGCGTCATGCCTTCCACATCGGCAGATGCCACCATTACAGGCATCATATCCGGGTCGATCTGCATGATCATCGGCTTCCCGGCACCATCCGGAAAACTGCCCTCTAACTGGTCTAATTTCTGCTGGATCTCGATAATGACCGAATCCATATTGGCATTCTGCTCATACTCTAAGATCACCATCGAATAATTATCGTAGGAGGCAGAACTCACATTTTTGATGCTCGAAGTCGTCGCCATGGATGCCTCGACAGGTGCTGTCACATCGGATTCCACTTTCTCCGGGCTTGCCCCCATATCCGTCGTAATGACTAAGGCATATGGCAGACTCATATCCGGCAGTAGATCTGTGGTCATTTTGGTTAGGGATACGGCTCCTAACACAATGACTAAGATCACGCCTACGATCACAGTATACGGTTTCTTCACACTTAATTTTGACAACACTCTCTTTTGTCCCTCCACCTGAATACGCAAGACATTTGTAATAAACACCTGGCAGCAAATATTTTGCCACAATATATTTAGTTTACCTGTTTCAAAATGGATTGCAAGACTTTCGTACCAGTTTATATTTTTTTAGATTGCTGATTAAGGCAGAATCCTGTGCACAAAAAAGCCCCTGTCAGCTATACACCTATACAAAACTGACAAGAGGCTTTTCTCTTATACCTGCTGTATTCCTACTCTTCCTCTGATTCCTCATCATCCACGATCGCTGCCGTAGCACCTGATACTGCTGACACTACTGCAACCACAGTCGCTATGATGACTACTACAAGTAAACAAATCAGAAAAATCCATAATCCTGTCTCTGTCATATTCCTCTCCATTTCTATGTGTATTTTACAAAGATCCAGCCTGTCCGTTCTTGTCTGCACCCATGTACCCCAACACATCCGATCCTTTATTTCTACTAATCATAGATAATAGTATAGCACACAACCGGCTTATTTACCAGTGACATTGTCAAAGATTTTCATCAAAAATAAGAGTTAAAAAATGAGACCACCCATATGGCAGTCCCATTTTTATGTAGTACAGCAATCCGTTTATTAACCCTTTACGCTTCCAAGTGCAACACCCTGTACGATGTGTTTGGATAAGATCAGATATACAATGATAACCGGGAAGATGGAAAATGCGATCATCACATATACCTGCCCCATGTCAAACTTGAGCCAGTCTGCCGCACGCAGCTGTGCGATTAAGATAGGCAGTGTTTTTTTCTTGTCATCATGTAAGATCAATGCCGGTGTGAAGTAGTTGTTCCAGCTGCTTACGAATGTGAAGATCATCTGCACAGCAATTGCCGGTTTCATCAGTGGCATTACAATTGCATTGAAGGTACGGAATTCACCGGAACCATCGATACGTGCTGCCTCGATCAGTGACAACGGCAGTGTACTCTCCATATACTGTTTCATATAGAAAAATGTAACCGGAGCCGCAATCGTCGGCACGATCAGAGGTATAAAGGAATCCTCTAAGTTCATGTTGGAAACAAGTTTGATAAATCCAAGTGCAGTTACCTGTGTCGGAATCATCATGATCATCAAAATAAACGGATAAATGTATTTTTTCAGTTTGAAATCATATGCATGGATCGCATAAGCTGTCATCGTTGAAAAATATACGCTGAGTACTGCACTGAGCGAAGAAACGATCAGACTGTTGAACATACCGTTCCATACCGGAAGCGTTCCATTTCTCAAATTCTTCCAGTTTTCCCACAGATGGCTGCTCGGAACCAGCGTAAAACCTGACTGTAACTCACCGTTTGATCTGGTTGCATTGATAAACAGTACATAAAACCAGAACAGACACAATATGGAAACAATGATCAGTACGATATATGCGATCAGTCTTCTTGCATGAATTCCTACACCTTTTTTCAGATTACGATTTTCATTCATGATCTTCACCCCTTCCTCTTATCATTGCCGGTTATCTTAAATACTACCAGGCTTAAGATACCTGTAATGATAAACAGAACAACTGACAATGCACCAGCCATACCATAGTTCTTGCTGTAGAGATGTTTATTTAAGAACATGATCAGCGTCATGGTAGAACGCATCGGGTCACCGGTTCCATTGGTTAAGATCTGCGGTACATCGAATAACTGTAAACCACCGATCAGAGATGTAATAACCACATATACAAGAATCGGACGTAACAATGGCAATGTGATCTGCCAGAATACCTGGGAAGAAGTTGCACCATCAACTTCCGCTGCCTCAAACAAAGAGGTATCAATACCCATCATACCTGCCATTAAAAGGATCGTTGTATTACCAAACCACATCAGACAGTTCATTAACGCGATCAGCCCTCTTGCACTGCCCGCATTGGATAAAAATTTGTACGGTGTATCAATAAATCCGATCTGCATCAGCATCGAGTTGATGGGTCCTCCATCGGAGAACAATGTAAAGAATAACATGGAAAATGCAGATGCCATGATCAGGTTTGGCAGATATACGACTGTTTTAAAGAAACGGGTTCCTTTTAATCTGAGACGTACATCAGAGAACCATGCTCCAAGTACCAGTGACAAAATGATCTGCGGTATGAAACACATGATCCATAATAACATGGTGTTTTTGGTATAAATCCAGATATCTCCATCGGAGAAAAGCTTTTTATAGTTTGCAAGTCCGACGAAATTCGGTCCGACCTGCGTCAGTCCTGACATATAGTTTTCAAAGAAACTGTTGTAAATAGTGCTGATCAACGGAATCAGCTGAAAAATAACATATACTACAATAAAAGGAATCAAAAAGATATATCCCCATTTATTGTATCTTACTACCTTTCCACTGCTTTTTTTCATAACAACCTGACCTCCTTTTCCAGAGTGCATAATTTTCGCCCACAGAGCTCACAGCATCCCTCACCTTTACCCTGTGTAAGTCTGCTGTCAGCTCTGCGCTTACAGTTTTTACACAAATTTGGATATAAAATGAGCCGCGCCCGCCTCCCTTACGGTCCGGCAGGCGCGGCATCAAATCATTTTTTATACCATTCGTCTGCTTAGTATGTTAACTCCGGATATTTCTCTACAACTGCTTTGTAGAACAGATCTAATGCCTCTTCTTTTGTAGCAGTTCCCTCAAAGTAGTTCTTCATTGCGTTCTGGAACTCTTCGTTACATCCCTGATCGTATGCAGAAAGGTTGCTTAAATCAAGTTTGGAAACGCCTGAGCTGTAAATGCCAAGTGGGTTCTGTCCACCTAAGATCTTGCTTGAATAGGAGCTGTCTGCCATCTCAGCGATTACATCCTGGTTGTTTACAAAGTCATCATCTTTCTCGATGATCTCTTTCATAACATCATCATTGGTTGTCATCTGAAGCATGATATCTTTTACAAGGCTCTGGTTATCAGTTCCTGCTGCTGCACAGATCCATGTACCACCCCAGAAGAAGCCCTGCGGTCCTTCGGTTGCTCCCCAGCCACCGTTGTAACCGATACTGCCTTCGGTATCTGCTGCCATTGAGAAGTTTACTAACCATGCAGGTCCAAAGTAGCAGAATACATTTCCTTCCGGATAGAAACCTTTCTTCCAGTCATCACTCCACAGTTCGTATGTTCCTGTCTCGCCTGCATCTACAAGTTCTTTGGAATCATCAACCCATTTCATAATGTTGTCATCAATATTGATCTTGCCATCAACAACCCATTTGGAAGTAACGTTGTTGGAATATACACGGTAAGTATCGTTTGCGGAAGATGTGATGGTGTAGCCTGCATCTTTCATCTTCTTTGCTGTATCATTGAATGTATCCCAGTCTTTTACATAGTTCTGAACTTCTGAAGGATCATCAGATCCTAATACTGCTTTTGCTGCATCTCTGTTATAGAATAATACGCCAGGACAGCCCTGCCATGAAACACCTTTTAATACACCGTTGGAATCGGTAACAACATCTTTGGTGTACTGATACTGTTTGGAAAGATCTGAATCAGTAATTCCAAGATCTGATACTGCCATTGTGTAGTCGGTATCTACATATTTTAATGCATAATCAGCTTCTACTAAAAAGATATCAATCTTGTCATCTGCTGCTGCATCGGCCTGTTTTAATAAGGTTGCGTCCAGGTTGTTCTGATATGCATTGTCATCATTCGGTGTAATGTTCCATTTTACAGTTACATCACCGATCGTACCTGTGGTTGCATCCACCTCTGTATATCCAGGATAATGATCTGTAACACGGCTCTTGAACTCTTCGTTCCAGCAGTAGATGTTAAGTACTTTTCCTTCATCGGAAGCACTCGCATCTGAAGCTGCAGCTTCGGTCGCCTGAGCTGCCTCATCTGTGGCTGCGGCGTCACTGCTGCCCGTATCTGCCGAGCTGCTGTTTCCACTGTTTGTGCTGGTGTTTGCTGCGTTATTACCGCCGCATCCTGCCATCATGGTTACAAGCATTGCTGTACATAATAATGTGCTAACGATTTTCTTCTTCATAGAAAACCCTCCTCCTTAATATGTGGTCTTTTGACCATTGTTTTTGTTGTTTTGCTGCTTGTAAAGCAGATAGTTCAGAATCTTTTGCTGCTCTTTTGTATAAACTTCTGTAAAAGCGTCATCTGCATGTAGCTGCAACTACATTTAAATGCGTCCAACGGATTTACCTGCAACTAAGATCCCTTCTATAACGACTCTCTCTACGAGAGTTGTTCTCGGTTTCTCAATGGAGCCAATCAGCCGCTTGGCTGCCTCGCTCCCGATCAGCTCTGTGTCCTGTCTGATTGTCGTAAGCTGTGGATGTAATAACTGTGACATCCTTGTTCCGTCATATCCTGCAATCGAAATATCCCTCGGAATCCGAAGTCCCATCTCTATGATAACATTTCTTCCTCCTATTAAAGAGGTGTCATCCGGATAAATGATACAGGTTGGCGGATCTTCTAAATTGAGCAGCTCTTTTGTCTGTTTTGCTGCCTCCCTGGTCTCTAAGTAATCTGCTGTCCGGATGTATTCATCCGGAATGTTCAGACCAAGTTCATCCACCGTCCGGTAGAAACTTGCCAGCCGGTCTTTCGTAACGTAAGAAGCCTGCTGCCCATGAATATATGCAATTTTCCGATGTCCCTGCCCGTATATATATTTTACAAGATCTTCCATACCCTGAATATTGTTGGAACTGACTGCCGTACAGTTATGATGTACATAATCAATCGTAACGACCGGCAGGTCACTATTCATCAGTTCTAAGACATCCGGGTCATTGAAATCGGCACAGACGATCGCAACTCCCTCAAAATTCCGGTATCTGCAATGTTCATAATAGGACATCTTGCGATTTTCAAAACAGGTATTGATAAATGTAATGTCATATCCCTGTTTCTCCGACTGAACTTTTAATCCATTCAGCACTCCGGAAAAATACTCATGTGTCAAACCGCTTCCCGCCTCTTCTTCAAAGAGAACTCCTATATTATAGGAACGGTTTGTCTTTAGCGCTCTCGCCGCCGCATTTGGAAAATACCCAAGTGCTTCTGCTGTCTTTCTGACACGGCTCTTTGTCTCTTCGCTGATATCTCTCTGGTCATTTAAAGCCTTGCTTACGGTGGCAGTAGATACTCCACATTTCTCTGCAATCGTTTTTAATGATACCATGGAAACCTCCAGCTTCTCTTCGAAAACGAAATCCTGTTTCTGAAATATTTCTTAATCGTTTTCGTACTTTTACTATATGTCATCCATAAGCAAATTGCAACTGGTTTTTGGCAATTCGTCGCTTTTTACACTTTTTTGCAGTAGTTTTTGTGCATTTTTACATTAAATATTAGACCAATTATCTGTAATCTCAGTACTTTGTATCTAATTCTTATACGTTTTCGTAAAATATTTTAATTATTCATCAGAAAATAGCTATTGTCGCTTTCATCCATAAAAGTATATTTTTTTTGTCTAATCTGCTATATTTGCCTGTTTTTCAATGTTTTGTATTGATTTTTATTCTTTCTGAATATATACTTTTTATTAAAGGATGAAAACTTAATCGTTTTCGAAATCGTTACTTATCAATATTTATGTATATGGAGGATTTTATTATGAAATTCGGTTATTTCGATGACACCAACAAAGAATATGTCATCACATCTCCAAAAACACCACTGCCATGGATCAACTACCTTGGTTCCGAGAACTTCTTTTCCCTGATCTCAAACACCTGCGGCGGTTACAGTTTCTACAAAGATGCAAAGTTACTCCGCCTGACCAGATACCGTTATAATAATGTACCGCTCGATTCCAATGGACATTACTACTATGTTAAAGATGGTGACACGATCTGGAATCCGGGCTGGATGCCTTCCAAAACAGAACTGGATGCTTACAGCTGCCGTCACGGTATGGGTTATTCCGTATTTAAAGGAACCAAAAATAAACTGACCGCAGAGCTTACCTCTTTTGTTCCGGTCGGTGAGACATGTGAAGTTGGAAAACTCTCCCTTACCAATGAGAGCAATGAAATCCGCAATTTTTCTGTTTTCTCATATGTAGAGTTCTGCCTGTGGAACGCAATGGACGATATGACCAACTTCCAGCGTAACTTCTCCACCGGTGAGGTTGAGATCCACGGTTCTGCTCTTTATCATAAGACCGAATACAGAGAGCGCAGAAATCATTACGCTGTTTACGCTGTCAACGCTCCGATCGCCGGTTTTGATACAGACCGTGACTCGTTCTTAGGCGCTTACGGTGAAAACTCTGCTCCGGAAGTTGTTGTAAACGGAACTTCAAAGAATTCTGTTGCAAGCGGCTGGGCACCGATCGGTTCCCATCACCTTGAAGTTTCCCTTGCTCCGGGCGAGACAAAGACCTTCGTTTTCGTACTTGGTTATGTTGAAAATCCGGTAGAGGAAAAATGGGTTGGACGTGCTGAGGATGGAGTCATCAACCGCAAACGTGCCGATGAACTTCTCTCCCGTTTTGATACCGCAGAAAAAGCAGACGCGGCACTCGCCAAATTAAAAGATTACTGGAACGAACTGCTGTCCCATTTTACCATTTCTTCCAGTGAGGAGAAATTAGACCGTATGGTAAACATCTGGCACCAGTATCAGTGTATGGTTACCTTTAACATGAGCCGTTCCGCATCTTACTTTGAGTCCGGTATCGGCCGTGGCATGGGATTCCGTGATTCCTGTCAGGATCTGCTCGGTTTCGTACATCTGATCCCTGACCGTGCGAGAGAGCGTATCTTAGATATCGCAGCTACCCAGTTCGAGGACGGAAGTGCTTATCATCAGTATCAGCCGCTCACCAAAAAAGGCAACTCTGACATCGGAAGCGGCTTTAACGATGATCCGTTATGGCTGATCGCCGGAACTGCAGCTTATATCAAAGAGACCGGCGATTACTCAATTCTCGACGAGATGACACCATATGACAGCGATGCTTCCAAAGCAACCACTTTCATGGAGCATTTGCGCCGTTCCTTCCATTATACAATGGAACATCTGGGACCGCACAATTTACCGCTGATCGGACGTGCCGACTGGAACGACTGTCTCAACTTAAACTGCTTCTCGACTGAGCCGGGTGAATCTTTCCAGACTTTTGGTCCTTCCGAAGGCCCGAATGCTGAATCCGTATTTATCGCAGGTATGTTTGTCCGCTACGGAAAAGATTATGCAGCAATCTGCCGCCATCAGGGCATGACGGAGGAAGCAGAACTTGCAGAGAAAGCAATCGCAGAGATGGAAAAAACCGTTATGGATGCCGGCTGGGATGGCGAATGGTATCTGCGTGCTTACGATCATTACAAAAATAAGATCGGTTCAAAAGAATGCGAAGATGGCAAGATCTTTATTGAGCCACAGGGCTTCTGTGTTATGGCTGAGATTGGTTTAGAGGAAGGCTGCTGCTTAAAGGCAATGGAATCCGTCGAAAAATATCTCGACACGAAATACGGTATCGTACTGTTACAGCCGCCTTACCACAGATATCATGTGGAACTTGGTGAGATTTCTTCTTATCCACCAGGATACAAAGAAAACGCAGGTATCTTCTGTCACAACAACCCATGGATCTCTATCGCGGAGACTGTAATTGGCAGAGGCAACCGTGCCTGGCAGGTATATACAAGAACCTGTCCTGCATACATTGAGGATATCAGCGAGATCCACCGCACAGAGCCTTATGTATACTCCCAGATGATTGCCGGAAAAGACGCCCCGAACTTCGGTGAGGCAAAGAACAGCTGGCTGACAGGAACCGCCGCATGGACCTTCCTCAATGTTTCCCAGTTTATCCTTGGTATCCGCCCGGATTATGATGGTCTGACTGTTGATCCTTGTATTCCATCCAAATTAGATGGTTTTACCGCCAAACGTGATTTCCGCGGTGTCAGCTACCATATCACCGTAAAGAATCCAAATCATGTGGAAAAAGGTGTGCTTTCCATGATCGTGGATGGACAGCCGGTAGAGGGAACTACGATTCCATTCTCGGCTGAGAAGAAAGATGTAAATGTAGAAGTAACGATGGGCTAACCTCCCTGCCTGTCTTTACCTGACAAAAGAAGCCTTCTTTTTATGAAGGCTTCTTTTGTATCCCAAACTAAAATGTTTCATTTTTTCTGTATTTGCGTGGTGATATACCTTTTATCTTTCGAAACGAATCCCCAAAATAGTTACTGTCATTAAATCCACATTCAAAAGCAATATCTGTGATAGATTTATTCGTTTCCAGCAGCAGCCTGCATGCATTCTGTATCCGGAGATTAATAATATATTCTTTAAACCCGAACCCCGTCGCTGTCTTAAATCTCTTAGACAAAAATGGCTTACTCATGTCAAATTTATCCGCCACATCTTCCAGCAAAATATTTTCTGTATAATGTTCAAAAATATATGTTGCAACTTCCTGGATTTTTCGGTTATCAACATCAATCTCTTTTATAACATTGTCCTCATACTCCTTGCATCTTATGATAAACAGCAAAAGTTCAACAAGTCCTGCTTTTATAAATGCCGTTGATAATATGTCCGGCGTATCATTTTCAAACATTAACTTATCCAGCAGGGAATCCACATAGTTTCTGCGTTTTTCCGGTATATTGATTACCCCCGGAACCATACAGTTCTTAAGATATTCCGCTCCGATCTGTTCTTTGATCCAATCCGTAATCTCCTGCCGGAAACTGATAACAATCCTTTCATGAATTCCTTTCCCGGTATATACTGTCTTATGCAGACAGCCACCCGGAACGATTACAAGATCACCTTTTCCAAACTTATAGATATTGTGATCAATAAAGCTGGTGCACTCTCCACTGGAAAGATAAAAAATTTCATGAAATGGATGTACATGTGGCTCGCAGTTACTTTCAGATATTGTATTACTTCTTCTGATCTTCTTAATATCAAAATCTTTTGACATATCCTGAAACATATAATTCTCCATTTTTCTGTACTTTTATGTGTTTTCATCATTTTTTTCAAGGAATATACTGTTTTTTTGTCATATTATGAACCATATGAATATAAACTGTCAACATATTTTATAAATCCACAAGGAGCTCCTATGCCAAAACAAATATCTGAAAATAAACGAAATATGATTCTAAATGGAAACCTGTCCCAGGCAATCCTTATGCTCGCCGTTCCGGTCATGATCAATAGTTTTATCCAGTCGATGTATAATCTTACGGACACATTCTGGCTTGGACGGATCGGAACTGAAAACCAGTCTGCCATAACGCTCGTATCACCATTTCAAAATATCCTTAACAGTTTTGGCAGCGGCATAACAACCGCAGGTGCAATTCTTATATCGCAATACCTTGGTGCCAGAAAAGATGAACAGGCAAACAAAATGGCAAATCATATCTGTATTACATCCCTTGGTTTCTCCCTCATCTGTGCATTACTGTGCTGGCTGATATCCCCGGCATTAGTCAACTGGCTCGGTGCCAGGGGAGTGGTCTATGAGTACGGTCTTACTTATTTAAGAATTGTGGTCCTTGATATGCCATTTCTGTTCATGATCAATTTATTCACAGCCGTGAAACAGGCGCAGGGGGACACTGTAAAACCCATGCTTCTCAATCTGCTTGGTATCATGATCAATCTGATATTAGATCCTCTTTTCCTCATTGTGTTCCACTTTGGAATCGGAGGCGCAGCATTTGCCACGCTTATAGCAAAAATCCCCTGCGCTCTCATTGGACTGATCCTTCTTACAAAATCAGATCAGCTCATACGGATTTCTTTTAAAAATTTTGTCTTTGACCAGAAAATGATATATGCCATTATCAAAATCGGTCTGCCAACTGCGATTGGCGGCAGCACCATGCAGCTAGGTACGCTGATCATGACCAGAAATGTAAATGTTTATGGTTATATTGCAACCAGCGCCTATGGTATTGGCAACAAAATCAACAGTCTTATCACAATGCCAGCCAGTGGTGTCGGTTCCGCCGTTTCTACTATAGTTGGACAAAATATGGGAGCCGGAAACACAGAGCGGGCGAAGAAAACCTTCCATTATTCATTAAAAATGTGTACCTTATTTTTACTTATTCTGGGATTCATTTTTTCAAGACACCCTGTTTCCCAGACTATGGTATCATTCTTTTCAACAGATGCCAAAGTCATCCCTCTGGCTGCAGACTATTTATCCATTATTGCATTCTGGTGCTTTACAAACGCTTTTTATAATGTATCACAGGGATTGTTCCAGGGATGTGGGCATACACTGATCACAATGCTCGTAGATGCTTCCCGGATATGGATATTCCGTCTTTTGTCTCTTTGGATATGCGCAAATGTATTTCATATGGGAGTGGCATCCGTCTGGTATTCCGTTGTAATCAGTAATGGAACCTCTGCCATAATCCTGTATCTGCTATACTGGACCGGAATATGGAAAAAAGGATATGCAGACCCTCTCTAGAGCCTTTCATATCCTTTTCTCTTTCACTTTAATCTTCTATTTCCAGTTATCAAAATTTGTTGCAAATTAATTTGCTGTCACAAGTCCGTTCTCACAATCCAATTCTACATATGCACTGGATTTTAAGACATCAAGCGCATGTTTAGCACCGATCAGAACCGGAATATCAAGGCTTAATCCTGCGATTGCTGCGTGGCAGTTTTCACCGGATGCTTCCACGATGAGTCCGGATGCCTCACGCATCTGTGTCATCATGGCATTGCTGGTATCTTTTGCAACAATGATGTCCCCGACTTTAAAGTTTTTAAGATCTTCTTCATTGTGACAAACGCAGAGATTTGCAGAAATCTTCTGTGTTCCGATTCCTTGTCCCTCCACTAAGATATGTCCTGCCACCTGCACCTTGATCAGGTTGGTCGTACCGGATACACCAAGAGGAACTCCTGCGGTTAAGACAACAACATCGCCCTTGGAAATGATTCCTGCTGCTTCTGCTGCATCGACTGCATAGTCAAACAGTTCTTCTGCCTGTGTCTTTTCCTCGATCATAAGCGGGATCACACCCCAGGATAATGCAAGCTGACGGTAAATCTTTTCTGTCAGACATCCTCCGATAATCGGACAGTTTGGACGATATTTGGAAACCATGCGGGCGGTACGTCCTGATTTTGTTACCGTGATGATTGCTGCCGCATTCAAATCTCCCGCCATTGTACATGTCGCATGGGAGATTGCATTGGTCACATCCGGGTTGCTCATGGTTTTGCGCATTTTAAAACGCTGTAAGTAATTGATATCCTGTTCCGTACGGACTGCAATACGCACCATGGTCTTTAAAGCCTCGATCGGATACATACCTGCAGCTGTCTCTCCGGAGAGCATGATCGCACTGGTTCCGTCGTAGATTGCATTTGCAACGTCAGTTGCCTCTGCTCTGGTCGGACGCGGATGTTTCATCATGGAATCAAGCATCTGAGTCGCTGTGATAACCTTCTTGCCTGCATCGTATACTTTTTTAATGATCATCTTCTGGATCACCGGTACATCCTCTAACGGGATCTCAACACCCATATCACCACGCGCTACCATGATTCCATCGGAAACACGGATAATATCGTCAATATTCTGTACACCCTGCATATTTTCAATTTTTGCAATGATATTGATATCCTCGCCGCCTTTTTCTGCAAGGATCTTGCGGATTGCAAGCACATCATCTGCGGTACGGACAAAAGATGCAGCAATAAAATCATAATCATGCTCTACCGCAAATACGATATCACCATAATCTTTTTCGCTGATATATGGCATGGACAATTCTACATTCGGAACGTTCACGCCTTTTCTGTTGGAGATCACACCGCCATTTAACACCTGGCAGATGATATCTTTTGGCTTATTGCCATCTTTATCTGCCTTTGCGCCAGATGTCACCTTGATTTCTTTTACTTCCATTCCGATCAGACCATCATCGATCAGAATGCGATCTCCCGGTTTTACATCCTCCGGCAGGTTTTTATAAGTAATGGAAACACGTTTTGCATCTCCCATAATCTCATCGGTTGTCAGGGTAAAAGTCTGTCCATCCTTAAGCTCGACTTTTCCGTCCGTAAAATCTCTCAGGCGGATCTCCGGTCCTTTTGTGTCAAGCAGTGCTGCGACTGGGCGCTTTAATTCCTTACGAAGTTTCTGTAACATCTGAAGGCGTCCTAACTGCTCCTCATGGTCACCATGGGAAAAATTAAAACGGGCAACGTTCATTCCCTCTTCGATCAGGCGTTTTAATACACCTTCCTTATCTGTTGAAGGTCCTAAAGTACAAACAATTTTTGTTTTTCTAAACATCTTTTTTCCTCGTAAAAAAATTTATTTTCGGCAATCGATTCAGTCTTATTATTACCATAAAAATGGCAGTTTATTTCGTGATCATCGTACCCGGTCCACCGCTCACATAGGTGCCGTCTTTGTTCAGCTTTGTAATAAGTACGGAACGGATTGCGGAATCTCCAATAAAATCAATGGCCGCCTGAATCTTTGGCAGCATGTCATCCTCTCCGAACTGACCTTCTTCCATATACTGTTTTGCTTCTGCAACAGTCATGGTCGAAAGAGGTTTCTCATTCTCTGTGCCGTAATTCAGACATACATTGTCCACACTTGTTAAAATGACTAACATGTCAGCATCTAAAAGTTCTGCTAATTTTCCTGCTGCAAGGTCTTTTTCAATGACTGCACTCGCACCTTTTAAATTATTGTCCTGTGCAAGTACCGGAATACCGCCACCTCCGCAGGCAACAACAACCTGATCTGCATCCGATAATGCACGGATCGCATCGATTTCAACGATATCCATTGGCTTCGGTGCTGCAACGATACGGCGGAATCCTCCCTCTACTGCTGTGACATGATTTCCTTTTTTCTCCTCTGCCTCAGCTTCTTCTTCTGTCATCACACGTCCGATCACCTTACCTGGTTTGTAAAAAGCCTCATCATATGGATCGACAACAACCTGTGTCAGAACTGTGGAAACTGTCTTATAAATTCCCTTATTCAGCAGCTCGGCACGGATAGCATTCTGTAAATCGTAACCGATATATCCCTGACTCATTGCAGAACATACAGACATTGGCGTAGCGGTATACTCCGGATATAATCTGCAGAACTCATTCATTGCTGTATGGATCATACCAACCTGTGGCCCGTTACTGTGTGTAATGACTACCTGATAATCATCGCGGATAAAGTCAGCAACCGCTTTTGCAGTGCGTTTTGTTGCCTCTTTCTGCTCCGGTAACGTGGTACCAAGTGCTTCATGACCAAGTGCTATTACGATTTTTTTCTTTTTCATGGCTATCCTCCGATACTGACTCTTCGTCATAGTGATTATTTTAGCATGAACCTCATACAGGCGCAATCTGATAAGAGTTTGCTTCCTGTTAAGATTTTCTGCTTTTTGTAAATTTTTATAGTTTCAGCATACCATATTCTGACATATTTTTAAACAGGCTATTTTTCTTCCTGCGGCAGCACGAAAGAATCGATCAGCTTCCAGATCTCGTCACGCCCCTGCTTCGTCTCTGCAGAAAACGGAATGATCGTGGTTCCCGGCTGTACATTTAAGCCCTCGCGGATCGCTTTGACATTTTTCTGGATCTGGCTTCGTTTGATCTTATCGAGTTTGGTCGCAATAATGATCGGTGCAAATCCCTGATACACCATCCACTCATACATCATTCTGTCGTTTGCAGACGGATCGTGGCGGATATCGATCAAAAGAAAGACTGCCTTTAACTGCTTTGAAGTGTGAAGGTAATTCTCGATCATTTTTCCCCACTTTGCCTTCACTTCCTCGGATGCCTTTGCATAGCCGTATCCCGGAAGATCGACAAGGTACATGGCATCGTTGATATTGTAAAAGTTGATGGTCTGCGTTTTTCCAGGCTGTGCGGAAGTACGCGCCAGTGCTTTGCGGTTCATCAGTGCATTGATCAGAGATGATTTTCCAACGTTTGATTTTCCTGCAAAAGCCACCTCCGCATATGCGGTATCCGGCACCTTGCTGGTCACACCGCAGACAATTTCCAGGTTTACATTTTTTATTACCATGTTTTTCTCCTTTTTACAAATGCCACTTCCAGCACTTCCTGCATTTTTTCCACAAATACAAGTTCAAGACCTTTTTTGATTTCTGAGGAAATTTCCTCCACATCCTTCTCGTTTTTCTTCGGAATGCAGATCGTTTTGATTCCGGCATTCTTCGCTGCAAGGATCTTTTCTTTTAAGCCACCAATCGGGAGAACTCTGCCGCGCAGTGTGATCTCTCCTGTCATTGCGACATCCGCACGGACCGGAGTCTGTGTGATCGCAGAAAGCATTGCCGTCGCCATCGTGATACCTGCGGACGGTCCGTCTTTTGGCACTGCCCCCTCCGGGATATGGATATGAATGTCATTTTCCTGAAAAAATTTCTTTGGAATATGATATTCTTCCCCTACCGAACGGATATAACTTAAGCCTGCCTGTGCGGACTCTTTCATCACATCTCCGAGTTGTCCGGTAAGCTGTACTTCGCCTTTGCCCGGCATCACGTTGACCTCGATCTCCAACGTATCACCGCCGACGCTCGTCCATGCCAGACCGCGCACGATTCCGACCTCATCGTTCTCGTTTTTCTGATCAAACGTATATCTCTCTTTTCCAAGATATTTTTCTACATTCTGACCTGTAACTTTTACGCATTTGACTTCGGATTCGTATACTTCCCTTGCAGATTTTCTTGCAATTTCAGACAGCCTGCGCTCTAAATTACGCACACCTGCTTCCCTTGTATAACCGGAAATGATCTTTTGCAGCGCACGGTCACTGATCTTTAACTGTTCCGGCTTTAAACCGTTTTTCTCTTTTACTTTCGGCAGCAAATGCTCTTTTGCAATATGGAACTTCTCATTTTCCGTATAACTGCTCACCTCGATCAGTTCCATACGGTCGAGCAGCGGACGTGGAATATCCTGAACAGAGTTTGCTGTCGCAATAAACAGTACCTCTGACAGATCAATCGGAACCTCGATATAGTGGTCGCGGAACTTACAGTTCTGCTCTGCGTCGAGCACCTCAAGCATGGCAGATGCAGTGTCGCCCTTATAATCGCTGCTCATTTTATCGATCTCATCAAGCAGCATCAGTGGGTTTTTCACGCCGGCACTGCGCAGACCATTGACAATACGTCCCGGCATCGCACCGACATAAGTTTTCCGGTGTCCACGGATCTCCGCCTCGTCACGGACGCCGCCTAAACTGATTCGAACATACTTTTTATCAAGTGCACGCGCCACGGAACGGGCAATGCTCGTCTTTCCGGTACCAGGCGGTCCGACTAAACATACGATCGGGCTCTCGCCCTTTTTCGTCAGATTGCGCACAGCAAGGAACTCTAACATACGCTCTTTTACTTTTTCCAATCCGTAATGATCTTCATTTAAAATGCGCTCTGCATTTTTCAGATCCTTGTTATCTTTGGATGCCTTATTCCACGGCAGTTCTAACATGGTCTCGATATAACCGCGGCTGACTGCACTCTCCGAAGAACTTCCACTGATATTTTTAAAGCGTAAGATCTCTTTTCTGATCTTTTCTTTGACTTCTTTGTCTGCCTTTAACTTTTTCAACTGTTCTAAATAGGCATCCGCATCTGACTCCGCATTATCCTCGCCGAGTTCTTCCCGGATCAGCTTCATCTGTTCACGCAGGATATATTCCTTCTGGTTCTTATCCACACGTTTCTTTACTTTTGCCTGGAATTCATTTTTGATCGCAGTGATCTCAATTTCTTTTAAAAGAAGCGCCATCAAAACTTCATAGCGCTCCGTCAGTGAAACTGCCTCTAATATTTCCTGCTTCTGTTCATAATAAAAAGGAAGATTGTTGGCGATCAGATCCATGATCTTCGGCAGATTCTTTTCTTCCCTGACCTGTCTGCGCAGTTCACCTCCGACACGCGGGTTGACAGTTACATATTTTTCAAATGTGTCCTGTACACTGCGCACCATAGCCGTTTTTGCCTCGTCCGACAATCCCTCATCAATTTCTTCACACCGCGTGAGTTCCACCTCTAAAAAGTCCGTTTGGGAAACAAAAGCGGACAATTGTGCCCGCTCTGTTCCTTCCACTAAAACTCTGACGATGTTGTTTTGTAATTTTATGACCTGCCTGACCTCTGCAATAATACCGATATGATATAAATCTTCGATGCCAGGCTCTTCCTGCTCCACATCACGCTGTGCAACAAGGAAGATCTTCTGTTCATCCATCATACTCTGTTCTACTGCATGAATCGACTTTTCACGGCTCACATCAAAATGTGCGATCATCCCCGGAAGGATGACCATTCCGCGAAGTGCCACCGCAGGCATTTTCATCGCTTTATTATCCAACCTGTTTTTCCTCTATCTTTTCAAGTTCACGTTCTTCGATCGCAAGCTGTTCATCCACCATCTCTTTTGTGATCTGGCACTGTGTAATAGATTCATCCGATGGAATGTGGTACATCAGATCTAATGTAACAGCCTCCATGATCGCACGAAGTCCACGCGCTCCTGTCTTGCGCTCTAACGCTTTATCTGCAATCGCCTCAAGTGCTTCTTTGTCAAAGTCAAGCGCTACACCGTCTAACTCAAACAGCTTCTGATACTGTTTGGTCAGCGCATTTTTCGGCTCCTGTAAAATGCGGATCAATGCGTCCCTGTCAAGCATATCCAAAGATACCGTTACCGGCACACGTCCGATAAACTCAGGGATCAACCCGAACTTTACAAAATCCTGTGGAAGTGCATGTTTTAACACATCACCGATATTGTAATCTCTCTTGTCACGGATATCTGCATTAAATCCGATCGTCTTCTGATCCATTCTGGTCTCAATGATCTTCTCAAGTCCGTCAAACGCACCGCCGCAGATAAATAAGATGTTGGTCGTGTCAATCTGGATCAGCTCCTGCTGCGGATGCTTTCTTCCCCCCTGTGGCGGAACAGATGCAACGGTTCCCTCTAAGATTTTTAATAATGCCTGCTGTACACCCTCACCGGATACATCTCTGGTGATGGATACATTTTCAGATTTTTTGGAGATCTTGTCGATCTCGTCGATATAGATAATTCCGCGCTGTGCACGTTCAATGTTATAATCAGCCGCCTGGATGATCTTTAAAAGGATATTTTCAACATCCTCTCCAACATATCCTGCCTCCGTCAGTGTGGTCGCATCTGCGATTGCAAATGGAACGTTTAAGACTCTCGCTAATGTCTGTGCCAACAGTGTTTTTCCGGAACCGGTCGGTCCTAACATCAGAATGTTGCTCTTCTGAAGCTCTACACCGAGGTCATCTCCGGCCATGATTCTTTTATAATGGTTATAGACAGCCACAGACAGCACTTTTTTTGCCTGATCCTGTCCAATGACATAATCATCCAAAAATGCCTTTAACTCTTCCGGCTTTAACAGATTAATCTGCTCTTCCGGCTCTGCCACTTCACCTGCTGCCTCATCATTTTCTAATTCTTCATCGATAATTTCAGCACAGATATCCACGCACTCGTCACAGATATATGCACCGTTTGGTCCTGCAATCAGCTTGCGAACCTGATCCTGCGTCTTCCCGCAAAAGGAACAACGGAATTTATCGTCATTTCTTCCTGCCATAATTGCTGTTTCTCCGTATTCTATCGATTTGTGATGACATCATCAATCAGACCATATGCCTTTGCTTCTTCCGCAGACATATAATAATCACGCTCTGTATCTGCTGCGATCACATCATATGGTTTTCCGGTATTTGCAGCAAGGATCTCATTCAAACGTTTTTTCGTCTTTAAGATATTCTCTGCTGCAATCTGGATCTCTGTCGCCTGACCTTTTGCTCCGCCGGACGGCTGATGGATCATGATCTCTGCGTTCGGAAGCGCAAGTCTCTTTCCTTTGGTACCGCCGGAAAGTAAAAATGCTCCCATACTTGCTGCAAGTCCGATACAGATCGTGGATACATCACATTTGATGTACTGCATTGTATCATAAATTGCAAGTCCTGCTGTTACCATTCCACCCGGGGAATTGATATATAACTGGATATCTTTTCCAGGATCTTCTGACTCTAAGAAAAGTAACTGTGCTACGGTAAGACTTGCTGTTGTCTCATTCACTTCTTCTCCGAGGAAAATGATTCTGTCTTTTAATAAACGGGAGTAAATATCATAATTACGCTCTCCCCTGCTGGTCTGCTCAATGACGTAAGGTACTAAACTCATTTTGTTTTCCTCCAATCCATTTTGTTTATAAAAATTTAATTATTGCTTATATGCTTAAACAGACCGGCCCGAATGAGCCAGTCTGTTGTATGTTGTCCGCTTTCGACGAAGCCTCTCTTATTCTTCTGCGTTTTCTTCTGCGTTTTCTTCAGCTTCCGCTTCTTTTTCTTTCTTAGTCTTAGCTTTTGCTCTTTCTTTTACGTTCTCCATAACAAGATCAACTGCTTTTGTTACGGAAATATCTCTCTTCATGGATTCTTTCTCAGCGTCGCCCATGTATTCTTTGAGCTTGTCTGCTTCCATGCCATAAGCTTTTGCCATTTTCTCGATCTCAGCGTCGATCTCTTCCTCGCTTACTTCGATGTTCTCGTCTTTTGCGATCTGCTCTAATACAAGACTGCTCTTAATACGTGTCTCAGCTTCCGGACGAACCTGCTCTTCTAATTTGTCTAATGTAAGACCGGAGAACTGCATATACTGCTCCATGGAAAGTCCGCTCTGAGCAAGTCTCTGAGCAAATTCATTTACCATGTTCTCGCACTGGGTTTTGATCATTGCTTCCGGAATCTCCATTGTAGATTTGTCAATGATCTTCTGGATTGCCTCATCCTCTTTTGTGCGTTTTGCTTCGTCCTCTTTCTGAACCTCTAAGTGTTTCTTTAAGTCCTCTTTGTACTCTTCTAAAGTATTGAACTCAGATACATCCTGTGCGAACTCATCGTTTAACTCCGGAAGTTCTTTTGCTTTTACTTCGTGGATCTTAACTTTGAATAATGCAGGTTTTCCTGCTAAATCTGCTGCCTGATATTTCTCCGGGAATGTAACGTTTACGTCTACTTCATCTCCGGCATTCTTTCCTACTAACTGATCTTCGAATGTATCGATGAAAGAGTGGGAACCGATCTCAAGCGGATGATTCTCTCCTTTGCCGCCCTCAAATGCAACACCATCAACGAATCCTTCGAAATCGATCACTGCTGTATCTCCCTCAGCGATCGGTCTGTCTGTTACAGTAACAGTTCTGGAGTTCTTCTGTCTCTCTTTTTCAAGCTCTGCTGCAACTTCCTCATCAGATACTGTTGTATCGATCTTTGTTACCTGTACGCCTTTGTATTTGCCAAGTTTTACTTCCGGTCTTACAGCAACTTCTGCTGTGAAGATGAAAGGTTTGCCAGCTTCGATCTGTACCACTTCGATAGTCGGTCTTGAAACGACGTCCACACCGCTCTCTTCTACTGCCTGTGCGTAGTTCTCCTGGATCAGGGTATTTGCAGCATCCTCATAGAATACGCCTGCTCCGTACATTTTCTCGATCATCTTTCTCGGCACTTTACCTTTACGGAAACCTGGAACGCTGATCTTTCCTTTCTCTTTCATATATGCAGCCTGGATTGCATCCTCTACCTTCTCAGCTGCAACTTCGATCGTAAGTTTTGCCATGTTCTTTTCTAAATTTTCCACCTGTACACTCATTATTACTCATTTCCTCCTTCAAACTTTATATGAATACTTGATGTACTTTTTTCCGTTCATTTCATTCTATGTTCCTGTCGAGCACCCCCGTTTTTCAAGGGTTTCGCCTGTCTTTCGGAAAAAAGGGCGTACTACGACTATCACAGTCATTTTAGGATTATAACATATTGTGTGGGAAAATACCAGTTATTTTTTCAAAAAACCGCCGACTTCCGTCTTCTGCGGCAACCTTTCCAAGTTCTGCCGGATCGAGGTCATAATAGTACTTTCCGGTTGTAAGATCCACCGACAGGCAGTCAAGTGGAAATCCCTCCCTGCGGATTCCATCCGTGTGCGGGACCGACGTGATCAGAAATGGTTCGCTCGAGAACGTTTCATCCATCGACTCATAAATATGTTCCTCATCCATGATAAGACAGATGGCATTGCGGTAGTATGCATGCAGACCACCATACTCTGCAGCAAGTCCGCTGTAATATGCAAGCATTTCCGCGTCTGACAGATTTTTTCCATTCACCCTCCTGACATGAACGCCCGGCTGTTTATCTTCCGGGACATTTTCAAAATACAGACCTGTGTCACAGGAAAACACCGGAATCTGAAAAGCCTCGTAATAACACTTTGCCTTCTTCCTTGCATTTTCCAGCGGCGAATCGCCATCCTCGTCTGCCTGTGGTACTGCCACATCAATATCCGATAACCCAACGATCTCTATCTGCAGCTGTTCTAAATTTTTCCGCATCAGACTTAATTTTGCAGGATTTCCAGTGCCGTAAAGCAGACGTTTCCCGATGCCCTGTTTTTTCCGCTCAAACAGTGTCGGTGTGATCGCCGGATAAGTCAGTTTTTCCGGCAGTTCGTCAAAGGTGCGTACCTCTGCCATCTCACTTTCCGGCATGGCTGACAGCTTTTTTACCTTTGCAAGAAAGACACGTCCATTTCCTTCTTCTTTGGTCTGCACCTCTCCCGCCCAATAGTCGCACAACGGCTCTATCTTAAAATCCACTGCCCCGGACTCCTCGTAAAGTTCACGCTTTGCCGCCATAAGCGGTGTCTCTCCCAGTTCAATCTTTCCGCCCTGTGTCTCCCATGTGGTGCGTTTTTTGTGTCTGCTCAACAAAATTTTGCCCTGATATTCAGATAAAACTACTACATATTTATAAGCAGGCAGGGTGCCGACCGGGTAAGTTTTTGTTATCATTTTTCTCTCCTTTGTTACCGGCCTGTCACTCTGCTTTCTGTTCTTTCCCGGCAATGATAAGTTTTTTATCGACCAGCGTATCGCCTTCGTATACCAGCTTCAGCGAAAAATATTCCTCACACTCATCCAAAAGCCGCAGGAATATTTTGTCACCTTCCCACAGTTTCAGGTCTTTGATCTCCTTTTTCGGAACCCAGACAAGTTCTCCCTCGTCGCAGTCGGTTATCTCCCCGGTAAACTGGTCTGCCGTAAATAAGTGCATATATTCGATACCCCACTCGTTAGAAATAAAGGTAATGACGCCCCGCGCGCGGTAAGATGTCAGGGTGAGACCTGTCTCTTCCTTTACCTCACGCAGCATACATTCTTCCGGCATTTCCCCCGCTTCAAACTTGCCGCCGACACCGATCCACTTGTCATGGTTCAGGTCGTTTTCCTTTTTTACCCGGTGCAGCATCAGATAACAGTCATCTTTTTCGATATAACAAAGTGTGGTTAAAAACATCGCATCCTCCTGTAGAAATTTTCTGTTTCGTTTTTGCTGCCGTTCACACGTACTGTGTGAGCAGCAAATATTTTTTTACTCCTGCAGACCTGCAAACTGCGCCATATAAAGTTTATAATAAGCGCCCTTTTTCTCCATCAGCTCTGCCGGACTTCCTTGTTCTAAAATACCGCCCTTGTCGATCACAAAAATGCGGTCCGCATTCTGAATCGTGGAGAGTCTGTGTGCGATCACAAAACTGGTTCTGCCGGAAAGCAATGCCTCGATTCCCTGCTGCACTAAAAGTTCTGTATGTGTATCAATGCTGGATGTTGCCTCATCTAAAATGAGGATTTTCGGCATGGAAATCATCGTTCTCGCAAACGCGATCAACTGCCTTTGTCCGATGGATAGTCCTGCTCCATGTTCTTTTAATTCCGTGTCATAACCTTTTTCCATTTTCATAATGAAATCATGCGCATTGACTGCCTTTGCAGCCGCGATCATTTCTTCATCTGTCGCATCTAATTTCCCATATAAAATGTTGTCACGGACTGTTCCATGAAAGATAAAATTATCCTGCGTCATAACACCCATCTGACGCCTTAAGCTCTCAATGGAAACCTTTGTCAAGTCGTAACCATCCACTAAAATTTTGCCGTCTTCAATGTCATAAAAACGGCTGATCAGATTAACGATCGTTGTTTTTCCTGCTCCGGTCGGTCCTACCAGTGCGATCGTCTCACCCGGTTTTACAGAAAAACTGACATCAGAGAGTACCTTTGTCTCCGCCGGTGTTCCCTTATCATAAGTAAAACTTACATGTGAAAATTCAACACTTCCCTCTATATCCGGCAGCTCTGTCACATCCTTTGCGTCCACAATGTCAGCGTCGGTATCTAAGATATCAAAAATACGCTCTGCCGCCGTAAGATTTGTGACAAGATTGTTATAAAAATTGCTCAAGTTCATGATCGGGTTCCAGAACATATTGATATAAGTTCCGAATGCAACCAGAAGTCCGACCGATACTTTTTCAAATCCCAGAAAACGGATGCCGACCAAATAAAGCATCATCGCACCGATTCCCCAACAGAAATCGATGACCGGGCCAAACATGTCGGCATAAGTCACCGCATCCACGAATGATTTCTGGTGTTCGTCCGTCAGTCCTTCAAAAATCTCCTGCGTCTCATCTTCTGCCGCAAAACTCTGAACCACATTCATTCCGGCGATATCTTCATGGACGTAGGCATTTAAGTTGGATGCCTTTTTCCGGAAAATCTGCCAGCGTTTGTGGGATGCCGTCTGTACAAACCAGATTCCCGCGATCATCAGCGGGATCGTGGACAGAGACGCAAGCGCAAGCCGCCAGTCTTTTACCAGCATGATCACAACGACTCCGACTACCGTCACAAATTCCGGCACCAGTGTTGTGACCACATTGACCAGCACATCTTTTAAGGAATTGACATCCCCGATGATACGCGCAAGGATTTTTCCGGTCGGTCTGCTGTCAAAAAATGAAAACGACAGCGTCTGAATGTGCTCATAGAGATCCTGGCGGATCTGAAGCAAAATTTTGTTGGAGATCACCGCCATTGCATACATTCTGAGTTTTACCATCACAATAAAGATCAGGTTTAACACGAGTGCAAAAATTCCAAGCCCAATCAGCCCATGCAGATCGGACTGTGCAATATAGTGATCGATTGCTTCCTCGATCAAGAGCGGGTTTACCAGTGAGATCGCCACCGTAATTCCCATACATACTAACACGGCAATAATCGTGCCTTTATACGCAAGCAGATAGGAAAACAGCCGCCGCATGATTTTTTTCTTGTCGGTATTTTCCATAAATTCGTCTTCACGATACGAATTGACTGCCATTACATCGCCTCCCCTCCTAAGAATGTGCCATACTGCGCCATGTAAGTTTCATAATAAAGTCCGCGCTTTGCAAGCAGTTCCTGATGCGTTCCGCGCTCCGCAATCTCTCCGTCTTTCAGATAGATGATCTCATCTGCATGACAGACCGCAGAAATACGGTGCGCAATGATCATTTTCGTTGTATCTTTTAATTCATTTAATGTTTTCTGGATCTCATGCTCCGTCTCCATATCCAGCGCGGACGTGGAATCGTCTAAAATCAGAATCGGCGCCTTTTTTGCAATGGCACGCGCAATACTGATACGCTGCTTTTGTCCGCCGGAAAGTCCGACACCGCGCTCACCGATGACGGTCGCATACTGTTCATCCATTTTTTCAATGAAATCCTTTGCCTGTGCACAGTCTGCCGCTCTGCGGATCTCATCGAACGGCATTACCTTTCGCTGCCCCATCTTGATATTTTCCTCGATCGTGTCGGAAAACAGAAATACATCCTGCAATACAACAGAAATACTGCTGCGAAGCTGTTTTAAAGAAAGTTTCCGCACATCCGTGCCATCCACTTTTACAGCGCCGTCCGACACATCATAAAAACGCTGTAACAGATTGACGATTGAGGATTTTCCCGAACCGGTCGCACCCATGATTCCGATGGTTTTTCCTGCCGGAACCGTAAAGTTAATATCAGAAAGGATATTTTTCCCCTCAATGGAAAATGAAACATGTTCGAAAGAAATGTCCCCTTTCACCTGTTCTAACACGACAGGCTGTTCCTCATCTTTGATCATCGCCGTCTCCCCGTAAATCTTCTTGATCTTCTTATAAGAAGCAACGGCAGAGGACAGATCATTCGTCAGCCAGCCGAGCATCTCCATCGGCCAGGTGCAGTTTCTGCTGTATTCGACAAATGCGACCAGCGCTCCGAGCGTCATATTTCCATGCATCACGGAAACACCGCCCAAAATCGTCATGGCTACCGGAAGTGCTTTTCCTACAAACTGAAAATACGGGTAATATTTTACCAGCACCTTCGACTGGCTGATATTCAAGTCATAGTAACGCTTGTTGTGTGACAGAAATTTTTCAATCTCAAATTTTTCTCTGGCAAATGCTTTTACAGTGCGCACACCTGCAAGATTTTCCTCCGCAACCGTGGTCAGCACTGCATTTTCCTCACTGATGTCCTCATAAATTTTATCCAGTTTCCGCTCCATGATGATTGCGATCGCACCGCAGGAAATCATCGTCACAAGCGGTATCAGCGCCAGTTTCCAGTTCAGATGGAACATACAGTAGAGCACCATGCTCACATGGATGACGACCTCGATCGTCAGCATGCCGACATATCCCATCGCATTCCAGATCTTGTCGACATCATCCTTGACTCTCGCCATCAGTTCTCCGGTGTTCGTATTGTCAAAATAATTCATCGACAATGTCTGAATGTGCCGGAACAGATCCTTACGGATCTGTGCGCCGATCTTAGAACTTAAGACGTCAAACGAAAACTCTTTGCAGTATCCAAAGATACAGCGTCCGATCCCAACCGCAACGATTCCCACCAGAAGCCCGGTGAGCATTTCCATTTTCCCGCCGATAATGACCTCATCCACGATCCGCTGTGTGATCTGTGGATAAACCATATCCAGTCCGGTCGCTATAATCATGGAACATATTGCGAACAAATACCCATACCAGTAATGTCCGATATATGTATGTAACTTTTTCATAAATTCTTGTGATTCCTCCTTACTTTCCCCTCTTACACTCCCCGGTCTCTGACATATTTTTGTACCGTGACGCACCACTCTGACAGCCGCCTGCACGCTTCACAAGCAGTCCCCTTAGCACAAAAAAATCCCGCGGTGTCATATCTCACCACGGGAAGTATGTCAAAAAACATTCTATTTACTTTTGCATGAATTTATGCCAGCGTAACAGAATTAACCGAGGTAATTGTATGATGATTATGCAGTTCGTTGATTGTAACATTTGTTAATCTAATCATTACTTTTACCTCTCTTTCTTCAAAATTTTAGATTACTTTGCAAGTATACGCTTGAGGGGGTGGGTTGTCAAGGGGTAGGAAAAAATTATGCGGAATTTGAAAATCGCAACGATCTAATCTAAGTATTCTATCAGATCAGGATATTTTTCTTTATTTTCCCTTATGTAATTTCGCTTGAATGCAGCAAATTTTGATTCTCTTCGCAGCAATGACTTCACTTTTCTTAAAGCCAGTTTTTGCTGTGATGGTTCTTTCATTTCTTCCAATGAATCATAAAGTTTATTCATTTCGCGGTTTAATTCCTGAAACCTGAAATCACTTTTATACACCCTCATCCCTGTATTTTTCAGGTTAAATACTTCTGTTATTAATTTTGCCGTCAATACAGCCTGTCTATTTTTATCGTTTATTGCGTGTACATCAATCTCATTTTCCTGCAGCCGAAAAATAACCATCTCTTCTGGATCATCCTTACAGCAATCGATAATCCCCTCGTCATAAATACGCTGATTTTTCACATTATTACAGTGCCCACATGACCAGAAAAGATTATTCCAGTCAAATTTGCGTTTTGGATATTTTCCGTCCAAATGTGGCAATAAATGTTCCACCTGTGCATCCTGCAGTTCATTTAATTCACATATATAACATTTATTATGGAAATCTTCCTTCAACTGTTTTACGACATCCGGCATCGAATAACTTCCATTTGCTTTCTGTGATTCCAATGCCAATGATGCCGGAGCAGGAAAACTGCGTTCTACTTTTACCATTAAATATCCTCCCTGCTCCTTAACACTTCCTTTAATCTTTGATATTCTGTCGTAATATTAAGTGCAAGATAGTCTGGAATTTCATTTAAATACATCTCCAACTCTGATATTTCATCATAATCCTCATCTGTAAGTTTTTCTTTATTTACCAGTTCTTTATAACGATTGAATTTTTTCTGCAACAGCATTGACATTTCATTTGAATTAAAATAGCCTTCTACAATTCCAGCATATGGTACATCTGACAAACCATTTTCAACAAGAAGATTCTTTTCCAGATCATAAATTACTGCATTATCCACACTATTGATAATAAACGGTGAATGTGTCGACAAAATAAACTGGATATTCGGGAAAATTGATGTCAACAGGTCAAGGATTTTTCGCTGCAGCTCCAAATGAAGATGTGTTTCTATTTCATCGATCAAAACAATTCCCGCTACCGAAAAATCGAATTTTCTATCTGACTGGCTTTCCATACGAATGATCAGATCAACCACAATATCTAAAACTGCCGCATAACCACTAGAAAGCGTATTGAAATCAAACGAATCTCTGTCATTCATATGAATGGTAAACTGAAACGTCTCCTCATCAAATACTAACTCTACCGAATCATCATCAAAGATTCTTTTTAACAGATCGTCAAAATTTTTAAACCATGCTGCTATCTGCTCTGCTTTCTCCTTTTTTCCACCCGTAACAGCCAAAGCCTGTGTCATTTTCAGATCAAGAAGATATTTTACAAAATCCTGGCGCGGCGTTTCTTCAATAGAATAATCTTTTTTCAGGGTAACCTTTTCTACATGCTGTGGAATCTGGGCTTTAAAGATGCGATCGGCTTTGTAGTAGGCGGTTACGAATTTGCCTTGGGAGAACAAAGACGAAGTATTCTCAGCTAATTCATTAAATTGTATTACCACACCTGTTTTCTGAAGTGAAATTTCCTTTTCATACACCAGAAGTCTTTTTGATGTTCCCTTCTCATCTTTTGAGCGCTGTTCTATCTTGTATAAGTTATTTTTGCCAAATCCTACATCAGCAGGATATAAGTTTTCACATTCTATAGTTTGTTCATTAAAATAATCCGGTCTTGTAATTAAATAAATATAACGAGCCAACGCATCCAACAGACTCGTCTTTCCACTCCCATTTTTTCCAGTAATGATCAAATGTTTCATATGATTCTCTGATAAAGGAATTTCAATATTTTTCAAATGACGCACATGATCTATTTTAATGTCGGTAATATAAATCTGATCCACTTTTCCCTCATTTCCGATTTTGCAAAATCCATTCTTTCCTAAACGGTTATATTAATTAACTTTATTATACACATTGATGGGCAATTTTCCATTTAATTTTTCGGCAATCCCATTTTACACTCACAAACTTCAAATTCCATTTTACTAAATGTATCAATGAACTGTTGTTTATAACTTTTCACTTTGTCAGCAGATACAAAAACCGTCAACTCCTTTTTCACTCTGGAACACCCTACATAAAATAATTTATACGCCAGCAAAATTTTCTTTATTTTATTAATGTTTGCATACTCACTTATATACTTAAATGTCCTTTCACTTTTAACGATTTTCCGATAATTAGCCTGATAACAATATTCATAATACCGATTTCCAGCAAATTGAGCATCTATTTCTTGTACACATTTTTTTACACTTCCATAAACATCCTTATTATGTCCTTCTCTCAATTCTCTTTCTGTGGCATTGCAAAGTGAAGTCAATGTACCTGTTCTGGATAATATAAACAAGCAATCCGGTCTCATAAGTCTGTTTGTCATTAAATTCGTATTATGAGAAGTCATAATAATCTGACATTTAGGATATTTTTTCTTGAGAAAATTCATCACATTTTCGGACATTTCATAATGATAAAATGCATCAAACTCATCCAGATATATAAAAGATGGAGTCCATGCTTTTGGAATCAATCTACGATACATATCAACTAATGCCAGTGTTCCACTTGAAGCAGTTTCATAAAAAGATACTAATTTTTCATGAGAAAAATACAATTCTCTTTGTCCATCCGGCAGTTTTTTTAATACCAGCTTACATATAATCCCCATACCATTCAGAAAATCTTCTAAATCTTTTAATCTGTCTGGTTCTTCTAAAGCTTCATAGAAACTATCCTTCACTCTCATAGGAGAATATGCCATAACATTACTTGCTGAAATATCTGTCATTCGTCTGACATAACTTCCCAACTTTAATAAAATAGAATCATTTTCCAACGCTACATTGCTAATCAACCATCTAAGAAACGGTAATACATGTTCCGGGATTTCATTTTCCATGCCTTCCGAACCCATAGACTGTATATATCGATCTATATTAGTGCTCTCAGCATTTATATAATTCAGGTTTTCAAAATTATATTTTTTTTGTTCAAAGTCACATTCAAAAATGAGCTGATCATCAATTATCAATTTTTCTTCTTTTAAATCCTGATCCGAAAATTTAACATACTGGTATACTAATTTCTGTTCTCCAAATTTAAATTCATAAGTAAATCTCGCAGAATCTTCTGTTGAATCAGCATTTTACTGATAATTCCATCTGTAATGCAATCCTGACTAAATTGATACCCTGAAATGCCCTGAAAATCTATTACTATTTCTTCTTTAAAGTTCTTATAATTTTTTAACATTCTTTCTGCTGTTTAAATTCTATTGTCTTACTTTTTCCACCTGTTCTTCGTATCAGCTCATCCTGTCCTATAATCTTAACAAGATTCGCTATCTGCTGTCCCATCACATCCCGATTGAGATAAAATATTGTGGTATATACATTCTCATTCAGGATAAGTTCTCTTAAAATATCTTTATCTGTTATATCAAGGGAATGTCCAAAAATATATACGTTATGCATTTTACATTTCTGATCTCGAACTGCTGATGCCTGTAAACGATGCATCATACGTTGTACATCATTCCCCACATATTCATTTGCCCGATTGATTATTCTCTCCTTTTCCTGTAAAAAATCATCATATTCTTCCCGAATTGTCTCCACCCAATCCTTATATTTACATCCAGTCTCTTTATAAATTCTCTGATAAAATTTCTTAAAAGCAATAAACTCCGTTTCCCGGTCTTTTCTTTCATCCGTAAGATACTCATCAATCCCAAGAACCATATTATTGTTTTCCACGGTATTAAAGAGTTTTGCCTTGCCATGGATATAATCAATGCTATTTTGTATCTGCTGTTTATCCAGATAAAGCCGTTCATATGTATTGGTATAATTAAAAGACAACACTTTACAATATTTTATCTGCTCCTCCCCGTCTGCCCCTTTAACATTTTCTTTTACAATTTCCTGTATATCCGGTAAAACACAATTACATTCCTCTTTTTCCACATAATCCGTCAGATAAATTTCTAATGCCCGAATCAATTTATTCAGATCATTGTATAACCGGTCTCTGATTTCTTTATAGGTAATGCTTTCACCTTTACCATGTGTCAATGCACTTGCAGTTCTCATAGCTGCCGTATATTTAGAATACTTTTTGTGCAAAAAAGGATTGGATAAATTCTGCATTTTCTCCGACAATTCACTTTTTTCCCCATCCTTAAAAAACATATCCTGATCAAGAGACTGAATTACTTTGCTTATCTCGTTTTCAAAGTCAATCCAATTTTCCTTCTGGTACATCGGATTCTGAAGAAAATATTCTATCCATATATTATCTTTTACGAGCTGTTCTAACTCTTTGCAAAGCTGCTGTTCGTTAAAAATAAGATGATCGATATATTTATACACAGTCTTTTCAGTATTCTTTAATTCTCCCTGCTGCAATATCTGCGGTGTATTGATAATATTTAAGAAACGCTCAACAAATCCAAGAAAATCATTATATCTTGTAGGCAGCTTATGAGCCAGATCAAATCCATTTCCAATCACAAGTATATTCATCGAATTATTCTCCAAAATATGTTAAAAGTTCAAGCTAAACTTTTTTATCTCTTATCTTTTTATTTTGATCCAACAGGATTCCAAACAGGTTAAATAAATCCTGATTGTTTCCATTATGAAAATACAGATTGTTCTGTCTTGACTCCATCAGAAGTATCCTGTAGTCATTGACGTAGAAAACACCTTTTCTTATCGTCTCTGCAAACAAAAATCATATTTTACCCTTCAATTCTTACATATCCTCGACAATCGATTCGTACTCCAGATCCAATTCTGTAAGTTCATTTTTTCTTCCAATATATTTTACATATGGACCATCCATTGACATATCTAATATTCCCAATTTATTTTTTTCTTCCAACAATACATAAAATGCGTAACACATTTTTTCTTTATATGGATCAGCATCTGATACCATATTAATTGCATTATTCATATAGGTTAATTCTTTTTTATCCGGATCAATATTAAATTTTTGTATATAGCGTATCTTTTCAAGTATATAGGAATTAATCGAAAATGGTTTCGCCTTTTCCTTATAAAATTCTTTGCTTTCTATGAGATTTTTCATTCTGGCTTCACCCTCTGCAAATAGTTCTTTTGCCTCGTTATAATCCATCACATAGTTTGCATGCCTTAAGTAATTTCTTGCAAGCGCATGTTGAATTTTATATGAATTGGGTCTGATACTTGCTGACATTTCCAAATAATTATAGGAAGCAACAAAATCGTTTACTTTCTGCTCATATAACCCCAGCTGCAGCCAGTAATAACTTATAGCTTCATATTCTTTTTTCACACTGAAATAAATTCTTTTGATATCATTTTTTTTCAGCTTCAATCTGTTTTCCAAAATATCTTCTTTCAAAAGACATTGAAATATAATATACCAAATATCATTTCTACGTTCCGAAACATATCTTGACACATATCTTAAAATATCAATAATCCTGTCACCCAATTCTTTTTTGTTACTTATCAGGATATATTTCTCGATAATGGCATTTCGCAACGACAAGCCATTCTCATCCATACGAACATAATCCACTATTTTTGCCATATTCCTAGTAACATCTTCATCCAACGAAATTCTTTTCCCATAACGTTCTGTAAATAATTCGCGTGGATAAATCTCAATATCTGCTGTATCAAATATTGCTAATTCGATCAATAATTGCTTTTCTAAATCCGAAAAACTTTTAAATGTGATATTTAATTTATTTTTGTTTCTCTTAAAAACATTGCCATATGTTAAACTTGCAATCAGATTAGCCATGCTTTTCTGCTTATAAATTTCATTAGGCTGCGCATCCTCTCTTAAAGATGCCATGTAAGACAAATGATTTTTTGCTTTTAATTTGTCTCTCACTATAATCGAATCATCTCTTGAAAATCCATCCTTCTGTTTATAATCGCAATAACAATTTCCCTACAGATAATATTTACGCTTCTGATGATAATATGTCCTCGATGCAGTTAAAATAACAAGTTTCTTATCTCCTATATTTTTCGTAAATATCCTTTCAATTTCTTCATAATAGAAACTTGCATTGTCAATGATTATCGCAAATTTATTGTTTGCACTTGTATTTACATAATTAATAATGGACTGTGTATTAAGATAACGGCCTCTATATTCCAGAATATCGTATCCTTTATTTTTTATATAATATCCTAATTGTTTAAGCAAACATGATTTTCCGGAAAAATATCTTCCATAAATACTAAAACAATATATATTGCTATCTTTTTCTAATAACTCATCCAATTTATGTACTGCATTTTTTAAATTGGAGTCTTCAAAAGTCCAGCCATCATACACATCCTGCCATACACAAAAATTCCCTTCGTACAGCTTACTTTCATATGGCTTTTTATATAACTTTACGATATTATCAAGCAAATAAATTCCGTTGTAGGATAAATCCATTTTCGCTCTGTCAAGTTCATCCGGCTGATAATTAATTTCTGCAATATATCTTAAAAATTCTTCATTTGATGCCTGGATTAATACTGCCCCTAATTTTTCCACTTCTTTCTTCAGGTATCTGGAAGGTTTATAATCAATAAATACTAACTTGTTATTCCTATATTGACATCCAGCATCTTCATATATTTTCAAATAATATTTAATATCCGGTTCATCCATCCTTGCCCCAATAAATATAACGTTATCCCTTTGAATATCATTCGAAAATTTATTTAATTTCGCATCCAGCTTTCTGGTAATCAGTTCCGTATATTCATCTTCAGAAAATATAACGCCCTCTTCCATATTTCTAACACAGCCATGTAACTTAAATAATTGTGTTGACTTTGAATTCGATATCAGCCTCTGTTTATTTTGAACAACGATATTCTCTCCCTGTTCCTCATAGATATTTTCTACCAGATCATCAATATTTACCGTATATATATTTTTCCATGGATATTTCACTAAATAATCATGAAACTCTGCCGGTCTGGTATTGATATACATTTCATGCAATAAATTATATAATTCTGTCTTTCCATGATATATACGATATATCTCATCACTCAGCTTTCTCAGATCATAGCCTTTTACTTCTTCCTCATCTTCCGGACCAATCTTATCTTTTGCCAACGTATCATAAATATATTCCTTCAATTTGCAACCATCCATTGCATTCGCCTTATTCGAAGCTCCACATGAAAAACCAGCTCCCAAAAACAGAATTGGTGTATTATCCGTCAATAAAATACTATTTAACAGTTCCTTTGCTCCTTCTAAAGTTTTTTCCATTTATAATTCCCCCATATCTCCGGATCAATTCCTCATTTGTAATTTATTTTATTATAGCACAAGAACTCCCCCTATGGGAAGCCCTCTTACCTGCTCAGTCTTTCTATTATACTGTACTCTTTCCAAATACCCTAATATACTCCTGCGCTGCCTGCAATGAAATATCTAATTTTACCTGCAGTCTTTGTAAAATATCCTCTTCCGGCAAACCAAGATCATAACAAGTATCTATAATCCCTTCTGCTTTTCCACGTGCTTCTCCACGAGCCTCTCCCTCTTTTGCTGTCTCCTCAAATACACTCCACATACTGTTTCCTCCCTCCTGCTTCAACGCAGCAAAATCAATCTTACAGTTGGCAGCTCCAGCCACCGTTTTAAGTATCATGTCGCTGACTTCATGCTCCTTTGTGTATTCAATCGCTTTTTCTTTTTTATCTCTTATTGAATTATTTTGATCTAACAGGATTTCAAACAGATTAAATAAATCCTGATTGTTTCCATTATGAAAATACAGATTGTTCTGTCTTGCTTCGACCAAAAGCATCCGGTAATCATTGACATACGGTGCCATCTCTGCCGGAATATCTAAAATCCCATGTAACGATGTCGCTGCATCCCATACTTTTTCGCCATAGTAGATCACGATCGTGACGACCGGCAACAGACGGTCTGTCTTTTTCATTTTGGATAAAAATTCGTGCTCGTCAAGTCTTGCATCCTGCTGTGCTGACTGCTTTTTGTATTGTCTGGCATTATTATTATACTGTTTCTTATAAGTGGCATAATCATACCCCATAACACGAAGCGGCATGGCATAATGAATATGTTCCTGCGACTCTAAGCCAAGTAAAACCAGCTGCACACCATAGGCAGTTGACTTTTTCATAATCTTAATATTGTCCCTGGCAGCCTTTACACCCTCAGCCTGCTTCCGGTGCTCCAATACCACAGAATCTTCCGTATCTTCGTTCTCCAGTTCATCTGCTCTTATGATCTGGCTGCCTCCAAATAATACTGCATTAAAAAGATCTGCAAATTCCTCGTTCCCACTCCAATAATTTTTCAGCACTATGTCCGATGACACACCTTTTTCTTTTCTTCCGATAATATTCTCCTCCTTTGTGTGTGGGAGAATATTGTCGTTTCGAATTCTCCCTTTTTTATTTGGGAGAATAATGCCGTTTCGAATTCTCCCTGCTTTTGGGTGATTAAAAGCATTGAAAATTCTTATATGCGGGCTGTAATCTGGTCACTTGTAACCATCTGCAACGCCGCGTTGAATTGATTTTTGAATGGCTTTCGCCTGATAGATGATTAGAATATAATGCTTTGAGGCAATTGTAGCACATTACAAGAAGTTTGTCATTTAATTTCCTGAATTTTAAGATTTTTCATAAAATTTTATATTACAAACTTCCTCTCTGTTTATAAAACAATTCAACTATTCTTTTAAACCTCATTTTTATTTTCTTCCACTTTTTCCCGACCATACCGGGTAAAGATTTTATTTTTACATTCAGCCCTACATTATAATACTTATATATTTTTTGTTCATATTCTTCTAACTGGTTCAAATCATTTTTTAATTGATCGATTTTATTTCTTCTTTCTGCTGTCATTGTTTTGTTACTTTCAATTTTCAGACATGCCTTTATTTCCTTTTTATATGTCTTAAACAACTTTTTCAAAGAAGAAACAGTAGTTTTAACGTTATCAACGTCAGTCTGATTATTTTTTATATACTGATACATTTCCTCCATATTTGTTTTATATAATAACAAATTCGTTTCTGTTTCATTTAAAATTTTCTGTCTGCTCGTATATATTTTCACACAAAATTTACGATATTTTTCATACTTAATAACCCAATTCCAAAAAATCTTTATCGCCTCTATATAGCTTAAAATACTTACCAGAGAATTCAATAATGGTTCACCTGGAACAACTATTTGCAGGTAACCATTTAACAAAATTGGAATTTCAAACAAACCTATCAAAATGACCAGCTCTACTGTCAATACTTTAAGGAACGAATGTACTATAAATTTCTCGCCTAATGAAATCCGAATAAGATCCGCCACAAAAATTATTAACTTTATAATTCCATAGACCATTAATGTATATATACTTACTTTACCTACAACTGTTATCCATGTATAAGGCGGATACTGACCTATATGTAGATATAAACAACATATTGCTGAATTTATAAGTATCATTGTCAATATTTCTACAAAAGCCTGCGAATAACCATTCACTTCGTTTTTAGACCTGTCCCAATCTTCTTTAAGCATTATTGATATATAATATATTAATAGTTCTTTGTGTTTTTTGAAATCACCTTCATTATCTACTTTTTTAACTTGATTTATTTCATCCCAAATATAAGCATCTTCTTTAATATCTTTTTTGTTTCCCCAGCCACACGAATTGATATTCAATTCCAGCTCCACAAGATACTTTTCAATATTTTTTTCATCCTGTCCTGAAAACTCACATGCCTGAATTTTTTCACTTATCAAACGAATTGTATCCCGCCACTTTTTCCTCTCCTCTGTTATATACTTCAAAGTATTATTTTTTCTGTTATTATACTGGTTAAATATAGTTGTGATAATTGTACTGACTACTGCAGAACCTAATAATATACTTATTCCTGAAGTTATTTCTCCCATATGCAATTCTCCTTTTATCTATTTTTGTAGTTTTTATTCTTGTAATATAAGGGTTTTCTTATGAAAACCCTTATATTACACAATCCGCGATCACATATCATCAAATTCTATCGGTGGTAAAATAGTCGACTGCAACTGTTCTATATACTCTCTTAAATCAGGATTTTCCAGTTTTTCATCCAGATCCGGTAATTCATCTAAAGGAATATTTTTAAATGGGATTTTTCTATAACCTATTTCATTTTTTACTTCATCTGCAAGAATGATATCATACCCAGAATCCTTGAAAGCAGATAATACACTTATCTCATCTTCCACCATGCTGATCAACAGTCTTTTTTGAACTGGTGTGATCATCCAGGAAAATTTATCAATCACATCTACACACTGACACAGAAAATATCTTTTCTTATCGTCCCTGTAAACAAAAATCATAGGAATATTATCAAACAAAAATAAAACTTTTTCTATTTCCAAATCTCCATATTGAGGCACATTTTTAAAATAAATCATATTTTACACCTGACTCATGAAAATTTTCAAATACTTTTTCCACTTCACCTTCAAAAATCCACCAGTCTACATGTAACTTATCGGAATAATCCTTCTCCCGTTCAATAGTTCTTTGCACCAATCCATTCGTTGTCCTACCCTGTAAAATAATCGGATGTGGATATATTTTCTTTTTCAAGCATTTAACAAATTTCTCACAAGGCTTCTTATCTAAATATACGGATGTTGAATATGTTCCTACTTTATCCTTTGGATACCGCATTCCATTATCTGGTAATATTCCAGCCTGAATTTCCTCATATGTACCTTCTTTTGGAATTCTGGACTTTCTGGTGTTTGCCATAATGTTGTCCTCCATAATTGTAGTAAAATAGACTAACCACAATTATTTACTTATTTCTGTTTAAACGCCCAAAACTTATTTATCACAAAATTCAATGGTACACTTATCAACAGATTAATAATTGGTGCAATAAATTCTGAAATTCCAACTACCTGCACCCACAAAATCAGTAAAATACTATTTAAAAACAATCCTGTAAAAGAATACGAAACATATGTCTTTAATAACGCTTTCCATACTGAACGCTGTTTTCCTTCTTCCAAAACAAATACCAGCTTGTTGTTCCAGTAAAACGACCATAACACACTTAAAACAAATGCAATCACCTGTGCAACCAGATAATCACTTTTCGGTAAAACTCCCGCCTTTTGAAACCCAATAAGACTGACAGCATACAATACATATGATATAACCGTGTTACTTACACCCACAATTCCAAACTTCACGAACTGCATAAATGCATCAAACTGACTTTGTGTCAGTTCTTTTCCAATTAATTTAAAAAACAGATTTAAAACAGCATGTGCAATTACCTCGATCCAATGCCATATCACGGTTCCTACATTTTGCATTTTTATTTTCAACCTTTCATTAAAATAAGGCACTCCACAGAGTGCCTATTCTGTTATAAATTCTTCAATTTGACGTTTCATACAGTCTGCTACATCACCATGCTGCAGATAAATATGTGACCATTCCACAATCTTTTCCATGGTTGTCTCAACGTTCCATCTTGGTTTCCATCCAAAGGTACGCTTCAGTTTAGAACAATCTAATTTCAAGAAATTTGCCTCGTGCGGTCCACCATCGTAGCGATCAATCCATTTTATAGAATCGCCTGTTGCCCTGTTCCATTTTTCACAGAAAAGAGTTACCAGGTTACCTGTTGTCCAACAATCAGTTTCATCCGGTCCAACATTATAATTTCCAGCATATTTTTTATCCTCATACTGGGCTTTCGCAATCATAAGATACGCAACAACCGGTTCTAAAACATGTTCATATGGTCTTGTGGAGAAAGGATTTCTTACAATGATATCCTCCTTTTTCTCCGCTGAACGGATGCAATCAGGGACAATACGATCTACTGCAAAATCACCGCCTCCAATTACATTACCGGCACGCGCTGTTGAAATTGCAACATCCATATCTTTAAAAAATGAATTCAGATAACTGCTGGTTACAAGTTCGGAACATGATTTCGAATTTGAATACGGATCATATCCATTTAATTCTTCATTCTCTCTGTATCCCCACTCCCATTCTTTGTTCAGATATACTTTATCTGTCGTAACATTTAAAAATGATTTAACTGATGAAGTTAAACGGACACATTCTAAAACATTTACGGTTCCCATCACATTCGTTTCATAGGTATATACAGGATTCTTATAGGATTCTCTCACAATTGGCTGCGCTGCCATATGAATCACGATCTCTGGCTGTACCTCATCAAAAACTTTTTTCATATGGTCTAAATCACGCACATCCCCTATGACAGACTGCATATGGTCTGCAAGATGACACATTTCAAATAAACTTGGATCTGTCGGTGCTTCAAGCGCATATCCTGTTACTTTAGCTCCTGCCATAATAAGTAACTGACACATCCAGGATCCCTTAAATCCTGTATGCCCGGTAATCAATACCTTTTTATCTTTGTAAAAAGAAACATCAAGCATTTGATTTATCCTCCTGTTCCTCCGTAAAATTCAAACGTTCTTCTTCAATAACCAGCGGACGATTCATGATACGTTTGTTCATACTCATAACATATTCACCTAATAAACCAATAAAAAATAACTGTGCCGACCCGAGAATACATACTGCAAGTAAAATCGGAATTGTTCCAGCAACAAACCTGTCCCAAAAAACTAATTTCATAATCAGATAAACCAATGCAACTATCAAACTAACCATTGAAAATATAAATCCAATAATAGTGGCAATTCTTAATCCTACTTTCGTGTAAGATGTAAAGCTTAACATAGCTGCATCGTATAATGTTGCCCAGTTATTATGTGTCTTTCCTGCCTTACGTTTTGGCTGAGTATACGGTATATCTTTTCTTTTATATCCTAACTCAGCAACAATTCCCCTGATAAATGGTGTCGGATCCTTTAAATTGCGTAATACTTCAATAAAACTTTTATCATACAGTCCAAAACCAGTAAAATGCTCAATTTGTTCAACATCAGACATCTTCTTAATCATTTTATAATAGCAGGTTCTTAAAAACCGCATTATTTTATTTTCTTTACTTCCTGTCTTAATTCCACTTACAATTTTATAACCATTCTCCCATTCTTTTACAAATACCGGTATTAATTCTACAGGATCCTGAAAATCACAGCAAAGACTAATTGTACAGTCCCCTGTCGTCTGACACATTCCATAAACTGGTGAATTAAACTGTCCAAAATTCTTAGCATTAAAAATTGCTTTCACTTTAGGATTCTTTTTACACATTTCTCTCAAATATTCTCTTGTCTTATCCTGTGAACAATTATCAATAAATAAAATTTCGTAATCATATGAAGACAATTCTTTTTCTAATACATCAATAACTGCTGCACATATTTCCCTTACATTTTCCTCTTCATTATAACAGGGAATCATCACACTTATTTTTTTCATCTGTTCTTTTCCTTTTTATTCACAATGCACCATTACTTTAACCAAATCTGCTGGCTTATCTCTCATAAGATAAAGTGCTTCTTCCACTTTGTCAAGTCCATATAAATGATGTGTAACCAATGGTGTCGGATCAACTCTTCCAAATTCAATCATGGACATGATCCTTTCAATACGAGCCCGGCCACCTTTTGCCAATTCCATGTGCAATGTTTTTCCGCACATACCTCTTCCACCTGAAAAAATTGGAAGGGGCAGATACCCGGTTCCTCCAAAATAATTAATATTGGAAATAGTTCCTATGCCATATCTCGTCATATCATATGCCTGTGTCAGCACTTCTGCAGTTCCTCCTGCAATAATCGTCGCATCAACACCTATTCCATTTGTCAATTCTTTTACCTGCTGTACAATATCCCCTTCTTTGTAACTTAAAACATCTGTTGCTCCATAGTATTTTGCTAATTGTACACATTTAGGGCGTGTTCCTACTGCAATAATACGAGCTGCACCTCGTAATTTTGCTCCTGCTACCGCCATTAAACCAATAGGTCCAATACCAATCACACATACAGTATCACCAATCTTAATATCAGCATATTCTGCCCCGGTAAATCCTGTCGTTACCACATCTACACTCATCAACGCCTGCTCTTCTGATATTTTCTGCGGAATATGTGCCAATGTAGTATCTGCATCCTTAATTAAAAAACGTTCTGAAAAAACACCTGGCTGTGTTCTTCCCAACTGATGTCCAGAAAATGGCGCTGACGCATGTCTGTCATTTCCCTCCTGAATACTTTTCTCTCTCCAATCAGGTGTAATAGCAGGTACAGCTACACGATCACCAGTTTTAAAGTCACATACATTTTCACCTACACTTACAACTTCGGCGATACACTCATGTCCTAACACTAAATTATCCTGCTTTTTAGAACCACCACCAAATACTGTATGTACATCAGACGAACATGGAGTCACAGCAACCGGTTTTAAAATAGCACCATATGGCACTAATTGCGGTTCTGGTGCATCAAACCACTTTACCTTTCCTGGTTCTGCTAACACAAACGCTTTCATACAAAACTCTCCTCTTCAATCCTTTTCATAATTTCTCTTATTCCATCACTAAATGTAGTTATTTTATGAGTACCAATTACACTATCTACTTTTTTAATCACTGGTTCTAAATCAGGTGTTCCCTCAGGATTTACTATATTATTTCCAAATTCATAATTTCCTGTTTGATTTGATAAATGATATATCTCCGTTACAAACTCTCTCAAAACCCGGGTATCTACTCCAGAAATATTATATATCCCTGTATCTATGTTTTTTTCCATCATACGACTAATCATATCAGTAAAATCATCAATATATAAATAATTCCACTTTTGAGTGCAATTACCTAACTGCACAGTTTCACCGCTATTAAACTTACGCACACATGTATCCACCAAGGTTCCAGGTCTGTCATCGGCACCATAGATACTAAAAATACGAAGATGTATAAAACGAATTTTTTTATCTCTGCAAAATTCTTCTGCCATATTTCCAAATTTCAACTTTGATTTGCCATATTCTGAAACAGGATGACATTCCATTTCCTCGCTAATTGGCTCATGTTTAACTCCATATTCCGCCTGCGAACCTGGAAACCAAAAACTTTCACACCCCAGTCTGTCTGCAATTTTTAACGCCTCCATAGAATACCAGACATTTTTGCTCTGAATTTCATAATTTGCTCTTCCTGCATTTCCCGATCCATCCCATGCAAAATGTACAAAATAATTTGCTTCTTTTATATAATCCTCAATACATGTCAAATTCTCTAATGAACCATACATCAAATGAAATCTTTCATTTTCTTCAGGCAATAAATGAATCGACGCAGAATTTTTTCTTACTAATGCAAAAACTTCATATCCCTTTTTTATAAAAGTTTTAACTAAATTTCTACCGAGAAAACTGGTTGCACCGGTCATCACAATTGTTTTCACTGTTTAATATCCTCATACATCTGTAAATTTTTTGCTTTCATCACTGCAATTTCTGTACCCTGTCCAAAATCTCTCTTAATGATCGCAGCTATTTCATCCGTATATCCAGGTGCCATAATAATAATAGCATCTACAGAATGTAGTAACGCATCTGCCGGTGAAATAATTGGTATATGCGATGCAGGCGCATATTTTCCCTGTTTAAACGGTGCTGAATCAATAATATATTCAATTTTTTTTGTAAGTTTTGCTGTTGCAGCAAGTGTGAATCCCTGATGACTTGCTCCCCAAATTGCCACTTTTTTCCCCTGCTTCTTTAATGCATCAACGTAATCATTTATCTCTTTACAGACAACGTCATAACTCTCTTTTATCTTACTAACATCAATCTTTTGTTTTTTCCGAACAATCACGGATAATGTATCCCTATTAACCATTTCCTGCTCTAACACTTCAAATCCATTTTTTTCCAACACAAACTGAAGTGTATCAAATGTATAATATACCAAATGATCCCTGATCAGTTCATAATAGCCATTATATTCTAAAATATATTCAAGACTTGGAACCGTAATAAGACCCATTCCATCTTCTTTCAAATTCTCATAAATCCCCTGTAACATTCCATTCGGATCCGGTTGATGTTCCAAGAAATTAAATGATAAAAATACATCAAACGGTCCATTTTCAATTACCGTATTCTTATTTTCAACAAATGCCTCACTAACATTCAAACCACGTTTTCTGGCAATCTCAACCAAATCATGCTTATGTTCCACTCCATATGCATCCACTGGAAATTCTGTCAAAACTGACAAAAATTCTCCCTGTCCACAGCCCACTTCAATAAATTTCTTATTTTCTAAATGATATGATTCTATCAAATGTCTATACTGGCTTTTGCGCAACTCAACCATTGTGGAAGAAAATCCACCTGAACGAATAACATCCCTATAATAATCCACTGGCTTACAATCAAACTGGACTAAACCACAGCCTTTACACTGATATAACTTCAAGCGAATTCCCTTATCCTGCTTTATTTCCTCTTCATTTGGAATATTCTGAGCAGATTCCGGCATATTATTAAAATCTAACAATGGCTCTTTCAATAACTCCGAACCACATACTAAACATTTTTTCATCTTCACACTCTCTTTCTAACAACTTTAGCCAAAACATAAAAATGTTTTGGCTAAAAAAATCTATTCTTCAATTACTGGTATAAACATATTTTTTATGATCTCTTCCCTTGGCAAAAATGGCGCAAGATCTTCCAATGGAGGACTCACAAGTGTTCCATCCTCTAGACGCTTAGTAGCACTCTTTGGCTCAAAATTCTGTTCTGCCGATACAAATATCTCGCAAAAAACTGCCCCATCTATTTTCAATGCCTGATCTACCATTTTCTTCATTTGCGCATTGGAATGAGCCTCCAGATAAGTATATCCAAACGCTTCCGACAATTTGGAAAAATCAGGGAATGATAAATCTCCACTCTCCGGTCCATACCAATTTTACAATGTTCTTTAAACAGATTATTCTGTGTCTGACGAATAGAATGATATCCCTGGTTATTAATCACGAATATCTTAATTGGAAGCTGGTTTGTCAGAACCGTCTGTAACTCCTGCAGATTCATCATAATACTTCCATCGCCTTCTAAGCAGATAGTCGTCTTTCTTCCTGTTGCAATACATGCTCCAATTGCCGCTGGAAGACCATATCCCATGCTGGCAACTGCACTATTAATCAGGAATCGAGCCTCTTTTTGGATCACATAGTTATGGCTTCCCACAACACAGGCACTTCCGTTCGACACAACAGTCATATTTCCCTGTGGAAGATTCTGACTTAAATATTTGATAAACGCATACACATTTGCATACTTTCCATCTTCTTCCCAATGTTTTGGCTGTGTAACCGGGTAGTTTTTCTTCCACTCCTGACATTTACGGATCCATTCTTTACCAGCAAAAACGGGTACGTCCTCATCTGCAAGTTGCTCGTTCATCTGTACAAAGAAATCTTTTGCATCTGCACAAACCGGCAGCTCAACATGCAATGTCGTCTTTTTCAATTCTGCCGGATCTACATCAACCATAATCACATATGCTTCTCTTGCCCAGGTTTTCCAACTATACCCTACCTGGCGGATAGACAGACGGTTTCCAACAGCCAACACCAGATCAGCATTCTGTACTGCGAAATTACCTGGGCGGTCTCCCATGATACCGCCTCTTCCAACATATAAAGGATTTTCATCCTCAATTGCATCAATAGAATCCCAACAGGTTACAACCGGTATTCCCAGTTTTTCAACTGCTTTTCTAAACGCTCCATATCCTTCTGATAAACGGATTCCATTTCCTGCATACAACACCGGTCTCTTCGCATCTTTGATCTTCCCGATGACTTCTGCTATGACTGACTTTTCCACTGGCGCCGGATTTTCGTTTACATCCTCTGACGGATCATACCCACGCAGCTCGTCTGTTTCAATATAACATCCCTGGTAATTTACCGGAATATCAATCCAGGAAGGTCCTCTTCTGCCCGTCATTGCAAGATGATATGCCTTTTCTAACGCATATCGGATATCCTTGGGATCTTCAATCATCACAGCATATTTGCACATACTAGAAACCGATTTTGTAATATCGTATTCCTGATCGCCAACTGCACGCAATGGCAACCCATCCGTATACTGACTCATGTATCTTGCAGTCGTATCATAACGCACCTGACCAGAAATCACCAACATCGGTATAGAATCCAGCCAGCCACCTAAAACACCCGTAATCGCATTCGTTCCACCTGGTCCGGTGGTCACACATAAAGCCGCTATCTTATTATCGACTCTTGCATATGCTTCCGCTGCAATTGCACATGCCTGTTCATGATGATTGTAAGTGCAGTGCAATCCCTCTTTATGCCCTAATGCATCATTCAAATGCATGGCCCCACCACCAACTACCATAAAGCAATCTTTTATTCCGTGATTTACCAGAAAATCTGCCACATAATCCGCCAGTCTCTGTTTCATATCTTTTCTCCTCGTACTCTAACTTACTGGTTTACTGCTTCCTTAATTGTTTTTGCCATATAGTCAATCATTTCATCTGTCATTCCCGGATATACACCAACCCAGAACGTATTATTCATTACACGATCTGTGACACTGAGATCTCCAATCACACGATATCCCTTTCCTGACGCACGCATCTGATCAAAGCACGGATGTTTAATCAGATTACCGGCAAATAACATACGTGTCTGAACTCCATGTGCCTCGATATACGGAACCACTTTATTACGATCCACACCCTCTTTGCAGGTAATTAAAAATCCAAACCAGCTCGGTCTTGCATTATCGCAAGCCTCTGGAAGAATCAGTTTATCCTCGCATCCTGCAAGTGCTGCTTTCAGACGATCAAAATTATGAATTCTCTTCTCTACAAATGTTGGAAACTTTTTAATCTGTGCACATCCAATTGCAGCCTGCATATCGGTTGCTTTCAGATTATATCCAAAATGAGAATACACATATTTATGATCATAGCCTAATGGAAGTTCTCCATACTGCTTATCAAATCTGTGTCCACATAAATTATCTTTTCCTGACGGGCATACACAGTCACGTCCCCAGTCGCGGAAAGAACGGATACATTTATTTAATAATGCATTATTAGTATAAACAGCTCCCCCTTCTCCCATTGTCATATGATGTGGTGGATAAAATGATGATGTTCCAATATCACCAACTGTACCTGTAAATTTCTCTTCTCCATCAATTGTATATTTTGACCCAAGAGCATCACAGTTATCTTCAATCAACCATAAATTATGTTTATCACAAAACTCTCTCACAGCCTTTAAATCAAATGGATTCCCCAATGTATGTGCTGCCATTACAACTTTTGTCTTGTCAGACAAAGCCGCCTCTAACTGTGTCACATCCATATTATACTGTGGAATTGTAATATCAATAAAAACAGGAACCACACCGTACTGGATCGCCGGAGTCACCGTTGTTGGGAATCCAGCCGCAACTGTAATCATTTCATCTCCCGGTTTTACCTGACGTTCTCCAAGTAAAGGAGATGTCAATGCCATAAATGCATTTAAATTTGCAGATGATCCGGAATTCACAAGGGAACAATATTTCACGCCAAGATACTTTGCAAATGCTTTTTCAAATTCATCGGTATATCTTCCTGATGTAAGCCAGAATTCCAATGCAGAATCTACAAGATTGCACATCTCTTCATGATCATAAACACGCGATGCGTATGTAATACGATCTCCCGGCTCAAACTCTTTCTTCTTATTGTGAAATGTATCGCAATACTCTGCTACCATATCCAGTATCTCTTTTTTTGCCTGCTCTTCTGTTTTATTTTCAAACATCTTTTTCCAATCTCCAATCTATTTATTCCCATGATTTCCAAGGTGCTTTTCCATTGTCCCAAAGTTCATTCAGCTTATCCATCTCACGCTTTGTATCCATACACTGCCAATAACCATCAAACATATATGCTTTTAACTCACCCATTTTGGCAACTGTTTCCAATGGTTCTTTTTCAAATACCGTCGTATCACCTTCTATAAAATCAAAAATCTTTGGTTCCAATACCATATAACCTGCATTGATCCGCGCTCCATCATCCATGCTTTTTTCCCGGAACGAAGTAATTGTTTCATCTCCTGTAATATCTAAAACTCCAAATCTCTGTCCCATTGCTGCAGCCGTCAATGTTGCTATTTTGCCATGCTTTTCATGAAAAGCTACCAAATCCTTGATATTGATATCGCACACACCATCTCCATATGTCAGCATGAACGGTTCATCTCCGACATATTTTTGAATTCTCTTTACACGTCCACCTGTCATAGTATTTAATCCTGTATCTACCAAAGTTACTTTCCATGGTTCCGCCACATTATTATGTACAGTCATTTTATTATTGTCACTAAAATCAAAAGTGACATCACTATTGTACAAATAGTAATCCGCAAACCACTCTTTAATTACATGCTGTTTATACCCACAACATATAATAAACTCATTAAATCCATAATGTGAATATTCTTTCATTATGTGCCAAAGAATTGGTTTTCCACCAATTTCGAGCATTGGTTTTGGCTTTAAGTAACTTTCCTCACTGATTCGGGTACCGAATCCTCCTGCTAAAATTACGACTTTCATAATTTTCCTCTCTTTTTCCCATGATATTGCCATGAATGTTTATTTTTATCTTTTTCCCAAAAAATATTTAGAATATATTGGCATTTTACGCAAAAAATATTTAGAAATAAAATATACTAGCCATACAATTCCAGCTGCATATACTATAATATAAATTATATCAACTATAAATAATATTAACAAAAACCACACTAATCTTGCATATACAAATATATCGATAAACTGTGTTCGTATTATATCTCCTATTGATATTCTTTGGCTCAGTATATCAATCACAATATTAGAACAAAATGCCACTGCTGACCAAAGTATAAATGGAACAAGTAAACTCTTTACCATTTTATTAATAAGATGATATGAGGGTCAAAAGGTATTTTGCCCCTCATTTATGATTAATCAGATTACTACATGCTACGCATTCCCGTAATCTGACTACACCTCGAAATTCGCTAATTTCCTGCGTCCCCGCAGCAAATTGCTACTTTCTCGGTGTAGTGCGGGGCACTAAGGTATACATCGAATTGCATGCAAGCATGCATCGATGATACCTTTTGACCCTTTAATCATAAGATTATAATAACCATCTTTCTGTATACTTGACCCTATGAAAAATCCACTTACAAAAAAGAGTATAGGCATATGAACCAATGAAATTAAATATATACTCTTTCCTGCCACTTAATCTAATAAATGTTCTAGCACAACAAGATATATTGCTATTCCTTTCAAAACATCAAATGTATTATCTCTTTTTTACTTCTTTTTATCATAAATTCCTCAAAAGTTTTTCAAATCATATGATATCACTCCGGCACACCACTTTGCAACCTATTATATCCTAATTTCCACTTATCTCTTTATTTTTAATTACATTTGTTAAATTAATAAACTGATTAATGGTTTTGTCCCAAAATAGCACTTCTTTATTTTCTAAATTCTGTATATTTTCTAACTCATTAACAGAAGCTATTACCTGAACTTGTAATTCATATTCATCATACACATCATACTGTTTCATTAAATCTTCAAACGCATTATTGGGTTGTACATCTGTAATAATAACCCATGATTTTGAATACATATCATCTCCATACCTCGCATATGTACTATCTGTCAATGCATTGGCGATTGTATAATTTCCCCAATAATACAAATTACTATAAAAATTTCTAGAAAACATATTAAAAAATATCATACCTACAAAATATATTATTAATAATATATCTTTTACAATCGACTTTTTTCTATCTGTTTCCAGTTGTGCCGTATATATTAATAATGCTATTACAGCCGTGTATGGCGCATACATCCATCTCAATTCTACACGTATTGTAGCAGAAGATATTAAAACCATCGCACCTATACTTAATATGAAAAATAACATTATACATAATTGTTTTTTTCTTTCTTGAAGTTTTATATTTTTTAATATATCCAGCACTCCAACTATTATAATCGTGCCTGCACAAACTATCGAAGCAATTACTATTCCTTTAATCCATACTGTATAAGCTGACCAAGCAACCATCGTTAGATAAATATCTGAAGCACTACCATTAACACCAAGCAAATAACCTACTGATTTTGCCACATTTTTTAACATTTCTGTGACACTAAACGTACTTGAAACACTCTGTCCACCAGTTCCCATTAATATATCTGCAACCATCAATTTAAATATTAGCATTATAATGGCAAATTCACATATTGTTCCGATTAGAAGCCCATATTTTCTCCGCCCTGTTTGTTTTTTTAATTGTCCTTCTGTCACAAACCATGCATATATTAATATTGGAAACATAATCGTATATCTTTCATGGGACATACTACATAATCCGTAACTTATTAATGCATAACAATAATATTTGCTATCTCCATCCTTCATATAAATATATAGATTTCGTATTATAAGAATAAATAAAATTGTAGATACTGTTTCCATTACCCCAATCTGTGTTGTTATCTGATAATACGAGAAGCGTGAAGTCATATATACTAGAGCCCCAACCACTCCATACCATTGTGATTTCGAATTTTCATTGATAAAAATATAAACAAGAAACGTAGCAATGGCATTAATAAAAACATTTAGATAGCCATATAAATATATATTTTTCTGACAAATTTCTGCTGCCATCCATAATGCGCCGTTCGAAACAGGTCTGAACTTATACCCTCCACTAAATACTGATCCCCAAAAACCATTGTTACAAAAATTTTTAAAGAAATTTAAATCATCTAATATTGAGCATCTCAACAAGTGATTTTTCTCCAACAGCCAAATAGACAGATATATTAACAATAATATTCCTGCATTTTTTGCTAATCTGACAATTTTTTTTCTAATATCTGTATTCAAATACTTTATATTCATATATCAGCTAAATTCTCCTTTACCAAATCATTATTAATAAAACTGTATTTCACTTATTAATGCGCTAAACTCTCTAATATCTACATCATTTTGTTTTGGTTTTCTTATACCATCAAACTGAAAAACTATATTATTTTTTTTATTTCTTTTTATGTAACTAGAAATATCCTGTGTAACATTTAATTCCATATCATTCGACACAGTCATCTTACATACAATTTCATTATTTATTTTAATAATAAAATAAGATGCTCCCTCCACATTTGCCGGTATATATCCCTTGATACTAATTGTATTCTGATCCATCAGCATAACATTTAACTCCGATTCGTTCTGCACCCATCGATACTCTTCGTTATCACTCTGATCCAACCATCCTGATCCATATTCCGCTATATGTTGTTTATCCGGGAAATGTATTGTAACTGTTCCGCAATAATTACTCATTCTTCCTATAATCAGAATACCACCTATTATACATAATATTATAAATACCACTTTATCTACTTTTTTTCTATTTATTTTGGCAATATGCTTTCTACACTTGTTTACTATTTTCTCAACACTATCAAAAGTATTTTTATTTTTTTCTTTTATTTTTCCAACCGTACTATTGTAAACGTACAATGTTATATCTTTAGCGCGATATCCTCCCAACAAAAAATTTAAAGTTTTATTTTTATTTAATAAATTCCACATAACTATACTGAACCATATTGCAACAATTACAATTAACCACCACCATTGCGAAACGGACGCTCCTGGTGTCAAACAATATAGTTCACTCCAAGACATAATTTTCATACAACATAAACAAACATACGCCACTTTAAATCCAATAAAATGGAAACACATAATTTCCATCGTCCGTTTTCCAAGATAACACAAACATTTTTCAATTTGAGATATCCTGGAAAGTAATACTGATACTATTGCAACCAAAAAAACTCCATAAACTGGTATGTATAAATCAATTATTCCATTAAATTTTCCAGATGGCCAATCTACAATTGCACCTGAAATATATTTTCTACTTAAATACCACAATACCCCTATGATACAAACGGCTATACCTCCATGTACATTAGAAATTTCATTTATTTTTATCCTTTTGATCAAAATTCCACAAATCATAAACCATTGAGCAATACCAACGAGCATCCATTGACTTTTCAACCCATTATTTATAATAGAATTTTCGGCTAGAACAAATATTACTAAACTAAATATTATTATTCTAATCTTAGATTCACCAGCTAAACACATAATTATTTTAACACAAATAGTTGTTGCATAAAGTATTGGTAAAAACCACATTGCCCCAAACCAATCTGCATGAGTATGTTTCACTATTGTTTCAGCTAATGTCTGCGGCATTTGTGTAGTAGAAATATACCTCAAAGTGTCCATCTTTTGCAGTATCCAAAATAGTATTTCTCCTATAAAATTAATAAAAATATATGGAAGCATCAATTTGTAAAACTTTTCAATTATTATTTCAAGCAAAGATTTTTTATAAATATTTCCTGTATATCCTGAAATTAAAAAAAACGCTGCCATATGAAATTGATATATATACTGATTAAATTTCCCTGTTGCATGTCCTACAACCACAAGTATTATTACAATTCCTTTATATATATCACACCATGAAATTCTATTCTTTTTTTCCATTACACTATTCAACACCGCTTTCGTCTCTAATACCTCCACAATCTATTCAAACATATCCTCTGAATACCTTTTGCCATAAACATAATCATACTCTACCAATTCCATAGCACTGTATCCTTCACTTTTCTTTAAATAATTTACCAATTGACATAATGCTTTTGACGAATTATCAATACCTGTCGAAAAATCTGCCAATTGTTCTTTTAGTACATTATCTATTCCCAGTGCCAAAATGTCTACCTGTTCCTCCTTTGAATATGTTCCAGCACTATATGGTTGATGGTTTTGAATTGTTACAGCAAAAATAAACTGTGACTCATCTCTTTCTAATGCTTCACTATAAACCTCCTCTATTTTATTCATCACTGCATTATCACTAATTACCCATCCTCTTACGATATCCTGTTCAAATTCATCCTCAAAAATTGTTTCTTTAAACCCTAAATTACTGTATACCTTTTTCCTGTTATAATAATCACTAGAATTTGGATGCATTGCAATTGTATTATAACCATTTCCCCCAAGTATTGTGCAATAGACCAAAAATCTTTTTTATTAGTCCCTGATATGGCATTAAACCATTTTGGATATAATCCATAGAAAAACCTGTTAATGCTTCAAATTCAACATTGCATGTTCCCCCTCCAAACTGTGGTGATAAAATATTTGCAGTTATCCCATCCTGTTCTATTCTCTCATAATCCTCCATAAAATTATCTGGATATGTAACATTCTCTAATATTTTAGGATTCCAAAATGACTCACTCATAATCATAATAATATCAGGCTTTGCCACCTCATTCTCTATACCACGCTCTTTTGACATATTATAATCAGAAACTATCTTTGCCATATTTCCCTCTGAATAGACGTCTGGTTTACTAACGCCTGCATTTTGGCAAAAATATAAAAAGCTCAGCACTACTCCGCTCCTATTGTAAGATTCAGCAATCTGATACTAATAAATTTTATATGTATTTCTAAATTTAAAATTATAATTAGTCCACCCTATCCCAATTAGAACCAATATAATTGTAGCTATTATTCTTGAAACTCCAGATACCTTTATTTTTGTCTTTTTGCATATTACGCATATCATAAATATAACGTATACACTCATCAACACTAAAACGAGCATTTCTTTATTCCATGGAAGCTGACCAAAATCGACAACCCCAACTGCTTCATTAGCTAATCCTGTATCCCATGGCACAAAATTTTCGCCTCTTAAAATAACGTCAAAATAATTTATTATCTCAAGTAAAATACATAAACCTGCAGTTACTGACAAACTAATTCTTATACCACATAAATTCTTGATGCATAAAAGCATTAACAATAACACCACTATATTTCCGATTACAACCTTACAAAAATGCAACATTGTACCCGAATGAAAACTACCACATGCAATATATTCAAACCATAAACAACATACCACCCAAAATAGTACTGAGAATAAAAGTATCATATATTCTGTTTTTCTATCTAATGATTTTGCTGTTAAAATGTATTCGAGTATCCATAATGCAACGATTGTTCCTAATGCTATCATTATACAAACAATCTGTTTCTGAATATTCATTATTGAATGTTTAGGTACTTGTGAAAGTTGCATACTATAAATTGAAAACGTGTCTTCTATAATTATCCCATAACACACATTTTTCTTCATTTAAGTAACATCCATATCTTCCGTATACGTTACCAAAAAGTTCTTCAATCTGTTTTGCCTCTATCCGCTTAATATATTCATCATGCTCTATTTCAATAGCATATATCTCAATATCTGTTTTTTGAGATGTTTTAAAATCAATAAATAATTAATTTTCTGTTCCATTCGGCACAATGTATTGTATTTTATTTATCAGCATTTGCCTGTTGCGCTTGGCAAAATCCACCCTCTCCCCATGGGAAATCATTTTCTTTACCATTATCAGCACACAATATAACATCCATATCTTGAGAACATCTGTAATATATATTTATTTTAACATTTGCATCCAACATACTTCCATATATAACATTTGCTATCAACCAAATTGTTAAAAAAACACATTCCCCAAAAATTTTCTCTCTTTTTTCTCATTTATCTCTTCAAAAATCTCTTTCTTTCGTATACTTAAATATAATCTTCAAAAAAACTCTCTCTCCAACATCAAACACAAACAATGATACACTGGCAAGTGCAATTCCTGTATCTTAAACGTTTCTTTTTCCGGAACTTTGATCACAACATCAGAAAGATTTGCTAATTTTCCACCGCCTTCTCCAGTCAAGCCAATCACTTTCATTCCTTTTGCTTTTGCAACAATGGCAGCATTCAAAATATTTTTTGAATTTCCCGATGTAGAAATTCCTAAGAAAACATCTTCTGCCGTTCCATAACCATATACTTGCTGCGCATAACATAATAATCCATCCACATCATTCAAATATGCTGTATTCAATGCATTATGATTATCTAATGCAATCGCTGGTAAAGCCCCCTGTAATTTTGCAGCCAAATTAGCACCCATTTCCTGATCTATCTCTTTTAATACATCTGAAAATTCTTCTGAAACTTTTCTCTCCAGGCAAAAGCCTTTCATCAGTTCACCGACGATATGTTCTGAATCCGCACAGCTTCCACCATTCCCTGCAATCAAAAGTTTCCCACCGTTTCGATAGGCGTTTTTAAGCACTTCGTAGCTCTCTTCTATCTCTTTCCTAACAACAATTAATTTCGGATATCTTTCCACAAGTTCACTTACAAAATTTTCTACATTTTTCTCCTGCACAACAAACCTCCTGTATTATCTCTGCTCAAACACAGCCTTTATACACTCTAATAGACTATTATATCTAGGTACATTGTTGATTTCAACATCGCCGACTGCGCACACCTTACACCCGGCATTCTTTCCAGCTTCAATGTCATTTTCTCCATCACCGATCATCCATGACTCACTCAGATCTATATTATACTTTTCTGCTGCTGCAAACAACATACCCGGTTTCGGTTTTCTGCACTCGCATTCAATTTTATATTCCGGTCTTTCCCCCTCATATCCTTTATGAGGGTGATGTGGACAATAAAAAATATCATCTATATATGCTCCCGCTTGCCCCAATAAAGTTTCCATTTTATTATGAATTTCCTGCAATTCTTCTACCGAAACTTCTCCTCTTGCAATGACCGGCTGATTTGTCACAACTATTGCAAGATATCCGCTTTCATTGATCATTTTAATTGCTTCTGTCACACCATCTAATAATTCGAATTCATTAATATCTGTCAAAAATCCAACATATTTATTGATTGTACCATCCCGATCCAAAAAAATAGCTTTCTGTTTATTTTTTAAATTCTTTGCACTTACTTTTCCACTCTTTATATCTTCAATAACAGCATAATAACGATCAGGTGTTCCCATATCCTTAATATACTCTGGTGAATCATATACACTTAATTCACCTTCTTTAATCAATGGTTTCAAAACATCTCTATCCAAATCACATTTTTTGGCCTCATGGAAGGATTCAAATATTCTAGGTGAAAACATATGTAATCCGGCATTGACACGATTTTTATACCATAACCGCTCATCCTCTTTATGCAGCCAGTTTGTCACTCGATTCTTATCATCTGCTATAATAATTCCGCTATCATATGGATGGCTATTTGGATGTGTCAAAATGGTTGCAGCTGTTCTCTGGTTACAGTGATATTCTAAAAATTTCTGAATATCAACGTCAAATATAATATCACCATTCAGCAACAAAAAGTCATTCTGAATCTCATCCTTTAAAAAATACAATGCTCCTGCTGTTCCTAATGGTTGTTCCTCTACAATATAAGAAATCTGTACACCAAAAGCTGATCCATCACCAAAATACTTCTGAATCACATTTCCCATATGTCCAACAATTAATATAATATCTGTATACCCCTGTTTTTTTAACGTTTCAATCTGATACTCTAAAATTGGTTTTCCTTCTATAGGAATCATCGGTTTGGGTACAGTTGCATTTACCTGAGCAATTCGTGTACCTTTACCACCTGCCATTATCACAACTTTCATATATATATCTCTCTCCACTCTTATCTCGGTTCATAACTTTCCGGCGTATAATGAATTACCTGTGTTCCAGCCGTCTCAAACTCAAACGGAACGTATAACAAATCCTCCAGTGCCTCATGTACATTTTTCTGTTTGTCTGCCTCAACATAAAACAGCAAAAATCCTCCACCACCCGCACCAAGCAATTTTCCACCTGTCGCTCCTGCTTTGATTGCTTTATCGTAAATTGCATCAATGGAATCTGTTGATACTTTACTTGTAATTCCTCTTTTCAGTTTCCATGTATAGTCTAATAATTTTCCAAACTCTGTCAAATCTGTCTTTGACGTCAAAACCTGTTCTGCTTCGTCTACCAACTGAAGCATCTCCAAAAGCTGTGCCTCCTTACTTTTAAGACTCTTCTCAGCTTCCACCTGAATATCCGATGAAAACCTTGAAAATCCAGTAAAAAACAACATTAAATTATCATTTAATCTTAATTTTCTTTCCGGTGAAATAATGACAGGACTTACCGTGTAACCATCTGCATTAAATGATATCTTATTAAATCCACCAAATGAAGCTGCAATCTGATCCTGAATCCCACCACTTTCTTTGCACAATACACGTTCCAGATAAATGGCATCATCCGCAAGTTTTCTTTTATCAGCATATTTTCCTTTTAAAGCATAAAATGCATTTAGCATTCCAACTGCAAACGAACTGCTTGTGCCTAATCCTGATCTTGCAGGCAGATCTGCCTCATATGTCAATCGTATTTCATGCATATCCAACATTTTCATAGCTTCACGAATGGCCGGATGCTCTATTGACTCAACATCTGTTACACGTTCTGTTTTCGCATAAGATAATTCCGTCGTATAATCAAAAAAACGTGGCAAATGTCTTACATTGACATAACAATACTTATCAAATGTAGTTGATAAAACTGCTCCTCCATGTTCCCTGTAAAATCCTGGGAAGTCCGTTCCCCCTCCAAAGAAAGACATGCGAAAAGGTGTTTGTGTAATAATCATTCTTTATTCCTCCATTTTCTCACTCAAAGTCCTCTTTTACAATATCCCATACAGCCTCTGTACTAAATTTTTCTCTCACATAACGTTGACTCTTTTCCGACATTTCTATCAGCTTATCATCATTTTGATAAACTTCGCAAATTGCATTCACCAGCTTCTGTTCCTGATCTTCTACTATTGCTATATTCTCAATTCCTCCAATGCCCTCAGCACCAACGGAAGTAGTAACAACCGGGATTCCATAATATAACGCCTCTACAACTTTTCCTTTCACTCCTGCACCATACCGCAACGGTACTACAACCAACCTGCAGGAATTATACAATTGTTTCAACTCTTCTTCTGAAACGAAGCCTTTTACAATAACTCCTTCTGTCGTAATATGTGTAATCTCATCTGGTGCTTTCGAACCCACAATATAAAAATTGGCTTTGATATTTTTATATACGTCCGGATAGATTTTATCTAAAAACCACTGTACTGCATCTAAATTTGGTGCATGTCCAAATCCACCGACAAAGAGGATTCCTTCGCGTTTTTCAGGCTCATATGTAACATTCATAAATTTTTCATATACATACGCTGTAATAGCTTTGACAGGAATCTTACTGTCAATTTCATGTATGGCCTCTTCTTCAACTATTGATGGATAGTAATTCATATTCGATTGACGCATAATATACAGTTCCTGCTTTTTCCACTTTTCTGATTCTTCCAGTTTTTCTTCCCGTCCATCCAGTTCGTACTCCCTTTGAATTCTCAGAAAATGTAGATCATGTCCATAATAAATAATTTTTCCACGCGCATGCTCTTTAATAAAATCAATATATTTAATGGTTATGTGTGGTCTATTTAAATAGAAAATATCAAAATACTGCATATTTTCCATCAACCATTCTTTCCAATGTTCCGCATATTTCGGACCATATAAAACAAAAATACCCATTTGCTGTAATTCGGTCGTATATGGTTCATGCTGATAAAAATTATCTCCCAAAAACGTTATTCGATATCCTTTGCCGACTAACATTTTCAGATACATAAACGTCGTCTTACTACCCGCATCTTTATCATACTGTGGAACATAGTGATCAATTACCAAAATATGTTTCTTACCTTTTCCACGCTCTCTGGCAAGGAAAACATCCTGACCATTTGGAAAATGATTTTGTTTCAGTTCATCTTTCCATTTTTCATAAAACTTTTTTTGATTTTCCACCTGATATTTCTTCTGACCTGTCGTAACATCCGTTCCATTAGAAATACCTTCAAAATGTACCACAACGGACTTTGGCTGATAAACCACCTTATATCCATGTTTTCTTACTTCAAATGCTAAATCTGAATCTTCACAATAAGCCGGAACAAATCGCTCGTCAAACCCGCCAATTTCTTTCCACAGTTTTGTCCGTATCATAATTGCTGCTCCAGAAATATAATCGACTTCATGAACAAAATTAAATTCTGAATCATTTGGATTCTGCCTATTTCCATAATTCCATGCAGACGCATCATCCCAGAGGATTCCACCTGCTTCCTGTAAATATCCATCTGCATAGATCAGCTTGGAACCAACCATTCCAATAGTAGTATCTTTCTTCATCAAATCAATCAATGGTTGTAACCAATCCTGTTGTACCTGTGTATCATTATTTAGGAATAAAAGATATTCACCCTTTGCATATTTTGCTGCATTGTTGCAATTTAAGAGGAATCTTAAATTATCCTTATTGTTAATAATATTAATTCCCTTTGCGACATCTCCAAGCTGTGTCGTCAAATCTGTTGAACAATCATTTGCAATAATGACTTCATAGGAACATTCTCCACTATTCATCAATATAGACTTCAAACAATTATATGTATATTCAAACTGATTATATACTGGTATCACAATTGATACCAAAGGTTTTTCATATTGTTTAAAGTGAAGGACTTCATATTCCTCAATCGTCTTTTTGTTTTCTGTAACCGGCACAATATCAACGTTCTCTACCGGAATATCTCTAGATTTTTCATACTCCTCAACTAATCGGAAATGATTCAGTGCACTTGCGGCATCTTCCGTTCTTAATATGGTAAAACAATTTTTTATGCGTCTTACATTTATCATCTTTAACATTAAAATAGGATGACGCATTCCCTTTCCAATCAAGCGAGCAAAAAATCTTCTCTTGCTGTCAACCGGGAAGAAAAACGTACTTATCTTACGGAACGTAAGTGCCATACGATATGTACGGGAATTTTTTTCTCTTTCATATTCACGTTCTACTTCCAGGAGTTGCTCTATGTGACCTTCTTTATTACAAATAGTCTGCTTGAGATTCTTTATTTCGTTTTCCGTTTTAACAATCCTGCTGTTTTGAAAAATAATTTCTTGTTTTTTTTCTTCTAATTCCCGTTTCTTCTCTTCTAATTCCCGTTTCTTCTCTTCTAATTCCCGTTCTGAATTATCTAAAACCCCCTCCACTTTTTCACATCTAGAAATAACTTCTTGATATCCATCAGCAAATTGTTTTTGCTTAAATTGTAAAGTTAATGCATCATGATACATATTAGGATCAAACATATCACATTTCTGTTTATCCATCATTGCCGATAGCATTTCATTTTCTGCATTATCAAATGACTGTATCATATTCTCATCAATGCCAATATATTCATTTATTTTTTTTAAAGAGATGTTTTGATTTTCCCGATATGCATACTTTACAGCCCTATATAATATATATTTCAAGGGAATATCACTATAATTCCATTCTTGATCAAAGAAAACAAGATTTTCCCCATCCCAGAAACTATTGACAAACGTCATATCTATATAGCCATTTGCCAATATCAATTCTTCTTTTTCAAATGAAATATCTTTACCAAAAATACTGCACCTAATATCCTGATAATTTTCAGATGATCTTATTATACTCTCTTTTAGTTTTTCAGCTAAATCACATACCCCGTTCCAATCTCCATCTTTTAATAACAATTGAAATACTTTGTCAGTTCTCACAAGTGACTGCCATTGATGAACAATTCCCAGTTCTTGTTCTTCAATTGGCACCATTTTAATTCCTCTTTTTTGTAAAACTTGAGTATTAGCCTGGTATTCTCTCAAATGTTTCTCTGCGGATGCATTTAATCCTTTTTTTATCACTTGATTAGAAGTATCAATTAATGTTGCAAGCCTATATTCTTTTTTATAATCTCGCTTTAATGAAGCATATGAAATATGATTGATTATGCCTTCATCATATTTTTTACTTACTTCAACAAAAAATGAATTTGCAAAAAATGGGAACACTTTATTTGATATAATATCTTCATATAACTCTTTTTCATTTGCAATTAACTCTGATTCCATAGGATATGTAAATTTTATCGCTTCTATATCACTTTGAGCAGGCAAATGTTCATCAGAAAAAACTGCCATAGGAAATTTATAATCTGGCAACGGATAATACCATCTTGCATTTTCAAACCCACATGTCGTAAAAAAAACATTTAATTCATCTTTACTAAATGTACATACACCACTCTTGTTATATCTGGTCGTATAACTATTATTTTTATATCCAGAAATACCATCAAACGAAATGCCTGTATGATCTTCTGCAGCTCCACACCAGTACTTCAAGCCAAATCGATTCTCAATTGCTAACAAGAGTTTCCCTGTCGGCTTTAAAAGTTCATGTATTCTCTTTAACAATGTATGATATGGCTGTTCAAATTCTGAATTAATTCCAACATATTCCAATACACCAATTAGCAAAATATAATCAAATTTTTGCTTAAAATCATGTGTATAAACATCATCACAAATTACCTCTAGATTATGTTTTGACTGATGTCTCTTTCGAATAATCTCTGCTCTTTTTGGAGATTGTTCTAGTGCAATTACTTTATCAGCATTCTGACACAAAAGGCCTGTTAACGCCCCCATGCCAGCACCTATTTCCAATATAGCTGATGACTTTTGAAACGGATACCAATTTATGAGATTTTCCCTGGCATCTGTAAAATTATGAAAAGCTGCCCCTCCCATGTTGCAAATACTTCTATCGCTCTTTCCTTCATTTAATGCCTCTATAATTTTATTTTCAATATCACCATCAGAATAAACTTTTTCGTTTTCTCTCATATCTATACTCTCTCCCAAATCTATTGTTCCGTTCTTTCCCAGTGGTGCTCCATTGTTAAAATTCCTCTCTCGTTATACGGATTTGATTCCACTTCTATTTGCATCAAACTAAATATGCTGTCATATTGGACTCCATCCGTGTTTTCAACCCATAAATCCAACATGTATTTTCCTTTCAATAATTTATTTTCAAAAATAAACTTTACACATCCTGGTTTCAAATTTTCAGTTTCTTGTTTTGTTAATTTCATTGATGTTCCATAACAATATGTTCCATCATTCCTTGTTATTCCAACCACAAACTTTACTTCTTCATCTTTTCTGCCACACCCATCATAATTTAATACAATTTGATATTTTTGCCTTGTCCAAATTTTTGTTACTTCATTTCCATCCAAATCTTCTATTTTTACTTTTGTATAAAATATATCTTTTCCACCCAACCGTCGTGCCATCGGATAACAATGAGTACATACTGTTCTTAGAGTTTCATTTAATTCCAGCTCTCTTTGCTTTCTTTCTAATTCCAAAAGTTCCTCTTGCTTTTTCCTTTTCTCTTCCTCTTTTTGTCTTTCCGCTTCTTTTCTCTTTTCCTCTTCCTTTTGTCTTTTTTCTTCTTCCTGTCTCTTTTTCTCTTCTTTTTCCTGTTCTATTCTAAGACGTTCCTGTTCTTCTTTAATTTTTCTTTCTAATTCTTCTTTTTTCTGTTGATTCTCAAATTCAATACGATCTAATCTGCGCCCCTCCATTGCAGCAAGGTATGCTTCGCCGATAAATTTAGGAGTTCCTTCATCTTTTATTAAACCATTCTCAATCCAGATCAGTTTATCGCAGATTTTATACATCTGATCCATGGAATGAGATACAATAACGATTGTTGTTCCATTTGCTTTTATCTCTTTTAACTTATCAAAACATTTTTTCTGAAATGCTGAATCTCCCACTGCCAGAATTTCATCAATTAGCAATACATCTGCATCCACATTTATTGCCACGGCAAAAGCCAAACGCATATACATACCAGAAGAATACGTTCTTACTGGATTGTCAATATATTCTTCCAGTTCAGAAAATCGAATAATATCATTTAATCGCCTATCTACTTCTTTTCTCGTAATACCAAAAATAGACGCGTTCGTATAAATATTCTCGCGTCCTGTCATATCTGGATGAAATCCAGCCCCTAATTCAATAAGGCTGGATACTCGTCCTTTAATTTCAATCTTTCCTTCATTTGGATATAAAATACGGGTAAGCATTTTTAATGTGGTACTCTTACCGCATCCATTTTTTCCTATAATTCCAATTGCTTCCCCCTTGTGTACCTCAAAACTGATTCCTTTTAATACCATCACATCCTCATGTTTTCCACGTGATGGATTCACAAACCTCTCCTTAAATGAAGTCGCCTTGTCTTTATATGATTTAAAACTTTTTTTTACATTGTCCACACGAATAACAACTTCCCGTGTATCTATTTCATTATTTTCTTTCACTACATTTCCTCCGCAAAATTTCTATCCATTTTTGCAAATATCACAAAACCTAAAATCAAAACTATTATACTTTCAATAAATGCAAGTAACAAATAATTGGTTGTTGGAATAATTCTATAATATAAAATCTGATGATACACTTCCACAATCGGTGTCATCGGATTCAAAACTACTAATTTTCGATATTGTTCTGGCACATAATCCATATTATACATAATAGGAGTGACATATATCCACGCCATCATCACTACGCCCATAATTTGCTCTAGATCTCTAAAATAAACCGTAATTGCAGAAACAATAAATGCTATTCCAAGAGCTAACATATATTCAAAAATAATAATCAACGGAAGGAATATCAATGCTTTAAAATTAAACCAATATCCAGATATCAACACTGCGAAAAAAACAATAATAAAGCTTAAAAGCATATTAACAAAAGCACTGGTAACATACGAAATTGGAATTACTTCTCTTGGGAAATAAATCTTTTTAACCATATCCGACTGCGCTCTAATACAGGTTGAACCACCTTGAACCGATGTATTAAAAAAAGTCCATGGCATCATACCAATAATCAGATATAAATAAAACTTATCAATATTTACCCTGAAAATTACAGAGAAAACCATCGAATAAACAATTACCTGACATAATGGATTAATATAAGTCCATAAAAATCCAAGAACAGATCCCTTATATCTGCCTCGTAATTCTCGTCTTACCAAACTATATATCATATCTTTATATGCATAAATATTACGTATTCTTTGTATCACGACATTCTCCTTTTGCATAATATCCATAATCTAAAAAAATATACCATATTTGGGATGGAATATCAAGATTATACCTGTACTTCACCAAACTTTCTCCACCGTATGCGCATACACCAACGTCTGCATTTCCCTTGTTCTCTCTGTAAACTCCTCACTGCCACGAACATACACATTTCCATTTACATCTACAATCCCAACACTATTAATTACCGGAAGTTCTTCGTACTGCCCTAATACATAGTGTTGATAATCACTCATGTTAAGTCCGGTGTCCTGCAACAAAAAAGGTGCAAGATAATTCAGGCTGATATCTCCGATATTCTCTGAATCTGCCACATAGTTATGCCAGATCAAAAGCGGTGTCTTATACTGGTTTCTCTGCTGTGTCAGATCCCATTGATCTCTGGTGTTTCCTGTTACATAAGAATAAAACTCTTCTTCTAACTTCGGCTGATGATCTCCGAACATGACAACGACCACCGGTTCCTCATAATTTTCAAAATACTCAAGAAGCCCTTTTAATGCCTTATCACTTTCCCGGATCAGACTTAAATACTGCTCTGCCTGCGGAAATTTTCCGGCAGCGTCCCCCCGCAGATGAACCGTGGTTTTAAAATTATCACCGTCGTAAGTGTATCCGCTGTGATTCTGCATGGTGACATTAAAGAAAAACTGTGGTGTATTTTTTTCTTTCTGGTCAAAATACTGACGTATATATGTATAATCGCCCTCATCACTCGTGTACAGCCGCATGGTATCTAACGGCTGCTCTAAATCTTCTAAAAAAATGATATGATCAAACTGCATTGCACGGTATACCTGCGTCCTGTTCCATCCACTTGACAAATACGGATGAAATGCTGTTGTCTCATAACCCTGATCTTTCAAAACACTCACCATGCTTTGATAGACATCTGTCTGTTCAAAATAATTATTATATGGTATCACAGGATTCTGATACAATGCGGTAGCATCAGAACTTAAAAATTCATACTCAGAATTTGCTGTTGTTCCACCAAACACCGACACATTCGCCCATCCCTTGATACAATTTTCCTCCAGTGAGTCCCAGTATTCTAAAAATGGCTGATCTGTTTCAATCTCTCCCAAAACACGTAAGTCAGAAAATGCCTCATTCATAATTACCACAATATTTGGCATCTTTTTTGCTGTACTTACCATTTCCTGTTTTTGTAGTGCCTGTGAATTAAAATCCTGCAAGATTTTTTTTGCGTTTTCTGCCGAATACCCTTCTGGATAACTTTCTATTTTTCCTTCTGCATCTGCAAGCAGCTCCGCCAGATAACTGTCCTTTGAAAACTGTCCGGTTTCAGAATATATTTTCTGATAAGTTCCATTTACAAGCGGAATGCAGGCAAAAACTGCGGCCACGGTCACAATTGCATCCGGAATCTGTCTTTTTTTCAATTCCCGTTTTTGATATTCCTGTTTTATCAATTTATACCAGACAAACAGATCTATAACCGTAAACAACATATACAGATCTGGCATATAGTCATAATTCAAAAAGACATTTCCTGCTGTCTTAGCTGCCTTAAGATCTGATATCTGAAACGGTGCTCCACGGAACCTCATCAGATAGTGATTCGTAATTCCCATCACTGCGATCACCAGATTACCGACAGCCACTGCTGTTTGTCCTTTTCCGCTGATCAGATAGAAAATCCAATATAATAAAAAACCAAGAAACAGATTTACAATCTGAACTTTATTGATCTGCGTTAATGTAAGATAAAACGTTCCCTGTGTCAGGAATCCAAGTATAATAATCCCATGAAAGGAACTCCACATCAAAAGATATATATTTTGGACTGCCTTATTTCGGACAAATTTTAACACAATTACTCCGCACAGGCAAACGAACAGATACGCCGCCACCGTCTGATATACTGTAAGCAGATAATATTTTCTTAACATTGCAAGGAGAATTACCTGCAGTAATCCATAAATCAGCAGCATATTATCTTTACAGATATTCCAGCAAAACTTTTTTCTATCCAATATTTGCGTTTCCTTTCTGCTTTACTATCAAAAGTTATGACATTTCTAACTCTATTTCCGATATCACTTTCCCATTCATCATCTCAAAAGAATATTTATAACGAATCTCTGTTTCTTCCGTTCCAAGATATTCCTCACTGCCATCCCAATGTGCATATCCTTCCACCAGAATATCTAGTCGCATTTCGCCACTCACAGTCTCAACACCGTCGTCACATTCTATTTCCATATCCGTAATTTTCAATTCTTCAATTTCATCCAAGCTTGCATAATCCACCAGATAATCTGTAAAAATTATTTCCAATTCATCTGTCCCTAATTCACTGACACACTCTATTGTAAAAGTTTCTATCTCGTCCCAGAAACATTCTTCCATCAATGTCAGGACACTATTTCGATCCAGCACTTTCCTGATCCTTTCTCAATTGATACAAAATGGCATTACAAAAAGGCACCCTTTTTCCATCTGCCGGATTACTATATTGCTTAATCAGCGTTTCTCTTTCCTTCTCCCCCTGCGCATAGAATACTCCTGCTGTCCACATGGCTTCTTCTCTTGCTTTTTTCAGTCTCTCATCATTTAATGCAAGTAGTTTTATCGTATATTCAGCTCCCTGATCTGACAGATCACTCGGTTCAATTTTACCGTTTACCGAATAGGCAAATCTTTTCTCACAGTTCTTATCCAATGGTGAAATCAATAATGCTTTATCATAATCATTTCCTTTCGCATGACCACAATGTTTCATATCACCATTTTCGCCCTGGCAGGATGCATGCAGATTTGAGTATTCTAATGACAAACCACTATCCTTACTCTGTGGTACAAAATGCTCAATATGGGAACTATCATCTGATATTCTGTTGCAGCAATAACAGCACAAATACTTCTGTTCATGAAGCAAAGCTTCCTTTAACTGCTGTTTTTCCGGCTTGCTTTTTATATCTTCATAACATGGTTTCCGCTTATTTTTATTTTTAAATTTCTTTTTCCAGCTTACTATCTCATCCGGCTCTTTGTCTTTTTGTATATATATCATTTACCTTCCCCTTGCGATCAATACCCTTGCCCTGACTACACTCAGATTTTCTGAATCCGTTATCTGCTCTATTTCATTCGCTATCTGTTCTGCCTCATCGTACTTTTCTTCCTGAATCAACTCAAACATATGATCAATTTTATCCTTGGTACCAAGATTGATAGAACTTGTTCCCATATATTTTTCCAGTATAGTATTCACATCCCACCCTTTTAATGATGGTATTTCATGTGCCTCCACCTTATCTTCATCCTGCATTTCCAGCTTTATTATTTTTACATCATCTCCAGTTTCTCCGAGCACTTTTGAAGAATGTGTTGTCACAATAAACTGAAGATTCGGAAAAGTATTTAATAATACCGGCAGAATCACTGCCTGCCAGCTTGGGTGAAGATGCAGATCGATCTCATCAATCAAAACGATTCCTTCCCCTTCTAAAATATTTTCCGCAGATGCATTAGCAATAGACAGCCTTCTTGCAATATCTCCTACCATTGCCATAACATTTTTTTCTCCATCGGATAATTGTTTGACACATAGTTCACATCCATTTTTTACAAGAACAAGTTCTGCCTCGTCCTCCGTTACTTTTATCCTGAGATTAGAAAAATTTTGCCCCAATGCCTTTAATATTGCCGCTCTCGCTGCCTCTGATTGTTTATCAACAAATGTACCGTCTTCAATCTTAACACTATTCTCATATTCCTGGCGACTGCGAAACCACTCAAAAAACAGTGTAAAATCAGCTTTTCCTTCAAAAATATTATCACGCCATGCATCTAATTTTCCTGCACTTCCGGTATACTTTTTGCGAACTGCGGATCTGCTTTCCGTATTGCGGTTCACTCCATAATAAACATATATCGGCAAAGCACTTTCATTTAAACATAAAACGCCTCTTTTCCCTATCCCAGCCTTATCTTCTTCGTCTTCTTCTTCTGATACAACTTCCCCTATATAATTTTCCCGAATCCTTTGTACTACTAATTCTAAAAGTTCACCTTTATGTTTATTTTGACTGTCCACACGTTTTCTATAATATGTGTAACTTTCGTTACCATCTGAAATATGTGCTCTTATTTCCGTTTTTGTCTCGCCAGCTTTTACATCTTTTTTTGTGATTACACAACTTCCAATATGGCTATCCATAGCCGCTTCACTTAAAATCTTAGAAAATAAAATATTGCAGGCTTCTAAAACGGCTGATTTCCCCATGCCGTTAATTCCATATATAACCGTTGCTCTTTTATCAAATTCTATTTCCATGTCTGATATGCCACGAAAATTAATTATTTTTATTTTATTTAATTTCATATCTGTCCCCATCTTTCTGCTTCACGATCAAAAGATCACATACCAGTGTTGCCCCTCTGACTTCTCCCCTGTATCTCCACGCATTCTTCAATACACTCACTATTTTCCCTGAAAGAAGTGCTTCCTGTCTGCCTTTCATAGATTTCTGTTTCTGTTTCAGCGCCAGCAGCCCATCTTCCGTCCGCATTACCTGTTCTCTTTCAAATGCATCCAGTATTGTCCGGTAATCTGAAATTTCTTTTAATTTTCGTTTCTTATTTAACAGTTTGTGTATCCGGTGTTCTTCTCCACCTGTATTATGTTCATGTCTTCTATGATATGCAAGTACTTCTCCCAGTTGCCAAAAACCGTGCTCTTCTGCCGCCTGCGCACAGATTTTAAAATCATGTGGAATAGAACTCTTCTCCTTTTTTCTCTGATACCATGCATTGCGGTATGCCAACACCATTCCAGGCCATTCACATTTATAAAACACCTGACGAATGGATACTTCGTGAAAGTTGCCTCTCTTTTTTCCCTCTGTCGGAGCCATCATAGAATGGATCTCTTTCGCTTCACTATCGATCAGTCCAAAGGTGCATGCCAGTACCTTTACATCTTCATGCTCATCCAGCATTTCACACATCCGTTCTATCTTGTGCATGTCCCAGATGTCATCCTGATCTGCCAGAAATACGATATCCCCAGTGCAGCAATCCATCACATGATAAAAGTTTTCCGGATATCCAAGATTCTTTTCGTTATGCAAAAAAGACCAGCCTGTAAGTTCTGAATGTTCTGTCAGATATTCATCTACTACCTGACAGGTTGTATCTGTCGACCTATCGTCACACAGAATCACTTCATCCGGCTGTCTGGTCTGCAGACGAATGCTTTCTAACTGTTCTTTGATATATTTTTCACCATTATAGACACCCATACAGACTGAAATACGCATTGTTTTTCTCCACTTTTCTTTTCTACACTATGCCATCTGCAATCCGACGATTTTTTTCTGGCATAGTATTATCCCAATAACCATGATAACAGTTACCATAATGACAACGGAAAGAATAGTATCTTCCGTTTTTCTTTGCTACCAAATGACTTTCTTTTTCATCCACTGGCAGTGCTCTAAGCAACAATTCCTGTGCCTCTGCATCATTCAGATCCATTTCCGTTCCCCACCCTACATTCACTTTGTGTTTAGGATTAAATTCATACTTGCGGATTCCCAACCTTTTTTGATGAACTTCCAGATGTTCTATTTTTGACAAATTTGGAATCATAACATCTTTTTCTTTGCCATCCGCCAAAACGAATTTACCGCTTAAAAACTTTTCTTCCATATCCGGTTCTATGGGAATACTAAAAACCAGACCTTGATGCATATGTACCCATACACAATTTTTAGATTCTTTTCCCCTGTATATAAATTTACCCTCCGGCAATTTAATCATATTAAAATTTACCAGAAGTGTTCGCAATAATGCTTTATCTTTTTGTGGTAACAGTTCTATGTTTTCATTGAAAAGTTGTTCAAAATAATACCCTTCTGCCAATTCCATCCCCCGGAATACATTCGCCGATGCCGACAATTTTACAAAACTTGTTTTATTTCTTATCTCCGTCAGCATCTTTAGACATTCTCTTATTGACTTTATTGCCTCATATTTATTTTTGAATTTTCCATCAGGAATCATATCATTCGTAACAATTTCCACTTTTTCACCTTATCCTTTTAGTATAAATCCATAAGTGCCTTATCCCATTCATCAAAAAATCCATTCGGCCATAAATCAATATTTCCCTCCTGATCAATATTAGGCGCATATACATTCACATGATATCCAATTCCAATATTTTCACGTGTAAAGAAATAATTTTTTACCTTTTCCGGACTGTCAATGATCCCCTGTTTTATTCCTAAACGAATACCATTTAAAACATGATCACTATGTGTTTCTAGAATTACCTGAACCCCTACAGAAGCTGCACGCAATATAATTTCTCCCATAATTCTCTGCGCCTTAGGATGTAAATGAGCCTCTGGATTTTCAACAATAACCAAATCCCCTTTTTTCGCTTTTAATAATGCAACAAGAACCGGCAGTACGTATGTGATCCCAAAACCGACATTCACAGCCCTGCGATATGCACTCATATGATTTTCTCCTTTTTCCTGATAATGTAAATTAACAGAATCAGCTTCTGCAAGTTTTGTGATATTAAGTCGAAAACCATCAAATAATTTATTCAGCCATTCATCCACCTGAAACAATAAATAATCCTGCTCTGATCCATCGACACATAAATTTTTTTCAACATGTATCGTCAGCCCCTTTTTTTCCAGAAAGCTCATAGTGTTTTCTCCACGATTTCCTAATTGATCATCAAATGTAATGGCTGAAAATATATTTTGTGGAACAATTCGTTCTGCTGAAACATATTCAAATGCAGGTGAAAAAATATTAAACTCAGAGAAATCTCCTTTTTTTTCTATGTTGGTTGTTAAAATATATTTTTCTGCATCATATTGGGGAAATACGCCAAGATATGCATTATCCTCATTCCATAATTCAATTTTCAATTCATTGTTTTTCGCATCTTCATAGATAATATCTTTTGCTAATCCCAAATTAATGTAATGACCATATAATTCTAATGACTGCAGATCCTTGTCCCTCTCTATGGACTGACGCAATAGCAGTAATGCCTGTATAAAAGAGGATTTTCCACAACCATTTGAACCAGCAAGAAGATTTACATTTCCAAGTTCAAATTCAATATCTTCAAAACATTTAAAATTCTTTAATTTAATTTTTTTAAGCATACTCCAAAACCTCCCTTACCATCTGTCTGATTGCTTCATTCCGCCTTACAAAAGAACGATATTTACCAGAACTGATATCATTGTTAAATGTACTTCTTTTCTCTATTTCTGCAATGAACTTTTGGATAAGAATTTCCTTTCGTTCTTCTAATATCAGTCTTTCCTGTTCTGACAATTCTGCAACAGCATTTGTCCACCCCTCAAACAATGCTGAATTAAATGGTTTTTTTTCTGTTGGTCTGCTATAAGATATCCTGCGAAATGCCAATCTTCCAAAAATATGATAACAACATTCCAACGCTTTAAAAAACAATTCTTTATTATCCCGAAAAAAAGGCTCTTCCTGTGAATTCAAAAAATCCATAGTCTCACATAAATATTCGTTCAATGTATTATTCTTATATGCTCCCTCCCCCAGGCACCTTAAGGCCAAATATCGCAATACCATCTCTCGATCCAACATTCTTTCTGTCAAAACATCACCATCCGTCGCCGTGGTAAATATTTCATTTTCCGCAAGTTCCTTTAAATATATGGTTGCTTTTCCCTGGTATAGTGCATGTCTGATTTCTTGTGGTTCTAACTTTAACCCAGGCGTATTAATCCTTTTGAACAGACTATATTTCACATTCTCTGGTGTATCTGGTAATATCAAATAAAAAGCAATCTGAGCCTCCTCCACTCTTCTTTGATAAATTCTTGGTAAATCATCAAATGTGCACCCATTATAATCTGCAAGATATTCCATATCAGACAATATCAATGTCTTATCTAGCAAAAACTCCTTTAACGTACAAAGGCGCTGTAACCCATCAATAACAAGCCAACTGTTCGCATCCTTTCCGTCAAAATACATCGGAGGCACCGGCAACTGAACCATAAAAGACTCAATCAACTGACTCTTAACATCATTTTTCCACAAGCTTCTTTTCCTTTGAAATTCTGTGTCGAGATTAATTTCTTCATATCTTATTTTTTTTACAATTGATTCCACACTCAATGTTTTTGGCACAATGGCAATTTTGCTTGAATCCAGAAACAATTTATTTTCAGAATCATCCGTATTAAGCCCAATATTCTTTTCTTCTACATATTGAACAGCATCTTCAAAATCTTCTTCTGTCTTTTTATTTAAATCATTGAGTAACTGTTTTACGGTCGACGTTCGTAACATTCCACTCTCATTTCCAATAATTATTAACTTGTCTAATTCTTCTTTTACTTTTTTTTCCATTTTCCAATCCTCTAAATAAAAACCTCACTTTTTTCACGTAACAGTTCGCGATATATTTCTTTGTAAGTTTCCGTCATCTGTTTAATCGAGTTATTCTGTCTGATCTTTTCTGCCAGTTCATCACCGCAAAGCAAACCGCTTTCAGAAGTAAGTGCCTTACGGACTGCCTCTGTCAATGCCCCCTGATCTGCCGTTTTTACGACAATTCCTTTGTTTTCTGTCAACTGTTCCGGTATCCCGCCTGCATCAAATCCCACCACCGGTGTTCCGCATGCCATGGACTCTAATGTAACGGTTGCATAGTTTTCTGCCAGAGATGGTATCACAAACACGTCTGCCAGACTATAATATTCCGCCAAAGCATCCGTATCTTTCGTGTTTGGCACTGTAATTACGTTAGAAATTCCTTCTAATAAAGAATTATTCTTTTCTTCCCAGCCAACTAAAATGAATTTTGCCTCATTTTCCATCGCTTTTGCAGATCCAATCAGGAATTTTGCGCCTTTTCTCTCATCAGAAAATCCTGCTGCCATGCCAAGTACCAGTTTATCCTGCATTGTAAATCCATATTTTTTTCGGCATTCTGCTTTATCTCTTGGATAAAAAGTGTGCTCGGCATCAATTCCATTCCGGATCGTAACACAAGGATATTTTCCAAAAAACGATTTTTTTGTCTCCTCTGTCAGCCAGTCTGATGGTGTCACGATGATTTTCCTGTCACCTTTTGTAAACCATTCTTTTTTCTTTTTCCACATATAGCGGGAAAAATCAAAGAACTGGCTTTTCGGATATCTCTTTTTGTCCGGACAGCTGCCACAGCCATTTTCCCATCTGCGACATGCAAAATAATAGCCACAGTTTCCCGTAAATGCGTGACAGTCATGGAACGTCCATACACATGGTATATCGTGTTTATTCAGATAGTTCCATAATATTTGGAAATTCATGTAATAGCCATGAAGTGTATGGATATGCACAATATCCGGCTGTATTTCATCCATCAATGCAGTCAGTCTTCTTGCAGCCTTTTGATTCCACCAGCCATTCAATCCTGTGATCCGGCACAACAATGCAGACAGATATACTTCATAATTTTTATCAATGCGGATGACATTTTTTTCTTCCTCGCCCGTGCCTCTTCCATATACGACATAGGACTCTTCGCCATCCTCTAAAAGTTGACGGTGAATACAGGCTACGATACGAGCTGCACCGCCCTGATTATAATGACTGTTGATCTGTAGTATTTTCATATCAGTTCCTATCCAAGTATAAATTTTGCAGCTTCAATCGCCACACATTCGATCATGTACCACCTGCTATAACCATTGATGCGATAACAATAACGATATCTGTCTCTGATCCTTTTCACTGCTGCTCCCAGATCTTTATGATTGCTGGCTCCGCCCATATGAAAATTTGCAAGTATCTGATCCACAATGACAATTTTCCGTTTCTGGCTTTGCATTTGTAAAAAAAAGCCATAATCATCATGAATGCCTTTATTTCGAAATGGATACTTTTTGTACAGTTTCGCTTTGACAAACGTTGTCGGATGATTCCAGTCTCTTGATGTCTGAAATCTGCGCAATCGTGCTTTTTTTACAAAAGTACTGCCATCTGCTTTATACATCCTGATATCAGCAAACATCAGATCACATCCGGTCTTCTCAAAAGTATGAACTGCAGTCCCAACAGCATTCGGTTCATACCAGTCATCACTGTTTATAATTCCAATCACATCCCCTGTTGCCAGCCGTATTCCCTTATTCATGGCATCATAAATGCCACCGTCCGGTTCGCTTAAAATATGATATATAATTCCCTTTTGTTCCATAGCATTGCAATATGACTCTGCCAAAGCTACCGTACCATCGCTGCTTTTTCCATCAATGATCCAGTATTCTATGTCATCATATGTCTGTGCTAAGACAGACTCTATCGTATGTGCAATTGTTTTTTCGCTGTTGTAAGATACTGTAATGATGCTTACTTTCATGTTTTTCCTGCCTTTTTATCTGCTTTTCCATACATTTCATTCTCTTCTGTCAACCATTCAGATGCTTCTTTCTGCTTTCTGATATCCTCAAACACATCTCTCCACACTCTCCTTCAATCCGAACCGCTGATATCCATCAATTTTTTCTCTGCTCAGTTCCTGGTCGATCACCATAGATCCGAACGCCTTTCCTGCCATACCGCCGATCTTCCCCGGCATTTTTTTTGCCAGCGCCACAAACGGATTCATCCAGTTACACAGATGTACGTTTTTCCCTTTTGCCGTAGCAATCGCTGCTACCATCTGTGCCGTGGTCACGCAGGAAGCATTCTGCGGCAGAAAGACTCCTGACTTCTGACTCTCCACAAGAAGGCATAAAAACTCTGCGAGATTCTCCACATAAATCATGCTCCGCTCATTTTTTACATTTGGAAATACCGGTACCTTATCCGCTAACTTTACAAGCATCTTAAAATTACCTTTGCTGTTTTTTCCATAAATCATCGGCGGACGGACGATTGCAAGTGCAGTATTGTTTTTTCCATCATCTTCCTTAAGCTCCTCAAACAGTACCTGTAGTTTCTGCTCAGCCTGCCACTTGCTGTCCCCATAAAAATTTGACGGAGCAGGCTTTGTATCTTTTGTGATATGTATTGCCCCTCCGCCATTACTGCTGTCTCCGTATACAATTACACTGCTCAGGTAAATATATTGTCCCACGCCATCCTTTACAGCTTTTTGGGCAGCTTCACATGCCAGATCACAGTTTACGGCATAATATTCCTGTTTTTGTTCTTCTGTCAGGATGCCAATATCCGCATGTGCTTTGCCAGTCACGTTTAAAATACTGTCATATCCTGACCAGTCATCCTCTTTCCATGCCTCACCACGCAGACTGACTTTATGAACCTCATACTGGTCATTATAATTTTCTCCAATATATTTTTGAAATGAGTTGCCAATATAACTGTTGGCGCCTAAAATCAATACCTTTTTCATTTCCCCTTCATGCTCCCTGTTCCACCTTCAACCACTCCATCCTGTCTCAAAACGCTTAAGAATGTACCAAAGAAACACCGTACATCCATTGTAAACCCATATTTTTTCACATACTCGCCATCTAATTTTGCCTTGACCGGAATTTCAAGTTCGTCACGTCCGTTGATCTGCGCCCAACCGGTTAATCCCGGTGTCACATCATTTGCACCGTATTTGTCACGCTCTGCGACAAGGTCATCCTGATTCCAGAGTGCCGGGCGAGGACCTACGATACTCATATCCCCCTTAAAAATATTAAAGATCTGTGGCAGCTCATCGAGGCTGGTCTTACGAAGAAATCTGCCGGTTTTTGTAATGTACTGTTCCGGATTTGCCAGCATATGTGTCGGCATATCTTTCGGTGTATCGGTGCGCATGGTCCGGAATTTATAAATCTGGAAATATGTCTTGTGGATGCCGACTCTCTTTTGTGTAAAGAAGATTGGTCCCGGTGAATCTAATTTGATTGCAATGCATAAGATCAAAAGCAGCGGGGACAATATAATAATCGCAAGTCCGCTGAGTAAGATATCTATGATTCGTTTTATATAACGGTATCCTGTCATTTTCTGTCTGTCCCTTCTAATTTTTCAAACTTTTTTACAAACAATTGTTCAAATTGCTCTTTGGTATATGTATTGGTTTCATCAAGAATATATCCCTGAAGCTTTTCAAGTTCAAAAAGGCAGAATAATTTTTCCTGCTTTTGCTCTATATGCCGATGGATCTGATTTTTCGCACTATTTACCTTAATCTGTTTCTCCTGCATGATTTTTTCTTTATTATACACAAGAATATAGCTTATATTTTCTCTGGAAAATTGATAATCAGGGATCATTCCTGCTTCTATCAGCATAATAAGACTGTCATATATTTTCCGGTAAATTTCATCCTTTTTTATGCTGCCATTTTTAAACTCCACAAAATACCACTTTCCATCTTCTGTACAATACAATGCATCATTGGTTTTCGGTTGTTGTGCTATTTTAACCACCTGGCAATAATACTTTGAAAAACGATCAAAATTGACAGCAAGTAATCTGCTTTCCGTCATATAATCAGAACTTGCATCGTCCTTAGAACAGCGTTTTAATGTTGCAGTCATCGACTGCATAACTTCCGGAAGTTTTTCTATTGCCTCTTTTGTCATTATATCCCCATTTCTTCAAAATCAAATTCTTGCCTGCTTTCTGCTATTTAGACATCTGAATACTTTCTAATTTTTCAAACGGTTTTGCTAACAACTGATACACAGACTGCAGATTTTCTGTAACATCTTTCATAACCGTTTCTTTTCCATCTGCCTGTGCAAGGTAATAATTCGTAATATGATCCACATTATGTTTTTTCGTATATGTTTCAATCGCCTCTAGAAAATAAGGACTGTGTGTAGTGATTAGTATCGTAAGATGAAGATATTTTTCCAGTAATACGATCAATTCTGCATATATAAGCTGCCATTCCGGATGTAGGTGTATTTCCGGCTCATCTAGCACCATCACATCTTTCTCATGGATTTCGCCTTTTTCTAACAAAGTGCGAATAATTGTAAATGCCTTGATTCCCATGGATAAATTTCCAATTTCAAAATAATGCATTTCTTCATCTGCCAGAAAAAAATCCCCATCCTCATTTTTTATTACTTTTCCGATCGTTACCTCAGATAACATTTTCAGTATATCACTGATTTTTTCTTCTGCCATCAGTTTTCCAATCGCATTGTCCGGTATATTCGCACTTAATTTCTGAAGCAAGTGCAAATCCTGTTCACTCAGCCCATCACTGTACTCCCACGAATTCATATAATCCATAATTGCCGGCGAATCAATTGAGATTGCTTCATGCATGACAGATATTTCTCTTTCTATCATATATTCACTATTCTGTTTTATCCCAACCTGTATTTTTTTCCCTTGAATAAGCAATATTGCTTTCGCCTCGCTTTCTGGCTCATACAGATCATTCATCTGACCATAAAAATATCTGCCGAAAGTGTCTGCTATCAAGGTCTGCTCCACAGCCTCATTTTTTAAATTTAATATACTATTTACTTTCTCTAAAACTTCATGGCACAATGCATCTCTGCTTTCATCATCAATCACATTTCTGAGATTATCATATAATTCAGAAATAATTTCTATTTTTCTCTCCTCATCTGCTGCCATAATCAATTCTGCTGCATTTGCATATCTTTTTCTGCTGGTTCGGGAAGGTACATTCACAGTTACTCTCTGATCATCATTTTTCAAATTATGATACCAGCTATTCTGCCAGTTATAACGGAGCAGTGACTCTATCTGTTCTTTCTTCTTCTGTGAAGCTTTTTCATCCACTTTATACATGGAATTAAACATACATGACAAAATCTTTCCTACCGTACTCTTTCCCGTATTATTTTCACCGGCAATCACAGTAATTCCGTCAAGTTTGATAGATGCCTGTTTAATTTTGGAAAAATGCTGAATTTCCAGTCTCATACTTTCCCCTTTCTACTCCTCCTTCGGCTGATACGTCGGCACAATTTTTTTCACCCACTCACGAATATCAGATGGCTCTGTCACTACATACTCTTTTAATTCTTCTAACTGCTCTAAAAACTTTCCTTCATCCAGTTCGATTGGTTTTCCGATGTGGATCAGGTTATTCTCGGTATCCTGCAGTCCTTCTTCATCCATCAGCATCTCTTCGTATAATTTTTCCCCAGGACGTAGTCCGGTAAACACGATCTGGATATCTTCATCCGGTTTATGACCGGATAACAGAATCAGGTTTTTGGCTAGATCAAGGATTTTGACCGGTTCTCCCATATCCAGAACAAAAATCTCTCCGCCTTTTGCATAGGCTCCCGCCTGTAATACTAAGGATACAGCCTCTGGTATTGTCATAAAATAGCGCACGATATTCGGATCTGTGACAGTCACCGGGCCTCCACGTTCGATCTGTTTTTTAAATAAAGGGATCACGCTTCCGTTACTGCCAAGTACATTTCCAAAACGCACTGCCACATATTCCGTCTCAGAGCGCTTATTGTAAGTCTGAATGATCATTTCACAGATTCTTTTACTTGCGCCCATGATATTGGTCGGATTGACCGCCTTATCGGTAGAGATCATCACAAACCGTTTTACATGATAACGGTCTGCAGCCTGCACGATTTTCCATGTGCCAAGGACATTGTTCTTGATTGCTTCATTCGGGCTCTCCTCCATCAACGGCACATGTTTATGAGCTGCCGCATGGTAAATGATCTCCGGATGATAGGTCTCAAAAATCCAGTTCATTCGATTGGTATTCCGCACAGAACCGATCAGCACAACCAGATCAAGATCCGGGAATTTTACCTTTAATTCATTCTGTATATCATATGTGGTATTCTCATAAATATCTAAAATAATCAGCTGCTTTGGTTTGTGTCCCGCGATCTGTCTGCACAACTCACTTCCGATAGAACCACCCCCACCGGTTACCATGATAACTTTCCCGGACACATAACCCATGATAGACTCAAGATTCACCATGACCGGTTCTCTTCCAAGCAGATCATTTACATCAACATCTTTTAATTTGCTGATACCAACTTCACCATTGACAAGCTGATAGATTCCAGGCAGACGTTTTAATTCGCAGCCGGTCTCTTTACAAATATCAAGAATCCCCTTCATCTGTTTCGGGGAGGCTGATGGCATCGCTATAATGATCTCATGCACATGCAGTTCCAACACCTTATCCCGGATGCAGCTTCTGTCACCGATCACCTTTGCTCCATGGATATAATTACCAATCTTCGTCTTATCATCATCAATTACACCGACAACTTTTTTCTTTACATAACGGCTATTGTTAATCTCTTTAATCAGCTGATTACCAGCCTCACCTGCACCGATTACCAGTACATTCCTACGATATGTGCCGTCTCTTCGCATATTCCGGATTGCCCTAAGTCCACGATAGGAATATCTGCATCCCATGATCAGCACAAGTAAAAATAACCCATATAAAATATAAAAGCTTCGTGGAACCGGGAACATATCTCCCCAGTTACGTACCAGGATCAATGCAGCTACCACAATCGCATCCAGTATACATGCCGAAACAACATACATCATTTCAAGTGCCCCTGCGTAACTCCACAGACTTGAATATAATCGGAGTGCCCAGAAGATGATCAATGTGATCACCATCATATACGGAAGTGTTCTCCATACTTCATTCAGATATTCTGTCGGTACATTGTAAAAGTTCAGATCAAACCGTATTATCAGCGCAAACATACTCGCAACAAATACAGCAAGCATGTCATAACACATCAAAAAAATACGGCGCATAAATAACTGTCTATCTTGAATTAACTGTTTCATCTATTGTTATTGTCCTTTATATTCAAAATGCTGTTATACCCAAGGGTATAACAGCATTATTATAGCATATCTATTCTGTTTGTGTAAACCGATTCCACCGGTTCAGCCTGTTTTATTCCATTTAAATCTTTGCTACTTTGACTTTAGCAGATGCTCCCTTGCTCTTAAAAATCTTCTTATAGGCAGAAACCTTGTTTTTCGGTACCTTAATAGTACATTTTGCATTGATCTTAGCAAATGCCTTTGCTCCAACATTACTGCTTGTAAGTTTGGTAGTCTTTAATGTTATTTTCTTCAGTGACTTGCAATTATAAAATGCATTTTTGCCAATTTTCTTTAATTTTAATCCAGCTGTTACTTCCGTGATCTTGCTGTTTCCTTTGAATGCTCCGTCTTTAATTGATGTTACATTAAAAGATACATTTCCCACGGTAACTTTCTCAGGAATTTTAATAGATTTGGCTTTTTTGTCAGCTGCACCTTCTACTGTCAGATTTTTGCCGGATAACAGCATCTTTGCATTTCCGTCAACAAAATATACTTTTCCACCAGCAGCCTTAAATCCTTTGTCTTTTGTTCCTGATACCTTATTTTCTTTTAAGGTTACAGTTCCTTTTAAGACATAGATTCCCTGGCTTTTTATGTTCTTTATGGTATTACCCGTCAAACTGATCTTTCCATCACATACACGAATACCGTTTCCACGGGTAACTTTATCTACCGTATTTTTCGTAACACTTCCATTTGTTTTAGAACCTTCGATATAAATACCGTAAGTTCCTGATTTTTTCACCGTATTACTGTTAATCTTGATTTTTCCGCCATTTACGCTGATTCCCTGTTTTGACGCAGAAGTCAGGGTATTCTGACTGATTGTCACTGCATCTGTTACAGACTCAACACGGATATTCGCTGACTTTGAACCGGTTATCTCATTACCGGATACAGTCGTCACAACTGCAGATTTTACAGCGATTCCATTTACGCCAGCCGTTGTGATGGTATTTTTTTCATTCTTTGTGCCACCAATTGTCGTAACTTTTGATTTCTCAACGACATAAATACCATCCTGTTTCGGTTTTGTGATCGTATTCTTGCTTACCGTTGTTGCTTTTCCAGCGCTGAAACTAATACCTCTGGTTCCTGGACTGGTAATTGTGTTTTCCGAAACAGTTTTTGCCGTTGAATCTTTAACATAAATACCATTTTCTTTGGAATTTGTGATCGTATTTCCGTTGATTTCTGTGACTGAAGCATTTTCTACAAGATAAATGCCCGATCCGCCTTTGTTTCCTGTAATATTATTACCTGTAACTTTTACGCCAGACCCACCTTTGATATAAATGCCGGTAAGCGCCGATGCGTCAATTACATTACCAGTAATATCAGCGATCGCAGATGTTGCATACACACCATACTGCTTGGATGCTGTCAGTTTATTATCCGCCACTTTTACAGAGGATGTAATATTATTCAGGCGGACTGCTGCTGCACCACTTGTCTTTGCTGCATCACTGATTTCATTTGATGAAATTTCTGTTATAACAGATCCACTTGCATAGATACCAGAAGCTCCCGATGTATTAATCGTATTTTTATTTTCTGTACTTCCACCAACCGTCGTAACCGTTGCATTTAAAATACTGATTGCATCCGTTCCACTGTTTTTAACTGTATTCTTCGTAATACTGTCAACCTTAGAATTCTCAGATACATAGATTCCCTGTTCTTTGCCTTTTGTAATTACATTGCCACTGATAGCTGTTACCTGACTCTTATTCTGAACACCAATTCCACGCAAAGCAGCTTCGGTAATCGTATTATTATTAGCGTTTCCTTTTCCCTTGCTATAATAAATACCAATATTTCCTGCATTTGCAATCGTATTATTACTAATCACTGCTGTTGATTCATTTACCGTAATCGCATTATGCGTCGTTTTACTGATCTTGTTTCCTGTAATATTGGCATTTGAACTACCATCCAGTTTAATTCCTGCAAGACCAGCACCATTTATGGTATTATTTGAGATTGTCAGAACTGCCTTATCACTAACACGGAACATATTAAACTTACTCTTTGCCGTGTCTGTATATGTCGAAATCGTATTGTTATCGATGGTGCAGCCGCTTCCGCCATACACACGTGCAAAACTTCTGACATTTGTTGCCGTATTCCCTGATACCTCGGTCGTGGTAAAGCTGTATAAATTCACACAGGTATTCTCAACATTTTTAAATGTATTATTTAAAATCTTTATGTTGGATGTATTTTCTTTTTCGTGATGGTTTCCGACACCGCTTAATACTCCGTCGAATGTACAGCCGGACACCGTCACATTTTTACAGCCTTTCCCCTCAAACATATCAAACTGAACTGCCTCTGAGGTAATAGAAGAAAGTGTATCAGAATTCAGCTCATTCTGGTTTTCATCACCTTTCTCCAAACTACTGTAATCTACCGTAGACAATTTGACAAACCCGCTAAACTTCACATTGCTGACATTGATCTTATCTACAGACGCAAAATCAAGATGATGGTCTCCGCATACACCCTTTATGGTACAGTCAGATATCTTTACATTTGTTGCACAGTAAATACGCATAATGTCTTCTTTGGTTGCAAAACTCTTGCCTGACACATTACCGTTCCATGTACCTCCGGTAATCGTAATATTTTTTGCATAACCATATCCCTGACCACCCAAAACCTCTGACTGGGTGCCGGAATAATCTCTGATCATCGGCACGTCATAAACCGTTCTGATAATTTCCGCACCACTGCTTAAAGAAAGTGTTGTATCAGAATAGATCACAAGTGACTTGTCAATATAATATTTTCCGTTTGGAACTGTAACGGTACCGCCTCCTGCATCTCTTACTGCATTTAACGCATTCTGGAATGCAGTCGTATCTGCTTTCTTATCCGTTCCATCCGCACCATAATCGCTTACAACATTGACACTCAGTCCGCCTGCACCATATGTCACAATCTCTGTATCCTCTGTTTCGTCTATCTCTGTCTCAGTTGCCACTTCTGTGGTTTCTGTCTCAGATGTTTCTATTTCATCTACTTCTAATTTCTCTGTTCCAAATGTTTCTGTTTCATCTGTTTCTGATTCTTCTGTCTCAGATGTTTCTGTTTCCACCTCTTCCGTTTCGGTCCCTGCGGTCTCTGTCTCAGATGTCTCCGTTTCTGCCGCGGTTACTGCCTCCGGCGTCTCCGACACTTCTGTTACTTCCTCCAATGTTTCTGCAAAAGCAGTCTGCGGTGCAGCCGAAGCAGTAACCATCAATGCACTAAGACCGATTGCCATCAACTTTTTTATCTTCATGTTGTTAAGCTCCCCTTTCTTTTTTATAGAAAAAAAATATCACTTTCCCTATTTTTTGTCAATGTTTCTACCGGCATCACATATATAAAACATTGCACAGAAAAAATGACAGGCTGATTGATATCATTACTATTTTTTTATTTTTGACACCTACCTTCTGCATCAATATATCTATTATAAATATTCCCAGCATAATAATTATCAAACACTTATAACCATAATTTTGTTGCAATCTGACATTCTGATAAACCAATGAACTGATAACAGAAAATATTAATCCGGATACAACCGTACGTACCCATCTTTTTATTCTGCAAAATACCGGTAGCTCATCAAATATCTCATAAACATGTTCTACAATCCCAAAAATACCGCATGATGAAAAAATTGCACAGAAAAAACCGGCTATTGCAACTACACATCCTGCCAGAATATTTTGAGAAGTGTGATAACCGATCATATACCCAATTCCACTTAATACCTTACACAAAATAGATCCGGGAAGTACATTTACAATTGGTACAAGATATCCGTAAAATAAATCTTCAGATATCAATGTTCCATCTATAAACAGTCCGTCTGCTACAGTCAGATATGCATCCCCTCCACCAAATGACATCAATGATGACAAAATTCCTTTTCCCACAAATGGAATACTCTCGCTTGTCACAAAAACAGCCGGCATAGTAACAATGATAAAAAACAGAAATCCCTTTACAACTGATTTCCATTTTATATTTTTCAGCATGGCTATTACATCTTCCATTTTTACTTTTGTTTTTTTCTTTCCTGTACACATCATAAAAAGGAAAAACAATGCAAATATCTGGCTTGTAGAAAGGGACACAGGAGGTTTTCCCTGTATCCCCAGCATTCTATAGACATTTTTCATACCCGACATCAAAAAAATAATGCACATAACCAGAATATGTATATACCGGTTTCTTCCATGTACTTTTTGCATCGTTTCTTTTATGTAACCGGATAACAGACATAAAATATAACCCGTAATCCCTACAAATAAAAATTCAATCTGATGTATCACACTCTGACTTGCCAGCAATGTAACCATCAACATGATAAGCATAACAACGGTTCCCGGAAAAGCGATTGCAGATGCACCAATAAGCATTCCTTTCACACCGCTTAACTGTTTACCAATTCCGCCTGCTAATTCTATCGGAAGTGCTCCCGGCGTTATACTCGCAATAACAACCTTTCTTTCAAACTCTTCTTCTGTCAGAAATTTTTCTTTTTTTACTGCCTCCTGTTCGATCAACGGTATCAGCGCATTTCCTCCACCAAATCCAATAATACCCGTTTTTAACATAGAAATAGCAAATCGTCCTGTATCTCTCATAATTAATCTTTTATGACCAGCCTGCGCAATTTTCTATATCCACGGAAAAACAGACTATTTTTCAATTTTCTGACTTCTTCTTTTAATACCTGCATTTCCTCCCGCAGTTCCGTAATCTTTTTTTCCTGTTCGCAAAATTCTTCACACATCAGAACAAGTAAATCCCGATACATTTTTTCCGGTTCTAATTTCCACTGTTTTTGCTCAACTACCAGATCATAAAAAAGGATTCCATCTGCTCTGTTTAAAAATTCTTTCGCGACTTTCTCATTACTCTCTTGAAACTGTTTTAGATACTCTAACTGCTGTGTATAAGAAAACATACTCATTTTTTCTAATTTATCTGCATCTTTGCAAAAAACACTGGCCTCACACATTGGATTTCTCATAAAATCATTTGTCAGCTTATAATCCGGTATCTGATTCATAATCCGCTTTAATTCAATGAAATTTCCATCCATGCTGTCATTTGGTATCACATTCTCTTTTGTAAATTCGTCCGTCATTTTGACATCTATGCTTTTTAGGAAATCCGAATATATCGTATGTTCTTCCCCTTCAAACTGTCCCTTTTCATATACCCGTACAATTATATTTTCCCTGCCAACAGCTTCTGCGATTTTACAGAGATTTTTATAATAATCCAATGGATAGTATTTGAACTGATTTGTCCGGATGCATTCCTCAAAAGTTTTTTCTATTCTCGGCATTGCCTTTACACTCTGATTCCACAATGACTGTATAAACAAATCCTGTCGTCTTAAATAAACAATCACTTTTACATCACATTGAATCTTTTTGAAATCATTTACCGCATTTTTCCAAAAATCTTTTACATCTAAATATCTGTGCCATATCAATTCATCCGATAATATAATCTTCGGATATGTTTTTGCCAGATCACCCAAATCTGTAAATGCTTTTTCTCTTACTCTTCGTTCCTCATCTTCCCGGTCACTTTTCTCTTCTATCTCAGAAGCCCGATAAACAAGAAAATGTGCATTTCTATCATTATATTTTGACGCTATTCCAAGTTTCAGTAACGGATAGCAGCATCCCTGATTTTCAAGCGCTTTCTCATTTTCCCGCATAAAACTCTGCAGTGCAGTTGTTCCTGTTTTTTGCATTCCGACACTGATATATACAATACTCATTTTATCTTTCATTCCTCCGTGACTGCAGGTATGGTTTCATTGCCTTTAATATCATTTCAACACTCTCATCTACACTATATTGACTGGTATCTACTGTAACATCTGCATATTCAGGCTTTTCATAAGGACTGGAAACACCTGTAAAATTAGCAATTTCACCATTTCTTGCTTTTCGATACAGCCCCTTTACATCTCTTCTTTCACATTCCTCTAATGACGTACTCACATATACTTCAATATATCTGTCTCCGATTATTTCTCTGGCATTTCTCCGATCTTGTCTGTATGGAGCAATAAAAGCTGTCATAACGATCAGACCAGCATCATTCATCAGCTTTGCTACCTCTGCAACACGACGGATATTTTCGATTCTGTCTTTTTCTTCAAAACCAAGATTTTTATTAAGTCCCATCCGGACATTATCCCCATCTAAAAGCATTGTATGTCTGCCCATTGCAAAAAGACGTTTTTCCAATGCATTCGCCAATGTAGATTTGCCGGAACCAGACAACCCTGTAAACCAGACTGTAACTGCCTGTTGTCCTAACTGGTTTTCCCTCAGTTCTTTTGTAATATCCATATTATGCCAGGTCAGATTTGCCTCTCTCTTTAACGCATGTACCACAACCCCACATGCCGAGGTCATATTACTGATCCTGTCAATTAATATAAGTGAGCCCAGTTCACGGCTATTTTCAAATTTATCAAATACAATTTTACTTCCTGTCGATATCTCACAAAATGCAATCTCATTTTTATAAATAGTATCCGCAAATACCTCCTCTCCCGTATTTACATCAACTTTATATTTGATGTTCATAACGGTTGCCGGAACCATCTGCGTCCCCAGTTTAAGAATAAAATTACGGCCAGCTACCAGAGCATTATCATCCATCCACAGAATCTTTGCTGCAAACATAGAACCAATTTCAAGCTCTGCATCTTTTTCCAAAACACATCCGCGCGATATATCTATCTCCGTATCCAATTGGATCGTAACCGCCTGACCTTTTATAATTTTTTCTGTTTTCCTGTCACCACAGAACAATTGAATGATTCTGGCTTTTTCTCCACTCGGCCGTACAGATATGATATCCCCTATTGTAGCTTCTCCCGATTCAACCTGTCCCTGAAACCCCCGAAAATCAGAATCAGGGCGGCATACCCTTTGAACCGGCATAAGAAAGGCCTGCTTTTCCTGGGGTTCTGATACATCAACCTCTTCCAGATAAGCAAGCAGCGTTGGACCGGTATACCACAACATCTGCTCCGATTTTTTTGTGATGTTGTCACCCTCTGTTGCAGATACCGGAATAATTTTCATTGTTTTATATTGAAATTCTGCCATCAAAACCTGTATTGCTTTTTCTATTTTAGCAAGGCGCATCTGATCATAGTTCACCAGATCCATTTTGTTCACTGCAAATACAAAATGACGTATTCCCATAAGAGCGCATATCCTGGCATGACGTTTTGTCTGTAAAAGCACACCCTGACTGGCATCAACCAGAATAACTGCCAGTGATGCAAATGATGCCCCTACTGCCATATTACGGGTATATTCTTCATGACCGGGTGTATCTGCCACAATAAAACTTCTGTTTTCCGTCGTAAAATAACGATATGCTACATCAATCGTTATTCCCTGTTCACGTTCTGCCATCAGTCCGTCCAGCAAAAGTGAATAATCTATTTTTCCTCCCCTGGATCCTACTTTCGAATCCAGCTCCAGTGCCTTTTCCTGATCTGCGAAGATCAACTTTGCATCATACAACATATGCCCTATCAAAGTCGACTTTCCATCATCTACGCTTCCGCATGTTATAAATTTCAGCAAATCATTTTTCATCTTAAAAATATCCCTCTCGTTTTCGCTTTTCCATGCTGGCTGCTCCGCCATCGGAATCAATGATTCTGCTTGTACGTTCTGATTCAACAGATGCAAGTGTTTCTTCAATAATTGCATCCAGCGTCCCAGCCGATGATTCCATTGCTCCTGTTAACGGATAGCATCCCAATGTTCGAAATCTCACCATTTTCTGCTCTATTTTTTCTCCCGGCAACAGTTTCATACGGTCATCATCCACCATAATAAGCTGTCCGTTACGCCTGACTACAGGTCGTTCCTTCGCAAAATAAAGTGATACAATCGGAATATTTTCCTGTTTTATATATTGCCAGATATCCTTTTCCGTCCAGTTAGACAACGGAAAAACACGGATACTTTCCCCCTTATTGATACGGGTATTAAAAAGTTTCCACATTTCCGGTCTCTGGTTTTTCGGATCCCAGGCATGTTGTTCATTTCGAAATGAAAAAATTCTTTCCTTTGCCCTTGATTTTTCTTCATCACGTCTGCCTCCTCCAAAGGCGGCCGTAAATTCATACTTGTCCAACGCCTGCTTTAGCGCCTGCGTTTTCATAATGTCCGTATATGCTGATCCATGATCAAACGGATTGATTCCCTGTCGTACTCCATCTTCATTGATGTACTCTAACATCTCAATTCCAAGTTCTCTGGCCGTTTTATCCCGAAACTCTATCATTTCCCTGAATTTCCATGTTGTATTGACATGAAGAAACGGAAACGGCGGCTTTTCCGGATAAAATGCTTTCATTGCAAGATGCAGCATAACAGATGAATCTTTTCCTATAGAATATAGCATTACCGGCTTTTCACATTCTGCTGCTACCTCACGCATAATATAAATCGCCTCTGCTTCTAACGCGTCTAAATGTGTCATATCTGTCGTATACCTCTATGATAATTTTTTTAATCACGCGTCTTATTCTATTATAGAAACATTAAAATTCCATTAAACTTCCTTTTTTACCGGTAATATCAGTGTAAATGTGCTTCCTTTCCCCAGCTCGCTCTCTACCTGTATCCTTCCTCCATGCAATTCTGCAATCCTTTGCACAAGGGAAAGTCCTAAGCCGATTCCCTTTGAGTTTCTTGATTTTTCCGACCTGTAAAATGGCTGGAAAATATTTTTTTGATCTATTTTACTGATACCGCAGCCATGATCCATGACCCATAATCTGATTTTATTTTCTACCTGCCTTGTCCCTACTTCAATTTTTACATCATTGCCACTGTATTTCACGGCATTATCAATCAGATTGTGCACAAGGATCGTCATAAGCTGGATATCTATATATGCTTCTATCGGTTCAAGTTTAAAGCTGATATTCAGATTTTCTCCAGATTTTTCCTGCTCATCCTCACATATTACCTGTAGCAGATCCTGTAAATTAACCATCTCATACTGGACTTTAATTCTCCCCTGTTCCATCCTGCTTAAATTAAGCAGCTTTTCAATGATTTCATTCGTTTTTCTTGTCTGCCTTTCAATCACTTCTGCAAATTCCTGATAATCTTCCAAACTCGGCTTTTTTTCACTGATATACTCACATTGTGCCAAAACAACAGCAACCGGTGTACGTAATTCATGTGCAACATCAGAATTAAACTGGCGCTGTACCTGAAACATATGCTCTATACGCGCTAACATGCGGTTATTTGCCTCAGATAACACACGGATTTCTTCAAACCTTCCATCATAATCAACTCTCGCAGACAAATTATCATCTGTTCCCACATTCTCTGCAACACGACACATCTGTTCCAGTGGTGCTGTAATCTTTTTTGCCATATACAAGGAATACAATAATACAAGAAACAACATGATTGCTGCCATCAAATAACCTTCGTATTTTATTTTTAAATATTCACTTCGAATATTTTGCTTATTTACAACAATTCTTGTATATATTTTATCTCCATACTCTTTTGACAACCGCCTGCTTGTCCTGTCGTACATATAGTATATTTTCTGCTTTCCCTTTACTGTAACAAGGCGTCCTCTGTTAATTTTAACATGCGGATTTAAATTTTCAGGATATTGTCCATAGAGTACTTCTCCATCTTTATTTAAAATCAGTAAATACTCATCATCATCGACATCTTCTTTGTATTTTTCACCTTTCTTGAATTTTCCATCTTTGAAAGAAAAATTTCTGGATGCATCAACCATTTCATTTATCAAAAAAACCTGTACGTCTTCCTCAATTGCACCCTCAGCCAGTCTATTTACAAGTGCAAGCATCAGAAGCATAATCAGAAGCATACTGAGCATAATTCCAATAATAATATATCTTTTAATCGAAATTTGTTTTAATCTTCGCATTTTAATATATACCCAGCCCCTCTCACAGTCTGTATCATTTTATATTCAAAATCATCATCAATCTTTCTGCGCAGATATCGGATATATACATCAATCACATTTGAATTTCCTCCTGCATCAATATCCCATACATTTTCCGCAATCTGTTCTCTTGTAACCACAATATTTTTATTTCTTACTAAAAATAATAATACTTGAAATTCTTTCGGTGACAGATTGATCAGACTGTTTCCTCTTTTTACTTCATGTGTATTATAATTAACCCTCAGATCCATACAACGGTATACGTTCTCCTGAATTTCCGGTTTTCTCCGTGTCATTACCCTTACTCTTGCCAACAATTCTTTAAATGAAAATGGCTTCACTATGTAATCATCTGCCCCGATATCTAACCCCGTAACAATATCATCCGTATCATCTTTGGCCGTTAAAAAAAGAGCCGGTGTCTCGATTCCGGCTCTTCTAACTTTTTCCAGCACACGAAAGCCATCGATCTCAGGTATCATGACATCTAACAAAACACCATCATAAACCTCATCCGACAGCAGATAATCCAACGCTGTTTTCCCATCATAGCAGGTTTCTACCACATACCCGGCATCCCGCAATGTTTTCGCTATAATATGATTTAAATCCTTTTCATCTTCCACTACCAAAAGACGCATTTTTATTTTTCCCCCGATCTGTTAGAAAAAAAAATATCCCATACACAAATAAAACAAAATCCAGTACCAGTTTCCGAATACAAGTTCAAAATCTGTCACACAGGAAACTGCCAGTAAAACCACACCGCATAAAGCAATATACCACTTCTTCGATATACTCTGAACCAGTTTCACAAAGTAGCATACGATCATTACCATATATGGAATAAACGCAAACACCCCATAACGGTACAACACTCCAAGTGCTCCACTGTATATCGCCTGCTTTTCACCAAAACAGGTAAATGTCCCATTATGTCCCCACGGACTCATTGTCCAGATAAATTGTTTTAAAACTCTTTTTCTGTCCGCATTTGTTGCAAGATCAGACCAGAAAAGTGCCGCAGCACCGTTTGTTTGCATTCCAAACATAATTCGATCCAAAATTATTATTACAATGATCACGACACCTACAATCAGGATATCATAAAATAATTTTGCTGGTTTTTCCATATTCTGCCACATAAAGATTACAAACGGAATGATAAACAACAGAACCATTCCCTCTCCCCCAGCTTTCTTATGGATCATAAAATCAGATAATGTGAGACATACCGCAAATGCAAAATAACACTTTGACAATATATTGTCCCATGGGCACAACCTGATTTCTTTTTCAGCATACAACATTCCAATCAATATCAGCAATAAACTTCCAGCAACCAGAAGATTTCTGTGAGCCTCTATTTTCAAATAACTTCCATTTATTTCCGTTATAAAACAGCACCAGAACAAGAAAATCCATAAAATCTGCCGCAGCACTCCCGACCAGAACTGTCCAAGACTCCTCTTCCATCCCATACCACATTCTCCGAGTCTCACATAAACTTTCTGTAATAGTTCAATCCATAATTGTCCCACGGATTCTAGATTATGTTTTTTCTTCCAACTGCTGTATAATGCATATCCCACCACATAAATACAAAAACTAATCGATGCCGCAATCATAAGCATTTCATATCCTACCGGCTTTCTTTCCAACACTTTCACAGCCGTGATCGCAACGCCGCAGTCATCCCCTATATCCAGTACAATACGGAAACGCTTTGCCTCCTGTACAGAAAAAGGCGCTATGTTCCATCCTTCCCCTGCAGTCTGTACAATTTGTGTGATATCCTCTTTATTCACATCCTGAATACGCACCGTCACTGCATGTCCATTTACCGCCTGTCCCTCAATAAAAAACAACAGATACGAACTTGTTTTTCCATAAAAAGGGTTTCTAAATGTCCACCGTATCCTTCCCTGTTTTGTAATATCCTTTGCTCCCGCCACCTGACTATCCGAAAATTCAAATATTTCCCCGACCTGATAAAAATCGTCTCCAAGATCATACTTTATTCCACTTCCTGCAAACTGTATCCTCGAAGAAAAAAACATTCCCGTTACCAGTCCAAGCATCGCACATACCCAGAGTGTGATCAAAATTTTTCCTATATTTCGCATTATTTTCTCACTCCACCTCATTATCAATGCTTCGTTCCGAGAAAAAATATCCCATACCAACAAAATATACAACCCAGCAGATCCATCGGAACGGCTGCTCAATATTATCACACATCATCATGATTCCAACACTCCATGATATGACAAATAAAAACCAAAGTGCTATCTTTTCCTGGTTCTTCCATAACGCTTTAACCGCCGAAGTAAAAAAATAAACCATTAACATAAAATATGGGATCACAACAAACACACCATATCTGTATGCGATCATAATAAGTGCATTATGTGCCTGATGTTTTGCACCATAAAAATATGCCGAACCGGAATGTCCCAATAGATTCATATTTCTAAGATACACTTTATAATACTGTGTCCTTCCACTGGTTAACTGATCCAGATTTTTTGAAGAACCCAATTTTTCCGCAATTCGACTTTTCTCTGTGCCAGAGGCATATACCACCTGTGTTCCTGGCAGATAATAATTTTGCGCAACATCCTTAAACAGGTCATTATCAAAAATTATCTGCGTTCCATATTTTACAGCCACATTTCTAAGCGACCAGTCCGCACTTAAAAATACCGGAAATGCCAATAGAACTATTAACAGCAGACATCCGGCGAATTTTCTATTTTTAAACCGTATATCGAAATGTATGCTTTTTACAAAAAAAGCAAGTAAAATCAGTGGCAGTAAGATAATGGAAAATGTAGACTGGGTTCTCCACTCCATATATAAAGCAGCCAATATAGCGGCTATATCCACTATTTCTTTCCAAATATAATATTTTACTTTTATTTTTTGTCGTTTTAACAGTGATGCACAAAAACTTATGATAACCATATTCAGGTATATCGCAAACGGGATTGGATTATTATTGATTCCTGAATAACGTATTCCAGCTATCAACGGTCGGAATAATACACAAAAAACACATGCCGGCAGAAAACTGAGCCGTATGGCATTGATCATCTCCCAAATCACCTGTGTCCTGTGTTTCATATTTCCCCACACAAATGCAAAAAATCCTATTACAAAGATCATTATGTATCCGGTATAATGAAAATCTTTATAGACAAAAAGATCAGAAACAGATGCCATAATCCACAGGATAAACCAGCATAACACCATTTTATTTTTCCAATACAGACGCCTTAACGGTTTTTTCATCATAAATGCCGCCAGCAGTAACAATATGAAAGAACATACAATCAAAAGATAATTATAACCCACTTTTTTATAATTTGAAGTGTCGTCTATCACTGTCATAAAAATAAACATACAAAGCCACAGTATCGTTCTGATCCTGCTTAATATGTTTTCCGGCATTGAAAAAGTAAACGGCATAATTTTATGAAGAACTTTTCCAATTTCTATATAACAGTCTTCTAACAGACAAACCGGAGCATACACATTGATCCCTGATATTTTTTTCCAAAACATTTTCCACAAAAGAAAAACCACAATGAAATAAATACCAAGAAACAGCATCATATAGGCAATATATTTTCCCATCTCAAATACAGGTTCATTTTCATAAAAATTAACCCGTTCAAGACAAAACTTTGTTCCAGTCTGCCCCTCTGCAGTAATATTTACAAAACTAAATTTTCCTGCATCCAGTTCATATAAATTTTCCCCGTCTGTAAGGATCACCTCTTGCTCCCCGGTTACTTCATACGCACTGTTATAAAAATAAAAATGCCATTTTACTTCTGGCACATTCATATTGCCCAATTGTACTTTCATATATTTCCACTCACAATCAGGCTGCATTAAACCAAACGAAAAGGCGGCATTTTCACTGCTGATTTCACTCCGCCACTCATTAGCATCGTAAACCCAGTCGGTACCAGAAACAAGTAAATTTGAATATAGTACCTCACAAATGTCGCCTACATCATAAAACTTATTTAAATTGAATTTTTCAGATATGCACATAGTGGCAACCGACGCAGAAAATATTAATCCTGTTAAAAAGATTACAATATATACTGTTATATTGCGCCGGTGTTTTTCCATTTCATCTTCTCCATCCCTGCCACTATTGCATAATTTCTTTCAGTTTCTCTACCACACGCTCTGCGGCATGTCCATCTTCGTAACATTCCATCTTATCATAGAATTTCTGATAGCCCTGCTGATATTTTTCTTCATCAAATTTTTTGATGTTTTCACATAATTCTTCATTTGTTTTTGCGATTGGGAATGGTGTTGTCTCGATTGGAAATAAAAATTCACGGTCTTTTGCTTCATATTCTTCAATATCTGGGACATAAAGCATTACTTTTTTCTTCGTGAAAAAGTAATCGTAAATCCAACTGGAATAATCTGTCACTCCAACATCTGCAATCAACATCAGATCCTGAATATCCGGATAATCTGTCGCATTACGGATATTTGGATTTGTCATATCCAGATTTGCCAACTTGCGGTCAAGAAAATGATAGCGCACCATGATAACCCATTTGCCACCAAATCTCTCCTCCAATGCCTCCACTACCGCATCATAATCCAGATCGTAAAGGCCTGCATTCTGTACATCGCGGTAAGTTGGAGCATATAAAAGAACGTGCATATCATCCTTGAGATGATACTTCTTTCTGATTGATGCAACCAGCTTCTTTGTTTCCTCTGTATCTGCTGTAAATAAGATATCATTTCTCGGATGTCCATATGGAAGCATCTCTGTGTTCTCCCAGAACGTATCCTTAAATAAATTTTCTTCAAACTTGCAGTTTGTCAGACAGTAATCAGTCTGTTTTCCTTCCTGATATGCTTTTTTTACCCAGTACTTATTATTGTTGACAGAAGCGTCAAATTTCTTTAATCCAAAACTTCCATGCCATGTTTCAAATAAAACCTGCTCTTTTCTCTTCTTTGCAAAAAGATAAGAGAATGTAACGGAATTATCGATCCACACTTTTGACGTGGCAGCTTCCTCATAAAATTCATAAGAGCCACGCTGCACAAGTTTTAAATTTTCTGGATACCATTCATGATTATCAATATTTTCTTTTCGTACCACCCATACAATCTCGTATGGAAGGTTTTGGCGTATAATCTCGTCTGCGATCGCTCTCGGATGACAATTATAAGTTCCCCTTGAAGTAAGCATCAATATCTTATGATTGTCAATCGGAAGATTCCCAAACTTGATTTTATTGTATGCATTTGCAAGTGCACGGTCAACATATTTCCAAAACTGCTTGTTTGCCTTTTTTATCTTTTTTGATATATTAAGAAAAAACTTACCCTCAGAAAGGCTTCTGGTTGCTTCTCCCATCTGTGTATCCCTCTATATATTCTCTAAAATGCGGAGTGTGCATTCCACACCCTCTTCTAAATGTACCTGCGGTTTCCATCCAAGGTGTTCTAACTTCTGTCCGTCTAATACTGCCTTAACAACCTTAGAAAATCCTTTCTTTTCCTGTTCATCCGGCAGATCAAATACGACTTTTTTATTCTTTGCACCTGCAATCAGCGAAGCAAGTGTTTTGATGTCTGCCTGAGATGCCTGATCAGCAATATTGTATGCACCACCGTTTTCTCCTTTCAGCAGAACATAATACATTGCCATTACTGCATCTGTAACATAACAATGAGAACGCTCTAAGGTTCCATCACTCTTTAATACAATATCCTCATCACTTAGTACTTTCCGGAAAAACTGTGATACTGCCCTGCTGTCTGTCGCTGTCATTGTCGGACCATAGCAATGGCATGGACGCACAATGACTACATCCAGATCATACTGACTGATATAACTCTGACATAATACTTCCGCCGCACGTTTTCCGGACGGATAACAGGATCTCGGATTTGCATAATCAACTACTCCACAGTATCCCTCATAAAATCCATTCTTCAATGTATCATCCGGCTGTCCATACATCTCGCCCGATGAAACATACAATACTCTCTGCACATTTTTTCGTTTTGCAAGATCTAATAAATTATTGATACCTACCACATTTGCAAGTAATGTATCTACCGGATATTTTGCCATCATTGCAGGATCTGCATTGCTTGCGGCATGGATAATGTAATCTACATCCTCTTCCATATGCATTTCGGTGCTGATATCCATCGTTATGATATGAAAGTACGGCTTATCAGCAAATGCCAAAAAGCGCTGTTTGAGTTTGCTCTCTGTTCTTCCCAAAGCATAAATATTTACAGTCAGATCCGTATGCTCATTTAAATAAATAAGCAGATCAACCATACCAGAACCCAGCATTCCTGCCGCGCCTGTAACCATTACGGATTTTTTATCCAGGCACTTCCAGTTCAGGCCCGAATTTTCCACAACATCTTTCAACTGTTCTAAATACTCTGCATTATCCAATAACATCCGTTTCACCTATTACCCTTCTACATGAAGCAAAGCCTTAAAGATCTGCATATCATCAACCGTGGTAATCTTTAAGTTCTTTTCTGAACCTGATGAGAAATAAACGGTCTCTCCAAGTTCCTGCATCAGTACACAGGATGCTGCTGTATTCGTGATTCCTCTCCTGGCAGCCTCTTCATGTGCCCATAAAAGCTTACCGATCGGGTAAGTATGAGGTGTCTGTGTTCTTACAACATCTTCTCTTGGAATGGAAATATTTGCACAGGTATTTTCTGCATCCTCGCAACGGAAAATTGCTTCTGTACAAGGGATTGCAGCAACTGCTGATCCTTTTTCTTTGCAGATACGGATGGAATCAGAAATAATATCATGGGATACCAGCGCACGATTTCCATCATGTACCATAACATAATCATCGTCACTGCACTCCTGGGCAATCGCCATCAGTCCATTATGGATGGATTCCTGTCCATTTTTTCCACCGGAAACTACCCATTTCAGTTTTGTAATACCAAACTGTTTCGCATATGCTTTTAAAATCTCATGCCATCCATCCAGACATACGACACAGATATAATCGATACTTGGATGTGACTGGAATTTTTCCATTGTGTAAACGATCAAAGGCTTATCGTCAATGTTAATAAACTGTTTTGGGATCTCATTGTGCATGCGTGTTCCTATACCGCCTGCTGTAAGTAATGCAACATTCATCTTTGCTCCTCCTGCTCTTCTAAATGAATATGTCTCTGTTCTTCTTTGGGAATGGTCATATAATCCCCATATAAATTTTTTAAATATATATCATATCCTTTGGAAACATAAAACTGCTGTCCTTCAAACTGCATCAGACAGCGCTCCTCAAAATCCGATTTTCTGATTCGTTCTTTTTTTCCATACTTTCCTACACTGCAGCCAACATATTCACACTCTTCATATGGATATTTCTTGGCACATGCAGTCATTCTCTTTGCATAGTACAGGCTGCCTTTTCGCCGATACCAAAAAAAGAGTACTCCTTTTGCAATCCGCTTTATTGGATTGCCAATCTTTTGTTCCGCACTCTGAGCCTGCCACAGACAGTAATCTAAATGTTTGAGTTCTTTTAAATGCCGGTCAAGTTCACGGTCATCCGAAGGCATTCCATCCATCGGAAAAATATCCATCCAAAGATTCTGCTGTTCCCGTTTTAATTTATATGAAACCTTGATATCTGGTTTTTCTAACTTTGCAAATGGTGTATTCACAGGCATATCATGATAATCGTCCATTACCTGACAGCCATCAATTTCTCCGCTGTGGGCAATCTCCAGAAAACGTTCGTAATCAGGACGCGGCATAATCACATCAATATCATCATCCCATGGAATAAATCCCTTATGGCGAACTGCACCAAGAAGCGTTCCCCCTGCCAGATAATACCGTAACTGATGTTTATCACAACATGCTGCAAACTCCTGCAACAATTGTAACTCAGCTTCCTGAATCTGTTTCAAATCCATTTAGCCTGTACCTCTCAAATTTATTTCAAAAGCCTTATCATTCTACCACGCAGCCATTTAAATGTCAAACCAGACTGTCCTTTGTTTCTTCTATCTGTTTTCGCTTCTAGAAAGCACACTGGAAATTTAAAAATGTTAAATGAAAATAAAATTGTTATAACTATTGCTATTAACATATAAAAAATTTTTCCAAATCTCGAATTACACATGTCTAGAATATCAAATTTTATCAAAAACAATAACATTGGAAAATGCCAAAAATAAACCTGTATTGTTCTTTGCCCAAACTTCGAAATTAACGGTACTCTTTTCGAAGGAATAATACTTAACCAACCTATTCCAACTATTGTAGAAATAATATAACATAACAATCTTACAATACATCCATTCATTGCATACCTTTCTGGAAATGAATTTCTTCCTGTAAACATCGGACGTAAAAGATATACTTTATCACGCATAAACACACAACAAATTATCCAGCCAACTATAATTACAATACCTATAATATATCTATTTCTTCCCTCAATATAAGATTGCATATTAATATTTTTCATCAAATAACCCATGTAATAAAATGGGAAAAACACCAGTATCCTTGACAAGATTAAGAAATCTCCTATTTGCTTATCATATCCAGCAAAACATGCTAATAAAACCGCCATTAATAACACTGCTCTATAATCTATATTTTTCAACAGATATGTCAGAATAATGAATGCAGCCATTGCAAACATATACCATGGAATAGCATCCTCTGCCCAAAAATCAAACTCCAATACTTCACTTTCAATCCAACATTCTTCAATAAAAAGAATAATTTTCATCAAAAATCCAATAGCAATGAACCCATATACTCTTTCTATTATTTTTTCATTTTTATGAAACATTCCTGATATATATATAAATAGCGGCATATGAAATGTATATATAAAAATAAATATGCTCTTAAACAGACCTGATTTTATATACTGCTCTGCAAAATGTCCTACAACAACCAGCAATATTAACGAAAATTTTAAATTATCCCAAAAAACAATACGACTTGTTTCACGTTTTTTTTCGTCCATCTTTTTCCCCAGTTCAGAGTTTTTCTATTTTTCCAGTATCATTCACTCATAAATTCATCGTAAGCTGCCAATACTTCTTTCGGATCTCCGTCCATTTTCAGATTTCCGTCATGAAGCCAGAGCACACGCGTACAAAGTTTCTGTAATGTCTCAATACTATGGGAAACGATCAATACCGTTCGATTTTCGTCTGAAATCAAAGATTTCATCTTTCTAAAACTTTTCTTCTTAAACTTTGCATCACCGACACTTAACACCTCATCGATCAGCATGATCTCAGTCTCAAGTATCGCCGTGATTGCAAATGCAAGTTTCGAATACATACCGCTCGAATACGTTTTTACCGGTCTGTCTATAAAATCTCCAAGTTCGGAAAACTCAATAATTTCATCCATACGTTCCCTAATATAATCTTCCTCAAATCCCAACACCATCCCGGACAACAGGATATTTTCCCGTCCTGTCAGTTTTTTCTGAAATCCAACACCGATCGACAATAGTGATATGGAATGTCCATGGAGATCGATGTATCCCTCATCTGCGGAAAAGATACCTCCGATTGCCCGGAGCATCGTAGATTTTCCACTTCCGTTCTTTCCTATGATCCCTACAATTTCTCCCGGTTTCACATTGAAAGATACGCCATGTAATGCCTCAAATACCTCCGTATTACTCTTTTTCATGTGAAACAGACTCTTTTTAATTGAAATTTTATTTAAACACCGGTATCTTACTTTTAAATCTTTTACTTCAATTGCATATTCTTCCATCAGATCACCTTTACATAGCTGTTTTCATATTTATAAACTGTCTTGATTCCTATCACTGACAATACAATTCCTAAAATAAACCACAATCCAAGACTGAAATAATGTGGCAGTTTCCCATATAATACCGATCTTCGTAAATCTTCCATGATCAATGCCACCGGATTCACTTTCAGCAGAATCGACTGATATGGTTCCGGGATTCGGTTAGAAATCGAATAAAATACACCGGACAGATAAAATACTAATCTTAATCCCACATTTACAACGTTCGACAGGTCTTCAACAAATACTCCCAAATGCATCAGTATCATGCTCATTCCAAATGTTACAACAAACAGTACGATCATAATCGGGAAAAAGCAAAACATTTTTGCCGATAATGGTACGCGGTACAAAATCATCATTCCAATTACCAGCGCAAAAGATATTGCCATTTTTATCGCATTTGTTCCCATTTTTGAGATAACAAATACAAACTTCGGGATATATACTTTTGTCACGATCTGACTATTCGATGTAACCAGTTTTACACTCTGTTTTAAAGTCTTGTTGAAGAATTCCCATGTTGTCACACCAACGAAGATAAATGCCATAAAATAATCTTCTTTCGCTTTAAATACGATTGAAGACACAAATGCATATACCAGCATAAATAACAATGGATCCAAGATCCACCATAACCATCCCAAATGTGAATTGGCAACCTCCGCTTTCAACTCGGCTTTTGCAGAGTATACCATATACTTTCTGTATTTCATTAAGTCCTTTTTAAATCTTTTCATCGGTTCTCCTTTAATGCAGTTTACAGCTTACAAATTGCCTTATAATTTCTTTCACAATTATTCTTGTCTCTGTAGCTAAAGAACTCATCCACACGCTGTTGATACAAATTTGACATTGTCATACCATTCTCTGTAATCTGTTTTATTTCTCTAACAACATCCTGTTCTTTTTCACAAACTTTTCCAAAACCATCCTCTTTGTAGCTGAAATACCCTTCCGAATACTGTCCTTTCCGGAACATCTCATAATCAAACTGATAATAGAGTAACGGTTTTCTCAAATACGCAAAATCCATTGCAATACTCGAATAATCTGTAACCAGAAGATTCGATTCTTTCAGCAGCTCCTGCACATCATATTCCGGCCATTTTGCGATCACAATATGAGTTGATTGTGCCTGGAAGTTCTGAATAAATTTCTGCATTCCACGATGCGGATAAAATACAAGTCTTATGTTTTCTTTTTCTAAAAATGCTGCAAGCTCTTTGTCACACAGGAATTCATTCCAGCACTGAAAATACTTCGTACCTGTAAATTCTGTAATATCTTCCTGTGCATAGGACTCTGTTGTTGGAATACTGATCCAGTTTCTCCAGGTCGGCATTACTAAGATCTGCCGTTTTCCCTGACTTGTATCAAACAGATTATCAAATCTGCAAAGTCCTGTTTTTTGTATCCATCCGTCCGGATAACCAAACTTTTCTTTTATATATTGAAATTCACGCTCCGCAGTGCACATAAACATACGCATTTTTGTATTTTTATAATGAAGGAATTCCAGGTTGTTCATTATAATTCCATGCTGCAGGAAGATACGTCTGTTTTTTAGTATACCATATACCTCAAGTAAATAGCAAACTGCCGCATTCGGCTTTCCTTCTTTTTGTGAACTGATATTCTTTGAAGCCGTCAGATAATAGACCCAGTGCATGAAACTTCCATATTGGACTACCGGTCCTAAATCCTTTACCCGTGCATAATCAGGCGATTTTTTATTGATCGCATACATGACATCCTGTTCTTTATGATGCTCTCTGATATATTTAAAAAGCCAGTATCCATTATCTCTTGCTTCATTTTCATTATCACAGATCAGCCACAGGTCTTTCCGCTTTCTTTTGTAAACCGCTGAAACCGGAAGTGCCAGTGCAAACACAAAAATATTACCAATGTCTTTTGCCTTTACACGCTGCAGTTTCTGCCAAAAACTCTGTCCCATGAATCTCTCCTATAATCTCCTGATAACTGCTGCCCAGGTATTGACGCACACATAATAAGCTGCTTTGAAGAAAGAGAACTTCTCCACGTTGCGGTATAATTTCCATTTCCCCCATACCGCATCTAATTTATTTCCAGAATAAGCTCCCTTATGACGGCAGTATATGGTAAGGATTTCGTCCAGACCATATGCCACAACTCCCGTTTTCATGATCTGCATCCAGGTGGCTGCATCTTCCAGCCTGACATTCTCGGGCATATAGATGAGTGCCGTATCGATCTGGTTACGGTCTAACACTGCCGTGCTCGGTGCGATCGTTGAACTTTTTAAGATCTCTTTGTATCCGACTCTTTCCGGTGCATGTGCGACCGTTCCGCTGCGGACGGCATTTGCATCCGCAAATTCGTAGCTGGTAAAGCTGAACGGATAATTTCCTTTTTTCATAAATGAAATCTGCTTTTCTAACTTTTGTGGCAGCCAGAAATCATCCGCATCCAAAAAGGCAATATATTGTCCCGATGCCTTACGGAGTGCAAGATTTCTCGCACCTGCGGGTCCCGAATTTTTTTCACAGTAAAAGCAGTGAATCCGCTCATCTGTATAACTTTTCATAATATCTCTGCTCTGATCGGTCGAACAGTCGTCTGCCAGCAGCAGCTCCCAGTTTTCATAGGTCTGTGCCAGGATACTGTCCACTGTCCTGTACAAAAAGTTCTCTGCATTGTAAACCGGAACAATAATACTGACTTTTCCTTCATTATACATCTATCTCACACCTGCTTCTTATCTTTGTCTGCACTTTCATTACGCAATGCATTACTTTGATACTCATCTACGCCTTCGGTCTTATCCTTTTTAAACAGGATCTTAACTGTCAGAAGAATTAGTTTCATATCGAGCCAGAGAGAATAATTCTCAATATATTTAATATCCAGACGCACTTTATCATAAGGAGTCGTGCTGTATTTGCCATATACCTGTGCATATCCGGTCAGTCCGGCTTTGACCTTTGTGCGCAGTGCAAACTCCGGAACAACTTCCACATATTTATCTACAACCGTCTTCCACTCCGGTCTTGGTCCCACCAGAGACATTTCACCCTTTAAAATATTAAACAGCTGCGGAAGCTCGTCCACATGGGCTGCACGGATCACTTTTCCGACCGGAGTCACCCTCGCATCATCTTTTTTGGTGATCTTGCTGTCTGCATCATGGACTGACATACTGCGGAATTTTAACACCATAAAAACTTCATTGTCTCTGGTGTATCGCGGCTGTTTGAAAAATACCGGACCCCCGTCATACAATTTGATACATATTGCTATGATCAGCATGATTGGGGATGAAATGATGATCCCGATCAGGGAAAATACTATATCCTCAATTCTTTTAAAGAATCTCTGATCGATCGTGAGTCCCTCATTGCGAAGCAACAGCAACGGGGAATCAAACAGGTGAATATCATCTGCCGCACTTAAAAGGATATCTGAAATCTTAGGTGTGACATAGGTACGGATGGACTCCTGATAGCAGTATTTCATAATCTGGTTTCTCGCCTCTGCAGGCAGATCACACAGCACCACCGCTTCGTATTCCTTCGCCATCGTATATAATTTAACATATCCGATCTTATAACTTACGGACATACAGATATTATACTTATCTTTTCTTGAATTAATCTTCGCGATCAGATCATCCGGCGGATAATTGCCATAGATAACCAGCATTCTTCTTGGCGGATAAAGCCTCTGGTATAAACTTCGCACCAGCATGGTCCAAATAATACTGAATACGATCTCGATCACTGCCATACATACCAGCGGGTACACCGATACATAGCTTCGCACTGCTAAAACGACAATAAAATATTCCACAACCGCACTCATAATAATTGCCAATGCATGTGAACTGAATATATCGGAAGCTTCCAGATACCCAATATGAAAACCACCCAGACTCTGCGTAAAGAAAAATGCCAGTAAAACATACAGTCCGATAACTCCCCAGTGACCACGTTCTCCAAATTTATTGGTCATCAATGGATTATAGTAGACGAACCAGACGTATGAAAAACACATCATCTCAAAAAGAATCATGATTAAGTTCGCACAATAATTCAATAAATGTTTATAGCCTTTTCTTTTTTTCATATCTTCTCTTTTCAATCATTGTTCATGGCAACAGATCTGCTTTTGAAGCATAGGATCCATTGTCTATATACCGGCGTATTATACCAAAATTAGCTGTTCTTTGCAAGTTTTCCCGCCATAGAATCCCCATTCTGTGGCATGTATTCTATGACATGCCAAAAGGCTGTAGAAAATGTTGTCTCCATTTTCCACAGCCCTTCTGTTTTTTCCCTGATTATTTTTATAAACTATTCATGATCCGAAGCAGCTTCGTACCATAATCTGCATCTGCTGCCCAGCCTTTTCCATATGGATTCTGTGGAATCGCAAGCCATTCGACATATCTGGCTGTTCCACGCGATACATACTGGAAACGCTTATCCACACATGCATTGTTTAATCCATCTGTACTTGCGTATGCTTTTAAGTGCTGTACCTGCGCACGGAGTCCGGTTCTTACATCTGCAAAAGTCTCACCTGCTGCACCGCCACCGACTGCACCGAGTCCTCCAAAGTTACACTGACTCGGCTGCACATCACCGCCGAATTTTAATCCTCCGGTCTCTAACATAACCTGCGCAAACAATACATCTGCTCTTACACCCTCGGCTTCTGCCTCTTCTTTTAAGATCTTAAAGAATGCCTCCGCAGAATCTGCTCCCTTATCACGGTAAGTATCTGCCGGGAAGGTATAACGTTTATTATAGTAAGATACCATCTGGTCGACTGTCACACTGCTTGTACCCATGATCTCATGCGCTGCAGCTTTTGCTTTTACCGCTGACCATGGTCCGTACATACGGATTCCGTTGCTTAAATCTTTGTATGCTCTTACTTTATAGTAATATGTCGTTCCCTGTACCAGATTGCTGTGTGTAAAGGATGTTGCACCAGAAGTCTGCAATGTTGTATAAGTTCCTTTTTCGCTGACCGCACCGGCAAGTTCATAGCCACTTGCATTTGCAACACTGTTCCATGAGATATTTAATACATTATTATCTCCGAGTGTGATAGAAGAAATACTTCCCTGTTTTAAGACTGCAGCCTCTGTTATCTTACTATAACTTCCTCTGCCTGCACTGCCTTTGATCTTATAAGTTGCTGCAATTTTATAGTAATACGTATTGCCGCTCTTTACGCCCTTATCCGTGTAAGTCAGTGTAGATCCGGATGAAATTGAAGCGATCTTTTCAAATCCACTGTTTGACTTGTCGCTCCGGTAAATATCATACCCCTGTGCTTTTGAAACTTTCTTCCAGCCAAGTGTGACCTGATTTTTGCTGTCACTTGTGATCTGGGAGAATACCACCTGTTTGATCGTCCATGCCTTCTGTGCTTTTGAGAAAGATGCCACACCGTTTTTAGCACTGTTGCTCTTATATGCACGAACCTGATAATAATAAGTTTTTCCGGCTTCTAATGTTTTATCCTCATATTTTTTCGTATTTTTACCTTTGACCTGTCCGACCTTTTTATAACCACTGTCTTTTGACGTACTCCGGTAAATCTGATAACCGGATGCCCCATCCACAGCTTTCCATTCCAGTCTTACGGAAGTACTTCCGGTTGCCTTTACTGCTGTAATGGATGTAGTTTTCAAAGTCTTTGCCGACACAGCTGCCGAATTACCGCTGTATCCTTTTTTGCCATTTACCTTGTTGATCGTCTCTATCTTATAATAGTAGGTCTTTGCAGTTTTTAACTTTTTATCCTGATAGGTCGTATTATTTTTTCCTTTTAAAGTGGCAACCACTTTATAAGTACCATTCTTTGACGCACTGCGTTTGATCCGGTAGCCGTAGGCACCTCTCACTGCTCCCCAGTTTACTTCAATCTGATTACTTCCATTTGAAACAGCATACTTGATCTTCGCTTTTTTCGCTGTTCTTCCTTCCATGGACGCTGAATCACCGCTATAACAGATATTGTCTCCTGTCTTTACCATCGTTTCAACCGTGTAATAATAGGTCTTTCCTGCTTTTACACTGGTGTCTTTGTAGCTGGTCGTGTTTCCGGATTTAATCGTCTTAACAACTTTGTAAGTACCATCTTCATCGGTACTTCGTTTGATACGATAACCATAAGCTCCTGTGATCTTATTCCACTTGATCGTCAGTGTTTTTTCATTTGTGGAAACGATTGATGTGATCTTTGTACGTTTTGCAGTTTTTCCTGCCACCGCGTCTGATGCACCGCCGTATCCTTTTGTACCGCTGTTGACATTATATGCTTCGACCTTATAGTAATAGGTCTTTCCTGCTTTTACCGTATCATCTGAGTAGGAAGTTTTTCCTGTTACTGTGTCGATCCTTTTATAACCGCTGTTCTTACTTGTGCTGCGGGAAATGATATATCCCTTTGCCCCACTTACCTTTTTCCAGGAAATTTTTAATACTTCCTCATTCGAGGATGTGATTCCCGTAATTTTTGCTTTTGCAAGTGTCTTTGCAGATTTTGTGGAGGAATATGCACCGACACCCTGTCTGCCATTGTTTGTATTGTAAGCCTGTACTTTGTAGGTATATGTTTTGTTATTGGATTTTACAGTATCTGTGTAAGTGAGTGTACTGCCGGATTTTACCGTGCCAATCTGATAAAATTTACTGTCACTGCTGTCCTGACGATAGATCAGATATCCCTCTGCTTTAGAAACCTTTTTCCAGGTCAGGGTAATCTTCTTTCCACTCTTTGCCTTGATCTTTGTGAGGTTTGTTTTTCCTAATGCCACACCTGAGATGGGTTTAGAATACTCTCCTGCAGTTCCATCGTTAAATACCGGACGGACCAGATAGTAATATTTTGTCCCTGCCTTTACGGTATCATCAATATAAGATGTAGCATCCGATACTTCGTCAATCTTAGGATAGTTTGTATCATTCACAGTATTACGATAAATTTCATAATAATCGACATTATCGAGACCTGTCCATTTTAATCTAAGACTACCATCCGCTCTCGACTGCGTGTAATTGAGCGTTACGGTCTTTGCTCCTTTTGTCAGTCCGAAATACTCAGCGATCGCAGTTGCATCCGCAACACCGAGTGCCTTTAATTTTTCATCAGAACTTAAATATGTATAATAATCATTTGCATTGTCCAAAAAGGCATGCTCGATGATCAGGCCAGGAATGCCATTATTTTTACAACGACGGATCAGACCGTAATAATCTGCTGCAGAACCATCCGGATATTTATCATAAGTGGCATTTCGGATCAGTGTACCGCGATAATTTAATCCAAGTGCTGCCAGTTTATCACATATTTTTTTTGCAAGTGCCTGTCCGTTGCTTCCCACCTGCGAATTATAGTTGCTGTTCGGATAATAAACCTCAACACCTCTTGCTGTTCCATTTGCTGTATTCAAATGAAAGCTGACTAATACACTCGCTCCTACATTTTTTGCAAGATTTGCACGGGCATCCAGACATGCGGTATTGTCTCCGCCGCCTGCCGGACAGCTTGCACTCTCTCTTGTCATGTAAACAGTAATACCATTATAGGTAGATAACTCTTCTTTACAGTATGTGGCGATCTTAAGCGTCAGATCTGCTTCCTGTACTCCAAAAGCGGACGCTCCCGCATGGGTGCCATCATGTCCCGGATCGAGAACTACCGTCACACTACTGTTTGCACCTTTTAAATGATCCGTGCTGCCGATAACTGCCTTTGAGATTCCCTGCTCTAATACGTTTTCCACGGTATTTTCAGAGACAATTTCGCCATCCTCACTCATGGTAACAACATCTGCGTCCACATCCGCGTAGGCGTCTTCATCATAGAGCACCTGATCCGGATTCGTCTCAGCCTGTTCATTGACACCAAATTTTACATCCATTCCAAGGTCTGATAACAGGATCTCCTGTTTTGTTTTCTCCTGTGTAAACTGCACCGAAGTGATCTGATACTCTCCCGCCTGTCCATTTTCCGAAAAATCCATGGTAAAACGGATCATATCTTCTTCTCTTCCTGCCGCTTTGACCTGATATGTTTTTCCGGTGGTCAGATTCTGATAATTTAAAATAACATCAGAAATCTGCTCATTCCCTGTTCCAAGACTCAAAGCCACATTCTGGGTGCCCGGTGTTTCGACATACGGGGACTCTACCATCATATAGTTCATTTCTGCTGCCTGGACTGTTTCTGTCTCAGTCTCAGTTTCTGTCTCAGTCTCAGTTTCTGTTTCCGTACTTTCTGTCTCGATCGTTTCCGTCTCGGCCGGCTCCTCTGTCTCCGTTTCAGCCGTTTCCGTCTCTGCGGTCTCTGTTTCCGTACTTTCTGTTTTGGTCGTTTCTGTCTCGGCCGGTTCTTCTGTTTCCACTGCCCCGGTCTCCGTTTCCGCAGTCTCTTCTGTTTCCATTACTCCGGTTTCCGTCTCGGAAGACTCCCCCGTTTCCGTTGTCTCTGATTCGGATGATGTTTCCGTCTCATCATTTTCCGTTTCAGATGCCTCTTCTGTCACAGCTGCCTCTTCCGCTGATGACGTTTCCATTGCCTGCGTGCTTTCTGTCTGGACTGCGCCATCTTCTGCCGCACGCACATCTGCCGGCAGTGCTGTCATACTCACGCAGACTGCCATGATTACTGCTAAAATCCGTTTTTTCATTTTCCTGTTATCCTCTTGTATATTTACTGATGTCTTTGCACTTCACATCTGCCGTTTATTTTATCATAAAACTAACCCGTTGAATATATCTTGCCAGAATTTTCATAAAATCTTAAAAATACTCCGGCAGGATGATCCCGCCGGAGTATCTCTTTTCACATCTATTTTGCTTTTGTCTTTACGGAAACAACGGAAGAATAACTTCCATATACTTTCTTTCCATTCACTTTGCGGTATGCACGGATCTTATAATAATAGGTCGTCGATTTTTTCAATTTACCGTTTTTGTAAGATGTCGTACTACCTTTGGATATGGTCTTTACTTTACTATATTTTCCATCTTTACTGTTGCTGCGGTAGATCTCATAACCGCTTGCACCTTTTACCTTTGACCAGGTCAGTTTTACATTCTTTGCATCCGACGCTTTTGCCTTTAACGTCGTCTTTGCCGGAACCGCCTTTGCAGATTTTACATTCGAAAATCCACTGGTCTGTTCTCCATTCTGTGTCTTAACAACCGTCTTGATCTTATAATAGTATGTTTTTCCGGTTTTTACACTGCCGTCTGTCCAGGAACTGGTGCCTACACTGTTGATGGTTTTGATATTCTGATAATCCCCATCCTTTGCTGTACAGCGGTAGATCTGATAAGAAGTCGCAGCCGGTACAACTTTCCATGAAACTTTCAGTTTATTGTATGCTGTCGATTTTACGGAAGTCACGCTTGTTTTTCTGTTCTCAATTTTATTAACACAGAGCGTGTATTCTTTTTCCACCGCATTTTTCGCAAATGCCTGCACTTTCAGGTAATAGGTTCCCTTGCTTAATTTGACAGCCTTTGACTCTGTATAGGTACTGCCGGCATAGGAGTAGATATGATCATCATCTTTTCTGCTCACTCTCTTGCCGTTTGCATTATAAAGTGTCACATACCAGCTTCTTCCCGCATCATTGATCTTCTCGTGTGCCAGACTAAAGTTGATATACTGCGCTTTTGTGAGTGTAAAGCGATAGCAGTCTTCATCTGACGTATATCCTGTGATCACACCGTTTACCGCTTTGCCGACTTTTATGTTATCTGCCGAAGCCCAGTCACCGTTGTTCTCTGTCTCCCAGCCGGAAGCCGCTTTCTGTGTCATGCAGATCGTATAGTCACCGGTATAAAGTGTAGATGCCTGGCTGACGCATACATAATATTCTCCCGCAGCCAGTCCTAATTTACATGAGGTAAAGGATGTCTCTGTTCCTGTGCTTGTAAATTTATAAATTTCACTGTTATCCTTATTGTAAAGCACAACATTGTAACAGCTTGCCGTGCTCTGGTTGTTTTTATGTTCGAACTTCAACTGCAGATACCCGGCTTTTGACATTTTGATCTTGTAGTAATCTTTGTCCGAAGAACTGCTAATACTTCCATAATAGGTTTTTCCGTTCTTCACACTGTTTGCAGTAGCAGCCGAATCATTCGACTCCACCTCTCTGTCACCAGCCGTTTTTGCTTTGATGCATACATCATAGTTTACCGGATAACTGGTACCGCTTAATAATGTTCCTGCTGAGTTTCCGGTTCCTGCAATTTTGACATAATACTCACCTTTTGGCAGTCCAAGATTCGGTGTAGAAACACTGGTATCCCCGCCACGGATGTTTGTGGTATAGACCTCTGTATATTGATCTTTATCTACCTTTCGGATCACGCTGAGTACATACATATTTGTGGTTTCCTGACCGCTCACAACCGGATGCGTCAGTTTTACATTGATATATCCGTTTGCGGAAAGTGTTGTCTTAAAATAATCTTTATCGTTGTAGGTTCGGATATCACCGCTGTACGTTGCACCGGAAACAGCCGCATTGGCAGTATCGTAAGTGTCATTGCTCTCGCTCTCCCAGTTGTCTGCGTTTGTCCAGGAAGCATTCAGCTTGTAGGTTTCTCCGTTTGTCCCATAGATTGCAAATGATCCAGACGCATTCAGATATGTCACGCCCGACACTTTCAGATAATAAGTTCCTGCCGCAAGTCCGAAATTGACAGACTCTGTTTTCTCCTCATCCGTCCTGCTCGTCATTGTATAGATCGTATTTCCAGAAGCATCGCAGACTGCTACACTGTAAATATCCGTTGCGAGCTTACTGCTCACTTTATCATGCTGTAACTGAAATGAAAGATATCCTTTTGCAGCCGATGTAATCTTGTAATAATCGGTATCAGAAGTAGAAGAAATACTTCCTGTAATCGTCTGTCCAAGTTTCGTATAATTGTCTGCTGTGGAAATGGAGTCATTTTGTTCCGTTTCACAGTAAATATCTTCATACTGTACACTAAAGCTGTAATCGCTTGATCCTATCGTAAGCACTCCAAGTCCGGTAACCTGCACATAATAGGTACCGGCTTCCAGTCCTATCTTCGCCGTCTGATTCTGTGTATCCTGAAGACCGCTGTTCACAGAAACCATTCCGCCAAACTGATCTGCAATAAAATCAATTTTCCAAGCTGGGCTGTTGCTCGTACTCGATAAATTTGCATGTGCAAATTTCAACTGCACCATACCTGCCTTGCTCATCGTAAATTTATACCAGTGTGTAACTGATTTTCTCGATGTCGTTGCTTTGTAAGTTGTATTTAATCCGATAGATGCCGCCGTTGCATAAGTACTTCCCGGTGTCACGTTCCCGTCTTTCCTTACAACTTCCTCGCTCTCTTCTGTTTCCGTGTCCTCAGATTTCGTATCCCCGATAACCGATTCTGTATTTTCCGTTTCGGTCATCTCAGAATTTTCCACTTCCTGCGTACTTTCGGTTGTCTCGGAAATTTCCGTCACTTCGGTACTTTCTGTTGCCTCAGTATCCTTCACACTTTCCGTATTTTCGGTTGTCTCGGACTCGTTTTCGGTACTGTCAGTTTCCACCGCCTCAGAAGTGTTCTCTTCCCCGTTATCCTCTGTGTCTTCGCTCTCTGCTGTTTCAGAATCACCCATCGCTTCGGTGTTCTCTGCTGTTTCCGGATTCTCTGTCAGTTCCGTCACTTCTGTTTCATTCTGTCCGCCGGCTGCATATACCACCTGCTCTGCCGGGACCGCCATCATACACAGGCTCAATGCCATAAGCCATGCGGCAATTTTCTTTCCTGCCTGATGTCTTTTTTTCATCTGGGTCTTCCTCCTTGTTTTCTTTGTGCATTTCATTTTCTATTCTCTAAAATATACTGTATAATCATCTGTCTGCCCATAATATGTGTATCCAGCCTCCTGCATTTTTTTCTGATCATCATAGGATTTTTCCAAAACAATACAGTTGCTGCCATATTTTTCCGCAACTTCCAACTGATGCTCTACCGCATCAGGAACTGCCACAATTGTTTTACATTCCTCAATAAATTCTTTTTCTTCTTCCTCTTCAAATGTATAATCATCCTGTATCATATGATTGATCAGATCCTCACCGTATAACAACTGCACCGATTCATTTATTTCACGAATCCAGCTGCATACTTCCCTGGGGGCGATCATATTCTTAATATCATGATTTTCTTCGCGTAATAAAGAATCCAGCTCAACCACCTTATCCGGCACTTTATATTGATTTTCTATCACCTGTATTTTAGGCTGTGTAAATAAAAAATACATACTTAAAATTACAAATCCCGCACATCCGGTCAGGCACAATGCTTTTGCCCATATATGCTGATATCCTGATGTCAATTCTACAACAAATGCCGCCACTATAACCGCTGGAACAAGAATCATAAACATCTTTCTATATTCATTCTGCATCCAAAAACTGTTGATACATGTATAACCAAACGGATTTGCAATCAGAAGGAAACATAATATTTCGTATTTTACCAGCTTATTCTTATTTTCATTGATGCGATTTTTTTCAGCTATAAAAAAAAGAATGGCAAACCCTACCAGAGCCAGACTGATTCCCTCCGCTCCCGCACTGCGGAATTCACTTCTGAGCGCCTCAAATGCTGCTATCATTTTTCCACCTCATAATACCCGCCATAATCACTACGGACACCCACACAAACGTTACGATAAAAAATCCCTTTCGATACATCAACTGACCTGAAAGCGCCACTGCTGCATAGGTCAGGATCATAAATATCTGACCAAATTCATTGAAACACCGTGTTTCTTTTTCTTCTCCCAAAAGCTGCAGCACCGTCCATGGCAGCACTCCAAGGAAAAATAAAGTCTGACCATTCCATCCATGTTGAAAAATACCATAATAAAATGCCTTATCCATAAATAAAGGAGTAATATAAAGCAGCCATATCACCGTCATAAACAGGTATTTTTTCTTTGTATCCTTTTGAAACAAACAATCTGCCCATGCTGCATAAATGCAAAAGTAAATTGGAAATACAAAAAACGGAATCACCAGATGAATAAACTTTGCCGGGTTGATCCTGCATATTTCAACACATACCGCATAATACGCATCGACCGGTGATCCTGCCATCTCATCAAGAAGTTCTTTTTCCACAGAGAGCATCTGTGTCCTTCCCGATGTCGGACTGTATACATACAGTGTATCTGTTGTATACATTGTAAGAACAGACTGTACTGTATAATCGTCCGTATCTGCAGGGACGCACACCACACTAAATGCGCTCAGTACCAATATCGCAATCACAGCCAAAATAATGTTTTTCATTTCCGATGTATCCGGCAGTAATCTGATCTCTTTTCGATTCCGGATCATCATTACTATAGCAATGAGCAATACAAGTGCCACGACAATCATCCATATCCGCGTAAGTACAGATAATGTCAGTTTATAAAAAATTGCTATTTGGGCTATTAAAAAAAAGAGGGCAAATAAAATCATATTTCCCATTAAATATCTATGCAGATTGCGTTTTCTTTTTTCTTTCAATAACTGTTCTGCAATATATCCCGCTGCAACAGGCGCGATGTACCACATCAATGCCATTGCCAGAAATTTTAAAATTAAAAGCAACTTCTTTTGTCCCCTTTCAATTACTGATACAGCGATACAACTCATATCCATCTACAGAATCAACATAACTTAGATTTAAATAACTCAGATAAAAATCAGAATAGTACTCCTTATTACAAACCACAAAATCTATCTCTTTATCCTCAAAGATTTTATTTGCAATATCAACATCGATTTCTACACCATGCATAAACATTGAAACCGCATTTTTCCAGCTTTTTTTCTCTTCTGCCAGATCAATCTTATCCGGCGACTGAAATTGATAAAGATCCATTATTTTATTGGTCACTGGTATAACCAGTTTGGGGTCATACTGGCGTATCCAGTAATACATCTCCGCATCACATAATATTACCGGATTCTCCTTATCCGTATTGTTCTCTATCATCTCTGCAACTGCCACTACAGAGTTATCTACTTTGTATATATTATCATCCGCTGACAATTCAGACATACTCCCACCGCATAAAAACATAAAACATAGTAAAAAAAGTATCAATACATTGCGTTCCGCGCCCTCTTTTTGTTCTGCAATGAGTTTAGTCGCAAAAAAAGAACATAAAAAATCTACCGGTAACATCCAGTAAAACCGAACATACCGGTTTTCCCATCCCAACTTATCAAGCAGCGGTTCCATAATAAATGGATTAAAAATCGTTGCCAGTTGTACCAGAAACATGCCGGCGAACACCTGCAGCATAACTTTGTCTTTCTTACGTGCAATATAAAACAGACATCCAATATACACTACTATATAAAGAACATTCCACCAGCATTGATAAAATCTCCCCACAAAATAATCTAAATCAAGATATCCAAACATTCTCTTCCTCTTTTACTGTAGTATACGAATCATTCCAATCATCATTCCCGGCATCATACACAACATTGTATTTATCATATATTTCCATTTTTTCTGCACAGTCATGATGACAACCACTCCGATTCCTACCATAGCCGCTATAATAAAAATACCACTGACCGACATTGCCATTCCTGCAGTCACGATCATGCCTAAGATCAACCAGTTACATTTATTATCTATTTCTTTTGCCAATAATACCAAAGCTAATAAAACAAACGGCAAATATATATTACACAGCATGGATTTCGACTCTGCTGTTCTCTGCCATAAATAATATTCCGCTGTATCCGGGAATTCATAACTCAAAATACTCAATGCTCCGTGAATCCCTACCGTCCAGTTTGCAATATCTTCCCTTCCACCTGCAAGACGTCTGGCAGTCTCATATACAATTAATGAAGCAAATAAAATTTCCACACAGGCTAAAACTCTGTTTACTACCACAAGTGTGTGCATGAAAAAAATTTTCGCCAGTGTTGCGATCAGCATGGGATAACAATCATGTACATAACTCTCATTTCCTTTATAGAGTCCCGTTCTTGCATCATACTGATACATTGTATCTGTATACAATGCATTGGCTGCATGCCCATTATAATAAGAGGTATCATACCCATGTACACTTGCCCCATTGTTCATTCCATATAAGATCAGTAAAAATAACATTACCAGAAGCATCGCAAAACGTCTGTCAGGTTTCTTCCACAATAACACTCCATGATAATGACTCTCATATATACAATACAGGATACAACCTGCAAAAAGCACCGCAAAAACTGCACTTTCTGCATATACTAACACATGGAATGGCAGACCACTCATCTCAATTGGCAGTTCAATCACCCCAAAAACTGCCAGAAATAACACAAAGCCTGTCAGCCACTCAAATTCTATTGTTTCCTCTCTCTTGAACAGGCAGAAAAATGATTTGCCGGTCACAAGAAACAGGATGTTAAGCACGATCAGAACGACTACAACTCCCATGATTGAATTCATATTCAAATTTCTCCTATTTTTCGATATTATAACATAGACCGTCGTTTCATACAAGAATACCGGTTTTACAGGTGTTTTCCACGGCTTTTAATTTTTTTGACCAGTTTTTCCACAATTTCATTGTGCAAAAGCAGCAATACCGCAAAATATACGATTCCTGCTGCCACAATAATCAAAAGTACCATCCACGGACTTTTGCCAAGCAGCCGTTCCATACCAAAAACCACTGCAAGCATTACCAAAAGTGCCATCACAAGTGAAAGTATATAGTGTCTGCTAAACTTTAATACATAATATTTTTTTGCATGCACTAACAATATGGTTGTAACAACCACTTCCGAGAGTACCGACGCAATCGCTGCCCCGTCCTGCTTTAATACAGGGATCAGGGCAAAATTCGCACATACATTTACCACCGCTCCTGTAACGGTAGCACGCAAAATCATCTTTTCCATCCCGGTTGCTGTTAAGATAATATGTCCCAGAAAATATGCAATCGAAAAAATCAGGATCAGAATACTTAAAATCCTTAATGTTGAAATTGCCGGATCAAATGCCTTTCCAAATAAAAGAGGTACCACATATCCAGATGTTGCCATCAATCCCGCAACACAAGGCAGTGCCAAAAGCAGTAGAATCTGTGTTCCCCTGTTGATCAGTGCATTTCCGGTCTCATAATCTTTCTGTTTATAGCACATACTGATCCTTGGATAAAAAACTGCCACAAGTGCAATGACTACCGTATATGTCATACGGACAATTTTTACAGCATTCGAATAATATCCTACATTGGTTTCCCCGTAATAATATTCCAGCATTACCGAATCAAGCATTGTATAAATATCCGTTGCGATCGATGATGCAAGAAGAATCATGACAGGGCGCATATGTCTTCCTATATGGAGTCCTGTGTCCACTGCTATTCCGTGTTTACTGCGGCGGATTCCGTCCAGTGAAATATACTTTCTTAAATTCCATGCATTCCAAAGATTATTTCCTGCCGTGGCAATACATAAGATCAGTGCATAGATCAGATAATCGCTCTCATCTTTTACAAAGAGAAGCATCAGTCCAAACGAGGCAATTTTTACAATAAAACTGCGCACAGAAATATAAACATATTCTTCCATTCCCTGATAAAACCAGTCAATGTTAAAGATATTCAAAATAAGCATCAGCCCCATGACATTAAACAGGGGCCTCCGGTCTGCAAAATGTGGAAAATGATTGACAAATAAATAATATGCGATCGTACAAAGGACAGTGGCCACAAAATTAATAAAAAACAGTTCTAAAAAAGTCCTGCTTCTCTGTTCTTTATTGACATTACTCTGTGCAATCGCCTTGACCCCATAGCTTGGCAGTCCCAAAGAAGCGATCAGCACAAAATATGCCGCGATCGTATTTGCATAAGATACACGCCCCACGCCGGCAGGCAGCAGAACATGTGATACATACGAAGTCGTTATCAGTGGAAAAAGGGCTGTAAAGCCCTTATATGCCATATTAAATATTGAATTTTTAGCAAGAGATTTTTTTTCCATTTTCAGTACCTGTTCAATCGAATCAAGATCTCACGTTTCCAGTAAAACAACAGCCTGTGTAAAAGATCTGTCTGACTGCTTCCACACACCGTACGAAGCCATTTCAAAGATGTTGTTCCTTCCCCTTCATTTTCTCCGGCATATCGTTTTGCCACCCGGTAAAATCCTTTATTGTATGCCCTGCTGATTGTGCCCGTGGATGTGTGGATCAATGGAATATCACATACATATACTTTGTTTCCTTTTGCACGGGTATACATACATCTTTCCACACCATATAAATGCCAGTTGTCACATAATTTTTCATCAAACGGATGATGTAAAAAGAAATCGGTATGACCGCCAAAAAAACACTCATCCACTGTTTCACAGCCTGCCATGCCACTATACTCTCTCTCCCCTGCCACAGCCTGTTTCCTGCCATGACGGACTTTTGACAACACACAGGTATGTTCTCTGGCCTGTTTTGAGTCATCCTCCACAGCACCCGCCACGCCAAGAATATCTTCTTCCTGCGTCATGAAAAGATAATCTACAAAATTTCCCAGCATATCTGCATCCGGCAGTTCTATATCCTGATGGGAATAAATCACATATTCCGTTTTTACCTGTACCGTTGCCGCATTCAGTGCTTTTGCGCAGGAACTGTACTGCTGTCTGCAGTTATCGATTCCTATCAGCGTATAATCATAATGCTGCCGCGCCAGATCCTCCACCAGCTTTTTATACTGCTTTGGATCATTATAGCAGCATACAACTGTCACATCTGCTCTGTCCATATTCTCTGTCACTCTTTCATCAACTTCAAAAATACCCGGTACGACTTCGTGATATTCCCGAAATAAAAAATCTTCGCATCACAAAAATCCTGCATCACAAAATTTGTGGACACTGCCTCCTTGTGCATGCAGCCAATCTCCGGTGCATACAGTAATGTCATGCCGTATTTTCCGGCAAGGTAATAAAGGATCTCTTCCTCCGCATAGAGAAATGTCCCATCATAAAATCCGTCCATCTGTTTGAAAAAATCTTTCGAAAAAACAAGACAGCAGCCATGTAATAGAACATCCTTCATCCGCTCGTCCACGCGGCTGTCCGCCGATACGGACTTTCCGTCCTCCTCACGCGTGGTAAGATTCTTACTGCCATCTTTGACATCGCGCCCCGTTTCATCCGACACGACACCATAATGGCCTGCAATGGCTTTCTTTAAATGAAACAGTTTGATCAGCTGGAACATCTTACATTTCGCCCAGGAAACCAGGATCTGTTTCCGCATATAATTTAACGTGTACTGCCTGTTTCTCGCCACCGGATTAAAATGTCTGGTGCGGCTTGCATCCACAATATCCCCGCCTAAAATATCAAAGCGCTCTTCCTTATAGATTTCCCGCAGCTTCTCACAGTAATCTTCCTGTTCAAAAATAATATCGCTGTTTGCCGCCACGATAAAATCCGGTTCAAAATGAGACCTTGCATACCGGATGCCAAGATTGTTGCCGCGTGCAAATCCAAGGTTTTTCTCACTTGCGATCACATGCACTCTTTTTTCCCCGGCAAATTCTTCCCGAAGCGACTCCTCACTGCCATTGCCGGAACCGTTGTCCACTAAAACAATGCGGATATCCTGCCCCTGCTGCGTCTTTAGAATGGACTCCGCACATGCGGCCGCCTCACGCCAGGTCTTATAATTTAAAATCACAAAACAGATCGTTCCCATATAAATCCTCATTCAAATATTGCGATGATCATGCCGGCTTTCTACGCGCCGGAGTATCTCGTCTTTGTTCCAAGTATAATACGGATATACGGTGTAATGGAACGCACAATGGCCGTTCCAAGTCCGAAGTTTTTATGCAGAAAATGGAACCAGTCGCGGAATGGAAGTCCCTTGCGGCTCTCCTTTAGACGGATCCGTTCCATGCGCGGCAGCGTCTCATCCTGCCAGGTTTTCTGCAGTGTATTATCATTGCACTCGCCGACAAACTTTGGATAAATATGAATTTTATATCCAAGTTTACTGATCTGTAACCCGTAATCAAAATCACCGATACTGTGCTGGTAAAATGGATCGATCCCGACTTTTTCAAAGATTTCACGCGGAATGATGGCACAGTTTGCATTGAAGGTATCACAGTTTACCTCCGGCGCATCCGGGCCTAATTTTTTGTATTTGATCCCTTTGGTGTATTTGATACCGCCGTAACTCAAACCGCCGTTTTCGCCACAGATCGCACCGACTGTAACCTCATCCTTTTTCAGATGTGGTGCCATCTCATCAAAAATGCCCGGGAAGAACTTTGTATCATCATTCATCAGCATATAGTAGTCGTAATCCATATGCGTATTTTTGATGTGTTCGATCGCCTTGTGCATGCCGCCATTCCAGAAATTGCTTCCGTCTCCCTCGATCAGGTCGATCTGATATGTGCCGTCATCGCGCATCTGCTTTAACATCTCACGCGTTCCGTCAGAACTATTGTCGTCTAAGATCACATAGTCAAACGTGACGTCTCTATTTTCTGAGAGTGTTGCCATGCCCCGCTTTGTCAGTTCTTTTCTGTTAAAACAGGTAAAAATTGCAAGTATCTTCATAATTTATTTCATCCTCATTTCCAGACAGCCTGTTTTGTCTGCCATTCAAATGTTCTATGCCTGTCCGATATAGTTTTTCCGGAATACCACATGGTAGATCCGTTTGATCAGATTCGGCTGTGACTCATGGATCAGTGCTTTTTTCATCGCCTTATGGAGCTCCGGTTTTTCACAGATCTCCTGTGGGAACTCTGTGATCCTGTGATCTGTCATCAGTTTATGGTCGAATACCGGTCCCTTTTCATTGCCGCAGTGGATCCCGGTGCCATCCCAGCCTTCATTGCTGACTAAAGACTTTGTCGGGGATAAGATCAGTCCCTGTTTCCGGAAATTCGTCCAGTACCAGCGGATCGCCCAGGAGTTGGTCTTTTCATCGGTTTTCTGCATTTTCATGATCTTGTAAAAATCATAGGTATTGTCATAATTAAATGCTTTGCGCAGTTTTTTATCGGAAACCATATCCGTCCAGTCGTCGCAGTCCGCATCGAAATACTTCCAGCGGTCGCTCCAGGTCGCCCACGACCAGCTTGTGCCTGAGAGCGTGTTAAAATAGGACTCACACGGGTAGGAAAAAGTATCCCCGAAATGGGAGAACCCTGTGATTCCGGTCACTTTCTGTTCGTTCTGGTAACGATCTAATCCGTCATTCATAAACAAAAGAAAATAGCGGTTTGTGACAAGGTCATCCTCTAAAACGATCACTTTTCCATATTTATTTACGATCGCAGTCACGCCCTCGATCACATTTTTTGCAAGACCGTAGTTCTGTTCCCTTGCGGTCAGTTCCACCTGACGGAATCCCTGCACGGACTTTACATAATCACGGATTTCCTGCACTTTTCCTTTATCTGCATCTTTTTTTGCCGCATCGGAAAATACATACAGATCTGTTTCTGCTGCAAGTTCGTTTGCTGCAAGTGCCTCGATGGTGCGCTTTGTATGTTCCGGCCGGTTGTAGGTAAACAAAATTACCGGAGCCAGACTTCTCGTCTCTTCCATTCTTTTTCGCCCTTTCTATGCCTGCTGTTTTACCCAGCCTACATATTCGCGGATTCCTTCGGTAAGATCCATTTTTTTCTCATATCCGATCTTTTTCAAAAGAGAGATATCCGCACGCCAGTTCTGTGGATCGCCGACTTTCGTCTCCCCGTTAAACCGCACGATATCCGTTTTTTCTCCAAGCTGTGCGGCATAAATCTCAGCAAGTTCCCGGATAGACACTTCCTCGCCGTTTGCAACGTTAAAGATCTCCTCCGGTCCCTGATATCCTAAGATCAACTCTAAGGCACGCAGAATATCGGAAATATGGATAAAATCACGCGTCTCATTTCCGGTTCCGAACAGATCGATCCGTCCGGTATTTAAGTATTTCTGATAAATATCCCACAAAAGCTGTTTGCGCAGTCCGCTTCCATATGCAGAAAAGATACGCACACAGCGGATATGGTAACCATGTACCCTGTTATAATAGCTGCAGAGTTCCTCGCCCATCTGCTTGTGCACGCCATATGGTGAGATCGGTGCCAATGCATCTTTTTCCGTGATCGGAAGCTGCTTTGGATTGCCATAGACACCTGCACTTGATAAGAAAATGATTTTCGGTCTTTTTTCAAATGATTTCAATGCCAGAAGCAGCTGGTATAAACTGTGCAGATTGCCGTCTAAGTCTGCCATCGGATTTACAATGGATGCTCCGACATTGGCACTGCCGGCACAGTGTAAGATCACATCCGGCTGCACTCCGGTAAATATGTTGGCAAGTTCCTGTGAGTCTTTGGACATGTTGCACTGATAGTAGTGGATTTCTGCCCCGTCCTCACAGTAACGGTCGGCTAAGTCGATGCCGGTGATCTCGTAATCTTTGCTGAAATATTCCATGGCGCATCTTCCGATAAAACCGTTTACGCCGGTAATGATCATTTTTTTCATGGGCGAACCTCCTATAAAAATACCCTTTCAAGTGCCCTCGAGTACTCTCTCGCCTCGCGGTACATATTTGCGATGCCCTGTTCCATGTTACCGGCATATTCGGCTTCATGCTCCGGCAGGGATGCGCGCGCTGCAGTGCGCGCGATCGTTTCGGCAAGCTGTTTCGGGTCGTGTGGATCAAAGAGAACACATTTTTTGTTCTGCTGTTCCTGATGTACCGGGATGTTTGACAAAAGTACAACTTTATCAAGTACTTTCGCATCCTCTAATACGGTTCCCCAGCCCTCACAGAGTGACGGCTGTACGATAAACTGTGCGTTTTTCATGATTGCAAGCTGTTCGGTACGCTCTACAAATCCCAACAGTTTTATATTAGCACAAACCGTGTCTGATTCCATAATTTTTCTTAATTTATCGATATATTCCGGGTTACGGTAATCTTTCAGATTGCCGGTAAATACAAAATCATAGTCACATAATCTGCCCTCTTTCAGGAGACATTCGATTGCTTCTACCATGACGATATGATTTTTATGCTGCCAGAACTGGTTCGGAATATAGATATAGTTTCTCTTTAAGTCAAATTTTTCACGGACACTCTGCTCTAATTCCGGTGTAATGGCACGCACTTCCGGTTCAATGTAAGATACAAAATGTACCACCTCAACCGAGCATCGGTGTCCCGGATAGAAACGCTCTAAATCCCTTGCCGCATCGAAGCTGCTTAAAACCATCGGATTATCGCTTCCTGTCATGGCAAGATCATTTTTTTCTTTGTGTGCTAACTCCTCTGCGCCGAAAAACTCCGGCAGGGTTCTGTGCTGAAAGTCAGGTATCCAGAAGATACCTTTCTTTTTAAAGAGTTTTCCGATCTTGTTGAGTTCTAAGGCATAGCAGTATTTTACCCCGCCAAACCAGATCAGACGCATCTCATAAAGTGCCAGTTTTATTTTATTATTTCCATCATAGACACGAATATCTACATTTACATTTTCTTTAAAACAGTCAAAAATATCGGCATGTTCCGGATCGATCAAAAGCACCAGCGAAAAACGTTCCATGATATTTTCGTTCTGCAGGCAGCTGAACATAATGTTCTTAATATAATAAAGTCCGCCGATCCATCCTCTGTTTCCAAGTCCGTTAAATAAAATCTTCTTTTTCATATTCATCCTCATTTTTGAGCAACTTGCTGCGAAGAGGCGACGAGAATCTCAAATTCTCGTCTGCCATCAAAGCTATTTGTTTTTATTTAGAAACAAATAGCCGTGCAAAAAAATAAGCTATCGAGCTTATTTTTCGCACTAATCCTTTATTTCTGTGATAATACATACGAAAGTGCCGCAATACAACCTTTTGAAACCTGTTCAAAAGAAAATTCATGTGCCTTTTCGTAACTCTTTTTCCCCATGACAGATGCCATATCCCCGGCGGCAGCCTTTTGGATTGCCTCCGCAAAACCATCCACATCTTCCGGGTCAATGATATAGCCGTTTTCACCATCTGAGACGAGATCTCTTGCACCATCTGCATATTTTGATGAAATGATTGGAAGAGATGCACACATTGCCTCTAAAAGAACAAGTCCAAAGCAGTCCTCCCTGGTCGGAAGCACAAAAGCATCCGCTGTGCGGTATAATTTCTGCAATGGCTCCCCTTCCTGGTATCCTAAAAATTCCACACGGTCAGAAATTTTAAGTTCTGTGCACTGTTTTTGCAGCAGATCTTTTTCCTGCCCCTCTCCAACGATCCAGAGCCTTATATTCTGCGGTGTTTTTGCAAGTGCCGGCAGTAACAGATCAAGTCCTTTCCGCTGGATCAGGCTTCCCACATACAGAAGCTGCAATCCCTCATTTGGGGTTGTTTTCTGTGGTTTCTCATACAGATATTTCTGAATATCCACGGTAAGATATGAGATAAAGCATTTCTTTTCATCAGCACCGTAAGCGATCTGTGCCTCACGCGATGCAGTGCTGCTCGCGATAAATGCCGCCGCTCTTTTTATAATATAGCTTCTCGATAAGCGCTGTACTTTTCCGATATTTTTCTCGGAATTTAAAGTGCCGTCCGTCCAGCTGATAAACGGGATCTTCTTTTTCCGGCACCAATGTACCGCACGAAGGATCGTCGGGTTGTACTCCATGGCAAAGACCACATCCGGCGCGATCTTATTTAAAGTCTTTTCCACACCTACCGGGATAAACACATATCGGTCATCAAACCGTTTGCGGATGATGATCGTCTTTGATTTCAGGAAATGATAATGTTCGATCTCCTCCATCTCAACACTCCATTTCCGGTTTTCCATGCCTGCACCGGAAAAAATGATATGAAACTCATATTCCGGAAAGTTTTTCTGCATATAAGAAAAGAAATCCACCCGGTATGGCGATGGTATATTCGTGATAAATACTGCCTTTTTTTTCATTGTTCTTTTTCCTCTGAAATGCTGTGGTAGATACTGATGAGTTTCTGATAGTTATCTTCCGGTCTTAACCGGTGCTGATAAAATTCTCTCGCATTTTCCTTTAATCTGTTTAGATCCATCTGTTCAAACTCACAGACTTTTCTGGCAAGATCCTCAATAGAGTTATACTCAAATTTTACACCCGTCACACCTTCCTGCACCATACCATCCATATTGCCGACACGTCCTGCGATCACCGGTACGCCATAGGAATATGCCTCCGCGATCGTCATGGCAAACGCCTCATAACACTGGGAAGTCATGATGACTGCCTTTGCATTATAAAATTTCTCGGTCATCTCCTCTTTCTGCAGGTAACCTAAAAAGCGGACATTTTTCATATTATGGGTGCTGACGTATGCCTGCATCTCGTCCATCATCGGTCCTGTTCCTGCAACATAAAGAATCTTATCCGGCAATTTTTCAAAAGCTTTTACTGCAATGTCAATTCCCTTTAATGCCTCCACTCTTCCGGCGAACAGATAATATTCTTCCTCAGGCTGTTTTTTAACCGGGACGATTCCATCTGCAAAGGTAAAGTTTGGTTTGATGTAAACACGTTTCGGATCCACGATCTTTTTGCCCGGATCTAAGGAGCTTAACAGTTTATTTTTGTTAAATTCCGTCAGACAGATAAAATTCACACGATAGTAGGTTCCAAGAAAACGGTGAATCCAGAGGATTGCAGAGCTTACCATCGTCTGTATTTTACTTCCGCGGTAACATTTGTGCCGGATTGCACATTTTAATCCGCCATCCACACATTCCTCACAGATCACATTGTTGCGGAAAAATGATCCGGCCGGACAGAGCATGCGGAAATTATGAAGTGTCTGGACCACCGGCACCTTACACTGAAATGCCGCATAAAATACAGATGGACTCACCATCATCAGGGTATTGTGCACATGCACGATATCGATTTTATTTTCACGGATAATCTTTTTTACTTCCCTGCAGGTTTTTAACGAATAGACTGCCGTAAAAGGAATAAAAAGTTTTTTTAATTTATTCCCCTCGTTCAGTTCTTTGTTACTGCGATAGTAAGTAAAGACTTCATGTCCATGCTCCTCTAACAGCTTTTTCTCATTGCGCACCACGACGTCTTCCCCGCCCGGGATCTGATAAAAATTATGAATTTGAAGAATTCGATATTTTTCCATTGTCTCCTCCATCTGAGATCTCATTTAACATCGTCGGATATAGCAATACACCTGCAAGCAAAATAAACGGATTCATAAAACCATTTAAGACAAACTGTTCCATGATCCCATACAATGCAAATACGGAAAGCATGACTAATTCTTTATATCCCCCTGCTTTATAGAGTCTGACTAACATAACACAGAGTACCGCAAAAAATGCGATTGCAAAAATCCATCCGCAGTACAGTAAAATATACATATATGCGTTATCGATCAGCCCATGATAACTTGCATAAAAATACTCCTGGTTTCTCGGAAGCAGCGCAAGCCCTTGGTCATGATAATATTTTCCAAGGATATATACCCTTCCTGATACATAGCGGTCGATCGTCTTCATAATGTCATTGTCACTGTTAAATAGAATCATCATAACAAAACTGAAAATTGCTCCAACCGGTATAGACAGTGCATAAATAAACTTCACTTTTTTATTTTTGACCAGTTTTTCAAACAGAATGATCCCCCACGCAAAAAAGAATACAATAATCCCGGTACGGCAAAATGTTATTTTATAAAAAATAAACGCTGTCAGGCATGTTCCGAAAAACCACCATATATTTAATTTTTCATAGAAATAATAGAGCATAAGCATAAGAAGCAGAAAAATTGTCATATATGCAGCATTCGGTTCACTAAAACCAAGACTGTACACCGGTACTTCCACATACTGTGCATTTGGCACTGTCTTATAACCAATATCAAACAACCTATAAGCGGATCCGGCTACCATAATAAATGCTACAAAAAGTCTGGTCCATACAGAGATTTCAATCAATTTCCGGAAACACACATCCTTGATTCCGATGATCGTTAAAAACAAAAACAGTATCGTCGCCTTTTTGGTCATTACCCATATGAAAAGACCTGCACCTAGCATCAGCGCGATCACAACGATCTCCCGCAGCGTATATCTGGTTGTAACAAGTTTCATTCCCAAAAGGATCACGCCGGAAAGCATAAAAAATTTGTAGATCTGATCACTACTGTCATAACCAAATGCTTTTACCAGCACATTGACCGCAAAGTATCCATAATACGCAATGATCCCCATGCTCTTCCAATCATTTTCCCGTATCCATTTTCTGATCTGCTCCATCTATTCCTCTCCAAGCATATAAATGACATAATCTCCGGTTTCCTTGTAATAGTGATATCCATACGGCTTCATATCATCCGGTATTTCCTGTTCTGTGCGGTTAAAACATAAAAATACCACCTGATTGCGCTTTGCAATATCCGTCACTACTGTCATGTCCGGTTTTTCCTGACACATCTGCTGATACATTGCGACTTCATCATCCCCGATCCCGGAAATAAATCCGCCCACGTTTCTTCCATAAAATAATCCGATATCACAGCGGTACTGTCTGATATAGCAGAGCAGTTCATTCGGTACAACCGATCTTACTTTCCAGCTGACACCTGCGCCTGCTAAAATATCCGCAACATCCAGCGCAGCCTGCGGCAGTTTATATTCATTTTCTGCCTCCGTAAAGGTTGCTTTACTGTAAATTTTCTGTCCGCTTAATGCGATCGTACCAAGGGCCGCCACAAGCACAACGATACGGACTGCCTGTTTTTTCCACCGGCACACCAGCCAGACCACCACATACGCAGCCGTGAAAGAAACCGGAAGCATCCAGAACAGTCTCCAGTACACACCGGCAAAGAAACGGCTTCCCACATAACGGTAAAATAATGGATTAAATAAAAATAACAGTACCAGGATTGTCGGCCATGCCAGAAACCGGACGGTCTGTTTCTCTTCCTGATATTTTCTTCCCAGGAAAAACAGCATTACAACTGCAAGACAAAACAGGCACCAGTGAAAAAGTCCGGTACGTCCGCCAATAAAATTTTTAAAATTGTCCAGTATTGAATAAAAATCTGCTGCCATATCCGTTCTCTTTCCTTTTTAAATCCCCGCCGTATAATAAATCATATAAACAGCACACGGCAGTGCTGCGATCCATATACAGAGCATACGTTTCAGATTCCGGTGGTAAATACCATCTAAAAGTCCGTACAATCCCATCATAACTGGTGCCATAATAATTCCCATTCCCGATAAAAGAGCTGCCGCAAAACTTAAGGCATACAATGGTGCCGCCCATTTCATACTCTGTTTTTCACTCATAAAGATCTGATAAAACAAATACATTAACAATGGAAGGATAAATCCCGCCACGATTGCCTTTCCCTGCCAGATCCGCAATAAAAACATCGCCGACAGTGTATGTGTTGATGTAAAATTCCAGATATGGAACACAGATAAAACAATCAGAAACAGTGCTGTTTTTTCCGCATCACCGCGAAACAGTACATTTCCGATCATTCCATACAACACATAACAGATGATGATCATAAAAAATGGAAAAAATGTATGTGAAAACACCGCCGGAGCAATTCCTGTTATTTTACAGCACATTGCCACATACATCGTCCATGGGGATGTCACATCTTTTCTTACTTCCCCGACATCCCAGTACATATATTCATCCGTGATCGGATCATCCACTAAAAGCGTATCATGCACAACCGCAGAAACTTCTTCCGAAACATATCTTGCATCGTCATCATCAATATGCTGGTAATGATACGGAATCCATGCCTGCAAAAGGATCAGCGCCGCTGCAAGAATTCCAAAAATGATTTTCCATGCTCCGACTTTCTTTTTTTTGTTTTCCAGCTTATTTTCTACTGTAACTAAGATACCACATCTGCGTATCAGAATTACCATGATAACAATGGAAACAATCACCAGAAATATCTTCCAAAGTGTGACAGCCTCGGTAAGCGTCCTTTTGCCAAGTATCATTGGCACCAGCAAAATCTGTCCCGATGCAAACATGCTTGCAAGTCCAAGCACCCATGCGTTGCACAGTTTTCTGACCGTTCCCTCTATTTTCAGATACCATACCCACAACAATCCAAACCAGACCGGAAGTACTACGAAAAGCATTCCTGTATAAAGTAGATTCTTATAAATCATATACCAGCACTCCATCCAGATGGATATGGTTGATCTCAGCCGTATTCTTTAACATATAAAGTTCTTCCGTTCTGACATTTCTGCGTCCGCAGATGACAAGATTACTGTCGCAAAGCAATGCCGTCTGATATCCTTCGGATATTGCCGACACATCCCTTCCATTGACCAGAATGTATTCATACTGCTTTGAGAAGCGATCCAGAAGCTCTTTGAACTTTTCATTTCCAACAAGATCAAATCCCTGTTCCTGTTTCAAATTTCTCTTTACGGTGTCTAAGTAGTCATTCATTTGCTGTAACTTTAATTCTGTCGTATTCCCCATAACATAGGCACTTAAAGATGCATCATCACTGTCAGTTGCATTCAGGTCGATCAGCAGAGTCTTTTTCTTTTCATTTGCATAGCACATCGCAAGACGCAATGCTGTGGTATCCGCAGTTCTTCCGACCGGCAGACAGTTAATCTTAAGGCATCCTTCTGCTTTTTGTCCATTCAAAAACATAGCCGCTTTTTTATAGGTTTCTTCATCTTCATTCTTTTTTGTGATCACATCAACGATCTGTGTCTCTAAACATTCCTGCACTTCCTGTGCATCCTTCGGTTTTTTATAAATCATCATCCACAATGTATATAAAACAACCTCAAGCATAATGCCAAGTAAAATACCTGCGATCACTGCTTTTAATACTCCCTGGCGGAACTCAGAACTGGAGATGGTATAAGTTTCAAGCTTTGTCACTTCTCTCTGGGACTGCGGTTCATCAAATACAGTAAAACACTGTGTGCCGACCTGTTTCTTTGTCACGGTATCCAATGCCTGAAGAAGTCCGTTCACAAAAGCATACGCTTCCTCTTCGTCATTTACGGTATAATCCCAGCTCGTTCTCGGATACACCACATAAAAAGTAATAATGTCCGATGCCTCTGTCTGTTCACACTCAAACATATCCGTAAATGCCTGTTTTGTCAGATCGATTCCTGTCACTTTACAGAATTCGTCGTACACACTGCTGCTCTTTGCAATTTTCATAATATCATTGCCACGCTCCACAGTACTTCCGGAATTATAATCTTTTAAAAGCACCGAAGTCTCCACCTGCATTCTGTCATCATAGACTTCTGCATCAATATAAGGCATCAGGGTTTTTGCCTTGTATCCACCGACGATCACTGCAAAAACTGCCGCAAAGACAGCCGCAAGCCACCATTTTCTTAAGTTATACTGCAGCACATCCATCAAACTGTATTCTTTTCTGCTCTCATATCTCTGATTCATATCAGGTCTCCTTTCTATTCTCCGCCTTTTTCAAACACCACTTTTATCGTCTTTAAAATGATCTTGATATCCAGTCCCAGACTCCAGTTATCAATATACTGTACATCCAGTTTCACGACATCCTCAAAATCAGTAATCTCGTTCCGTCCGCTTACCTGCCATAATCCGGTAATGCCCGGTTTTGCACTTAAACGGCGTTTCTGGTGTGATTCATACTGTTTGAACTCATCTACCGTCGGTGGTCTTGTACCGACCAGACTCATATCACCTTTCAAAACGTTGAAAAACTGTGGAAGCTCATCGATACTGGTCTTACGGATAAATTTTCCAACCTTCGTAATACGCGGGTCATCTTTCATTTTAAACATCAGACCATTCATCTCATTCTGGCTTTCCAGTTCTTTTTTGCGTTCCTCTGCATCCTTATACATCGAACGGAACTTATAGATCTTAAAAAATCTTCCATTCTTGCCGACACGCTTCTGTGCGAAAAACAGAGGTCCCGGAGATTCGATCAAAAGCGGCGGTGCTAAAAAGACCGTCACAACTGCCGTAATCACAAGTCCCACGATCGAACCTGCGATGTCCATCACACGCTTGATCATAAGCATTTTCCAGTCATAGGACTGATTGGAAAATGTGACGACCGGTATATTTCCCAGCATATTAAAAGTTTTATGGTAATCATCAAACTTGTTTAAGATCTCAATCGTGACATGTACGGTTGCCCCCATATCCTCAAAACGGTTGACCACCTCCGCAAGCGAATCTCCTGTCTCATACGGCACACTGATAAAAACTTCATCCACAATCTGTTCTTTTACATACTGGAACATATTATCATAAGTGGCAACGACAGGAACACCATGATACCATTTTCCAATCTGGTTTTCATCAATGATCGCAATACTTGCAAGACGATGGATCCAGTCTCCGGAATGGTCTGCATCCGCGATCACCTCTTCCACACGTTCTGCCGTTGTGACCAGAAATACCTGATTATTTGCTCTTTTGTTACGATAAACACGCAGCAGATAATATTTAATGATAATATGCATGCCAAAATACAGGCACATATTTACCAGCGCAATACAAAAATAAACACCTCGGGAAGCCTCCGCATTATTGTGCTGTAAAAAAATGGTCAGCGCTGTCACACATACTAACACAACGCTCGCTTTGATTGCTGCCCGCAACTCCTGAAATACACTTCGGTCAATAAAACAATTATCAATATCCGAAAAGAGCATTACCAGCATGTAAACAACCATTACGATGCCAAAGCTCTCCATCAGCTCTATCTTCATATTTGCGACGGATACATTTCGATAACCCACCAGCCACAGATAACCGCCCCCGAAATAACTTACGGCAAAGCATATCAGATCCGCCAGCAGTAAAATGATACTCTGAATTTTTTCTCTTGTCTGGTACATGTCAAGTCCTTTCCTGTTCCTTTTCCCCGGTTTCATGCCCAGGTGTCACTGTTTCTTCCTGTCATTTATTCTGGTAATAATATTCCGCACTGCGTTTTCCCAACGAAAAAATCAGTTTCCATTCCGTTTCGCGCGGAACAATAAACACACAGTCAAATCCCAGGTTCAGGTTCACATCGCACGTCCGGCGCAGTTTTAATGCATCGGCGACATCCGCTCTCGGATATCTTTTCAATTCCGCTGTGACCACAGTGCCGTCCGGCATCACTGCTTTTATATCAACTGGAAGTACCTTTCCATTCCATGTCTTTGCAAGTGCCCATCCACAACAGACCACACTGCCATCCTGATATTCCTGTCTGTCAATGTGATACAGAATCTTCCGCACTCTAAAAGGTACATTCTGCATTTCTTCTATCTGTACATTCCCTGCATCCTGCCTTAGCAGCTGCTCTAAGGGAACGATCTTTGTTCCCATCACACGCTGCATATTGCGCACCGGAACGCTGCCCTTTCCCAGATATGCCTGAAAATTCTCCTCCATCCTGCCAAACTGTTCTTTTAATTCCTTACTGATTCCGTAAGCTGCTAACAGCTCATCCAGCGGAGTGCCTTTTCCTCCCATGATCTGGTAATATGCAAAATAAAGTGCACGGTATAATACAAATAACTTTGGTACCGGAAAGAAAAACGTCCACTCATAATCAATGACTGTCCATTCTGCTTCCTCTATTTTCATCTCACTGCCTGCAGGAATCAAAATATTGGCAAATATCATATCGATATCGCATATATCCACCGCTTCAGTTTTCTCTGTAAAATGAACCTCTCCAAACACTTTTCGGAAATCTTCGGTTGGCGTAAACAGGTGTTTTCCACCATATTCCATGATACGTTTTGCATAATCATCAAGGATGCGCTTCACCAGTTCCGTCTGATTTCTTTCAATCGCCCGCTCCATCACATCCTGCAGTGTGACACCGGGATCAAAACCGGATACGGCTGCATCATTTTTTGTATGACAGGCGCAGAATCTGATTTTCCCATTACTGTCCGCATAGCACGATGACAATTTTTCGTATGACTTCTCCATATGACAGATATGCTCTCTTCCTTCCGGATAAAGTGCATATTTTCTGACACTTTTTTCTCCATCCGCTTTCTTGCAGATATCCGTGCGGATGGCAAACTGCCTTGCCCTCTCATTGGAATATTTTGAATAAATCACACGCTGTTCTCCGGTCCTATTTCCTGCCTCGATCAAAAAGGAATTGGCAAGTTCTCCAAATAACCCTTCTGCCAGAACCGTATCAAAAACTTTTTTCTCATCAAAAAGCTGTAATCTGTCCCTGTCAAAATTTCTCCGGTTGTCGGAAAGTTCTCCCCTTCCCGGAAGATATTCATCCGAATAGATACAGGATGGGAACTTGTGATCCGGATATGGATAATAGCTGTAAATTCCCGAAAATCCTGCTTCTTTTAAGATCTGTTCATACTCTTTTCTGGTATAGACCCTCGCCTCACCGTGCCTGTCATCCTCTGTGAATCGTTCCGGATCCTTATCATAATTTTCCAGTCCGGCAAAATATCCCCCGCGGTATTCCTCCTGACACCCCGCAAAATATTTCAGTCCCAGACGGTTGGCATCCGCCACATAGAGTTTCCCGTTGTCAGATAAGTGTTCTCTCATACAGGAAAGCTCATTTTGAAATTTTGAAAATTCGCCTGCAATCAATATCATGTCATAGGCCTGATCCTGATACAGTACATTTGTTTCCGGTTTTGTATCCGAAGCCGGAACAACCAGAACCGTCAGATTGCCGGCATTTTCATAACGCACCCGTAAAATGTCAGCTTCCTCTTCACTCTCCACCACTGCCGTCACATGTAACGCCATAGAAAGCAGTTTTCCTGTCAGTGCACCGCATCCTGCATTCCGCTCTAAAACATGCATCTGCTTTGTCACCGGCAGAAATGCGATCAGGTTCTCCCTGATATCCGACAGATGAAAAAGGTACGGATAGGATGCCTGTTCCATGATGATCTGCGGATAGGCTTTTTCATTATTCTGTTGTATGATCTCTTTCAGCCCCTCCGGCACGTTCACATGTCCCATTGCTTCCTCACTTTTACGTTCTTCTATTCGTCACATTTTTCAATCGTAACTTCTGAATTCATATCATAAAAACCGACGGTATTTTTGTCGGATACCACCGTCACACCGACCACATCATATAATCTGTGGTACGCGCGGAACTCTCCGCCGACATAACCGGTGCAGCTGATGGATAACAGATATTCACCGCCCTGCATATCCATGTTCTGGCGGAATGTCGCAACATAGGTATCACCTGTCTTTGCCATCCCGATGCCCACTTTTTCAAACATCGTGTTTGTTCCGGTAACAGCAGTTCCCTGTACGGTTTTAAATGTATAAGTAAAAATCGGATCCTGTATATCAGAGAGGAATTTCACCTTGGATTTGATGGTAAAAGAAGTCCCCTTCTGGATACAGTTCGTATAATTGCCATATTCATCGATCAGCGCAAAGTCAATGATCTCCGCCTCACCAGTTCCATATTCATTGACATCCGGGTTGAGCTGGTAATTGGATTTCCAGAGCTTCTTTCCATCGGACGCATCATTCTCTAAAATTTTACCGCCGGCAATCTTGTCTGAATTCTTAAGCAGAACCTTTTTGTAAAGGTTGATCATATCCTTGGCATTTCCCTCTGCCAGTTTATCTCCCTTATTGAGTAAGATGACACGGTCACAATATTTTGCCACACTGCTGATATCGTGGCTGACGAACAGGATGGTCTTTCCCTGCGCCTTGAAATCCTCAAACTTTTTATAACATTTTGCCTGAAAAAATACATCTCCGACCGATAATGCCTCATCCACGATCAGGATCTCCGGATCAATATTGATCGCCACCGCAAACGCAAGCCGGACAAACATACCACTTGAATAGGTCTTACACGGCTGATGCACAAATTCGCCAATGTCTGCAAACTTTAAGATATCATCTAACCTTGCATCCATCTCTTCGCGGGAAAAACCCATCATCATACCGTTTAGATAGACATTCTCAATTCCGGTGTATTCCATATTAAATCCGGCTCCAAGCTCTAACAGTGCTGAGATTCTTCCATCGATCTCCACCTCACCGCTTGTCGGACTCAGAACACCTGTAATTATTTTTAAAATGGTAGATTTTCCGGAACCATTCGTTCCGATGATGCCGATCGTCTCACCTTTTTTCACCTCAAATGACACATGATTTAATGCATGATGTTCTTTGAAATGGTTCTTTCTGACCAGTCCAAGTGCATCCTTTAACCGGTCAGAAGGTTTATCATAAAGTTTGTAGACCTTGCAGACATCCTCTACCCTGATTGCTAAATTATCCATACTATCCTCATTTTTGCGCTGCTTTCTAATAAAAACAACATTTTCATTCTTACGATGCTTTTACAGCACGTCTGCAAAATGTACACGCAGACGCTTAAACATGGTCGTTCCTGCCCAGAGAATAAACAGCGTGATTCCCCAGAACCACAATGTCAGTCCCGGATATTCCCAGAATGCCGTTTTATTGATCAGTGCATCCCTGTATCCCGAAACAATATAATACATCGGATTTAGCTTAAGCAGGAGCACAGCCCATTTAGGAATGCCCTGCATGCTCTCAAAATTCCACATGATCGGTGTTACCCACATTCCGATCTGTAAAAGAATGGAAACAACCTCTTTCATATCACGGAAAAATACCGTCACGGCGCTTGTCGCATAAATCAGTCCTGCTGTAAGGATCACCATGCAAAACGAATAATAAACAATCTGAAGCACATAAAGATCGGGATAAAATCCCATAACTGCAAAAACAACCAGCATAAATACCACAAAAAAAGCGTGTGTGAACAATGCAGAGATCAGTTTTACCACCGGAAGTGCATCGATCTGGAATACAACTTTTTTAACGAGATAACTGTATTCATCCAGGACACCGGTTCCTCCATTTAAAGCCTCCTGAAAATAAAACCATGGCACAAGGCCACCCATCAGCCAGAGTACAAACGGTACCTCAATCCCTGTTCTTAAATCATTTACTTTCTGATGCAGTCCAAACTCAAAGACAAACCAGTATAAAAGCACTGTGATCACCGGCTGTATGAAAGCCCATACCACACCGAAATAAGAGCCTGCAAACTTCTTTTTAAAATCATTTTTTGCAAGATTAACGATCAGTTTCCGGCTGGCAATCAGACGTTTGGGCAGACAGACATTTTTTTTGTTTTCTGTCATATGAAAGCTCCTATCTTACGATTCCACGTTCCCTGCAGTATGCATCAAATCCACCATGCACTTTGTCCTTATCAGACAGGATCAGATCTGCCTGTGTCATTCCTTCCGGCATTGGCCATTCGACACCGACTGCAGGATCATTCCAGAGAATACCGCCCTCATCATTTGGATGATAGAAATCTGTAACCTTATAGCAGAACTCTGCATAATCAGACAGCACGATGAATCCATGTGCAAAATTCTTTGGTACAAAGAACTGTTTTTTATTTTCTGCAGACAAGACAATACCAAACCATTTTCCGAATGTTTCAGAGCCTTCTCTTAAATCCACTGCAACGTCAAACACTTCTCCATTTACCACTCGAACCAGTTTATCCTGCGGATGGTTGATCTGGAAATGTAAGCCCCTGAGCACACCTTTTTTTGAGGCAGACTGGTTATCCTGTACGAACTGGCAGTCAATTCCTGCCTCCTTAAAATCGTTGTAATTGTATGTCTCCATAAAATATCCCCTGGCATCCCCGAATACTGCCGGCTCAATTACTTTGAGTCCCTCGATTCCATTACAGTCATGTGTTACCTTTATTTTTCCCATAATTATTGATCCTCACTATCTGTTTTTTAAAGTCCCTCGGCAACCTCTACCAGATATTTGCCATAATCTGTTTTAAGGAGCGGTTCTGCAAGTTTTAACAGCTGCTCTTTATCGATAAATCCACGTTTGTATGCGATCTCCTCGATACAGGACACATAAAGTCCCTGACGTTTCTGGATCGCAGACACAAAATCTGCAGCGGCAAGCAGCATGTCGTGGTTTCCGGTATCTAACCATGCGAATCCCCTGCCAAGCGTCTCAACGCTTAAATCACCACGCTCTAAATATGCATTATTTACGGACGTAATCTCAATTTCACCTCTTGCAGACGGCTTTACATTTTTTGCGATCTCTACAACATCATTGTCATAAAAATAAAGTCCCGGCACAGCATAATTTGACTTTGGATGCTCCGGTTTTTCCTCGATAGAAAGAGCTTTTCCGTTCTCATCAAACTCTACCACGCCGTATTCTCTCGGATCTCTGACATAGTAGCCAAAAATCGTAGCACCCTTTTCATTCTGTGTGCGTTCAGCTGCACTACGCAGAACCTTTGAAAAGTTTTGTCCGTAGAAAATATTATCTCCAAGAACCAATGCAACCGCATCGTTTCCAATAAACTTTTCACCGATAATAAATGCATCTGCCAGGCCCCTTGGCTGTTCCTGCACGGCATAAGAAAAACTCATGCCAAGCTGGCTTCCGTCTCCAAATAACTCTTCAAACACCGGCAGATCTCTCGGTGTGGAAATAATCAGAATCTCTCTTATGCCGGCAAGCATCAGTGTAGATAACGGATAATAGATCATCGGCTTATCATACACCGGCATAATCTGTTTTGAAATTGCCTTTGTCAGCGGATATAATCTTGTTCCGGAACCACCTGCTAAAATAATACCTTTCATATAATCCTCCTTGTTTTCACGTCCATTATAAAACGCAAACAAGCAGTATCGCCCCATCTGGCGGTACTGCTGCCTGCATCTTCTTACCTGTTCTGATACATATCCTCATAATACTTCTGATAATCACCGCTGGTAACGTTTTTCATCCAGTCCTCATGTTCAAAATACCATGCGATCGTCTTTTTGATGCCTTCTTTGAACATTGTCTCCGGCTCCCAGCCGATCTCAGCCTTGATCTTATCCGGTGCGATCGCATAACGTCTGTCATGACCTTTTCGATCCTCCACGTAAGTGATCAGATCTTTGCTTACAAGTGCACGTCTCGGATCATCTGCTGGAAGCATCTCAAGCAGTGTATCTATGATGATATTGATAATCTCGATATTCTGTTTTTCATTGTGTCCGCCAACATTATAAGTCTCACCAAGGCGCCCGTTTTCCTGAACCATATCGATCGCTTTTGCATGATCATCCACATACAGCCAGTCACGGACATTCTTTCCATCACCATATACCGGGAGTTTCTTTCCATGCAGCGCATTATTGATAATAAGCGGAATCAGTTTCTCCGGGAACTGATATGGTCCATAGTTATTAGAACAGTTCGTAATGTTTGCCGGGAAATGGTAAGTGTCAATATAAGCCTTTACCAGCATGTCCGAAGATGCTTTGCTCGCAGAATACGGACTGTGCGGTGCATACGGTGTTGTCTCATAAAAATATGTTCCGTCATCCTCTAAAGAACCATATACCTCATCCGTCGATACATGAAGGAATTTCTTCCCTTCTTTGAAACTGCCATCCGGCAGCTCCCATGCCGCTTTTGCACAGTTTAACATAACTGCTGTTCCAAGCACGTTCGTTTTTACAAATACTTCCGGATTTTTGATACTGCGGTCTACATGACTCTCTGCTGCAAAATGTACCACGCGGTCGATCTCATTTTCTGCAAAAATCTTTGCAATTGCCTCTTTATCCGTGATATCTGCACGCACAAATGTATAATTTTCACGATTTTCAATGTCTTTTAAATTTTCCAGATTGCCCGCATAAGTAAGCACATCCACATTGATAATTCTGATCTCGTTATCATATTTGCGAAACATGTAATGAATATAGTTAGATCCAATAAATCCGGCTCCTCCGGTTACTAAATATGTTCTCATAATTTTCTCCATTCTATGGTCTACAAAATCTTTCATCATTTTACCATACTTTTATTGTCTGTACAAGTTTTACCACCAGTCCACTGCCGGGCGTTCCGTAATTTCAGACAGCTTGACGACCACCAGATCTTTTTCTTCCACGATTGAACCCTCAGCCGGAAAGACTGTCATATCTTCCGACAGTGCTGCCGCCTTATATTCCATCTCTTCGGAATAACCATCGTCCAGATGGACTCCATTATGTGCTTCTAAAAATCCTGCGATCCGGTGCGTTGCCCCCGCCGGATGTTCTCTGGTATAATCCCATTCAAAAAATGACCACCCGTACATTTCCGTATGGCGGTTCCAGCTGTTTAACTGTGGCTGCCGGTATCCGATAAATACCACTTTTTTATCCACCGGTTCTCCTTCTGCATCCACCCCGGGGATCTCCCTCTTCAAAGCATCCGTGATCTGATCCGCCAGCAGCGCATCCTGTTCATAACGCACCTGATCTGCGCTGTGCATTCTGATGTTATAGCAGACCTGACCGCCTGTAACTGCGATTACAAGCAATATCACCACATTGCCCATTACCTGCAGCCATCGGCACATTTTCCTGTCCCGCTCCTGTTTTTCCGGTCGTACATCGGAAATCTGCTGCTCTTTTAATATCATCACACCAAACATCGCAAGAAATGCAGCCACAACCGGAAGTGCAAACTGTGTCCTTGTTACCAGCATCGCACCTGCATAGATTGTCATTAAAAAAGGTGTAATGAGCATAAAAATCATTCCTGCTGCAAAAATCCAAAAACCGGCACGTCCACTTTCTGTTCTTCTCGTCCATGCGATCCATATCACATAAAATGCGAGCAGTACACCGATCACATAGAAAGAGAAATTCCGCGGTCCGACGGTAAGAAGCTGATTTTTCACAACACGAAGAACATTCTTGACACATTCAGCAGCCGGTTCACTTCCCCAGTTGCTCTGCCCTTCCATATAATCACCGGCTGCCATGAACCATGTACCCGCAATCTCCCTGTATATCAGATAGGAAATACCGAAATGGGCCGCAAGAAAAATGATGCGAATTCCCCATTTTTCTCTTTTTCCATTCACCTGCCAGAAGAACAATAAGAAAAACATGACACAGACTGCAATATAATAAACTGCCAGTGCCTGGTAAGTACCAAGTGCCAACACAATAAACACTGTGGACAAAAACAGCTTACACAGATCTTTTCCGCTTCTGTTTTCCTTATATTTCTCCCGAAAACAGAGATCACACATAAAAAATCCGGTGACTGCCATCAAAAGCATTGCAAATGCGACTTCCGCCTGCTGCAGTGAAAAATAAAACTGAAAACTCCAGATATTGGATGTCATATAAAGCAGTGTAAATATCCAGTACGGTTTTCCATCCTTTTTTCCTGAAAAATAATAGCATCCATACGTCAGTACATTGCCTCCCAGGATAAAAAACAAAAGCATCAGAATACCACTCTTTATCGTTCGGTGTACACCAAGACCAAGCATCCGTTTTAACAGAACCAGTCCAAATCTTCCAATCGTAAGCCACCCTAACGTAGACCCGGGATGATTGATCAGTTCCTCTGTATCGATTCTGATATTCGAGTTAAATGCCTGATACCCAAAACAGACCAGCGCAGCAAATACCGACATCAGAATCAGCCGGTAATGTTTTTTGATATATTCTGTCATCGTATTATTCCAGTGTTTTCATATACTCATCAAGTGCATCCTGCCATTCAGCCATTTTGTAACCGTCTGTCAGTTTCATCATATAGTTCTCAAGAATCGAATATGCCGGTCTGTTTGCAGAAGCCGGATTCATCTTCGCATACTGCTCACTTGTGACATGGTTGACTTTTGTTGTCTTTCCTGCACGTTTAAAAATTGCTTCCGCAAAAGCTGCCCAGTTGGTATCGCCCTCACAGGTTGCATGAAATGTACCATAATTTTCTGTCGGTTCAAAATGATGAATGGCTCTTGCCAGTTCCACCGCACTTGTCGGGGATCCCTGCTGGTCACATACAACACTGACTTCATCGTGTGACTCCGCAAGGCGAAGCATCGTCTTTACAAAGTTTTTTCCATCTCCATAAAGCCATGCGGTACGGAAAATAAAATATCTGTCTGCAAATTCACGGACAAACTTTTCTCCCTCCGCCTTCGTCTTTCCATAGGCACTGACCGGATGGATCTCATCAAATTCCGTATATGGCTTTGTTCCGTTTCCCTCAAATACATAATCGGTGGAAACGTGGATCATTTTTGCTCCGACTTCTCTTGCTGCAATACTTAAATTTCTCGGTCCGATCGCATTGATCCGGTATGCGGCATCCCACTGCTGTTCGCACGCATCCACATTGGTGTGCGCTGCACAGTTGATAATGACATCCGGTCTCTCCGCACGAACCAGCGCAAGGACAGCATTCACATCGGTAATATCGAGCGCCACAATGCCTTCACCTTCCGCAACATCTGTATTGATAAAGGAAACATCCTCACCTTTATATTCCTGTCGGATGGCACGCCCTAACTGTCCGTTGCACCCTGTCACTAAGATCTTTTTCATCATTTATTCTCCTAATCCATTTTCAATTGCCGTAACAATCGACGTAAGTGCTTCTTTTTCATCTTCTCCTTCGCAGACAAGCTCTATTTCATCCCCGGATTTGATGCATGCACCAAGTACACTCAACACGCTTTTTGCATTTGCTGTATTTTCTCTGTAACGAAATGTCACATGTGATTTAAACTGCATGGCCTCCTTGCATAAAATTCCAGCCGGTCTCAAATGAAGTCCCGTCGGATTTTTAATCGTTACTTTCTGGCTTACCATAGTAAATCCCTCCAAACTGTTTATTGTATATACGATATTTAAAGCATGATCTTCGTAATCAGTTCCGCTAACTTTTTAGCTTCCTCATCGATCACCTTTTGATCTTTTCCTTCAATCATGACACGGACAAGCGGCTCTGTACCGGATGGACGGATCAAAACTCTTCCCTCTCCGTTAAACTTCTGCTCTAATTTTGCAACTGCATCCGCAATCTCCTGATAATCCATAAAGTTGTCTTTTTTATGGTTTGGCACTTTTGCATTTACAAGTGCCTGCGGTAATACTTCCATAACAGATGCAAGCTCTGATAAAGTTTTTTTCGTTTTCACCATAACCTCAAGCAGATGAAGTGCAGAAAGCAGACCATCACCTGTGGTGTTGTCATCCAGGAAAATAACGTGTCCTGACTGCTCGCCTCCGATATTATAGCCATGTTCTCTCATATTTTCAAGAACATATCTGTCGCCAACTTTTGTCTTTTCCACATGGATGCCTTCGCGTTCTCCCATCAGTGAAAATCCAAGGTTTGTCATAACAGTAACAACGATCGTATTCTTTTTTAAGGTACCTTTCTGTTTCATATAAGTACCACAGATTGCCATGATCTGGTCTCCATCGACCAGTTCTCCTTTTTCATCCACAGCAAGCATACGGTCTGCATCCCCGTCAAATGCAATACCAATGGCAGCATTTTCATAAACTACTCTGGCTTTTAATTCATCCATATGCGTCGAACCACAGTTTGCATTGATATTCGTTCCATCCGGTTCGGTATGGATTGCCACCAGATCAGCCCCCAGATCTTTCAATGTCTTCACTGACGTATAATGAGCGGCTCCCTCTGCACAGTCAACCACGATCTTCATGCCTGTCAGATCAACCGGAACACATTTTTTCATAAATTCAACATATTCGTCTCTTAAATCGAAACGATAATCAATTTTACCGACTCCGGAACCGATCGGCAGGTTGACATCCTTCATATTATTACGGATCAGTGCCTCGATCTCGTCTTCAAGCTCATCAGAAAGCTTATATCCCTCGCCGTTAAAAAATTTAATTCCGTTAAATTCCATCGGGTTATGGGATGCGGAAATGACAACCCCGGCATCTACCTTATGTTTTCTCGTCAGATACGCAATTGCAGGTGTCGGCATTACTCCGACAAAAATCGCATTTGCACCGACAGAACAGATTCCTGCCATCAGTGCACTTGCAAGCATTCCTCCTGAAATTCTCGTATCACAGCCAACGATAATCGTTGCCTGATGTTCCTGCTCTTTCGTAAGCACATAAGCTCCCGCCTGTCCAAGTTTTGTCGCAAGCTCGATCGTAAGTTCTGATCCAGCCACTCCGCGGACACCATCTGTACCAAACATTCTTGCCATTGTATTTCCTCCAAATTATTAATTTCTTTTATTTTGTTTTAGAAGCACTCTTTTTGCTGCTTTCCGTTGATTTTATTTCCGTATCTTCCGCAGTCATTTTAACCGGGATCCGCACGGTTTTTACCTGATAAAGTTCATTATCCACATCAATATCTGCAGCGATATTATGTTCACCATTTCCATATCCCTGCAGATTAACAGTACCTGTAATGTCATCTGCTGACAGCTTCTTAATATCGCTTTCTGCTCCGGTGACCTCAACCTGAATCGTATCTTCCGTAATCTTCGCCTTTGTCGCATCCGGAATATTTTCAAGCGTAAACGCAGATGCATCCACCTCGAAGGTTATTGTTGTGATCGGCTCTACTTTTACTTTGACCTCCACTTTTGCGTCTGCTGCAAGTACCAGCGAAGTTCCATCCGGAAGATAAGATGTAATATCTACAGTTGTCTCAACATCTTCCGTTGCACCGCTCATATCTAACACATCATCCGGTATTGCGATCTTAGCCACCTTATTAAGCACATCCGTTTCTCCCTTGATCCGGACTTTTTTCGGACTGTAGGTAATTTCTTTTAATGTATAGCCGGATGCCACAGTTCCTTTTGTCTGGAAGGAAAGATCCACATCTTTTGTATTTAATATCTGCGCCGTGATCGTAACAGTATTAATATTCATTTTTAACTTTGAAGCATCGATCTCATTACCATCCGCATCATATAAAACCGGCACTACTGTATCGGTCACATCCGATGACATTCCGTCAACATTGATCGTTGCGACTACCGTGCTGATCTGACTCGTAACAGAAGACGGTCCCGAAATTTTCAAAAGATTCGATGTCACGATGGAAACATCTCCAAGTGCACAGCCATCCATGACCGTACCTTCCGTGCTTGCAGTGATCTTTTTCTGTACATTTCCAAGATCTTCCACTGTCACATCCAGATACTGCTGTTTGGATGAAATGGTAACTGTATTGCTGTTATATTTACTGCATGTGATCGTAATCGGGACACGGCATACGCCATCACCTTCCACATATTCAATCTTTTCCATATCCGCAACTGCAGTAAAATCCGTGTTGGATAATTTTTCCAGAATACTTCGTTTTGCCGATGCCGTAAACGTAACTGTATTTTTCCCGCCAAGTGTCTCGGAATACTTTCCATTTGAGGTAAGATAATCCATATTGTCCTGTGTTACACTGATCGTATACTGTGCCGGTTTGACCGGATCATCAATATTGACCACTACGATCCACAGAGCGATCGCAAATAACACAGCCAGTACCTTGAGGCCAAGATTATTCGTTAGTTTTTTTGCCAGATTCTTTAACATCCTTAAGCCTCCTTCTCCATAATTCAATTTTTGAAACTTTCTTCTCGCGATGCTGTATAAATGAAAGTTTGTTCTTTAAAAACTCAGCGTCCACATTGCGGTACAATTCCCCACCCATGGCGATGGAAACTTTTCCCGTTTCCTCAGATACAACAATGGTAAGTGAATCACTGACTTCACTGATTCCGACCGCCGCACGATGTCTTGTACCAAGATCTTTGCTGATACTTAAAGAATCCGTCAGTGGCAGATAGCAGGTGGCAGACACCACTCTGTCCCCGCGGACAATCACGGCTCCGTCATGAAGCGGTGTGTTTTTTTCAAAAATATTGATCAAAAGCTGGCTTGTCAGTATTCCATCTACTGCAATACCGGTTCTTTCATACTCCGAAAGAACAATTTCATCCTCAATGACGATAAGTGCACCTGTTTTGACTTTTCCCATCTCATAACATGCCTTTACCAGTTCATTGATCGTTTTATCCGTAAACTTTGCGATTTCTCCCTTTGAAAAATCAAACGTAAAAAAAGAAGTAAGGAAATTCTTCTGTCCAAGATTTTCCAGTGCTTTCCGGATTTCCGGCTGGAATATAATAACTATGGCAGTAATTGCGACGCTCAATGTGTTCTTCGCAATCCAGATGATCGTATTCATCTGAAATACAGCTGCAACCAGAACAAAAAGCAATATTACCATAATACCTTTTAACAGTACCCATGCCCTTGTGTTCTTAATCCACACAAGCATATAATAAAACAGAAATGTTATGATGAGAATTTCCACAACATCTGTCATTGTAATCTTTGGTAAATTCAAATAAATAGACGCTTTTTCCCAAAACGCGCCCATGGTTGCCATCGCATTCTGCACCTGCTTCACTTTCCTTTCCGCTATCTGTATTTAAAGTAACTAATCCAGCAGATCTTCGTCAATCTCCATTTCTTCTGCGAAACGTTTTTTCGTCATACGATCCTGTTCTTCTTTTCCACTGAATCTGGTCACTTTTTTATCTGTCCCTGCAACGATTGCTTTCGGTACGGCTTTTACATAATAATAATACTCATCATCTTCAAACTGGAGTCTTTCTGTCCTTGAATAATCCAGATTGAAAAACAGGAACTGAATCACAAATGCAATCACGCAGGAAATAATGCTTCCCACCAGAATTGTGATGGTCTTTCCGCTGATTCCAAGTACCATATTCCCTGCGATCATACCAACTGCCTCGAATAAAATACCAAATATAATTGCGACCGCCCATGCATGCTCAATGGACATTTTTCGTATGATATAAACGATGACCAGTGTTACCACCATGATCGCAAGCACCAGATACATTTCCCTGTTGCCCAAAAGCTGGTTCAACGCAACAACAATCTTTGATGTTGCCGCATCTTTCTCATCCACTCCGCCAAGTGTTGTTTCATTCTGCTTTACACCGTTTAAGAAGAAATAAAGAACGATACCGCAGACCAGAGAAAACATGGAATATAATTCCCGCAAAAGTCCCATGCCGACCGGCATCACAAACGGAATGTTCAGTCCAAAACAAATCGGTGTCAAAAGCACCCCATACTCGTTTTTTGGAGAAAACCGAAAATACAGGATATACATCAGAATAAACAGGATCAGGGCCACAATACATACTTCTAAGGAAAGTGCATACATATCCAAAAGGATCAGCACAGAGCCAATAAAAACGGCCCCACCGACTGGAAGAATCGAACAGATCAGGGCAAGGATCAGGGCAATTGGTGTACTGCTGATTTTTTCCATATAACCAATGTTGTGATTTATCAGCAAAAATGCTGTGAGTGCAACAGTAAACTTTATCACCGGCGTAATGTATATATCATATTTTCCATAAAAACGTGTTAATTTCTCTTTTAATTCCAATAAGGTCGTCATACTAATCTCCATTTCCACATGTGAAAAATCTCATTTTCCGCATTGCTTCCGTTGTCAGTCCCAGTCTTTGTTTCCGTTCCCTTTCAACCGTTCTTCCCGCAGATACATCGCACTGATCTTTTTTAGACCCGCATAGTATTTTTTTACCTTTTTTCTGCCATAAGTGTACTTCATATTAAAAATAATATATGTGGCAAGAAGATAAATTACCATAAAAATTCCATAGAGCAGTCCCAGTGTAGTAGCAGCCTTTACAAAATCCATTTTGTTGATCTGTTCCATCAAAGCATCCATAGAATAGAGTACCCAAAGCCCTAACATCATAAAAAATGCGATCGTGCCGACCACGAAACTTTTCAGAAGCTGTAATGCCACATAATCCTTTCGCGCATACTGGATCATCGGTTTGCAGCGTTTTCCATCGTTTGCATCAAATTTTGCTATTTTTATCATGCTGTGCAGTCGTTGTTCATTGACCATGCTGCGTTTCCTTTCTCTTAGCAAACTGCATTTTTGCTCGCAGTTACGCATTCTTATTTTTCATTATATCACAGTGCCCTTCTTTTTCAAAGGAAAAAAAAGAATCCTGTTCCACAGGATTCACCGCCTGCGGCGGGTCGCCCCCGCGACATAATTCATCTCTGACGCAGTGCGATCCCACCCGGAGGGCTTTTTTATTCATAGGACGTAATTCCTTATGAATAAAAAAGCAGGACCACCTGTCAGGCCCTGCTCTTCTCTTATAAGAAACGCATCTTGTTTCCGTCGCGTTCTTTTTTCTGTGGTTCTAAAGGCTTTGGTTTTTCAATCGAGTTTGCGAATGAATTTGCCATTGCCGCTTTACACTTTTCGCAAAAGCGCCCCGTCCGGATCGGTCTGCCGCAATGCTCGCAGGTAACACCGTCAAGTGAAGCTTCTGAAAGTGAAAGTCTCTCTTCACGGATCCACTGCTTGATCTGTTTTACTGACACATCATTGTCCTCGGATACCTGATTAACAGATGCATTCGGGTTCTCGTCCAGATATTGTTTTACTTCCTGAAACTTTTGTTCAAGTTTTTTTCTGCATCCATCACACAATGGTGCACCACCCATATAATTAAATAAACGTCCACAGTCCTTGCAATTCTTCACTTCCATATTGGCATGACCTCCTGTCATTCTGTCAATACCCTTCTCCGATACTGATACAGATATAATATATGTTTTCCACTCCTGACGCTTTCAGGACTTTTGATACTTCATCCATCGTACTCCCTGTCGTATAGATATCATCCACAAGCACGACTCTCTTATATTCTACTATATCTGCTGTCAATTGGAAAGCATTTTTTAAATTTCTGTGTCGTTGTGATTCATTTAACTCTTTTTGAGGAATTGTATTTCTCACTCTTCTGACCAGGTGCTCATCCACTAAAATCCCTGCTTTTCTTCCAAGTTCCCGCGCAAATACTTCGGCCTGATTGTATCCGCGCAGTCGCTTCTTCCGGGAATACATTGGAATGGGAATCAGCACTTCTGCTTTTATTTTGTTCAGCCACACTCCATATTTTTCCACTGCTGCATTCGCATAAAACTCTGCATATTCTCTTTTATTTCCATATTTAAAGCGGTACATTGAATTTCTTATACCACCCTCATAAACAAACACTGCCTTTCCCTGTGTGTATACATGATGCTTTTTTCCACAGTCGGTGCAAAATTCCTTTCTCTCATCCACAAGCGGTTTCCCGCATTTTTTACATGCCGGTTCTCCTGCCACATGCACCTTGTCTTTACATAGCGGACAAATACCCTTTCCTGTCACTTCAATTTCATCACAGACTGCACATCTTCGTGGATAAAGGATTTCAAGCATCTGAAATAACATTTTTCTTCCATATAGGAAAATGTCATTTTTTCTGATTTTCATAAGATCCTTTCCGGATCTCTCCCTGCAAAGAATATCATTTTTGCCAAATACATACCATAAAGTTTTTCTTAATTTTTTCTTACTATAATGTTGACGAATCCCATTTAGGTCTTTATAATTTGTTTATTAAAAGCGATAGCACTTTAAAGTCCTAAAGGGCAGCAATGTGAAAAATAAAATTTTTCACACACAAGATGTGTGCCCCGGCACAAACTTATGATGCCCTGAAAAACGGGCAGGAATGGAGAATTCTATGAAAAACTACAAAAAAATCTTATCTGTCGTAATGACAGCAGCCATGGCTGCATCACTTGCAGCATGTGGAAACAGTACAGCAAACACCAGCAGTACCACGGATGCAGCAGCTTCCGATTCAGCACAGACTTCGGATGCAGCGGCCACTGAAAGTGGTGCAGGCACCTCTTCCGATGGCAAAAAATATACGATCGGTATCTGCCAGCAGTTAGAGCATCCTGCTCTTGATCAGGCAACCCAGGGATTTGAAGATGCACTGACCAAATTACTTGGTTCTGGCAATGTTACCTTTGATCTTCAGAATGCCCAGGGCGAGCAGGCAAACTGCGCAACCATCAGCAACGGTTTCGTCGCTAACAATTATGACCTGATCTTAGCAAATGCAACGACTGCTCTGCAGTGTGCAGCTGCAGCAACCAGCACGATCCCGGTGATCGGTACTTCCGTTACCGACTATGCAACAGCACTTGACATTGACAACTGGACCGGCTCTACCGGTACAAACGTATCCGGAACTGCAGATCTTGCTCCGATTGACCAGCAGGAAGACATGCTTGTCGAATTGTTCCCAGATGCAAAAAATGTCGGCATTCTCTACTGCTCCGCAGAACCAAACTCTGCATACCAGGCAACCGAATTTGAAAAAGCTCTCGATGAAGACAGTATTTCCTATAAAGAATATACCGTATCAGATTCCAACGACATCGCTTCTGTTGTACAGAGTGCCGTCAGTGAATGTGATGTCCTCTATATTCCGACTGACAATACCATGGCAGGCAATACTGAATCCATCAACAATATTGCTCTTCCGGCAGGTGTTCCGATCATCGCCGGTGAGGAAGGTATTTGTTCCGGCTGTGGTGTAGCCACACTTTCCATCAGCTACTATGATATCGGTTATACAGCAGGCAAAATGGCATACGACGTTTTAGTAAACGGTGCTGACATCTCGACCATGGATGTACAGTATGCAGAGAATGTTACCAAAGAATACAATGCTGATATCTGTTCACAGCTTGGCATCACAGTTCCTGATGACTATACTGCCATCGCTGCCGAATAAAAAATATTTTTGATAAGGGGTTTTTCTATGACAATACTTATGTCCTTAGACCCGATGGCTCTCTTCCGTTCCATGCCCGGCGCCTTTGCGCAGGGGCTGGTCTGGGGGCTGATGGCACTGGGTGTATATATTACATACAGACTTTTAGATTTTGCCGATCTTACCGTTGACGGTTCTCTTGCAACCGGCGGTGCAGTTGCCGTTATACTGATCCGTTCCGGCATGCATCCATGGGCAGCACTTATTTTTGCATTTTTAGCAGGTATGGCAGCCGGTTTTATCACCGGAATTCTGCATACTGCACTTGGTATTCCCGGAATCCTTGCAAGTATCCTGACACAGATTTCACTCTATTCCATCAACTTAAATATTATGGGAAGTTCGAATCAGGCTGTCAGTGTTGACAAGTATCCGTTAGTTGTTTCCCTGCGTTACATCTCGGATTCTTCCGCTACCAAAGTCCGGCTGTTTGTGACATGTGTTCTTTTCTGCGTGGCGGTCGTTGCCCTTTTATACTGGTATTTCGGAACCGAGCAGGGACATGCCATCCGCGCAACCGGATGTAACCGGCAGATGTCCCGCGCACAGGGTATCAACACTGATTTCCACACGGTCGTTGCGCTGATGATCTCAAACGGTCTTGTCGGTCTTTCCGGAGGACTCTACGCACAGTATCAGGGTGCCGCAGATGTCAACATGGGACGTGGTGCCATCGTCATCGGTCTTGCCGCTGTCATCATCGGTGAGGTACTTTTCGGGAAATTATGTGCCGGAAAACATTTTGCTTTTGCATATACCATGTTTTCCGTGATCGGCGGCGCGATCATCTACTATATTGTAATGAATATCGTATTATGGCTGAAACTGCCGTCTGATGACCTAAAACTGTTTTCTGCCATCGTCGTTGCAATTTTCCTTGCATTCCCGTATCTCAAATCCAAATACGGCAGGAAAGGGGTGTCCGTCAATGGCTGAAATGTTAAAACTCGACAATATCCACAAAACTTTTAATCCCGGAACCATCAACGAAAAAATTGCTTTAAATGGTGTCAATCTGACTTTAAATGAGGGCGATTTTGTTACCGTGATCGGTGGAAACGGTGCTGGAAAATCAACCACGTTAAACGCCATCGCAGGTGTATGGCCAATTGATTCCGGGAAAATTTATATCGGTGGAGACGATGTCACAAAATTATCCGAGCACAAACGTGCCAAATACCTCGGACGTGTATTTCAGGATCCGATGACCGGAACCGCAACCACCATGTCGATCGAAGAAAACATGGCGATTGCAGCAAGACGTGGTGAAAAGCGGGGACTTTCGTGGGGAATCACCCATCAGGAACGCGATACCTACCGCGAAATGTTAAAAACCTTAGATCTCGGACTGGAAGACCGTCTCACCAGTAAAGTCGGTCTGCTCTCCGGCGGACAGCGGCAGGCGATCACACTTTTAATGGCGTCGATCAAAAAACCAAAACTTTTGCTGTTAGACGAACACACTGCAGCACTTGATCCGAAAACTGCCGCAAAAGTGCTTGAGATTTCTGATAAGATCATCGCAGAAAATCATCTGACCGCCATGATGGTCACACACAATATGAAGGATGCCATCGTACACGGTAACCGCCTGATCATGATGCACGAAGGAAAAGTGATCTTAAATATCTCCGGCGAAGAGAAAAAGAAACTGACCGTCGAAGATCTTCTTCACCAGTTTGAAAAGGTCAGCGGCGAAGAATTCGCCAATGATAAAGCACTGTTATCCTGATATGCAGATCTGCTAAAGCACAACAGGATTTTAAAATTACCAATAACAATAGAATGCACACTCTGCGAACATTCTATTGTCATAAATTAAAAGCTGCCGTACAAGTGAGCCGGTGTTAATGATTTTCATTACCGGTTGCCCTGCATGGCAGCTTCTTATTATTTTATTTAATTTTCTTTTAAACGGTCGCAGAGTCCGCTGTACCTTTTCTGCTGTGAGGTATTCCGAATCATCTGCTGGAAGGTCACTTCATTGCCGACTAACGTCACACATTTTCTTGCACGCGTGACGGCAGTATACAATAGATTCCGGTTCATTAACATCATCGGACCGCTAAGCAGCGGAATGACGACCGCCGGATACTCACTTCCCTGTGATTTATGGATCGTGATCGCATAGGCAAGTTCAAGTTCATCCAGAAGTTTATATGGGTACTCTACCATTCTCCCTTCATCAAACTCTATGATCATCTGTTCTGCGAAATCATTGATCTGTCTTATGATTCCCATATCTCCATTGAAAATTCCAAGGCCTTTATCCACAGTGAGTCCAAATTTTGTACGGATTTCCCACGCGAGCTGGTAGTTATTCTTTGTCTGCATAACTTTATCCCCCTCACGGAACACAGTGCTGCCATATTCTTTCTCCACTTTATCATTGGCAGGCGGATTCATATATCGCTGCAAAATCCCATTCAGGCGCTCTACGCCAAGCAGTCCCTTGCGCATCGGTGTCAGTACCTGGATATCATAAGGCGTCGCATCCACAAACTTCGGCAGTTTCTGCTTAATGAGCTGCAGCACCACATTGATGATCACATCTGCGTCATACCGTTTCAGGAAAAAGAAATCCATGCTCTTATTATCTAATATCACTTCTTCTCCATGATTGATCTTATGCGCATTGACAATAATATCACTGGTGGATGCCTGACGGAAGATTTTGGTCAGCATAACTACATTGCAGGCATGTGATTGGATAATATCACGGAGTACACTTCCCGGTCCGACACTCGGAAGCTGATTGACATCCCCGACAAGAATCAGCCTCGTTCCCACAGAGATTGCTTTGAGCAGAGAATACATCAGTGAGATATCCACCATCGACATCTCATCTACAATGATCACATCCGCTTCGAGTGGATTACTTTCATCCCTTTCAAATCCACCGCTTCCCTCGGCTCCCCCATTCAGCTCTAACATACGGTGAACTGTCCGCGCCTCAAATCCCGTTGTCTCACTCATGCGCTTTGCTGCACGCCCTGTCGGAGCTGCCAAAAAGATTTCCAAGCCCTCCAGTTCAAAATAGCGGATGATCGTATTAATCGTGGTCGTCTTTCCGGTTCCAGGCCCTCCCGTGATCACAAGCAGACCATTCCGCACTGCCTCTTTGACCGCCGTTACCTGATGTTCATCCAACGTCATGCCGCTTTTCTTTTCGATCCCCCGGATTCGCTGTTCAATCTCCGCATCTGACACATCATAACTTACATTGAGCCGTTTTAACATCGTCGCCGTGTTTGCTTCCATATAATAAAATGACGCTGCATAGATCTGTGTCTGATCTTCCATCTGTTTTAAGATGATCTTCCTTTCAATGGCAAGATCCATGTACTGCTTTTCCACCTGTTCTGCCGTAACATTCAATAATTTTGATGCACGCGGTGTCAGCTCTGTCTCCGGCAGATAGGTATGTCCCTCCCCACTTGCCTGAAGCAGTGTATACAGGATTCCGCTTCGCACACGGAAATCAGAGTCCATCCGGATACCAACCCGCGCTGCGATCTCATCCGCCGTCCGGAATCCGACTCCATCAATATCGTCCGCCAGCCGGTACGGATTTTCCCGGATGATACCATAAACATCCTGTCCGTATGCCTGATATACCTTGACCGCTAAATTCATCGTGATTCCATACTGCTGCAAAAAGATCATCGCCTGCCGCAGATCCCTCTTTTCGTTGACCTGGCTGGCAATCTCCATCGCTTTGCGGTTACTGATCCCTTTGATCTCAGCGAGACGTTCCGGTTCTTCCTCTATGATCCGGAAGGTATCCTCCTTAAAACGCCTGACAATTCTTGCCGCCATGGCAAGCCCGATTCCCTTGATTGCACCGGAACCAAGATACCGCTCTATTGCCTCCTCATCTTCAGGTGCTTTCTCCTCAAAACTTGTTACTTTAAACTGCTGCCCATAGGTCGGATGTTCCGTGTACTCCCCCTGTGCCTCAATATTTTCTCCCTCTGCGATTGCCGAAAATATCCCCACACAGGTGATTTCATCCTCCCCGCTCACCAGATTTAACACGGTATATCCATTATCCGCATTCCGATATATAATGTGTTCCACATATCCTGCAAGACTTTCCACTGTTTTCTCCATTCCAGAATTCTGTTTTCTGCTGCGAAAGCAATAAAATAAACGCTTTGTGAGCGAGCTATTGCCATGAATAAAAAATGCAGTCTAACGGAATTTTTGAACCCATCGTTCATTTTCCCGTTAAAACTGCACCGATTTTTGCATACTGTTTCAATTATGTACTTATCTGCACACTTTACTTCTGCTGCGCCGATTTTACGACATTTTATCTGCGCAAACTTATTCTATATTATAATTACGTTTCATCTGCTCATAGAGCTGCTGCGTAAAATTGGTTCCAACCTCATCTACAACCTGGTCTGCAACCAGTTCGATGACATTGTCCATATAATAATCTTTCAGTGTTGATGTGGAAGAATCCTCCTCATCATCCTCACTTGTCAGGCTCTCTTTAATTTCTTTTAAAACTTCTTCCACAAAATATGATTCAAAATCTTTACAAACCTGCATCAGTTCGTCCTCGGAAGAATCCGAAGAAATACTGTTTAAGGAACTCTGCAGGGAACTTGCCTGATTTGCAGCTGCTGTATTTTTGCTTGTATCGATCAATGATGAAATGCTGTCCATGGAAATCATATTGTTTTTCCTTTCCTACATCCGCTGTCTAATCTTAACGTTTCAGATTGTTTGCCTGCTCAAGCATCTCGTCCGATGTTGTGATTGCCTTTGAGTTGAGCTGATATGCACGCTGTGCAATGATCAGGTTTACCATCTCATCTGCGACCTGAACATTAGAACCTTCCAGGTATTTCTGTAAAACTTTGCTCTTAGTAAGATTTGCAGTTGTAGACTCGTTCATTGCATTACCGGATGCCGGTGTCACTGCAAGAAGATTGGTTCCTGTTTTTTCAAGTCCGCCTGGATTATTAAACTGGAATAATCCAATCGTCTGGTTCATATCCACATATGTGCCGGCTGCATTGGTATATCCCATTTTTCCATTTTCGCTGACGATCACTTTCTCTGCACTGATACCTGCCGGAAGATTGATCGGCTGATTGTTGGAATCTAAAACCGGGTATCCCTCATTCGTGCAAAGAGTTAATGTACCGCCTGCATTGACAGACCATACAAAATCTCCGGCTCTGGTATAATAAGTTTTTCCGTCTGCTCCGCGCACTGCAAAAAATCCATCACCGCTAATTGCAAAATCAGTTGCATTCTCACTTGCCATCAGTGACCCCTGTGTATAAATAGAGGTGTTGGATGCCACTCTGGTACCAAGTCCTACCTGTGCAGAGATCGGCTTTTCCTCGCCATTTGCACTGGTTGTACGCGTCTGGATTGTCTGGTAAAGCAGAGACTTAAACTCCATCTTCTCCTGTTTATATCCGACTGTATTGACATTTGAAAGGTTATTTGAAATATTATCCACGTTTGACTGCTGTGCAATCATACCGGTTGCCGCAGTATAAAGAGCTCTCATCATAATTCCAGTTTACCTCCTGCTTATACCTTTCCCACCTGGTTTACCGCTTTGTCTAATGTTTCATCCACAGCGTTGATCACCTTCTGTCCAGCCTGAAAGGCTCTCGATATCGTGATCATATTGACCATCTCCGAAACAACATTGATATTGGATGATTCGATACATCCCTGCGTTACTTTCGCAGTGGATGCCTGACGGGCACCGCCATTTACCAGGTCATACATATTCTCGCCGTATTTTGCCAGATAATTATAATCTGCAATATCTACAACGCCGATCGTGCCAACCTGCTGGTTATTCTGAAAAATGTTACCTTTTTCATCCACCGTGATCGGTACATTCGGATCCACCTGAATACGTGCTCCTGCATCCGCATTCATGGCTCCATTCTGATTTAATACATAGTCGCCGTCTTTTGTGACAAGATAACCTGCTGTATTTACCACAAAGGCTCCATCCCTGCTGTACTTTACAGATGTGTTTCCTGCTTTATCCGTATAGGCGATTGCAAAGAAACCATCTCCATCCAGTGCAAAATCCGTTGCGTTATCTGTTACCCTGAAATTTCCCTGGCTGTAATCCGTGTAAGTCTCTCCGATGTGTACACCCATGCTCATGGTTCCAAGCTTCTGCGGCATGCCGTAGCTGGATGTATCCTTGATCTTGATCGCAAGCTCATCTGCAAACGTCTGGTTTGTCGCTCCCTCTTTCTTATAACCATTGGTGTCTGCATTTGCAAGGTTATTCGAAAGAATGTCCAGACGATTCTGTTCATTGATCATTCCTGTATACGCTGTATACAATCCCTTTACCATGTAAACTCTCCATTTCTGCACAGCTTCTGATGTATTTTAATCCGTATTTCCGCATATGAAAAACCTTATTTTTCACACGTTTTCCCTATCTGTGCACAAAGCATATCTTTCATTTATTGTATCGGCAAAACACAAAAAGAATTTAATCTTCGTCACGTTTTCCGGCTAAAAACTCTACGAATTTTCCGGTACCGATTGCAACACATGTCATCGGTTCATCTGCAGTCATCGTATTGATTCCGGTGCGATCCTCGATCAGCTCCTCCAAACCTCTGAGCAATGAACCACCGCCTGTCAGCACAATACCACGATCCGCAACATCTGCTGCAAGTTCCGGCGGAGTTTTCTCCAGTACAGAATGTACTGCTTCTACGATCTGAAGTGTCGGCTCTCTAAGTGCCTCTTCTGTCTCCTCCGAAGAAACCGTTACAGTTTTCGGAAGTCCTGTCACAAGGTTACGTCCGCGTACATCCATCGTCTCGGCCTGTGCCTGTGGGAAACAGCTTCCGATACGGATCTTGATATCCTCTGCAGTACGTTCACCGATCAGAAGATTGTGCTTTTTACGCATATAACGGACAATCGCCTCATCAAAATCATCTCCGGCGATCTTGATAGAGGTGCTGACAACCGAACCGCCCAGAGAGATCACCGCGATATCGGCTGTTCCTCCTCCGATATCCACGATCATATTTCCACAAGGTCTTGAAATATCAATACCTGCTCCGATTGCCGCAGCGATCGGTTCCTCGATGATTGCAACTTCTCTTGCTCCTGCCTGATAGGTTGCATCCTCAACAGCTTTTTTCTCAACCTCTGTGACACCGCTTGGCACACATACACTGATGCGCGGCTTACGGAACGTTTTCTTACCAAGTGCTTTCTGGATAAAGTACTTGATCATCTTCTCTGTAACCTGATAATCAGAAATAACACCCTGACGAAGTGGTCTGACTGCTACGATATTTCCCGGTGTTCTTCCGAGCATCAGTCTTGCTTCCTCTCCGATTGCTTTGATCTTATTTGTATCACGGTCAAAAGCCACAACTGACGGCTCCTTTAATACAACACCTTTTCCTTTGATATAAACTAATATACTGGCAGTACCGAGATCGATACCAATATCTGTACTCATCATTTTAAATACTTGCCCCTTTCGTCTCTCTGTTCCTGAATCTATGGATAATATTCCCATATCCACGCGGACATAGAAATGCCATTAAACCTATTTTTACATATACAGTCCTATTATATACAAAAAATGGGATTTTTCAAAGGTTTTTTTATGGCAGGACTGCATTTTTAAAAAAAATAAGAAAATCTTCATTCTTTTTTATTTATTTTGTTTATTTTTCATTTTGTCATCACATTTTCATCACATTTCTATTTTATATTCTAAGAGTACTAGCTAATAAGTCCGATACAAACGGACCCAACCGTCAGAATTACTGACGGGCAGTATAATTTTTCATAACTCATGCTTCCCGGTTTTCCGCAAGAATTTCCGGGGAGTACTCCCCGAACGTGATAAGGCGCTGCAGCTGCAGCGCCTTTTGTGATGTAGTTTATCCTTTTTTTGATATTTTTACCACTCGTACATTTTTCAGGATTCCTGACGGTTTTCTTTATCTTTCTCCAGATACTTCTTCACATAATAACCCGTATAAGATTCCGGCACTTCAGCCACCTCCTCCGGTGTTCCCTGTGCGATCACGGTTCCACCGCCGTCTCCGCCTTCCGGTCCCATATCGATGATATAGTCAGCGGTCTTGATCACATCCAGATTATGTTCGATCACGATTACAGTGTTTCCCCCATCTGAGAGTCTTCGCAGGATCTCGATCAGTTTATGGACATCCGCAAAATGAAGTCCCGTCGTCGGCTCATCCAGAATGTAAATGGTCTTGCCTGTGCTGCGTTTTGACAGTTCTGTTGCCAGTTTGATACGCTGTGCCTCCCCACCGGACAGCTCCGTTGACGGCTGACCAAGCTTGACATAGGAAAGTCCCACGTCATAAAGTGTCTGTATCTTTCTTGCGATCGCAGGCACGTTTTCAAAGAATTTCAATGCTTCTTCCACCGTCATATCAAGCACATCATAAATGCTCTTGCCCTTGTATTTGACCTCTAACGTATCACGGTTATAACGTTTTCCTCCACAGACTTCACACGGGACGTACACGTCCGGCAAAAAGTGCATCTCGATCTTTAAAATTCCGTCACCGGAACATGCCTCACAGCGTCCGCCTTTTACATTGAAACTGAATCTGCCCTTCTTGTATCCCTTCGCCTTCGCATCCGGCGTCGCCGCAAAAAGATCACGGATCATGTCGAATACACCGGTATATGTCGCCGGATTCGAACGCGGCGTCCTTCCGATCGGGGACTGGTCGATATCGATCACCTTGTCTAACTGGTCAATGCCGATGATATCGTCATGCTTCCCTGGAATGCATCTCGCACGGTTCAGATCTCTTGCAAGTCTCTTATATAAAATCTCATTGGTCAGTGAGCTCTTTCCCGATCCTGACACACCGGTGATACAGGTCATAATGCCAAGTGGAATCTTCACATCGATATTCTTAAGATTATTCTCCCTTGCACCTTTGACAGTCAGGAAACCTGTCGGCTTTCTGCGCTCTGTGGGAACCGGTATTTTGATTCTGCCGCTCAGATAAGCACCTGTCACAGAATTTTTATTTTTCATGATTTCTTCTGCTGTTCCGCATGCCACCACTTGTCCACCATGCGCACCTGCTCCGGGACCGATATCCACAATATAATCCGCAGCCAGCATTGTATCCTCATCATGCTCCACAACAATCAGCGTATTTCCAAGGTCTTTTAAGTTCTTTAATGCGCCGAGCAGTTTATCGTTGTCTCTCTGATGCAGACCGATCGATGGCTCATCTAAGATATATGCCACACCAACCAGTCCGGAACCGATCTGTGTTGCCAGACGGATACGCTGTGCCTCTCCACCGGAAAGTGTTCCGGTTGCGCGGGACAGTGACAGATAATCCAGTCCGACTTCATTTAAAAATCCGACACGCGCACGGATCTCCTTTAAGATCTGATCTCCGATCAGATGCTGCTGATGGCTCAGCTCCATATCATTTAGAAAACTTCCAAGATTCTTTACGGACATGGATGTGATCTCATAAATATTCTTGTCCGCAACTGTGACCGCTAAGGATTCCGCCTTCAGACGCTGTCCCTTACAGGTTTCACACGGCGTGATGCGCATAAACTGCTCATATTCCTGCTTCATCGTATCAGATCCTGTCTCACGGTATTTACGCTGTACATTCCGGATCAGTCCCTCAAACGCCACATCATAAACACCCTCGCCGCGCATGCCTTTGTAATGTACCTTTAACTCCCTGCCATCTGTTCCGTGCAGGATCACATATTTTATCTCGTCCGGATAATCCTGGAATGGTGTCTCCAGTGAAAAATGATATTCTTCTGTCAATGCTTTTAACACCGCGTAGGTAAAACTGGAAGGATCTGTGCAGGACTGCCAGCCCATAACCTGAATTGCCCCCTCCGCAATGGAAAGGTGCTTATCCGGGATCATCAGATCCACATCAAACTCCATCTTGTATCCCAGTCCAAAGCAGGTCGGACAGGCGCCAAACGGATTGTTGAAAGAAAAACTTCTCGGTTCGATCTCCCCGATACTGATTCCACAGTCCGGGCAGGAGAAACTCTCCGAAAACTGGATCGGTTCCCCGTCGATCACATCCACGGTCATCAGCCCTTTAGATAATTCCAGTACATTTTCGATAGAATCAGACAAACGCTTCTCGATCCCCGGCTTGACCATCAGACGGTCTACCACGATCTCGATATTGTGTTTTTTATTTTTGTCAAGTTTGATCTCCTCCGTCAGCTCATACATGCTGCCGTCTACGATCACACGCACATAACCACTGCGCTTTGCCTGCTCTAAGAGCTTCTGGTGCTCCCCTTTTCTTCCGCGCACGACCGGTGCTAAAAGCTGGATCTTTGTGCGCTCCGGGAGTGTCATGATCTGATCGACCATCTGATCTACCGTCTGTTTTTTGATCTCCCTGCCACATTTCGGACAATGTGGGATACCGACTCTCGCGTACAAAAGGCGGAAATAATCATAAATCTCCGTAACCGTACCAACGGTAGATCTTGGATTGCGGTTCGTGGACTTCTGGTCAATGGAGATCGCCGGGGACAGCCCCTCGATCTTCTCCACATTCGGCTTTTCCATCTGCCCTAAGAATTGTCTTGCATAGGAGGAAAGTGACTCCATATAGCGCCTCTGTCCCTCCGCATAGATCGTATCAAACGCAAGCGATGATTTTCCGGAACCGGAAAGTCCGGTCAGCACAACAAATTCATCTCTTGGAATATCTACATCAATATTTTTTAAGTTGTGCTCATTTGCCCCCCGGATCTTAATGTATTTTCTTTCACTTTTTTTCTTCATGATTTACTGTCCTTTTTCTTTTCCCAAAAACACTTCTTACTGACGACTATTTCGTCACTCTTCACAATACAATGCTTCCTCACATATCACGCAGCATGCCCTTTAACTCCACCATCTTGTCGCGGTACTCTGCAGCAGCCTCGAAGTTTAAGTCTGCTGCCGCTTTCTGCATCTTCTTCTGGATGTCTGCGATCAGCTTTGTGAGTTCGTCCCGGTTCATGGATTCCGGGGCTTTTTTGAAGTTCATTTCTTCCTTTGCGACCTTCTTTGACACGCTGATCAGTTCCCGCACAGATTTCTGGATCGTTGTCGGTGTAATGCCGTGTTCCTCATTGTATGCCTGCTGTATCTCACGGCGGCGCTTCGTCTCCTCCATCGCAACACGCATGGAGTCTGTGATCTTGTCCGCATACATGATAACGTGTCCCTCACTGTTACGCGCAGCACGCCCGATCGTCTGTATCAGTGACGTCTCCGACCGCAGGAATCCCTCTTTATCTGCATCTAAAATTGCCACCAGCGTGATCTCCGGAATATCCAGTCCCTCCCGGAGCAGGTTGATGCCGACAAGCACATCAAATACATCCAGCCGCAGATCTCTTATGATCTCCGCACGCTCTAACGTATCGATATCCGAATGAAGATATTTCACGCGGATACCGATCTCACGCATATAATCCGTCAGATCCTCCGCCATCTTCTTCGTCAGTGTCGTAATCAGCACCTTATGATGGTCTTTGATTTCCTTATTGACCTCACCGATCAGATCATCGATCTGTCCCTCCACCGGACGCACCACGACCTCCGGATCGAGCAGTCCGGTCGGACGGATAATCTGTTCTGTCCTAAGCAGCTCGTGTTCGTCCTCATATACATTCGGTGTTGCCGATACGAACAGCATCTGATCGATCTTGCTCTCAAATTCCTCAAAATTAAGCGGCCGGTTGTCTTTCGCCGACGGCAGACGGAATCCGTAGTCCACCAGCGTTGACTTTCTCGACTGGTCTCCCGCATACATGCCGCGGATCTGTGGAATCGTGATATGGGACTCATCCACGATGATCAGATAATCATCCTTAAAATAATCCATCAGCGTATGCGGCGTTGCCCCCGCCGGAAGTCCTGCAAGATGTCTCGAATAATTTTCAATACCACTGCAGAAACCTGTTTCTTTTAACATCTCGATATCAAAATTCGTCCGCTCGGAAATGCGCTGCGCCTCAAGCAGCTTGTCCTCGCCCTTAAAATACCGGATGCGCTCATCCAGTTCCTGTTCGATGGCATCGCATGCCTTTAAGATTTTCTCCTGCGGCACAACATAATGGGATGCCGGGAACACCGCAAAGTGCTCCAGCTCGCATTTGATCTCCCCTGTCAGCACATCCACCTCCGTGATACGGTCGATTTCATCCCCGAAAAATTCCACACGGACCGCCGTATCTCCGTAGTTTGCCGGGAAAATCTCTAACGTATCTCCCCGCACACGGAACGTACCTCGGTGAAAATCCATATCATTTCTCGTATACTGAATATCGACCAGCGCACGGATCACGTCATCTCTGTCCTTCTCCATCCCGGGTCTTAGGGAAACCATCATGCCAAGATAATCTTCCGGACTGCCTAAACCATAAATACAGGAAACCGATGCCACCACGATCACATCCTTGCGCTCCACCAGCGCCGCCGTCGCTGAAAGACGCAGTTTATCGATCTCCTCATTGATTGCGGAGTCCTTTGCGATATAGGTATCCGTCTGCGGCACATATGCTTCGGGCTGGTAATAATCATAGTATGACACAAAATATTCGACCGCATTCTCCGGGAAAAATTCTTTCATCTCCCCGTATAACTGCGCTGCCAGCGTTTTATTATGCGATATGATCAGTGTCGGCTTATTCAATGCCTGGATCACATTTGCCATTGTAAAAGTCTTACCGGAACCAGTCACTCCAAGCAGCGTCTGAAACTGGTTGCCCTCCTCAAATCCTTTTACCAGCTCCTCGATCGCATGAGGCTGATCCCCGGTTGGTTTGTATTTTGAATGTAATTTGAAATGATCCATGATATTCCTCATTTCTCCCTATTTATAAAATATAGAAACACTTTCTATCCGGAAACAATTAACATCAATATTTTAGTATGATTCTGTTTCCAGTATATCATTCAATTTATAAATTGTACAGCAAAAATCGAACTTTTGTTCTGTTTTTCTGCAAAAACAAAGCACAGGACAATATTTTATCCCATGCTTTGCTATGCTATGCTTTGCCTTTTATTTTACACTGTTTATTTTATACCATACTGTTCACAATCGCATCCGCCAGTGCATCCAGCTCTGCCTTCTGGTCTGCATGCATTGCAGACTTGATGGTAAGTCCTGTATCAAGGATCGTCATATCCTTCATTTCACTGATTTTCTCTTTAACCTGCTTTGCCGCTGTCGGTGCCCAGGTTCCGTTTTCCATAACTGCAACGGTCTTTTTCTGAACAGCCAGTGCCTTCATATCGGAAAGCAGATTTTCTATAACCGGATAAATTCCGGCATTGTAAGTCGGTGCCGCAAATACCAGATGGCTTGCACGGAAAATTTCACTGATCAGCTCGGAAACGTGCGCATTTGAAACATCATACACAGCAATCTTTTTCACGCCGCGCACTGCAAGTGCCCCTGCAAGCGCATCTGCCGCAGATGCCGTATTGCCATACATGGATGCATACATGATCACAACCGCCTGATCTTCCGCTTCATAAGTACTCCATTTCTGGTATTTTTCCAGAATGTAAGAGAGATTTTCTCTCCAGATTGGTCCGTGCAGCGGGCAGATCACAGCGATCTCAAGTCCTGCAGCTTTCTTTAATAATGTCTGCACGGACGCACCGTATTTTCCAACAATATTTGTGTAATAACGTCTTGCATCGTCCAGCCAGTCACGGTCAAAATCTACTTCATCCGCAAAAACATTGCCGTTTAATGCACCAAAGGATCCGAATCCGTCTGCGGAAAACAGCACTTTGTCCACATCATCGTAGGTGACCATTGCCTCCGGCCAGTGCACCATCGGTGCCATCACAAAATGAAGCGTATGCTTTCCTGCAGATAAGGTATCTCCCTCTTTCACCACAACAGAACGTTCAGAAAAATCTGTTCCAAAGAACTGGTTCATCATACCAAATGTCTTTGTATTTCCAACGATCTTTACAGCCGGATATCTGCGTACAATATCACCGATCATCGCGCAGTGATCCGGTTCCATATGATTTACGATCAGGTAGTCTAATGTTCTTCCCTCTAAAGCAGCTTCCAGGTTTTCGAAAAACTGTCCCGCAACGGAAGCATCCACGGTATCAAAAAGGACGGTCTGCTCATCCAGCAGAACATAGGAGTTGTAAGACACACCGCGTTTGATTGGAAAAATATTTTCAAACAATGCCAGTCTGCGGTCGCTTGCTCCGATCCAGGTAATATCATCAGTAACTTTTCTTATGTTATACATATCCGTCTCCTTCTTTCTCTCCATTTTATAATTGGCTTTTCCGGTGAAATCATACCACATACTTATCCATGTTTCAATGAACTGCATACAGATTTATAAAATGTTTATTTTCATCGTCTTCCATATCGCATATCTTTTACTATTTTTAATAATAGTAATTATTACTGTTATTAAAATATCAAATAATCCATTTTTTGTCAATTATTTTTTTGTGAAGATTCGGACGACAAAAAAAGCGCCACATTTACGAATCACTCCATAAACATGACGCCCTCTTCTTATTTTAAAATTTTATGCCATTTTTCCACAGCACTGTTTGTATTTTTTACCGGATCCACATGGGCACGGATCATTCGGATAAACCTTTGCAGCCGTACGTTTTTTCGGTGTATTGGTTGCCGTCTCATCCTTATTTGTACCGGTTACTTTTGCAACCTGCTCACGCTCTACCTTCTGTTCGATCTTGACATGGTACAGCAGACGGACTGTATCTTCCTGAATGTTTGCGATCATATCGTCAAACATGTCAAATCCTGCCATCTTGTACTCAACCAGCGGATCTCTCTGTCCGTATGCCTGTAAGCCGATACCCTGACGGAGCTGATCCATATCGTCGATATGATCCATCCACTTACGGTCAATGACTTTTAACAGTACGACACGCTCTAATTCACGGAACTGCTCCGGCTCCGGGAACTCTGTCTCTTTTGCCTCGTACAGTTTCACTGCACGCTCTTTTAAGAGATGTTTTAATTCTTTATTATTCTTAACACTGTCCACATCAGCAGCATTTACAGGCTCTAACGGGATAATATCCGTCAGAAGCTGGTTTAACTCGTTTAAATCCCACTCTTCTTTCGGTAATTCAGAAGAAATACAGGTATCCACGCAGCTCTCCACACGGTCTGTGATCATCTTGAAGATCACATCGCGCATGTTCTCGCCGTTTAATACACGCATACGCTCTGCGTAAATGATCTCTCTCTGATCATTCATAACCTGATCGTACTCAAGCAGGTTTTTACGGATACCGAAGTTGTTGCCCTCGATCTTCGTCTGTGCCTTCTCGATCGCAGATGTTAACATCTTATGCTGGATCTGCTCATTTTCCGGAACACCTAATGTATTAAAGATATCCATCAGTTTTTCAGAACCGAACAGACGCATCAGATCATCCTCAAGAGAGATAAAGAACTGGGATTCACCCGGATCTCCCTGACGTCCGGAACGTCCACGCAGCTGATTGTCAATACGTCTTGACTCATGACGCTCAGTACCGATAACTTTTAATCCACCGGCTTCCTTCGCATCATCATCCAGCTTGATATCGGTACCACGGCCAGCCATGTTGGTTGCGATCGTTACCGCACCGTGCTGTCCTGCTGCCGCTACGATCTCTGCCTCAAGTTCATGGAACTTCGCATTTAAAACAGTATGCTGGATTCCCTCTCTCTTTAACATTGCACTGATCGTCTCGGATACATCGATCGTGATCGTACCAACCAGTACCGGCTGTCCTTTTGCATGTGCAGCTTTTACTTCCTCGACAACTGCATGATATTTTTCTTTCTTGGTCTTATAAACAGCATCCTGTTTATCCACACGGATGACTGGTCTGTTGGTCGGGATCTCGATAACATCCATACCATAGATATCACGGAACTCTTTTTCTTCGGTCAGGGCAGTACCTGTCATACCTGATTTTTTTTCAAATTTATTAAAGAAGTTCTGGAACGTAATCGTTGCAAGCGTCTTGCTCTCACGTTTTACTTTTACATGCTCTTTTGCCTCGATTGCCTGATGCAGACCGTCTGAATAACGGCGTCCCGGCATGATACGTCCGGTAAACTCATCAACGATCAGTACCTCATCATCCTTTACAACGTAATCCTGATCGCGGAACATCAGGTTGTGTGCACGCAAGGCAAGAATCACATTGTGCTGGATCTCAAGGTTCTCTGCATCTGCAAGGTTGTCGATCTTGAAGAACTGCTCAACCTTTTTCACACCTTCCTGTGTCAGGCTGACAACCTTGTCCTTCTCATTGACAAGGAAATCTCCGGTCTCTTCCTGCTCAATACCCATGATGGCATCCATCTTGGAATACTCCGGTACATCCTCACCACGTTTCATCTGCTGTGCTAAAATATCGCATGCCTCATAAAGACGGGTGGATTTACCGCTCTGTCCGGAAATGATAAGTGGTGTACGCGCCTCGTCGATCAATACGGAATCAACCTCATCGATGATTGCATAATGGAGTCCTCTCTGAACAAGCTGCTCCTTGTAAATAACCATGTTGTCCCTCAGATAATCAAATCCAAGTTCGTTGTTTGTCACATAAGTGATATCGCAGTTATATGCCTCACGACGCTCGTCATTGGTCATGGAGTTTAAAACCACTCCGACTTTTAAGCCGAGGAACTCATGGATCTGTCCCATCCACTCAGAGTCACGCTTTGCAAGGTAATCATTGACTGTTACGATGCACACGCCCTTGCCCTCTAAGGCATTTAAGTATGCAGGCAGTGTGGAAACAAGTGTCTTACCTTCACCGGTCTTCATCTCTGCGATACGTCCCTGATGTAAGATAATACCACCGATGATCTGCACGCGGTAATGCTCCATTCCAAGCACACGTTTTGCTGCTTCACGGACGGTTGCATATGCCTCCGGTAAAAGATCATCCAGTGTCTCTCCCTTTTCCAGTCTCTCTTTATATTCTTTTGTCTTGTCTCTTAATTCTTCATCGGACAGTGCTCCCATGGCGTCACGGTATGACTCCACTTTGTCAACGAGCGGGTAAATTCTTTTTAACTCGCGTTCGCTGTGTGTTCCGAATAACTTTGTAAATGCGCTCATAAAAACTCCTATTCCTGGCTGTTTTTCTCAAATTTGCAAGTCTGTTTTCCGTCCTTTTGCAGGCTAAGCCTTGCACAATATCGTTATTGTAACACTTTTCGTGTATTACCACAACTAAAATAGGGGTAAACGTTTTGTGAATTTTTTATTAACGCAAAAAAAGTCCTTGCACTGCTGCACGCTTGTGTTTATACTCTTACTGAATCGCACTTTCTGCGATGGCACACAGGATATGATCTACAACAAAGGAGGAATCTGATATGACTTATTCTTATAAAACAAAAGGAACCTGTTCCACACAGATCGACTTAGAACTGGACGGAAACGTTGTTCATAACGTAAAATTCACCGGCGGCTGCAACGGCAACCTGCAGGCAATCCCAAAATTAGTGGAAGGCCTTACCGTGGAACAGGTGGAAGAAAAAATCGGCGGCATCCGCTGTGGCGGACGTCCTACTTCCTGCGGCGACCAGCTTGCAAAAGCGTGCCGTGAAGCATTAGAGGCGTCCCAAAACGCTTAAGCATTAAAAAAGACAGGCTGCAAAACACAGCCTGCCTTTTCTTTTTTACGATGACTAAATATTCACGAAACATACATTCCATGTTTCCCCTTTTTCATCATGGCTCCTGCAGTACCGGCTGTATCTGTTTTCCCTGCAGCGCCGCCTCGATTGTTTCCGGAAGCAGTTCCATCTTCGCGACCATGGAATTCGGCTTGCTCTTATAATTATCCTGTCCAAATGGCACAAAATAAATATTTTTCATATTCATCAGCATACCGATATTTTTAAAACCGGCTCCAAGGGCATCGTTTGTGGAAATCGCAATGACAAGCGGTTTACCGTTGCGCATATGCGCCTTTGCCGCCATCAGCACCGGCGTATCGACGATTCCCCCGGTCAGTTTTGCCGCAGTATTTCCGGTACACGGCGCGATCACCATAATATCAAGGAAATTGTTCGGTCCGATCGGCTCCGCCGCACAGATGGAACGTATCCCTTCATTTCCCGTGATCTCACAGATCCCCTCCACATATTCTTTGGCACTGCCAAACCTGGTATCGCAGGTCTGTGCATTGAATGAAAATATCGGGATCACATTTGCCCCCATCTCACAGAGATGTTCCACCGCTTTTCTCGCCTTTGCAAATGTACAGAAAGATCCTGTGATTCCAAAACCGATATTATACTTATCAAAATCCATCTGACATTTCCCCCTGTTTTTCCTTCAAAATAAACCGCTCTACAGAGCGTTCCAAAATATACGCACTCTCTTTCGGCGCATATTTTCCCGGGATTCCAAGCACATGGTCCGCATGGATGCCGTATTCCCTCGCACATGCAAAATCTGTACCGCCCTCCCCGGAGGCAATATCCACAATATATGCATCTCTTGGAAGTTCCCGGATAATCTTTTCCGTGACCACAAGCGCCGGAACCGTATTGACAACCATCGCCGCCCCCATTGCCTCCTCCGGTCCAAACGCAAAATCCACCGCATAAAAACCATCACCTTTTGCCTCTTTGCGTGCTTCCTTCCTTCTCGCAAGCACAGTCACACGCGCGCCAAGCGCCCCAAGTCTCTTTGCAATCGCTTTTCCACAATATCCGTATCCCGTCACAAGCACTTTTGCCTCATCAATATTATACGGACTTTTTTCCACAAGCTCTGCGATCGTTCCCTCCGCCGTCGCCACGGCATTTTCCTCCGTCACAACCGTATCTTCCATAAAATCCAGGAAATGAATATCTCTTCCGGTTAAAAGTTCCCTCTGCTCTGTAGAAAAGCATCCTCCCATCACCAGTGTTTTCTTTTCCAGATTTTTATTTAATATATCATAAAAGATCTCCTGCTCCGGCACTTTCTGCACCGGAATTGGAAGGATCAGTACATCTGCCTTATCCAGAAAACGTTTCAGCTTCTCTAACTGCTGCAATGCCGTCTCACGGTTTCTGATATCGAGGCAGCGCACATTATGACCTTTCTTTGTCAGTATCTCAGCAAGATACACCTGACGCATATCGCTGATCAGAAGAATTGTCTGTCTGTCCATGCAAACTCCTTTACGCTCCCTTCACATTATTATATGAAGGTTCTGTTTCTGCCGTTCCAGATTCGTCTTCCCGTTCCTGTCAAACTTTCATTGAACTTTGGGTTTTGAGTCTCATGTCAAACATTTTTTCCGTTTTTGTTTTTATTTTCTGTGCTTTTTGTATTTTCTGAATTTTTCATTAATTTTACGCAATTTTTAATTATCTTTTATTTTTTTTACATTTTATCTATTTTCTTATTGACAAACATATTTTTATCAGATATAATCAAATTACAAAATAACAAAAGAGATACGAAAGAAAAACAAAAACGGTTGCAGAGACGAAGCAGCCAGAAAGGAAGGTACAGACCACCAGAGGGATAATGATTTACCCTAGACGATACTAAGAAAGAGAGGTACAAACCACCAGAAAGATAACGATTTACCCCAAACGATACTAAGAAAGAGAGGTACGGACCACCGAAAACATAAGCGCATTCGTTTTTTCATTCAAAAGAGGAAAGAAAACATGACGGTCCTAAGAAAGGATTTATGAATCAGTATCAGACGAGATTCTCAGATATGATACGATATCAGGAGTCATAAGAATAACAGATCCGGATTGAAGATAAAGCGGAGAAGTACAAACGAATCTGAGACAAGCTCAGAAAAATACAGATGAATTGAGGTATAGTCCCATGGACGAAATAGTTTAGAAGGCGGCATCGCATGAATGAATTCCATACGGTGTCGCCTTCATTGTGTGTCACAGCATTTTGGACTGTACGCTGCATATACTCTCCTGCAGACGGAAATAAAATTCCGCCGCAGGTTTCTTTTTTTATAACTGGGTCACTACAAAAATATCATAGATCGCACGGATCGCATTTTCAAAATCTGCATTGCTGACACCAATGATAATGTTCAACTCAGAAGATCCCTGATCGATCATCTTAACATTGATGTTTGCATGTGCCAGTGCGGAGAAAATTCTTCCTGCTGTTCCACGGGTAGATTTCATACCGCGTCCAACGACTGCGATCAATGCCAGATCTCCCTCTAACTCAATGCTGTCCGGTTTTGCAAGACGATGGATCGCAGAAATCACAGACTGCTCTTTGCCCTCAAATTCCGGCTGATGCACAAAGATCGTCATCGTATCGATACCGGATGGCATATGCTCAAATGAAATTCCATTTTCCTCAAATGCGGATAAAACTTTTCTTCCAAAACCAACTTCGGAGTTCATCATATCCTTATCAATATTGACAGAAACAAAACCTTTCTTTCCGGCGATACCCGTGATCGTGTATTTCGACTGATGACAGGTACTCTCAACAATCCAGGTTCCTGCATCTTCCGGCGCATTGGTGTTACGGATATTGATTGGAATACCGGCTTTGCGGACCGGGAATACCGCATCCTCATGCAGTACGCTTGCTCCCATGTAAGAAAGCTCTCTTAACTCGCGGTAAGTGATCGTCTTGATCGTTTCCGGATGGTCGATGATCCTTGGATCTGCAACCAGGAAACCGGATACGTCTGTCCAGTTCTCATAACAGGTTGCATGTACGGCTCTTGATACGATAGATCCGGTGATATCAGAACCGCCTCTTGAAAATGTGCGGACACTTCCGTCCGGATTAGCACCGTAAAATCCTGGAATTACTGCGCGCTCGATCTTTGCAAGACGTTTACTGAGTACCTTATCTGTCTTTTCTGCATCAAAGTTTCCCTCTTTATCAAAGAAAATAACTTCTGCAGCATCTACAAACTCATAGCCAAGGTAATTCGCCATGATGATACCATTTAAATATTCTCCACGGGAAGCTGCGTAATCCACACCGGCTTTATTTTTAAAATTCTCTGCGATTTTCTTGAACTCATCTTCTAACGATAATTTCAAATTCAGACCATTGATAATTGTGTCATAGCGGTCCTTGATCTTCATGAGCGGCACACGGAAATCTTCATCTGCCTCCACCAGGTCATAACATGCGTATAACATATCAGTAACCTTGGTATCTTTGGAATTTCTTTTTCCCGGTGCACTCGGAACTACATATCTTCTCTCTTTATCTGCGTTGATAATTTTACCAACCTTTGCAAACTGTTCTGCACTTGCAAGAGAGCTGCCGCCAAATTTCACAACTTTAATCATTTTCTTCTGAACCTCCACTTACTTTCGCGTGTAAGAAAACACCCGATACTATCCATATAATGAATATATATTATCATAAATGCAGTTTCCGTCAAATGATTTTTCCGATTTTTAGTTCCATGGAATCAAAAATTTTTGTATTTTTCTATATTATGTCAACTTTTCATTACCTGTACTTATAAGTACTTTAAATTCAGGTAATACCAACCGGTCCTATCAGCACTTCGCGCGCTACAAAAAGCGACAGATCCGGTCTCGTCGCCATCTTCCATTTCACCAGTGTAAGCTGCATATCTGTGATTTCAATTCCGGTAATGCCATACGGATGCACGCAGCTCCCGGCATTCAGATACAGACTGCCGTCTGCCGGCAGCCTTGGACGGTGGGAATGTCCGGTCGCCAGATAGCAGTCATGCTCTTTTGTCCAGTTATCTAAACATTTTTCATATTTTAAGGTCTTTTTATAATTCCGCGCCGCACTCGTCGGATCACTGACGCCAAAACGCTCTAACGGTTTCCAGAAATACCGCACCAGAAAACGGGATAATTTCCAGCAGACTGAGTTAAAAAAATCTGCCTGATGCCCGTGGATCATGCAGATATCCCTGCCTCCCTCACAGTTATCTAAGATCATTGCTTCCCCTAACATGCCTTTCATTTCCATATTGTGATTTCCGTAAATGCGGTATATCCGGCACTGTTTCTGCAGTGTTTCAAACCGGCAGTAGACATCCTGATGACTCTCCTCAATGCGGGAAAGATGCCTGTTTTCCCACAATTCTTCCCCGTCACCGAGTTCAAAATAGGTGAAACCATGCGCGATATAGTAGTTTAACGCCGCCATATACAGATGCTGGTTTCTCAAGAAATTATCATTTGCCCCTCCCTCTCCCCGGTGGCAGTCGCTGATGATGATATAACGACTGCAACTGTTAAGCGGAAGATGGACTGCTTCTGAAAGCGCTTTATCGATCCGCATCTGACAGGAAAAGGGCGGATATCTTTTCTTATTTTCCATGCTTCCATCCCCGCATCCGAAACGCATGTTTCAAACACCACGGAAGCTGATAGTATAAAAATAAAAGACGGTCAGGTGCAGCAATAAACGGATGTGTGAACAGACGGTAAAGGAAACAGCAGAAACAGTTCCAAGCCTGCACCATGCAGCGCCAAACGGACGCACAGAATTTGTGTTTCATACAGAAATCCATTCTGACATAAACTTCATTGCGACAGATCCGGTATTTATTCCCCGGTATTTTTCCTTTCGCCCGCTTTAATCCCTCAAAAAATGCTTCTGCCATGGATTCATTCTGAAACCGTATTGTCGTCACCAATATCAGATCCGATGGTCTCGAAAATGTCCCCATCCCAAATCCGGTCAGCCACCAGTGCCGCTTCTGCAGGAAATAAACTTTTTTCCGCCTGCGGTCTAGCCTGCACTGGATAAACGGCATATCCTGATCTTCCACCGCCTCAAAATGGGCGATCCTGTAATATCGTTCCGGGACGACCTTTCCCGCATGATATACGCCAACCTCTCCTCCGGTATTGATGCCATACTGCCCCTTCCAGAATTCGATCAGCCAGGTTTCGCCAGCATAATCAAAATAGACAGGCAGTGCATCAAACACCATGCCTGCTCCCACTGCTGCCCTGTCGTAAAGCGCCTCATACCCCTGTTTTCTCTGCCACGCATCTTCCCTCGACGTGAACACGTCTTCACACGGCACATAACAAAAGCCGAATGGTTCTGCGAGTTCATTCAGAAGCTGAATTTTCTCTGCATCACACATCCGGCGTATTTTTCTCTTACTTTTTTCTCTTTTTACCGTGATGATCACTGCTGCAATCAGTAAAACAAGCAGGATCACCACAATACATCCAATTTTTATCACATTAAAATCTGGCATTTTTCCCTCCTGCATATTTTTTTCAGAAATTCACATCCTGTACTATAAGATATGCAGGGAAAAATGGTTTGGCATCAGAATCAGCGCCTATACATACTTCTTTAAAGTAGCACGCACTGCGCCCACCCCGGCGATCAGTTCTTTAAAATACTGCACCGTCAGTCCGGCAAGACCGGCCTCATAAAGATCCACACCAAAGATAGCACGGTTTGTCAGTAATGGCCGGATCGTTTCTTCCACATCTGTATCACCAAGCCGGATACCGGCAACAACCGGACAGACGGTCTCAAGCAGCGGATCCGGGCTTAACTCAAATTTTTCACCATTATCATCGACTGCCATGAGATACCGCATCCATCCCGCAAATACCAGTGGGATCAGTTTTAAGTTTTTGATATCCTTATCTTCAGATGCCAGATAATTTTTCACGGTCTCCCCAAAGCGGATTGCAAGTTTCTGTGAAGTATCTGTGGCAATACGCTGTGGTGTATCCGGCATAAATGGATTCGGTATGCGGACATTTAACACGGTATCAATAAACTCTTTCGGATCAAGGATACCCGGATCCACAACGACCGGAAGTCCCTCGGTATATCCGATTCTCTCCACCATTTTCCGAAGCTCTGCATCTTTCATTTCATCGGAGATCTTTGTGTAGCCAAGCAGACAGCCAAACACTGCAAGAGCCGTGTGAAGCGGATTCAAGCAGGTGCAGACTTTCATTTTTTCCACCTTGTCAACGGTTGCGCGGTCGGTAAACATGATGCCGCCCTTTTCCAGCTCCGGGCGTCCGTTCGGGAACCAGTCCTCGATCACTAAATATTCACATTCCTCTGCATTCACAAATGGAGCTACATAGGTGTTTTTGGATGTAACGACCGGATCAAGCCCATCGATCTCATCTTTCTTTAAGATCTCTTCCACGGAAGCATCCGGTCTCGGCGTGATCTTATCGATCATAGACCATGGGAACGAAACCTTTTCCCTGTCATTAACATAGCTTACAAACTCTTTCTCTGCCAGACCGTTTTCTGCCCACTTTTCGGCAAATGTATGGATTGCCGCATATAATTTATCCCCGTTATGGGAGCAATTGTCCATGGATACCATGGCGATCGGAAGCTGTCCGTTTTTAAAACGTGTGTATAAAAGAGATGCAACTTTTCCGATATAGCTTGCAGGTTTCTCCGGGCCGGCTGCAAAATCGGCAGCGACTGCCGGAAGCAGTTCTCCTTTTCCGTTTACCAGACTGTATCCCTTTTCTGTGATGGTAAAGGATACCATCTGCAAGGACTGTTTGCAGAAAATCTCTTTTAATCTGCCATACTCGCCCTCGTTTTCCGAATCGAGGATACAGGACTCCACAACAGAACCGACAACTGTTTTTTCGACGCTTCCATCTGCCTTTAATGTGACAAGAATGGAATAATCATCATGCGGACGGTTCATTTTTTCAATGATCTCATAATCAAAACCTTCCGCTACGATCAGGCCTGTTTCCATTTCCCCTCTGTTTAAGATATTCTGCATTACATTTGCCTGAAATGCACGGAAAATATTTCCTGCACCAAAGTGAATCCAGCACGGATTTTCTCTGGTTGCCTCTGTTACTGCTGCACGGTCAAACTGCGGAAGCTGATATCCCTTTGCTTCCCACTGTGCCCTGTCTTTTAAACCAAGTGTACTTAATTCCATAGCTTTTCCTTTCTCCATTGTTCAACGTTTTTTGATATGTTTATTATAAGTGAATCCCCTTAAGACATCCAATAGAGTTGCTTGTTGTTCACATTGCAAAAATTGCGATTCTGTGGTAAATTTTTTATATCAGATCGTCACTTTTTCCTTATATTTGAAATATTTCAGAGGATTTTACCATGCGCAGACAGTTACAGTCTCCTTTTAATGAACGACAGTATATGCTGTCCAAAGATTTTGAAATTTACTATTATAATGACAACCACTTTTATGGCGTGACAGATCACACCCACGATTACTATGAATTCTATTTTTTTCTGGAGGGAAATGTAACGATCTCCATTGAAAAGGAACATCATCATCTGAAACCGGGGGATATGGTCTTCATTCCCCCTGGTATTCACCACCATGTGTCCAGTGTGGGGGAAACACTTCCCTATCAGCGTTTTGTTTTCTGGATCAGTCAGGATTACTGTCAGAAACTGAAAGAATTGTCCAAAGACTATGTTTATCTGATCGAACATGCACAGGATACCCATCATTTTATTTATCACTATGATGTCGTGGCTTTCAATGCGCTTTCCGCAAAGATTTTCCGGCTGATCGAGGAGATCCATGCGGACCGTTTTGGAAAAGCTGCCAAGATCGAGCTCTGCGTGAACGATCTGATGCTCCACATCAACCGGGCTGTCTATGAGGCAGAACATCCTGCAGCCCGCAAAGATGCCTCTGGTCTGTATGACGGCATCCTGCAATACATTGAGTCTCATCTGGATGAGGATCTCTCCTTAGACAGCCTCTCCAAAGCTTTTTTTGTGAGCAAATACCATATTTCCCATATTTTTAAGGATAACTTTGGAATATCCGTCCATCAGTATATTACTAAAAAAAGGTTATCCATGTGCAGGGATGCCATTCTCAGCAATGAAAATATCACAAAGATTTATCTGATGTACGGATTTAAAGATTACACCAGTTTTTTCCGTGCATTCAAAAAAGAGTATGGCATCTCACCCAAAGAATATAAGGAACTTTATGCGCAGAAACCGCAGTAGAATCTACCGCTCTGTTTTAGTGTTAGAGGGAACCCATGGGCATTTTTTTGCAACTTCGCTGTTATAATGCTCCAATTCCCTCATCTGTGCTACGATATGGTTCATATCCATGCGCTCCACCAATTTTTCAATGATTTCCACACCCTCTTTTGCAAGTGTTTCCCTCGCTGCTTCATCTGCAATGACCGGTGTACTCATGTGGTCTTTTTTCTCGCCAAAATAATAACCGATCGCAGCACTCTGATATGCCAGTCCGAAAATATCCTCAAATCCGGCACAGGACTGCGGCTCGTTATGCGCATACTCCGTTGTGAGCGGCACGTCACTTAATCGGTTCATTTTCTGATAAGCTCCCACTGTAATTGCGTGGAAACTGTCCATTGATGTAAAAATATCCCTTGCATTTTTCATCATCTGCATGGTGAGGTCCATATATAAAATCGGCACTCCGGTCTCATCAAAGAAATCCCGCACCATCGGACTGCATGTCATATGTGCCGGGCCGTGAAAACTGATGTAGATCTGGCGTTTGAATCCCTGGCGCAACAGGCTGTTTGCCACCGCCATCAAATAGTCGATTCCTTCCCGCACACTCACCTGGACGGTTCCCCTGCCGCTTGCCGTTGCGCCTGCGTAAAAATACGGAAGTCCTGTCAATACCAGCCCGTCACACGCCTCTGCCATCTCCAGTGCAAATGCCTCACTGATGGTGGTTTCTGAATCCAGTGGAAATCCCCCGTGCATCTCTACCGTTCCGACCGGTACAATGATAATGTCATTTCTGGAAAGATATTCTTCCACCTCATCATTTAACATTCTAGGTAATATTCTTGTTCTCATATGTTTCCTCCTGTTTTTGAGGGATGTGGTATGTTTTCGGCTATCCCTCTTTTTTCTTATAAGTGAAATAATTTTTCTGCATTTGTACGGCAGATTTTTTCATAGGCACTCCGGCTGAGTCTTCCTGCGTGTTCCTGCTCATCCAGCCAGTTTCCAAGCGGAAATGTCATTTCACAATTTGCCATATCTGTTCCAAACAGCAACCGGTCCTGATATTTTTCCAGAAAAGCCAGCCCAAATTCTTCGTCACGCATGATTGCACATCCGCCACTGTTTGCGGACAGATCTCCATATAAATTTTCATAGGTTTCAAACAGATATGGCAGTCTGCCGCCGGGACATACAGCTCCCTCTCCCCATTTCATCCGTTCCTTTGGGGTCGCCGGTGCATCTTTTGAAATTTCATGCCAGAATGGCTGACTGTGCCCGATGAACTTTAATCCTTTATAACGCTTTAAATTTTCCTCCAGCAGCGGGAGCCCCGGCCCGTCCACAACCCCATACTGAAAGCCCTCTTTCGGACTCATGTGAAAAAGAACAGGTAATTTTAATTCTTCTGCCACCTCAAATACACTCTGTAAAAATGGAGCATCCAGCCTCTGGTTTACCATCAGTTCCCCGATTCCGACCGCACCGCTCTCTTTACAGGCTAAGATCCGTTTATACACATCTGTCTGGTTTTTTGCATCCACATTGCACATCCAGTGGAACTTCTTGGGGAACTGTTCACAGATGCGTTTACACTCCTCATTTGCTGCAACCAGGATCTGCTCATTTTCCTGTTCGCCGGAAGATAACACGATTCCCTGTTCAATTCCAAGTTCCTCTAAGTGCGGCAGCATCTGTGCCGCACTGGAAAGGAACATGGTATCTGTTTTCGGATACTGCTGTAATGTCAGATGAAGATGAATATCAATTTTTTTCAATCTAATCTCCTCTTTACTATTCACGTCTTTGTTTTAATTCCGCATACATTTCTTTGGTCTGTTCCTTATCCAGATTAAAGATTGCGCCGATACCAATGAGTTCCAGCACACAGGTCAGCACCGGGATCAATGCCACTAACATGTAGATATTGTTTATGGTTGCATCTGACTGCACCACATTATTTCCAGAAATATATCCGATCGCCTGGAGTCCGAAGGAAACACCTGCGGAAGCAATGGTGGAACCGATTTTACGGCTGAACGTATAAAGGGAATACATCGAGCCATCACTTCTCTCATGGAACTTCCACTCACTGTAATCCAGACAGTCTGTGACAAGCGCCCAGATCAGCATGGTAAATACGGTCTGTCCGATCATTGCCAGTACATTCAGTACCGAATAAACATAAACGTTTGGTATTTTTACGGCAAAAATGATTACACTGAGCACGGTACTGCTGATTACGCCAAACATCAATGTCGTTTTCTTTCCAAACTTTGCAACCAGTTTTGGCACAAGCGGGAAACAGATGATAATGATCGGCACACTTGCAAGACTAAGCAGAGTCATTGCAGAGGTATTTCCATAGTACTCTTTGAATACATAACTTCTAATCTGGTTTGAACCGGTGATATAGAGCATACTTCCAATGGTTGCAACCATGACACCGATCAGTGGCCTATTTTTTACGACTGCTTTCAACACATTTCCATAATTGAACTTTTCTGTATTCTGTTTCTTTTCCTCACGCACACGCTCTGTCGTTAAATGTAACAGCAGGCAGTAGCAGACCACACTTAAAATTCCAAAAATAACTGCCAGAAGTGTAAATCTTTCCGGGATAATGTTGCTTTCGCTGTCAAAACAGACTACCGGCACAAAGGATAACGCTGCAATTCCCACAAATGTTCCGCCAAGACTTCTTGCCCTTGAGAGTTTACTCCGGTCAATCGGATCTGTGCTGACCACACTTGCCATCGCACCAAACGGCATGGAAGTTCCGGTATAGCTCATTCCATATAAGACATACACAAAAGCGACCCACGCATGAAGTGCAACACCTTCAAACGGCACTTTGGAAAAACAAAGCACACCTGACAACGCTAGCGGTATCATAAAAATTTTAATCCACGGTTTGAATTTATCTCCTGATTTTCCAAGCATCCAACGGTCCGGAAAAGAACCCATGATCGGGTCATTTACTGCATCCCAGAGTCTCGCTGCAAGGAACAGGGAACCCATCCACGCCGGACTGATTCCCAGCACATAAGTACAAAACGTCAAAAAATATGCGTCTACAAATAAATTGACAAAACTGCCCGCCATATCTCCAAACACATATCCGATCTCATCCCTTTTTGAAAAGGGTCTTACATTTCTTTCATTCATAAATTTTTCTCCTTCTGGTATTTGTACGCGCGCATTGGTTTTGTGTCTGTACATTTCACAAGAACCGATATCCTTATGATACATTTGCTTTATTGCAATTTAAATTGCATTTATACTAAAATACATTGCATATCTTACATTTATTGTGCTATAATATTTGTAGGATTGTATAAATATAACAAATCAGAACAGGAGTTTTTATGAAATATAGCCAAATGAAACGTTTTTTAATGGAACATAAGGATTCGATGAAGCCTCCGTATATTTCCACGCTCGATGGCATCCTGACTGCCGGTGGGGAATTGATCGGATACCAGGAACTGGAAATGGACAGCCCCTATCTGGATGTGCATGAGGATACCAGTTACACGAAAGACTATGTAACCCTCCACAGCCACGAGTTTTACGAACTTCTTTTCTGCCGCAGTGGAAACTTGCAATATCTCATTGGAAACACCCGTTACCAGATCCGCAAAAATGATATCATCCTCGTTCCCCCCGGCACCAGCCACCGCCCTTTATTTTTAGAGCAGCTTCGGGAACCCTATCAGAGAACCGTACTCTGGATCAACAACGATTTTTTTGAGACCTGTAAGCAGAACTTCTTTGCGGATACAGGCTCCTCCCAATATGCACCACAAAAGCAGCTCCCCTATGTCATCCGCCCGGAAGGAACACTCTTAAACCAGATCGACCAGCTTCTGGCTGCACTGTTGTACGAGGGTTCCACCATGCGTCTTGGAAGCGAGCTCTACCGCATGGGGCTTTTTCTGCAGTTGTTCTGTCTGTTTTACCGTATGAACGACCATCCGCAGTCAGACATCCCCAAACCGGAGAATACAGGCCTGTTAGACCAGATTCTCAACTACATTGAATTGCATTTATCCGAAGACCTCAGCCTCGCATCTATTTCAGCGCAGTTTATGGTAAGCCAGTCGACAGTAAGCCAGCTTTTTAAAAAGCAGCTTGACACCGGCTTTTACAAAATCGTTACCCAGCGGAGACTGATCGAATCTAAAAATCTGATCAATTCCGGCTTTCCATTGAAAGAAGTTGCCGAACAGTGCGGCTTTTGTGATTATTCTGTTTTTTACAAAGCGTTTGTGAAAGAATATGGCATCTCTCCACGCAGCTTCCGGACCCGTGAAAAAGAAACGCATGATTTTTACTGATGCGGATTCAGGTGTCAAAAGGTAACTTCAGATTTTTTGACTGGCAAATAATGCCCTTTTGATAACCAGAGATAAGCATACAAAAATCCGCGGCATATGCCACGGACTTTTCCATAATACAAGGGACTGCCATACGGCAGTCCCTAATTATGCATATTTTATACTTATTTATTTCCATCCAGCTTATCGAGCATATCCCACACGCCGAGCATATACATAATACCCAGTGCGCGGTCGTATAAGCCATACCCCGGACGAACATTGCCCGGCTTTTCACCCCAGAGGTGACGTCCGTGATCCGGACGGATATAACCCTCAAATCCGCAGTCATGGTATGCTTTTAAAATGTCAAGGATTCCGGTATCCCCATCACAGTCACGATGAGAAGCCTCCGAAAAATCTCCATTCGGAAAATGTTTTACATTGCGGATGTGCGCAAATGCAATGCGGTCACAATGCTTGCGGACAATATCTGCCACATTGTTTCTCGGGTCGGCATTCAAAGACCCTGAGCACAGTGTCAGACAGTTGTACGGGCTGTCAACCATCTTTAAGAAACGGTCAATATTTTCTTCACAGGTCAGAAGACGCGGAAGTCCGAAAATATCCCATGGCGGATCATCCATGTGGATTGCCATTTTGATATCGCATTCTTTACAGGTCGGCATAAGCGCCTCAAGAAAATATTTTAAGTTTTCCCACAATACTTCTTTTGTCACCGGCTTGTAAGCTGCAAAGAGCTCGTCCAGTTTCTCCATACGTTCCGGCTCCCAGCCTGGAAATGTCATTCCATGTAAATTATTTAAAATATAGTCTGCCATTTCCTTCGGATCATCATGGATCTTGCCTGCTTCATAATAAAGTGCTGTCGAACCATCTCCTACCGGATGAAATAAATCCGTGCGCGTCCAGTCAAAGATCGGCATAAAATTATAGCAGATAACCTTGACACCGAATTTGGAAAGGTTCTTAATTGTCTGGATGTAGTTTTCAATATACTGGTCACGGCTCGGAAGTCCGATCTTGATATCATCATGTACATTGACAGATTCCACAACGTCCATATTAAAACCATATGGCTCAAGCTGTTTCTGCACTTCTGCAATCTCTTCTACCGTCCACACTTCTCCCGGCAGTTTATGATGCAGTGCCCACACGATGCTCGTCACACCTGGAATCTGTTTGATATCAGCAAGGCTGATCTTGTCATTACCCTCGCCATACCAGCGGAAACCCATCTGCATTGGCATATCTTTTTCCCCCTTAATCTTGATAATTGCATTATAGCATGTACATTTTTTTACTGGCAATTCAAGTTAATTGCTGTTTTTATTGCAAATCTTGCGATTCCGTTACTTTTGGCATTTTTCGAATCGTCCGGAATACCCCTGTGTATTTCTGCTGTTCCACCATGCGGTCTGAAAACGTACTCTACCGCATGGGGCTTTTTCTGCAGCTGTTCTATCTGCTTTAACGAATGAATGATCCGTTGAATTGCATTTAGCAGAAGGCTTCAATCTACATGTTTTATCTTGCCAGCAGTCCTCTCGCAAAGTAATCCGCCATCGCAAGTGCCTGCTGCTCTACGTCCCGGAACACATCAATGCTCTGCTCATACTCTCCATTGACCTGGTGCTCGATCTCCTCCCTGGTCAGATCCAGATGATTTAACAGCATATTTCTGGTTTCCCTGCTCTCAAAGTACGGATTGTAATTCGCAAAAAGAGCTGCCATCTGATTGGCATTGCGGTACCACTCCTTCACCAGCGCATCATAATCAGACATATTTTTTGCCTTCAATGCCTGAATGATCTGTCCGGCGATCTCAATATGCTCCGTCAGAAGATTGCGGAGCTGTCTGGTCGTTGCGATCGGAAGATACCTTGCAAATACATCCGTGATCTCGTCTGCGGTCTCAAGCAGCCGTTCTTCCACTGCCTGCTGGTCTGCATTGTCTGCGACTGCACTCATCAGGTACATTCTCGTCCAGTAAACATGATTTAACCATGCAAGACGCATATCCTCGTTGAGACGGAGGATGGAATCCTCACGCTCTGATTCGGTCTCGTTGCTGCCTCCGGCATTTCCTGTTCCTCCTCCCATGTTTCCTCCCATGCTGCCTGTGCCGCCGCTCATATGCCCGCTTCCGGTGTTTCCTGTTCCTCCTCCCATATTTCCACTTCCAGCGTTTCCTGTTCCTCCTCCCATGTTTCCGCCTCCCGGATTCTGCGGAGGCACATATCCCTCTCCCGGGCAGATAAAAAGCTTCATCCCGATCTGGAGATTATATGGATTGACTCCCGGATTTCCAAGAATCAGTTCCGTCACTGTCGTGTGATACTGTCTCGATAATTTATACAGGGAATCGCCTGCCTGTATCGTATGCACAATTTTGTTCTGACAATACATATCTTTATTTCCAACCATAACTTTTTCATATTATGATATGAAATACAAAAAAAAATGTGAAATACCATTTCTGAGATTTCACATTTCGCATTATTTTTCTACCAGGATTCGGGTGGCAAATATAGTTTTCAGTTTTTGACTGCTAAATTGCACATCTGTCATGGCTACCCCCATATTTACAACAGCGTCGCAAATATCGGTGCAGCGATTACCGTCAGAATACCTGCCACCGCAATGGAAAGACTGCTCATCGCGCCTTCGATTTCTCCAAGTTCCAATGCCTTTGCTGTGCCGAGTGCATGTGCGGAGGATCCGATCGCAATTCCCTTTGCCACCGGCTCTTCAATTTTGAAAACACGGCAGATCGTTTCCGCTAACACATTTCCGATAATACCGGTGATAATGATGACCGCAACCGTGATTGTGACATAACCGCCAAGTTCTTCCGAGATTCCCATTCCGATCGCCGTTGTGATCGACTTCGGGAGAAGCGTGACATACTGTGCATGGTCAAAGTGGAATAACAGCGACAAGACCAGAACACAGATCACACTCGTCAGAACACCGGAAATCAATCCTGCAAAAATCGCCGCAACATTCTGTTTCAGCAGTTCGAACTGCTCATAAAGCGGGATCGCTAAACAAACCGTTGCCGGAGTCAGAAGGTAACTTAAGTATTTTGCGCCCTCATTATAACTCTCATATGGAATATGGAACGCAACCAGAAAAACGATCACGGCAACGATCGAGATCAGAAGTGGATTGAATACTGCCAGTTTTAATTTTTTCTTCAAAAATACACCCAGCTCATATGCCAAAATGCTGATCGCAACACCAAAAAATACGGAATCACATAAAAACTCTTTCATTGCTGCTCTCCTTTCCTTTTCCCCCTGCGCATCACAAATTGTGTCACATGACCGGACACGATCATAACCACGATCGTTGATACCACCATGATCATCACGATCTGCACACAGATCGGGCGTAGTGCATCCCATGCATCAATGAGTCCTGCACCGGCCGGAATAAACATTAACGGCATGATTTCGATCATGAACTTTCCGGCATCTTTGACTGCTGCAAGTGGAAGGATCCTTTTTTCCAGTGCAATAAATAAGAGAACCAGCCCATAAATACTTGCCGGTACCGGAAACGGGAGCACATATTTTAACAGCTCTCCCAGAAATGAAAACAACAGAATGATCATAAATTGTCTCAAGTACTTCATAAAATATCCTTTTCTTCAGAGGCTTCTCTGAAATTTCAATTTTCAGCCGGATATAATCATAGCACTTTTTGTTAGAATATCAACCTTTTCTGTTACTAATTATCCACTTGTATTCTTTTTTAAACATCAGATTTGTTCTCCAGTTTATGACGTGCCGGATTTTCTAAAACTTCCCGGCTAATTGCAAGCTGTGGTTTTAAAATACTGCGCTCCTCCCACTCCTCATAAAAATCACGTCCGCTATCATATGGATGGAAAAAGAAAATCTGTAAAAACATCATGCAGACCGTTTTCTTTTCATCCTCAGTATTCAGCCGGCTTAAATATTCCTGCATATTCTTTTTTAAGCTGTGCCACTCTGCCAAAAACTGCTGATATCGTTTTAACTGCGGCGTATCTAACCATTTTTCCACTTTGATTTTCGTTTTGCCGCGTTCACAGGCACCACTCTGTAGAAAATAGGAAACACCCTGCTCCTCATAAATTCTTCCCAGAGGAAATAGTCTGCAGATGCCCGGACGGTATGCATGGATACTGCACCTTCCCGCCTCATTTAAAAATACACAGGTATCCGTCTGTTCCTGCATTTTCAAATGCGGCACGATAAGCCCCTCTTCCACATGAAGTCCTACACAGGACTGCATCAGTTGTTCAAATCCCATCCCAAGCTCTGTCTCTAATCTTTTACAGTCATACGGATCGACTAAAACTGTATCTCCCATCTGTTCACAGCAGCTATGACAGCCCTCGCAGTCACTGCAGCCGACACGGACCATATCATGTACGCCGTATATTTTTCCATCTGAAATTTCATTGATATCCTGTAACATATATGATATTCCTCTCTTATATCCTCCGCCGGAGACACGCAGCCTGAAATGTGAAAAATTTAATTCAAAGTCCTGTTTTATAAATTTTGATCAAAGAACGCAAGCATGTTTTCACTCCACATTTTTGCAGAAGTATGATATCCAAGCCCGATTCCATGATCTCCGGTCGGATAAACCTCGCACAGATGCTTTACGCCTGCTTTTTCCAGTGCTTCATTCAAACGCATGGTATTGCTTGCAGGTACACAGCCATCGTCCGCATTGGCATAGGCATAAGTCATCGGATAATCCGACGTGATATGGAACTCAACCGATAATTTTTCACGAAGTCCCGGTTTCTCATTTGTATTATAAATATAACTTCCCTCGTGATATTCTGAAGTAAAGCTGATGACCGGATATAATAATCCTACTGCGTCCGGTCTGGCAGAAATTTTTCTATATTGTTCTACCATATCAGCTTTCTGGAATTTTGCAAGGTTTTCCAGTACATTTTCCTTTAATTCCTCATGGAGCAGCGCCTCACTCGCACAGAGATGACCGCCTGCGGATGCGCCCACGATCACGATCCGGTTCGGATCCACCTGATATTCCGCCGCATGTGCCCGCACATACATAACCGCTCTTGCAAGATCCATCTGTGGCAGCGGATAGTAGTTCGGACGGATCCGGTAGCATAAAATAAATGCCTTATAGCCGCCATCGCGTTCCATGCGCTGTGCAGGCTGAAGTCCCTCATTATAGAAGGATACCATCTCATAGCCGCCGCCCGGACAGAGGATCACTGCCGGTTTTAAGCCTGATGTATTTCTTTTTTCCTTGGAAACCGCCACAGATTCATAAGGCGGGATGGAATCACTGCCAGCAGTATGCGCAAATGCCTCGTTGTCCACAGCCGGATCACCGGTAAACAGCCAGACACCTTCCTCCGTATTTAAATCTGCATCCGGGATCCCGTTTTTCCAGTGTGACATTTTATCGCCTGCCGATGCATCATCATTTTCTCCCCACAGTGGAATGTACTTAAATTTCTTTGTCTCCGCCGTTTCTTTGATCAGGTTTGCACATTCTAAAAAGGCATCCGCTAAAAATGGTGCTCCCCACTCCATCGTTTCTTCCTTCTCAATCTGTGCCATCGTATGATCCCTGTGTTCCACCGGTACGCGTGCCATAAAACAGGTTGGAAACAGATTGCCGGCTGCACGTCCGACCGGCTCTGTATTTAAAATTTCGTTCATGGTGTTGTTTTTTGTAAACATGTGACTGCCTCTCTTTATACTGATTTTTTCAATGTATTGATTCCTGCTTCACATATGATAAGGTGAGATCTGTCTTTATCAAAACACTGACTATTACGAAAAAAAATCTGATGATACTTTTAATATACATCAGATTTTTCGTGCTGGGTACTAGAAAAACTATATTATTTTTGCATGGAGAATTTGTCTAAGCCAGGCTCTTACAGATTGTGTCCATATTGTAGTCCGGGACAGATTTTTGTTTCATTTAATTATTACGTATTTTCAGATACTCCAACCAGCTTTTTCATTTCGCCATTACTGATTCCAACCTCAAGAATGTTCATCTCCACTGCCTCCCATTCTTCTGATTCTTTTACCTCTGATACAATCCTGTCAAGCTCTATAAGCCGTTCATCCTTTACCTTAATTTCAGGATTATCTAATCGTGTATCTTTCATATATTGTAACAAACTTATCAACTCTTTGGAACCATTTTTACTTGCCATATTTAAGAAAATTTTTGTTGTACCATCCTCAAGATGTAATCCTGTTATTTCTTCACATCATCATGCATATTATTTTCCATTTCCATATTGATCTGCCTATTATCAACGGTTTTCCCCCACGCATCCAAACGTATCGCCCTTTTTCCGTAACGATTTAAAATAACCTGCACTACCTTAACCTCCTCCATCTTAATATCCGGTTCATCTAAAATAATACTTAATGTATTTTCATAAGCCTTTCTATTTTTCATTACAGTCCATTTGATAACCATATTGATTTACTTTTGAATTGTATTTTTGACTATTAAGAACTATATTCATAATATACTACATCAAAAAACACATCTCAATCATTTTATTATGAAAAATTTATAAACCACTACCACAAAAAAATACCGGATAAAGACGCAGTTCCAAAACTTTCTGCGTTCTTTATCCGGTATCTATCATTCTGCTATGTTTTCCATCGACTTATCTATAAAGCCTAAAAACTTTCTGTCTCAATTAATCCTCAAACGGAATAACTGCTCCATCATAAGTATCGTTAATGAATTTCTTGATGTCATCAGATTTTAATACTTTTACAAGTGCCTGGATGCCAGGGTTGTTCTCGTTTCCTTCTTTTACAGCGATGACATTTACATATGTTTTTGCTGCCTCAGAATCAGATGTCTCGTATGCTAAGGAATCCTGTGCTACAGAGTAACCTGCCTGTAATGCGTAGTTACCGTTTAATACAACGAATGCAACTTCCGGTGCCACTCTTGCTACCTGTTCTGCTGCGAGCTCTTCGATCTTTATGTTGTGCGGGTTCTCAGCGATATCGTTGACAGTTGCCTCTAAGCCGGCGCCGTCTTTTAAAGTGATGATGCCGTTATCCTGTAACAGTAATAATGCTCTTGCCTCGTTTGTGGTATCGTTTGGTACTGCGATCGTATCGCCGTCTGCTAACTCAGAGAGATCTTTCTTTGTTCCCGGATAAATTCCGAATGGCTCGTAGTGAATGCCGCCTGCATTGACAAGGTGTGTACCTTTCTCTGCGTTGAAGTTCTCTAAGTAAGGAATGTGCTGGAAGTAGTTTGCGTCGAACTCGCCGCTCTCTACTACCTCGTTTGGAAGTACGTAATCATCAAAAATTGTGATCTCTAAGTCCCATCCCTGATCTGCAAGGATCTTCTTTGCTTCCTCTAAGATCTCTGCATGTGGTGTTGCAGAAGCTGCTACGGTAATCGTGCCGCCCTCTGTTGTCTGTGTGTCAGCTACGCTCTCGGATGCTTCACTTTCTGCTGCAGTGGTGTCTGCAACTGCTGCATCATTTGTTTCTGCTGCATCGTTTGTTTCTGCTGCTGCGTTATTATCTGCAGCTGCATTGCCTGCTGTGTTGCTGCTGCCGCATCCTGCGAATGCAGATACAGCTAAAACGCCTGCTAAGATTGTGGTAAGTACTCTTTTTTTCATAATATGAATCCTCCTTGTTTTGCGGAGCAAAATGCGAACCCTCTGGTGAGCAGAGGATTTTACTC
>ENA-OWZL01000005-OWZL01000005.1-human-gut-metagenome-genome-assembly--contig:-NODE-5-length-154197-cov-32.4427_pt1 | contig 154197 bp, 138 predicted proteins | sample MGYA00249257_ERZ652109 | MGnify/ENA primary metagenome ERZ652109 (study PRJEB26925, sample SAMN05827267) | human gut metagenome | biome: ENVO:2100002; feature: ENVO:00000062; material: ENVO:00002003...
TTATTATAGATTATATGACCTTAAAAAATCTGTCCAGTTAATTGTAACCTATCCAAACATCATGCTGAATGAACTTGATAAGGAAATGGAAAAGCGAGGGCTTAACTTTGTACGATATGCGGATGACTGTATTATTATGGTCGGAAGCGAAATGTCTGCCAACAGAGTCATGAGAAATATTTCACGATTCATTGAAAAGAAGCTAGGGCTCAAAGTCAACATGAGCAAGAGCAAGGTAGATAAACCACAAGGACTTAAATACCTTGGATTCGGTTTTTACTTTGATTCAAGAGCGCATCAGTTTAAGGCGAAACCACATGCAAAATCGGTAGCAAAGTTTAAGAAAAGGATGAAAGAATTCACTTGTCGTAGTTGGGGTGTCAGCAACAGTTATAAAGTAGAGAAGCTTAACCAGCTCATTAGAGGGTGGATTAACTACTTCAAAATAGGAAACATGAAAACACTCTGCAAACAATTAGATTCAAACATTCGTTACAGACTTCGTATGTGTATATGGAAACAATGGAAGACACCACAAAATCGTGCAAAGAACTTGATAAAACTTGGAATTAACAAATATACAGCATGGAAAGTTGCATATGCAGGGGATAGGATTGCCTATGTATGCAACAAGGGTGCTGTGAACGTTGCAATAAGCAATGAGAGACTAACCAGATTTGGATTAGTCTCAATGATGGATTACTACGCCGAAAGGTGTGTTACTTGTTAAGTTGATTGAACCGCCGTATACGGAACCGTACGTACGGTGGTGTGAGAGGTCGGGAAAATTTATTTAATTTTCCCTCCTACTCGATTAGGAAATTACGTCTTATAAATTAAAAAGTACATAAAAATATCCGGTAATTTCCTGATATATTGAAAAGTTTTTTTGACCATAGTATATCTGCAAAGGACAGGTCATGAATCTGTTATTTTAAGGACATATTTTGTATAACTATTTTCAGATAACCTTTATAGTTAAGGTATCATAGCAATAGAAAGCAGGAATGAAATAGTATAATTATGGAGGGGCAGTATGAAATACGGATATTTTGATGAAAGTAAAAAAGAATATGTGATCACAAGACCGGATACACCGGCACCATGGGTCAACTATCTTGGTTCGCCGGAGTATGGAGCAATTATATCCAATAATGCAGGGGGATATAGTTTTGCAAAATCAGGAGCAAACGGAAGAATTTTAAGGTATGTCTTTAACCAGTTTGATGAACCGGGCAGATATATTTATATCAGGGATAATGAAAACAGAGATTACTGGTCTGCATCATGGCAGCCGGTTGGAAAAAGTTTAGATACTTATAAGAGCGAGTGCCATCATGGCACTGCATATACAAAGATGAAAGCTGTGTATGACGGTATCAGTTCAGAAGTGCGGTACTATGTTCCGTTAGATCAGTCATATGAAGTGTGGAATCTTGGCATTACAAACGATTCTGACCGGGAAAGGGAGCTGACCGTGACCGGTTATGCGGAATTTACGAATAACAGTAATTATGAGCAGGATCAGGTAAATCTCCAATATTCACAGTTTATCACAAGGACAGTTTTCTGTGAAAACCGCATCCGCCAGATGATCCATGCAAATCTTGATAAGATTGAAAATGGAAAAGAAATTGACCATAAGACCGTGATCAACCGGTTTTTCGGACTTGCTGGGGCAAAAGCCGATTCCTGGTGTGGAGAAAAAGAAGAATTCCTTGGCAGATATCATGGATATGGAAATCCCAAAGGGGTGGAAGACGGCGTTTTAAATAACAGGGGAAATTATAATGAAAACGGCTGCGGAGCCATTTCCACCGTACTTCATCTGAAACCGGGAGAAACCAGGGAAATCGCGTTTCTTGTGGGAATGAAAGAAGACGATGAGGCGGCTGAAATTGTAGCAGGATATGAGAACACAGAGGAAGTATGTAAAAAAGAACTGGAAGAACTGACGGCATACTGGCATGGAAAACTTTCCCATTTCCAGGTTAAGACACCGAGCAAGGAATTTGATACTATGATCAATACCTGGAATGCATATAACTGCTTTATGACATTTATCTGGTCAAGAGCGGCATCTTTTACTTATTGCGGTTTAAGAAACGGATATGGTTACCGCGATACGGTACAGGATATTCAGGGTGTGATTCATCTGGCACCGGAAATGGCAGTAGATAAAATCCGTTTTATGCTCTCCGCACAGGTGGATAACGGAGGAGGACTTCCGCTGGTTAAATTTACACACAATCCAGGACATGAAGATACACCGGACGATGCTTCTTATGTACAGGAAACCGGACATCCGGCTTACCGGGCAGATGATGCACTCTGGCTGTTCCCGACAGTATACAAATATGTATCAGAAACGGGCGATACTGCATTTATGGATGAGGTAATTCCATTTGCAAATAAAGATGAAGGAACGGTTTATGAACATTTGAAACGTGCGATTGATTTTTCCATGAACCATCTAGGAAAGCACAGCATGCCAGCCGGACTCTATGCAGACTGGAATGACTGTTTAAGACTTGGAAAAGATGGTGAGTCAACGTTTGTTGCATTTCAGTTTTATTATGCAATGACAATTTTACGCATTTTTGCAGAACATAAAAAGGATACGGAATACATTGCATTTCTGGATGAAAACCAGAAAAAGTTAGGAAATCTGATCCAGGAACTCTGCTGGGATGAAGACAGATTTATCCGTGGATTTACGGAGAGTGGAGAGACGATTGGAAAACGTACTGATCCGGAAGCAAATATGTGGTTAAACCCTCAGAGCTGGGCGGTGATCAGCGGACTTGCAGATGAGAAACAGGCAGACTGTGCATTACAGCAGGTTTATGACAGGTTAAACACGGAATATGGAGCAATCTTAATGGATCCTCCATACCATGAACATGCATTTGACGGGGCTCTTGCAGTTATTTACAATGCCGGAACAAAAGAAAATGCCGGTATTTTTTCGCAGTCGCAGGGCTGGATCATTTTAGCGGAAGCATTAAGAGGACATGGGGAGAGGGCATTTACTTATTTTATGGAGAACGCTCCGGCAGCGCAAAATGACAAGGCAGAGATCCGCAGATTAGAGCCATACTGTTATGGGCAGTTTACGGAAGGGAAAGACAGTTCGAATTTTGGACGATCCCATGTACACTGGCTGACTGGGACAGCATCAACGGTTATGGTGGGCTGTGTGGAGGGAATCCTTGGCATGCGTCCTGACCTTTATGGACTTCGCATTGCACCGTCGATTCCGAAGGAGTGGGAACTGTTTGAGATAGATAAGGATTTCAGGGGATGTCATCTGCATATTACCGTAAAAAATCCGGGACATGCCGAGAGCGGCTGCAAAAAACTTTTCGTGAATGGACAGGAGATGAAAGATAATTATATTCCGCAGACTGTGCTTACTGATGAGACAGACATAGAACTGATTATGTCGTAAAAAATATGTCATGTAAAGAAGGGAGAGTCTTATGAACAAGATAGAATTTACAGATAAAAATGGAACCTTCCGTATCCATAATCCGGAAAATTACAGCGGGCTGTATCTTCCGCTGGCAGGTGAAACAGGGTTAAAATCCAGTATCACGCCAAATCTCGGAGGAGACAGCAAGACAGATCAGAATCATTTTCTGTTAGAACCTGTCAGTATTGAAAATTTACATAATAACCGCAATACGAGAAATTTTTGGTGTCGTATTGAAAATAAGGGCAGCTGGTCCGTCTGTGGTTCTTCGGCAAAGCAGGAAGCGGCAAAATTTACAAAAGATCAGGATGAAAGCATATTAGAAGCTGGTTTTATGTGGCAGAAACTGACGAGAATATCCAGAGAATATGAAATGAAAGCAGAAACCACTTCCTTTGTTACGATAGATGGGACAATGGAAGTAATGATGACAGAACTGACCAATACAGCGGATCAGGAACAGAAGATTACACCGGTTGCTGTGATTCCGCTTTATGGACGGAGTGCAGACAATATCAGGGATCATCGTCATGTGACGTCGCTACTGCACAGAATTGAAACAAAAACGTATGGCGTGGAGGTGTGCCCGGTGCTTTCCTTTGATGAGAGGGGCCATCAGAAAAATCAGACGGTCTATTTTGTATATGGATCTACAGGAGAGGGAGAGGCGCCGGAAAAATTCTATCCGACAACGGAAATGTTTATCGGGGAAGGGGGAAGTTACCTGAATCCCGAAGCGGTAAGAATGGATAAGGACGGTGTTCTGGCAGGAACAAAACTGCAGGGAAAAGAGGCAGCAGGTGGAATGCGTTTCGCACCGGTTACCTTAAAACCACAGGAGACAGTCACGTATCTGGTACTTGCAGGGGTTTCCGGGGAAAAACAGAATATTGAGAAAATGACATCTGCTTACCGTACGAAAAAACAGATCGAGAAGGCATTTGAAGCCGTAAAAAAACACTGGACGGACAAAGTAAATGTTGATTTTTCAACGGGTGATACAAACATTGATAATTATTTAAAATGGATCTGTTTTCAGCCGGTTCTGCGCCGCATTTATGGCTGTTCATTTTTACCATATCATGATTATGGCAAAGGAGGACGTGGCTGGAGAGATCTCTGGCAGGACTGTCTTGCTCTGCTGATCATGGAGCCGTCAGTAGTACGCCAGATGATCGTTGACAATTATGGCGGTGTAAGGATGGATGGAACGAACGCAACGATCATTGGCAGCAGACAGGGAGAATTTATTGCAGACCGCAATAACATTACACGCGTATGGATGGATCATGCATTCTGGCCGTTTGTGACGACAAAATTATATCTGGATCAGACAGGAGATCTTGATATTTTGCTGGAGAAGGTAACCTATTTCAAAGATCTGCAGACAAAAAGAGGTACTGCACATGATAATAACTGGGATCATGCATATGGAAATAAACAGCGCACAGCAGGTGGAAATATTTATTTTGGAACAATTTTAGAACATATTTTACTGCAGAATCTATGTGCTTTTTATGATGTCGGAGAGCATAATGAGATGAGACTGCACGGTGCGGACTGGAATGATGCACTTGACATGGCATGGGAAAAAGGCGAGAGTGTGGCATTTACGTGTGCATATGCTGGAAATTTAAAAGACATTGCAGATTGTCTGAAGCATATGGAAGAGAAAACCGGGATCAGTAAAATTGAAATGGCAGAAGAGATGAAATGTCTGCTTGCGGAAGGAACAGAATTATATGAAAGTCCGGACAGAAAGCAGAAACTGCTGGACGAATATACCAGCCTCTGCGAACATAATGTAAAAGGAGGCATGATCCTGGTTTCCACAGAACAGATACGAAAGAATCTGGTGGAGAAGGCAGAGTGGCTGATGCAGCATATCAGAGAGAAAGAATGGATCAGTGCCGGGGATGATATGGGTTGGTTTAACGGATATTATGACAATCATGGAAATGCGGTTGAGTACAGTAAAAAGGATGAAGTCCGCATGATGCTGACAGGACAGGTGTTCGCAGTCATGAGCAAAACTGCGGGAGAGGAACAGGTAAAAGAAATCTGCAGGAGTGCAGACAAATTTCTGTTTGATCAGAAAGCCGGTGGATATCGTCTGAATACAGATTTTAAAGAGGAGAAATTTGATCTCGGAAGAATGTTTGGATTTGCCTATGGGGAAAAAGAAAATGGTGCAGTGTTTTCCCATATGACAGTCATGTATGCGAATGCACTGTATCAGAGAGGATTTATCCGGGAGGGACATAAAGTTCTGCAGACACTTTTAGAAGCCGCAATGAATTTTGAAAACAGTAAAATGTACCCGGGACTGCCGGAGTATTTTGATAATGAAGGCAGAGGACTTTATGCATATCTGACAGGTGCGGCGAGCTGGTATATGCTGACGATGATCACAGAGGTATTTGGTGTAAAAGGAGATCTTGGAGATCTGGTGATCGCACCATCTCTGCTGCCGGAACAGTTTGATGAAAAAGGCAGTGCTGGATTGAAGCTGGAATTTGCCAGGAAGAAATTTGAGATCATAATGCATAATCCGGAAAAGAAGGACTTAAGAATAGAGCAGATCAGACGGGCAGTGTGCGATGAGAAAGTCGTATTGGAACCGGAGCCGGAATATGGTGTACGGTTAAGGAAGAGTGTGATTGAAACACTTGACCCAAAAAAATGTCACAGAATTGATGTGTTTTTTCAAGAGTAACATGTAAAAATGACTGATAGGGTGAGAGAAGCAGCATACAGATTTTGTATGCTGCTTCTTTTAGAAAACATGCATTACCACATGGATTTATAATATTTATCCCGGTATTTTTTGGGCGTCAGTCCGGTATAGTTTTCAAAAATCTGAATGAAATGACTCTGTGAGGAGAAAGAAAGATAGTTTGCGATGTCGACGATCGGTTTGTCAGAATACCGCAGCAGATGAGTTGCCTTTTCAATCTTTTTTTCACGGATATAATCGCTGATGGATATGCCGAGGTTCTGTTTGAAAACGCGCGAGAGATAACTTTCAGACAGATCGGTATATTCAGCTAAAGTGGTTATGGTAATGCGTTCTTTGATGTGTATATAGATGTAATCCACACATTGCATGACCGGTTTCGAGAGTATAGAACTTTTTTTCTGTAAAATCATTTTTCCGGTAAAATCTTTTACCATTTCATGATGCAGATCTGCCACCTGCCGGACGGTGGTACACGAATCCATCCTTAAAATATAAAAATCACTCAGGCGGTAAGCCTGCTCCGGCTCTAATCCGCCATCAATACAATAGCGCGTGATCATAGCGGTAGTGACAACAAAATGATATTTAATATTTGTAAGCGGATTACGGGAAAGGACACCGGTACCCTTTAAGTCGATGAAGGCATCTTCCTTACAGTTTCGTATCACAGAATCCATGTCACCGGTTTTGACTGCATTGTAAAAAGAATATTCAACAGTCGGGGAACGGTGCAGCATATCGTATTCACTGTTGGTTAATTCTGTGTGATACCATTCTTTTGAAAGTTCCATAGCATAACTCCTGTTTTTTATTTTCGCATTATTATGTCATGAATCTGATATTTTTTCAAGTGATTTAATATAATGCAGAGCTGAAATCCGGTAATATATCACTTGTAAACAAGACAGGAACACAAAAGATAAAGTGTTCCAAAGGTGCTTATAAAAAGGGAGGAAAAGTAAATGAAACGAAGAATCGTAAGTATGATGCTTGTGGCAGCAATGGGGACAGCTTTACTGGCAGGCTGTGGAGGAAATACAGCAAACAGCAGCACAGCAGAGAAATCCAATGACACAGCAAAAGAAGACACTGCGCCGGTAACAGAGACAGCAGGTACAGACGCAGAGACAGGTACTTCTGATGAGGGAAAAGTATTGAATATCTACTGCTGGAATGAGGAGTTCAAGAGTCGTCTGACAGATCATTATCCTGGATATACAGAGGTAGATGCAACCACAGGTACGATCGGTGATGTAACAGTAAAATGGAACATTACCCCGAGTGATGATATGGCATATCAGAATAACCTGGATGCAACCTTATTAAAGCAGTCTGATGCAGCAGATGATGATAAAATTGATATCTTCCTGGTAGAAGCTGATTATGCATTGAAATATGTTGATACCGACTACACAATGGCAGTGACAGACCTTGGTATTACCGATGAAGATCTTTCTAAACAGTATCAGTACACCAAAGATGTTGTTACCAATTCTGATGGTGTATTAAAAGGTCTTTCATGGCAGGGCTGTCCTGGCGTATTATTCTATAACAGAGATGCAGCAAAAGAAGTTTTAGGTTCTGATGATCCGGCAGAGGTTCAGAATTATGTGAAAGACTGGGATACATTTAATGATACAGCAAAGAAGATGAAAGATGCCGGCTACACCATCACATCTTCCGTAAATGATACATACCGTGTATATTCCAATAATGTTTCTTCCAAATGGGTTGTTGATGGCAAAATCAATATTGATGACAACATTATGAAATGGGTTGATGATTCCAAAGAGCTTGTAGATGCAGGCGAGACAGGAACATATGATATGTGGAGTGATGACTGGAAGAAAGGCTTCTATCCGGAAGGAAATGTATTCTGCTACTTTGGACCTGCATGGTTAGTAAACTTCTCAATGGCAGCAGATACCGAAGGCAGTATCGGTTACAACGGCGGCTGGGGTGCAACCGAAGGACCACAGGGCTTTTTCTGGGGTGGTACATGGATCTGTGCAGCAACAGGAACGGATAACCAGAGTCTTGTAAAAGATATCTTGCTTCAGATGACAACCAATGATGATGTTATGAGAGAGATCATCGAGAAAGATGATGACTTTGTAAACAATCAGGATGTAATCGTTGAGATGGCAGACAGCTCTTACGCAAGTAAAATCTTAGGCGGACAGAATCCGCTTGGTATTTATAATGAGGGTGTATCCAAACTTGATTTAAGTAATCTTTCCTCATACGATCAGGGATGCAACGAAGAATTTCAGCATGCAATGAAGAACTATTTTGAAGGAAGTGCAACGAAAGAAGAGGCATTAGACTTGTTTTACAAATCAGTTTTAGAGAAATATCCGGAATTAACATATTAAGAAGATGAATGATCTAAAAATAACAATGGAAAGCACGCTCTGCGGATATTCTGATGTTATGAATGAAAAGCTGCGCCTGCCGGAATGCAATAAGGAAGGCAGGTGCGGTTTATTCAGGTTAAAATGCCAAGCGCAGAGCTGACAGCATGTTTACACAGGATAAAGGTGAAGGATGCTGTGAGCTCTGTGGATGAAAATAATACACTCTGAAAAAGGAGGTCAGATTATCATGAAAAAAAGTAGTGGAAAGGTAGTAAGGTACAATAAATGGGGGTATATCTTTTTGATTCCATTTATTGTAGTATACGTTATTTTTCAGCTGATCCCATTAGTCAGCACTATTTACAACAGTTTCTTTGAAAACTATATGTCAGGACTGACACAGGTCGGACCAAAGTTTGTCGGACTTGCAAACTATCAAAAACTCTTTTCTGATGGAGATATCTGGGTTTATACAAAAAATACTATGGTATTATGGATCATGTGTTTCGTGCCGCAGATCATTTTATCACTGGTACTTGGCGCCTGGTTCTCCGATGTACGTCTTAAATTAAAAGGAACCCGTTTCTTTAAAACAGTTGTATATCTGCCGAATCTGATCATGGCATCTGCATTTTCCATGTTGTTCTTTACGTTGTTCTCTGATGGAGGACCCATCAACTCAATGCTGATGCAGATTGGATTGGTTGATACACCGTATAAATTTTTATCGAATGTAGGAAGTGCAAGAGGGCTGATCGCATTGATGAACTGTCTGATGTGGTTTGGTAATACGACGATCCTTCTGATGGCAGGCATGATGGGTATCGATACCTCTCTGTTTGAGGCAGCAGAGGTCGATGGGGCAACTTCTTCGCAGGTATTCTGGCAGATCACACTGCCGCTGTTACGCCCAATCCTTGTATATGTGGTTATCACATCTCTGATCGGTGGTTTACAGTTATTTGATGTGCCACAGATATTAACCAATGGAACCGGTGACCCGATGCGTTCTACCATGACACTGATCATGTTCTTAAATAAACATCTCTATAGTAAGAACTATGGTATGGCTGGTGCACTGTCAGTTGTTCTGTTTATCATTACAGGTATTTTAAGTCTGGTAGTATTTAAGATAACCGGCAATGATAAGAGGAAGGGGTGAAAAGAATGAATGAGAACCGTAATTTAAAAAAAGGTGTAGGAATTCATGCAAGAAGATTTATTGCATATGTTGTATTAGCGATTGTCTCTGTTTTGTGTTTATTCTGGTTTTATGTGCTGTTTATCAATGCGACCAGATCAAACGGTGAGTTGCAGTCAGGTTTTACATTGATTCCGAGCAGCCATCTTTGGGAAAACTGGAAAAACTTAAGGAATGGAACACTTCCGGTGTGGAACGGTATGATCAACAGTCTGATCGTTTCCTCCCTTAGTGCAGTACTCAGTGTATATTTTTCGACGATGACAGCTTATGCGATCCATGCATATGATTTCAAACTGAAAAAATATATTTATCCGTTTATCCTGATGATTATGATGATCCCGACACAGGTAACGGCACTTGGATTTATCAAACTTGTTTCCAGCATGAAATTAGAGGATTCCTTCATTCCTCTGATCGTACCGGCAATTGCCGCTCCGGTTACGTTTTTCTACATGAAACAGTACATGGAAAGTACATTGCCGTTGTCACTGATCGAAGCAGCGCGCATTGACGGATCAGGAGAATTTCATACATTTAATACTATCGTAATGCCGTTGATGAAACCTGCTATCGCAGTGCAGATGATCTTTACTTTTGTAAGCAGCTGGAATAATTATTTCACACCGGCGCTGGTTTTACATGAAGACAGGAAAAAGACACTTCCTATCCTGATCGCACAGTTACGTGGAGCTGACTGGCTCAAGTTTGACATGGGGCAGGTATATGTGATGATCGCATTTTCCATCTTCCCGGTTATCATTGTATATCTGATCTTATCCAAACACATTGTACAGGGTGTTGCACTTGGCAGTGTAAAGGGTTAACAGATTCTGGTTAAAAAATTCTGGTTAATCAGAAAAATTACTTTATTATATAAAAATGAGACTACTGTACAGGTGGTCTCATTTTTATTTTTTGCCCGCCGTATCAGTGTACAATGACTGTAAGAAAGGAAAAAAATTTGTTATAATTATAAATTATAAAAATACTTAATGATCAGGATATCAGGAAAGGAATAGTGCCTATGAAAATAGCAATCGTAACAGGGGCGTCAAGCGGGCTTGGCAGTGAGTTTGTCAGACAGATCAGGAAACAGGAAAAACTAGATGAAATATGGGTGGTCGCGCGTAGAAAAGACCGCCTGACGGCATTAGAAAAAGAACTTCAGACACATCTTAGGATCATTACCGGGGATCTGACAAAGGCGGAGACACTGCATGAAATAGAGGCGATGCTCTGGAAAGAAAAACCGAATGTACGTATTTTAGTCAATGCGGCGGGATACGGAAAGATCGGTTCCTGGCGGGATATCAAAAGAGTGGATGTGGATGGCATGATCGACTTAAACTGTAAGGCGGCAGTTGCCATGACACAGATCACACTGCCTTTTATGAAACGTGGTGCGCGTGTTTTGCAGATCTGTTCGACCGCGGCATTTCAGCCGTTTCCATATCTGAGTGTTTATGCGGCAACGAAAGCATTTTTATATCGTTACAGCAGGGCGCTGCGAGTGGAACTTTACGGTACGGGAATCCGTGTGACCGCTGTCTGTCCTTACTGGATAAAGGACACCGAGTTCATCGGGCGGGCAAAGAAGAGCAGTGACAGTTCTTATATTCACAGTTTTCCGCTTGCTTCCCGACAGAAAAATGTGGCGCGTCATGCACTGCTGGATGCAAAACTTGGGCTGGCAGTATCCACACCGGGTATCGTATGTACCTTGCACCGTGCAGCGGCAAAGATTGTTCCAGCGGATCTGATGATGGGGGCGTGGGCTTTGATACGGAGAATATAAAGTTACTGTTTACAGGCAGGCATTTTCTGAACTGAAAATGCCGTATGATACAGTGGTGGTAGCAGATTTTGCCGATTTGGAATGCGAAGCATCGGCAAAATCCGTTACTGGAACGAAGTACGAGTGGACAGTAACAATATAAAACGCAAAGAATGAAAATTATATTCTAATCTCTTGACAAATCCACATACCAGTACTATCATAAACATATGAACAGATAAGAATATGTTCAAATGATAATGTGAAAGACTGGAGGTGTAAGATTTGGCAATAGACGATGTACCGTGCTGTGAGGCATATGAAGTTCATGAAGATAAGATCAGAGCGGCAAATGAACAGATGCCTGACGAAGATGAATTATATGATCTCGCCGAACTGTTCAAAGTGTTTGGAGATTCCACAAGAATCCGGATTCTGTTCGTACTGTTTCAGTCGGAGATGTGTGTATGCGATCTGGCACAGTCACTGAATATGAACCAGTCGGCGATTTCACATCAGCTTAAGATTTTAAAACAGGCGAAGCTTGTGACCGGACGGCGCGAAGGAAAGTCCGTGATTTATTCACTGGCAGATGAGCATGTAAGAACGATCATCGATCAGGGAAGAGAACATATCGAAGAGTAAGTAAAAACAAAATTTATATCAAAAAGAAAATGGAGGATTCAATTATGAAAAAGAAATTCAAACTTGAGGATCTTGACTGTGCAAACTGCGCAGCAAAAATGGAAGAGGCTATCAAAAAAATCGAGGGTGTCAACGATGCAAATGTCAGCTTTATGACACAGAAAATGATGGTAGATGCAGTGGATGACAAATTCGATGACATCATGAAAGAAGTCGTAAAAATCTGTGCAAAGGTTGAGCCGGACTGCAAGATTTTAATGTAAAAAAATCAGGTAAAACAAAAACATAGTTGTATGTGACAGTCAGTCTCATACAGGGAAAGCCCGGTTATGCCAAAGGAGTGCTGCACGTGATCATATATCTGCACGAAATAAAAATGCTGCAGGAAAAAAGAGATCAGGCAGTACAGGGTTGAAAACAGATGCATACCGGGCTTACAAAAAAGAAAACATATGAATATATGAACATATGAAATAAATGAAGAAAAGAGGAATCAATATGACATCAAAACAGAAAAAAATGCTGTACCGTATTATCACTGCATTTGTGCTGTTTGTAGTGTTAATGGTTTTAGAGCATACTGGAGTGTTAGAGCAGTTACCGAGCCAGTGGCTTGTATTCCTGATCTATCTGATCCCGTATCTGGTGATCGGTTATGACATTGTCTATAAGGCAGTCAGAAACATCAGTCACGGACAGGTGTTTGATGAAAACTTTCTGATGATGGTCGCAACTTTTGGCGCGTTTGGCGTGAAAGAATATTCCGAGGCAGTTGCCGTTATGCTGTTTTATCAGGTTGGAGAGCTGTTCCAGAATTATGCGGTCGGCAAATCCAGACAGTCCATTTCCGATATGATGAATATCTGTCCGGAATACGCCAACATTGAGGAAGATGGTGTGCTGACGCAGGTTGATCCGGATGATGTGGAAGTTGGAACGATCATCGTTGTAAAACCGGGCGAGCGCATTCCGCTTGATGGAATCGTGACGGAGGGAACCTCCATGATCGACACCGCAGCGCTGACCGGTGAATCTGTACCGCGCAGGGCAACAGTCGGAGATGAGATCATCAGCGGATGTGTCAACGGTAGCAGTACGATCAAAGTAAAAGTAACAAAAGCATTTGAGGATTCTACGGTAGCCCGTATCTTAGAACTGGTAGAAAATGCAAGCAGTAAGAAAGCCAAAGTAGAAAACTTTATCACAAGATTTGCGAAATATTATACACCGGTTGTCACCATCGGTGCAGTGATCTTAGCTATTTTACCTCCGTTGATCTTAGGCGGTGGCTGGGCAGACTGGATCCAGAGAGCATGTATCTTTTTGGTTATTTCCTGCCCGTGTGCACTTGTCATTTCTGTTCCGCTTGGTTTCTTCGGTGGAATCGGTGCTTCCTCTAAGATCGGTATTCTGGTCAAAGGAAGCAACTATTTAGAGGCAGTTGCCGAGATGACAACGATCGTGTTTGACAAGACCGGTACACTGACCAAGGGTGAATTTAAGGTTTCGGAAGTACAGCCTTCCGCGGACAAAAACAACACAATCGGAAAAGAAGAATTGTTGGAGATCGCAGCGTACGGCGAGGGTTATTCCAACCATCCGATCGCGAACTCTATCCGCGAAGCATATGGAAAAACACTTTCCATGGAGCGCGTCACAGATACGGAGGAGATCGCAGGACACGGAATCCATACATTTATTGATGGCAGGGAAGTATACCTTGGCAATGCAAAACTGATGGACGCGCAGAATATCGCTTACACGGAAAACAAGACTGCCGGAACGGTTGTCTATGTGGCATGCAACAACGTGTTTGCCGGAAGTATCGTGATTTCCGATACTGTCAAAGAGGGCAGCAAAGATGCGATCCGCGATATGAAACAGGTCGGTGTGAAAAAGACAGTTATGCTGACCGGAGACAGACAGGCGGCTGCAGATGCCGTTGCCGCAGAACTTGGCATTGATGAAGTGCATGCAGAACTGCTCCCGGCAGACAAAGTCGGTCAGGTGGAGAAACTGTTGGGTGCACAGAATGAAAAAGAGAGACTGGCATTCGTCGGTGATGGTATCAACGATGCACCGGTACTCACAAGAGCAGATATCGGAATCGCCATGGGAAGCATGGGTTCGGATGCTGCGATCGAGGCAGCGGACATCGTACTGATGGATGATGATATCAGGAAAATTGCATCACTGGTCAAAATCGCAAGAAAGACACTTGGCATCGTAAAACAGAATATTGTATTTGCACTTGCAGTCAAAGCTCTGGTATTATTATTAGGTGCCCTTGGTATGGCAAATATGTGGGAAGCAGTATTCGCGGATGTCGGAGTTTCTGTAATCGCGATCTTAAACTCCATGCGCACGCTCAATACGAAATAGAAAAAAGTTCATAAATATATGAAAAAACAGGCAAATGATAAATTTTATCATTTGCCTGTTTTTTTATTGAAAATTGGAAAAATCAGGTATATAATCGTGAAAATGTCATAGAGAGGGCAGTTGATTTTGTAGAAAATAGTCAGATTCTGACCAAAAATGACAGCTAATACAAATAATTAAATCCACAGGAGGTACATAAGATGTTAGATTGTTTGAAAGCGATTAACTGGAAGAAAACAGGTGTTTTTGCAGCAGGAGTATTATTTGGAACCGCAGGTATCAAAGTTCTCTCAAGCAAGGATGCAAAGAAAGTTTACACAAACTGTACAGCAGCAGTTCTCCGCGCAAAAGAGTGCGTGATGAACACAGTTACAACTGTTCAGGAAAATGCTGGTGACATTTACGAGGAAGCTAAGAACATCAACGAGGAGCGCGCTGCAGCAGCAGAGGCGGCAGCATTCGCAGATGAGGCAGCGGAAGCAGAGGACAGCACAGCAGAGAACGAAGCAGCAGAAGAAGCATAAAACAATAGATTACACGCTTCGCGGTCTTGATATCGCCATGATAAAGAATGTGGCGATATCAAGACCGCGACAGGAAGCACCGGGAAAAATACCCTGGTGCTTTCCTTTACTATTGATTGGAGTGAGAAAAATGAAGTTTGTCATCAAACATGAGATCAAAGGGCGTATGCGTATCCATGTGTCTCAGTACCGGATGAGCTATGAGCAGGCAGATACGCTCCTTTATTTTTTACATAGCAATAAATATGTGACATTTGCGAAAGTATATGAGCGCACCGGGGACGCTGTGATCTCCTATGTCGGAGACCGTACAGAGATGATCCGCACATTACAGCAGTTTTCCTATGAAAAAGTGGATGTTCCGGCAGGAGTGGTCGAAAATTCCGGTCGTGAATTAAATGCAAAATATCAGGAAAAACTGATCGGAAAGATCGTCTGTCGTTATGCGGGCAGGATGTTTCTGCCGTATCCACTTCGGGCATGTGTCACGACCGTCAAATCCGTAAAATATCTCTGGAAAGGTTTACAGTGCTTATGGCACCGGAAGATTGAAGTACCGGTACTGGATGCGACGGCAATCGGGGTATCTATTTTCAGAAATGATATCGAGACAGCCGGTTCTGTCATGTTCTTACTTGGCATCGGTGAACTCTTAGAGGAGTGGACACACAAAAAATCTGTAGATGATCTGGCGCGCACGATGTCCTTAAATGTGGGAAAAGTGTGGTTAAAACGCGAGAATCAGGAAGTGCTTGTACCAGCTTCTGAGATCCGTCCGGGAGATGAGGTTGTTGTCCATATGGGCAATGTCATCCCATTTGACGGTATAGTCAGCGACGGTGAGGCAATGGTCAATCAGGCATCCTTAACCGGAGAATCTGTTCCTGTCAGAAGAATTGTGGAAAATTCTGTTTATGCCGGCACCGTGGTAGAGGAGGGAGAGCTTACCGTTCTCATCAAAGAAGTCGGCGGTTCCAGCCGCTTCGAGAAGATCGTCACCATGATCGAGGAGTCCGAAAAATTAAAATCTGCACTGGAAGGAAAAGCAGAGCATTTAGCAGACAAATTAGTACCATATTCATTAGGCGGTACGGTACTGACATACCTTCTGACCAGAAATGTAAATAAAGCCATATCGGTATTGATGGTCGATTTTTCCTGTGCGTTAAAACTCGCGATGCCGATCTCGGTACTTTCTGCGATCCGTGAGGCAAGTCTTTATCATGTGACCGTCAAGGGTGGAAAATACTTAGAAGCTGTTGCAGATGCAGACACGATCGTATTTGATAAGACGGGAACACTCACAAAAGCGAAACCGACGGTTGTGGATGTTGTTTCATTTAACGGTGCACAGCCGGATGAACTGCTGTGTATTGCAGCATGTTTAGAAGAGCATTTCCCGCATTCGATGGCAAAAGCAGTCGTGGATGCTGCACAGGAGAAAAATCTTGCACATGAGGAAATGCATACCAAAGTGGAATATATCGTAGCACATGGTATTTCCACAACGATCGATGGAAAACGTGCAGTCATCGGAAGCAGCCATTTTGTATTTGAGGATGAAAACTGTACGATTCCGGAAGGAAAGCAGGAACTGTTTGATTCCCTCCCGAAAGAATATTCACACCTGTATCTTGCAATCGAAGGAAAGTTAGCAGGCGTGATCTGCATCGAAGATCCGCTCCGCGAGGAGGCAGAGGCAGTTGTCAATTCATTAAAGTGCGCCGGAATCACGAAAGTTGTTATGATGACGGGCGACAGTGAGCGTACCGCAGCAGCGATCGCAAAACGTGTCGGCGTGGATGAGTATTACTCGGAAGTATTGCCGGAGGATAAAGCCGGATTTATTGAGAAAGAAAAGGCGGCCGGAAGAAAAGTTATCATGATCGGTGACGGAATCAATGATTCACCGGCACTTTCTGCAGCGAATGTCGGTATTGCGATCAGTGATGGTGCTGAGATCGCAAGAGAGATCGCTGATATTACAGTTGGTTCGGATGATCTTTATCAGATCGTAACATTAAAGCTGTTATCGGACAGCCTGATGAAACGGATCCGCGGCAATTACCGCTTTATCGTAAGTTTCAATTTGGGATTAATATTATGTGGTGTTGCAGGAATTTTACAGCCGACCACATCGGCGTTACTGCATAATACATCAACACTTTTGATCAGTTTAAAGAGTATGCAGAATCTGTTGGATTAGAAAACAGAACAGACAGGCAGGAGAGCGCTCCGGTGTTACTTGGATGTAATACCGGGGCGTTTTTATTGTATAGAGGCTTATTGTACGGATGAAAACATTGTATGAGAAAGCAGCACAAATGGAAATAAAAATAGTTGAAAACAGGTTTACAAGGCATGAAAAAAAGAATAAAATAAACCGGATAAAAAGAAAACGGGAAAAATGAGTTTGATATTTCAGGATCTAAATGGAGGCTTACAATGGAAAAGCAAAATGATCATAAAAAATTTTCAAAGAAAATATGGGTGCTGTCTGCGGGAATTATTGTAATCCTGGCAATCGTACTGTTTGCAGGGATAAAGAATGGTTTCTTTTTAAGAAAAGGTGATAAGATTTTATATGCAGCATATCATACGATCAAGGATCAGCCGGAAACCGCAGATGTTTCAAAGGATGAGGATTACACCGTTTCGATGGACGGACAATGGAAAGAGCAGAAAATCCAGGCAGAATATGCATCCGCTTCCGATCAGAAACAGTTAAAGGGAACGATAGATTTAGATAAGCTGCCGGATCTGGAATTTGTAATGACACTGGATGAAAAAGAGCTGAAAACACAGCTCCCGTCACTGAGCTCGAAAGTATTTACATACGATTATAAGAATGGTGGAAAAAGTGGATATCTTGCGAAAAAGATCGGTTCGGAAAAGCTGGAACGTTTCGATACCATTTTGGAAGAACTATATGGTGGAAATGAGCAGAAAACGATCGGAACAGATATATTAAAAGAGGCGCGGAAAGAATTTAACAAACTGAAAATAAAGAAAACAGAAAAAAAAGAATTTAAAATTGATGGTCAGAAAAGAAACTGTGCGGGGTATCAGTTTACAATCAGCAAGGATAATGTCAAAAATGTATTAGAGGCAGCGGAGAAGACCGTGAAGAAAAATTACGGGGACGGGACAAAAATATCTGCGGATCCGGTGGGAAAAGTTTTTATGGTATTTTATGATAAAATATCTGCGGCCGGGGAGATGGAATGCAGTGTATATTTGTATCAGAATAAGCTGGCATCTGTTTCCGTCAATTATGAGGATGATGAAAATGCACAGAATATAGAGGTACTGTTTCTGGGAGGTGATTTCCGGACACAGAATATGAAAATCGCATTTTTGACGGGGGAGAAAACGACAACGATTCAGACAAATATTAGCGGAAACCTTGCAGCAAAGGACGGAACAATTACGTTTGAATCTGATGATACGGACAGTCTGAGTGGCAGGATCTCTGTGCAAAAAGGCTGCCAGATATCTGAACTGACGGGAGAGGAATGTAATCTTATGAAGCTAAACGGCTTTGAGCTGTTAGAATTATTTGGAGAGTTTGCCGGTTTTGGGTTTTAAATCTTTATTCCGGATTCTTTGAGAAAATTCATGATCTCCCGTTCATAGGAATCAAAATCAGCCATTGCGTTGACAGCGTGCTGGGAGCCTGTAATGATCAGTTTTTTCTTTCTGGATGCACAGGCATCATAAAGTTCGTCGCACATTTTTGGTGGAACGATGGAATCATGATCCCCATGGATAAAGAGAATGGGCAGTTTTGTCTGTTTTACGGCAGATAATGCGGTTGATTCACTGAGATTGAAGTGCCCGAAAATGCGTGCGCCAAAGTGCAGCAGGGCATAACAGAAGGCAACCGGCAGATGAAAAGACCGTATGGTTTCTTTGATAATTTCGGCAGGGGCAGTGTATCCGCAGTCGCAGATCAGGGCTTTCACAGAAGACGGCAGGGAGAGAACAGATGCCATCATGACAGAAGCAGAACCCATAGATACGCCGGATAAGATCAGGGATTTTTCCGGAAAGCGTTTTGCAGCGTAATCTGCCCAGCATTTTACATCCTTGCATTCCCGGATACCAAAGGTAATGATCTGGTCGGCACTTTTCCCGTGGCTGCGCTCATCGACTACAAGAAGGTTGATATGATTTTTCCTGCAGAAGCGAAAAGATCCCAGACCATCCCAGAGAAAAGTTCCATGATATCCATGAAAAAAGAGCATAAGCGGTGCATCCGGACGAAACAGATAAAGTCTGCCGCACAGAGACAGACCATCCTGTGACCGGATAGAAACTTCTTCATAGGGAGTCTGCTCCATTTCATGGAGAAGATGGAGCATAGCATTTTTATAAGGGGCATAGAGCATGTCATCCGGTATCTGGTACGGGTCGACATGCTTTTTTTGCGGATAATAAAAGACACCGCGATATAGCAGATAGGAAGTGAAAAACAAAAGAAATACCAAAACTAAACATGCTGTAAGAATATAGATCATGATCTGCCCTCCTTGCTCTTTGCCTTGTCTGAATACATGGCGGCATCTGCTTTTTTTACAAGTGAACGGATATCGGCTCCACATCCTTCTGCCGAACCGACTGCAGCAAGGATACGGAGACCGGTAGTGCCAGTGCCGGAAGAGAGTTCCGTTTTTACCTGTTGTACGATCCGGTTTATTTCACCAGGTGCCGGATCATCAAGGATCAGCAGAAATTCATCACCGCCGACACGGTAAGTACGGCATCTTTCATTGGAAACGGCAAGCAATTTCTCTGACATGGTCTGGATCAGGGAATCGCCAACAGCATGTCCAAAGTTATCATTGATCATTTTTAAATTGTTCAGATCCCAGAATGCAACGGCAATACATCCGACGGATGGATAATAATTTACAGCCATATCTTCGTATTTATTCTTATTATAAAGCTTTGTGCGGGCATCCATATCCTTGCGATAGGTAAGCTCTGCAATCCTGAGGGCATCATTGTGACTGCTGATGATAGTATACTGAAGCATGATCGTAAAAATAAGCAGGATCAGTGTACGCGGCAAAACTTCAAAGACGGCAATGATAAACATAGGATTTTCATTAAAAGGAATCTGCAGAAAAGAACCGGTCATAGTCTGCAGGTACCAGTTTCTTGTATGGGTGCTCTCTAAGAGCAGATTCAGGTCACACAGTCCGTAATAAAATCCCACATAGGAACTGATAAACATGGTAATCGTGTTAAAAATAAAGGAAAACCAGAGCGCCTGACGTTTCCGGTACTGGATCGCAAATAACAGTGGCATAACGAAAATCAAAACTGCATGATAGGTAAGCAGTGCGGTAATGATCGAGCAGATGATACTGATCAATGCCAGAAATAAATATTTGATCCATGGACTTGAGAGATCGGCCTTTTTATAGATAATGACAGGAGGAATGAGTAAGAGTACCGTAAATCCCAGTGAAAGACTGATTAAAAATTTACTGATCAGAAAGAAATTAATCATGGTTAAAACCCAGACAAGCAGCAGTGTCAGGAAAAACCAGCAAAACCCCATTAAAGTCCGTTTATTTGATTTGATCTCCTGATTGTGCAATTCTGTATCGTAAAGTTTGGAAAATGTATTCATAAAAATCTCCGGTTTTGTACAGGTAGTACCTTCTTAGTCCTTTGTAAAATGTATGATCGTCAGGCAGACGAACAGCTTAATTATAGCATGAAAGGCGCTTTTTCTCAATAAGAGGTGAAAAACTTACTGTGTTTCTCAATAAAAACATGCGAAGTACTTGAATTTCCATACAGATAATATATAATGACTAAGATGGTTAAAAAGTTAACAAAGATAAGATGAGCGAGGTAAAACACGATGTATGCAGATGAAAATGTGATTAAAATCAAACACGATGTACTCTACACAGTCGCAAAGCTTGCATTTGAAGGCAGACTTGAAGAAGAGAGAGACCACATCGCAACAGAACTCATTCCAGGTCCGACACCGCAGTTTCGCTGTTGTATTTATAAAGAGAGGGAGATCATCCGTCAGAGAGTCCGTTTAGCAGAGGGCAAGGCACCGGGTGCAGAGGATGATGGAAATGTGATCCAGGTTATCAGTTCCGCATGTGAGGATTGCCCGATTTCCAGTTATACAGTAACAGAAAACTGTCAGAATTGTCTTGGAAAAGCATGTGTCAATGCATGTAAATTTGGCGCAATTGAGCCGGGAAGAGACCGCTCCCATATTGATCCTTCCAAATGTAAAGAGTGTGGAAGATGTGCACAGGCATGTCCTTACAATGCAATCGCACATTTAAAGAGACCATGTAAATTCAGCTGTCCGGTCAATGCGATTACATACAATGAGTATGGCATTTCCGTGATCGACAAAGAAAAATGTATCCGCTGCGGTAAATGTATCCACAGCTGTCCGTTCGGTGCAATCGCTTCTAAGACTTATATTGTGCCGGTAATCGAGGCTTTAAAAGCAGGCAGACATGTATATGCGATGGCAGCTCCGGCAACAGAAGGTCAGTTTGGTGCAGATATTACGATGGCAAGCTGGAAAAAAGCCATGAAAGAAATGGGATTTACGGATTTCTATGATGTAGGTCTCGGCGGAGATATGACAGCAGCTTATGAGGCAGAAGAGTGGGCTGAGGCATATAAAGAGGGAAATAAGAAAGTGACTTCCTGCTGTCCGGCATTCGTAAATATGGTACGTTTACATTATCCGGAATTAGCAGAGTGCGTGTCCACAACAGTATCTCCGATGTGTGCAGTTTCACGTCTGATCAAGGCAAAAGATCCGGAAGCAATTACCGTATTTATCGGACCTTGTGTTGCGAAAAAGTCCGAGGTCGCAGATCAGAAGATCGAGGGAAATGCTGACTATGTATTGACCTACAGCGAGATCCGTGCAATGATGAAAGCAAAAGGTGTTGAGTTACAGCCATGTGCAAACGATGACCAGACAGCTTCTACATTTGGTAAACGTTTTGCAAACTCCGGCGGTGTAACAGCTGCAGTACTTGAGAGTTTAAAAGAGTCTAACGATGAGATCGCAGCAACCGTATGCAAGGCAAACGGTGCGGCAGAGTGTAAGAAAGCATTACTTCTGTTAAAAGCAGCAAGACTGCCGGAAGACTTCATCGAAGGTATGGCATGTGAAGGCGGCTGTGTCGGTGGTCCAAGTGCATTCAATGATCAGGTTTCTTCTAAGAAGAATCGTGATACACTGATCGGACAGGCAGACGACCGTACGATCCATGACAACTTAAAGAATTATGACATGGAAAGCTTCTCCATGCACCGCGAGTAAAACGAGCGGAGCATTGCATCGCGAGTAGAATCATGTGCATATTTATGCCGCGTGACCTGTAATAGGGTTGCGCGGCATTTTTGTGTCTGAACAGCAGCCGTCCATTTCAGGTTTCGTGTTTCAGACAGGAAAAGACTTTGCTTAAGGAATGAATTCTGTTAGAATAAAAGACAACACAGCAGAAAGGGAAAAGATAATCGACAATGAAAAAAGCAGTATTTTTTGATATAGATGGTACTTTATGGGATTTTAACATGAATATACCGGAAAGCACGAAAGAGGCATTCAGGGAACTTCGGAAGAATGGACACTACTCATTTTTGTGCAGTGGAAGAAGCCGGTCAAATATTAAAAGTCCCAAATTACTTGCACTTGGATTTGACGGAATCGTGGCGGCATGCGGTACACATATCGAATTTGAGGGAGAAAAGTTATTTGAACTGCTGCTGACGAAGGCACAGATTGAACATATTCTCACAGTGCTGCGGAAGCATCAGATACCGATGGTTCTGGAAGGTCCAAATTATATTTATGTGGATGAAAAGGATTTTAAGGATGATCCATATGTCATTTATCTGAGAAATGAGCTTGGGGAAAACTTAAAAAGTATTACCGGAACTGCACAATATGAGGTAAATAAGCTGAGTGCGGAACTTGGAAATGCAGATGTAGAACTTGTCAGAAAAGAACTGGGAACGGAGTTTGATATGATCGTCCATGAGCCGGATGGAATATTAGAGATCGGGCAGGCGGGGCATTCAAAGGCAAGCGGCATTGAGCGCCTCTGTGCGTCTCTTGGAATCGCAAAGGAAGATACCTATGCATTCGGGGATAGCGCTAATGATGTGGAAATGCTTGAATTTGTGGCACATGGGATTGCCATGGGAAATGGTACGGATGTGGCAAAGAATGCGGCAGAATTTGTTACCACAGATATCCATAAAGATGGGATCTGGAACGGACTGAAACATTATGGGCTGATTTAAATAAAAGACAGGGGGAAAAATATGGCAAATATCATGGATTATATGGACTGGCGCGGGGATTTATCGTTTGAGGCAGATGAATTTAATGAAGTTGATAATCTGATTTTAGCGCAGCTTGCATATGTTGATTTTGAGGGGATCGTTACTGCAGAGGAAAATGAGCCGGCAGTACCGCTTAAGGAGGCATCCGGACAATTTTGGGAAAAGAATGATAAAGACGAAATCTTAGCGCGGGTATCCATGACGAAATCGGCTCCGTTTGTTATGGAGAAAATGGCAGAAACAAAACGTTTTTCGGATGTAAAACTACGCTGCTATGTCAACGAGATCCGGGATGAGGAACAGTTTCAGTTTTCGGCGGTCTGTGTGGAACTGCCGGATGACAGCCTGTATGTGGCATTTCGTGGAACGGACAACACGATCACGGGCTGGCGGGAAGATTTTAATATGGGTTATCTGTCAGAAACGCCGGGACAGCTCCGGGCAGTGGAATATTTGAACCGTGCAGTGACAGACAAAAAGCAGAGGGTGCGTGTCGGCGGCCATTCAAAGGGTGGAAATTTTGCCGTGTATGCCTCCGTAAAATGTGATCCGCAGATCCAGAACCAGATTTTAAATGTGTACAGCAATGATGGTCCGGGATTCCGGAGCGATATGGTGGAAAGCACAGAGTACCAGCGCATGCTGCCAAAGCTGCACACGATCCTGCCGGAATCTTCCATTGTCGGAATGCTCTTAGAGCATCAGGAGTCGTTTGAAGTTGTCAAGAGCTCAAACAGCGGGATCCAGCAGCACGATGCCATGTCATGGGAGGTACTCGGAAGATCTTTTGTACATGTAGATCAGGTTGCGGCGCAGAGCCTGTTGCTGGATGAAACGATGAAATCATGGATTTACCAGTTAGACGGGGAAGAGAGAGCACAGATCGTAGAGACAGCATTTGATATGATCGAAAAAGTCGGGATCCGCACGGTAGATGATTTTTACCACAGTAAATGGAAGAAAATACAGGAACTGATGAAGGAAACCAGTAAACTTTCACCGGAGCGGCAGAAACTGTTTTCAAGAGCCTTAAAACTGCTTTGGACGGAAGGAAATAAAGCAATGAAGGAGACCGTAAAACAGACCGTAAAACGCACGTTAAAACAGTCTCCGCTGAAAAAATAAAAAAAGTATAAAATCACAGAAAATGAGTGAACTTATAAAAAAACGAGAAAAAGAGAGAAAAAATAAGAAAATATTGGAATAAATAATTATAAATAGAAATATATTTGGTTGCAGATTCAAATATAAAAATCTATTATATGAACCATAAGTTAGCACTCAAAAGAAATGAGTGCTAATAACTACTCAAAAGAAATAAAACAGATGATCATAAGCAGGAGGTAAGCAACATGAAATTAGTTCCATTAAGCGACAGAGTCGTATTAAAACAGTGTGAGGCAGAGGAGACTACAAAATCAGGTATCATCCTTACAAGCAGTGCACAGGAAAAACCACAGGAGGCAGAGGTTATCGCAGTTGGTCCTGGTGGAATGGTTGATGGAAAAGAAGTTACCATGCAGGTAAAAGCAGGTCAGAAGGTAATTTATTCGAAATACGCAGGAACAGAAGTAAAATTAGACGGAGAAGAATACATCATTGTAAAACAGAATGATATTCTCGCAGTTGTAGAGTAAAACATATTTTTATCATTAATAAATTCAGAAAGAGGTAGACAGATATGGCAAAGGAAATTAAATATGGCACAGAAGCAAGAGCAGCATTAGGTGCAGGTGTAGATAAACTGGCAAATACCGTAAGAGTAACATTAGGACCGAAAGGAAGAAACGTAGTACTTGACAAATCCTACGGTGCTCCACTGATCACAAACGATGGTGTTACGATCGCAAAAGAGATCGAGTTAGAAGATGCATTCGAGAACATGGGTGCACAGCTTGTAAAAGAAGTTGCAACAAAGACAAACGATGTTGCAGGTGATGGTACCACAACAGCAACTGTTTTAGCACAGGCAATGGTACAGGAAGGTATGAAGAACCTTGAAGCAGGTGCAAACCCGATCATCCTTCGCCGTGGTATGAAGAAAGCAACAGATAAAGCTGTAGAAGCAATCCTTGCAATGTCTTCCAAAGTAAACGGAAAAGACCAGATCGCAAAAGTAGCTGCAATCTCTGCAGGAGATGAGAACGTAGGTAACATGGTAGCCGACGCGATGGAAAAAGTTTCCAACGATGGTGTTATCACGATAGAGGAATCTAAGACAATGCAGACAGAGCTTGACTTAGTAGAAGGTATGCAGTTTGATCGTGGTTATGTATCTGCTTACATGTGCACAGATATGGACAAAATGGAAGCAGTATTAGATGATCCTTACATCTTAATTACAGATAAGAAGATCAGCAACATTCAGGAGATTCTTCCTCTGTTAGAGCAGATCGTACAGAGCGGCGCAAGATTACTCATCATCGCTGAGGACATCGAGGGTGAGGCACTTACCACATTGATCGTCAACAAATTGCGTGGTACATTCAACGTAGTAGCTGTCAAAGCACCTGGTTATGGTGACAGAAGAAAAGCAATGCTTGAAGATATCGCAATCTTAACAGGTGGTCAGGTAATCAGCTCTGATCTTGGTCTGGAATTAAAAGACACAACGATGGATCAGTTAGGCCGTGCAAAATCTGTCAAAGTTCAGAAAGAGAACACAGTAATCGTTGACGGTGCCGGTGACAAAGATGCAATCGCAAGCAGAGTAAACCAGATCCGTGGACAGATCGAGGAGACAACATCTGAGTTCGATAAAGAGAAATTACAGGAGAGACTTGCTAAATTAGCAGGCGGTGTCGCAGTCATCCGTGTCGGTGCAGCAACTGAGACAGAGATGAAAGAAGCAAAACTTCGTATGGAAGATGCTTTAAATGCAACAAGAGCAGCAGTAGAAGAAGGTATCATCGCAGGCGGCGGTTCTGCATATATCCATGCAACCAAAGCTGTTGCAGAGTTAGCTGACACCTTAGAGGGTGATGAGAAGACCGGTGCAAAGGTTATCTTAAAAGCTCTCGAAGCTCCGTTATACTACATTTCTGCAAACGCAGGTCTTGAGGGTGCTGTTATCATCAACAAAGTAAAAGAGTCCAAAGACGGTATCGGATTCAACGCAGCAACCGAAGAATATGTAGATATGGTTGAGAATGGTATCCTTGACCCGGTTAAAGTTACAAGAACAGCATTACAGAACGCAACATCTGTTGCATCTACACTGCTTACAACAGAGTCTGTTGTTGCAAACATCAAAGAAGATGTTCCGGCAGTTCCAGCAGGTAACCCGGGCATGGGAATGATGTAATTACAGGGGAAAAAAGAATCGATGGTATGGATTCGACAGGAATCTATGGTCATGAAAAAACGGCAGATCGTACGGTCTGTCGTTTTTTATGTCCCAAAATAATAAAATGCACGCTCCGCGAACATTCTATTATCATGAATAAAAGGAAGCTTTGGGGTTGTCCCAAAACTTCCCTGCTAATACTTAATGAATACTTAACGGAGCAGACATGCAAGCAGTCTGTCGTTGTCCTCCGGATTCATGATGCAAAGCCGGATGTACTTGTTGTCTAAAAATGGAAAGGTGGAGCAGTCGCGGATCATCATTTTCTCGCGAATTGCGCGGTCAAAGAGATCCTGTGAAGTGAGATCATCTTTTAAAATGCGTATCAGCATGAAATTGCCGCTCGGTTCATACACTTTAAAATCAGGACTTTTCTGGAATGTCCGGTAGATCCTTGCTCGCTCGGAAGAAATCAGATCTTTGGTGGCTTTGATATATGCAGTGTCACGGAACATCGTCTCTCCGGCAACGACAGCAAGGGAGTTGATCGTCCACGGATTTTTCCTGGTATTGATTGATTTGATCAGGTCACGGTTGCCTGTGATCGCATAGCCGAGACGAAGACCCGGTGCTGCAAAAAACTTTGAGGTGCCGCGCAGGATAACGATGTTGTTATAATAGTTTGTCAGCGGCACGGCTGAGATTTCAGCCATATTATCAGCAAATTCCACATAAGTTTCATCCACCATAACGTAAATGTCATGTTCCTTGCAGGCATCTAAGATATGGCGCATTTCCGTTCTGGTGATGCAGGATGAAGTAGGGTTGTTCGGGTTGCAGATGACGATCAGGTCAATACTTTCATTTAAATGGGAGATAAAATCGTCGACATCTAAGCGGAAGTTGTCCTTTTCACGGAGCGGATAGTAGAGTGTTGTGCCTCCGCCGAGTGAAATCTCTCTCTCATATTCGGAATAAGTAGGTCCGATGACCATCGCTTTTTTCGGGTGCTCGATCTGTATAAAAAGAGAGATCAGTTCCGTGGAACCATTTCCTACGATGACATTTTCGTATTCGGTGCCGCAGTATTCTGCAATGCATTTGCGCAGGGAGGTATATTCCCTGTCAGGGTATGTCGTGATCACATCGATCTGCTCGGAGAGAGCGGTCCGAAGAAGCGGTGATACGCCAAGCGGATTGACATTTGCGGAAAAACTGACGATCTCTTCTTTTTTGATGCCGTAAATCTGTTCTATTTTTTCTAAATCACTTCCGTGAAAATGGTCTTTGTGTTTTATCATTGCGAACTCCTCCAAATTGGTTTATAATCTATTATAATGATTGTCATTGAAAAAGCAAGCAATTAAGAGAGAAAAAGCAGGTGTCGATTTGCGAAGACGGATACAACAACTGGCAAGGGGAAAATTCGAACACTTAAAGCCGTCTCTTTCAATTTCTGTGGATAAGATTGACATCACAGCAATGGAAGGTAATGATATTTCGGGGGATTTCGTGATCACAAGCACAAATCATGTGCCGATGCGTGGAATCGTATATTCTTCCAATCCGAGGATGGAATGTCTGACACCGCAGTTTGAAGGGGAAGAAATAAGGATTCGTTACCAATTTCATAGTTATGGTCTGATCGAAGGTGATATTCAAAAAGGAGAGTTCTGTATCGTAGTAGAACAGGGTGAATATAACCTTTCTTTTGTTGTGTCTGTTTCAAAACTGTATGCAGAATCCTCGGTTGGCAAAGTGAAAAATTTATCCGATTTTGCCAGATTATCAGAAAACGACTTTGACGAGGCATTTCATCTGTTTTATTCGGGCAAGTTTAAAAACATATTTCATCCGGATGAAAAAAGGGAGATGCTTTTATATGAGGGTTTGTCGAAAGGAACACCATCCGGACAGAAAGTGGAGGAGTTTTTGATCGGAATCCACAAAAAGAAGCGGACTGTGGTTTCATTGGAAGAAAGCAGTGCCATATTTTACCAGGTGCATGAAAACAGACTTGAAACTTTTCAGGTGAACAGAAACCAGCATGGATATCTTGAAATCAGAGTCCATTCGGATGCAGAATTTCTGGTTTTAAAGAAACCACGGGTCACCGATGAGATGTTTGTGGGAAGTATCTGTGATGTGGAATATTATATTGTGGCAGAAAAAATGCATGCGGGAAGGAATTTTGGAAAGATCCGTCTGGAGATACCGGGACAGAAACCATTGATCTATACGGTGTGTGCCACGACTAAGCAGGAAAATAAAACGAAGGATGAACCTGTTTTTTTTGATATCCAGAAATCACGCATAAAATTAATGCAGCTTTATCTGGAATACCGCCTGAAACGGATTGTGACCGGAGTATGGGCAAACCAGTCCGGGGTTATTTTGGATCATCTTTCCGTTTTGTGTGAGAATGAAAAGATTTATGGACTGATGAAGGCACAGACGCTGATCATCAACCGCCAGAGACAGGAGGCATCCTGGATATTAGATGATTTTAAACGGACGTGTGAGGATCATGAAAGTCCGGAATGGGGGTATTATCTTTATCTGTGCACATTGATGGAGCGGGAGCCGTCCTATGTGGATCGTCTGACGATGGAAGTAGAACAGATTTTTAAACTGCATCCGGATAATTCGATGTTGTTCTGGGTGCTGTTATTTTTAAAAGAAGAGTATTATCAGAAGCCGGCAGAAAGGTTAGAAGCAATTCGTGACTGGATGCGTTATGATAACAGCCCGTATTTTTATCTGGAGGCATATTATCTGATCTGGCAGGATCCATATTTACTGGCGAGACTTGGATCATTTGAGGTTCGCATATTATACTGGACTGCAAGATGGGGCATTATGACACGGGATATAGCAATACAGGTGGCCGGGCTTATTTCAGAAAAAAAAGAATATCATCCGTTTTTATACCATATTTTAGAGGCGTGTTATGAGGTGAAACCGGATGATGAAATGCTGACGGCGGTGTTAGGATATCTGATCCGCAGCCAGTGCTTTGGTGCAAAGTATCATCACTGGTATGAACTTGGAATTGAACGTGAGATCCGCATCACGAGCCTGTATGAAGCGTATCTTTTATCACTGGATGGAAGAAAATTAGAACGTGTACCAAAGATGCTTCAGCTGTATTTTCAGTATGACAGTGGATTGTCCTGGCAGCAGAAGGCGGTTTTATTTGTCAATATTATTGCGGCAAAAAAGGTGCAGCCTGAGGTATATCAGAAATATCTGCCGATCATGGAACGGTTTGCGATGGAGCAGATGGAGGCTGGTCATATCGATGATAATCTGGCCGTGATATATGATGAAATGTTTGAACAGGGGATTATAAATAGTGATATTGCGCATTGGGCAGCTGAAATTCTTTTTACGCACAAGATGATCTGTACGGATCCACAGGCAGCAAAGATAGAAGTTTATGAATATGCATGCAGCCCAGCATGCAATCATGTGAATAACAGGGAATCCATGATCCGGAACGGGGCTGCATACTTTACTGTATATACAAAGGATTACTGCCTGATCATGGAGGACATTTATGGTAATCGTTTCTGTGAGGAAATCGGTTGTTGTGAAGAGCCGCTGATGGATATTGACCATTGTGTGAAAAAGTGTACAGAACTTGCACAGGGAGAATTATCCTATATTCTATATTCCATGCAGCAAAAAGTTGCGGATGGAGTGGATGATTCAGATTTTCCGGGTGTGTGGACTGTTTTAAAAGCACCGCAGGTGAGTGACCGCTATAAAAGGGAAATTGCCGAACAGATCATATCATTTTACCGGAAAAGAAAGTATGAGGCGGGCTGTCTGACCGGTCTGGATCATAAATTGTTATCTGCAGCTGCGCGCCGTATGCTGATGCAGTACCTGACGGAAGAACATTTGTATGAAACTGCGTATCGCATGGCAGAAGAGTGTGGGTATGAGCACATGGATACGGCTGCATGCGTTTCTCTGTGCAGTTATGCGATTCATACAGCAGGGTTTGAGGAAGATGATTTCCTTCTTGGGTTTGCAGAGCATGTATTTTACAGAGGCACTTATAATGATGTGATCCTTATCTATCTTTGTAAATATTATAATGGTGCAACAAAGACGATGGCGGAGATCTGGAAAGCTGCGGGAGCATTTGATATTGACACGTTTGATCTTGAGGAACGTATTTTAAGCCAGATGCTGTATTCGACTGATTATATTGCGGATATTGAAGAGATCTACGAGAGTTATGTAAAAGGCGGGGGACGGGAACTGATCTGTATGGCATATTTATCGTATTTTGCAGATGCATGGCTGGTGAGGAATATGGTGGTACCGGAGTATGTATTTGAACAGATCTTTGCCCGTTATCAGGAAGAAAATCCTCTCAACGATGCGTGTAAACTGGGGCTGCTGAAATATTTCTCAGAGAAAGAGCATTTATCAGATGCGATGTATCAGGTGGCAGATGAATTGTTGGAAGAGTACACGTCTAAGAACCGCTGCTTTGCATTTTTTCTGGAGTTTGAGAAAGAATTACGTTTAAAGTATCATTTGTATGACAAAGCGTTTGTGGAATATCATACAGATCCGGGACAAAAAATTATGATTCATTTTAGCCTGGATGGAGAACATTACGAGCAGTCACTGTTAAATGAGGTCTATGATGGTGTTTTTGTCAAGGAATTTGTCTTATTTTTTGGCGAGTCTGTACTTTATTATATGACAGAGCAGGAAAAGGCGGAGGAGAAGATAACGGAAAGTGCCTGCTTAAATTGCCGAAATGTACCGGACGAAGAATCTCATGGAAGGTATGAAATGTTGAATGACATGCTGATGCATCACGCGATGGGAGAACGTGAGATGCAAAAGAGAGAAATGAAACAATACTATGGAATGCAGATGGTAACGAATGAGGTATTCCGTATTTTATAAGTAAGAGGGAGAAAAGTGGAAAAAACGTCGTATTATCTTGGCATTGATCTTGATAATGACAATGCCGTGATCAGTTATTTCCAATTGAATATGAAGGAACCGGAGACTGTCAGCACAGTGGCAGGCAGTGAAGTATACCAGATTCCTCTGATACTTGCCAAAAAACATGGGATCGGTCAGTGGTTTATCGGTGAGGAGGCAAAACGTCTGGCACTTTTGCAGGGAGAGGAAGCAGTATCCGGTCTGCTGCAGGCAGCTCTTGCGGAAAAAGAGTTTTTCATAGAGGGGGAAACTTATAAGGCACAGGAACTGTTAGCACTCTACATAAAAAAGCTGGTATATCTTGCGGGAAAACTGGGGAATCCTGTGATACCTGACTTTTTGGTTATCACACTTGAACAGCTGTCGCGGGAGGTGACGGAGCTCTTTCTTCAGGTAGCAGAAAGAATTGGAATACCGGAGGGAAAGCTGACACTCATTGACAGGAGAGAGAGTTTTTATTATTTCGCATTCAGCCAGCAAAAAGAATTATGGCTGCATGATGTGTGTCTGTTTGACAACCGGGGAGATGAGGTCTGGTGCAGGAGATTGGAACGGGATCAAAGAACCATGCCGCAGCTTGTCACGATCAGCGAGGAACAGCGGAATATAGACCGGGCAAATAAAGATGCCAGCTTTTTAAAAATCGTATCAGAAGTGACAGGAGGGCATATTGTTTCGGCAGTTTACCTGACCGGAGACGGTTTTGATGGTGAATGGATGAAGGAGTCCCTTTCTTTTTTGTGCAAAGGCCGCAGGGTTTTTATGGGGAAAAATCTTTATTCCAAGGGTGCCTGTTATGCAGCGGCAGGAAAGTGTATGACGGAAGAAAACAGCTGGCAGTTTGTCTATATGGGCGATAATGAGATGAAAGTGAATGTAAGCCTGAAAGTGCAGAGCCAGGGAAAAACAGAGTTTTTTACGCTGATCAGTGCAGGAGATAACTGGTACGAGACTGTTGGAGAATGCGAAGTATTGCTGGATGGATCAAACGAGATCGATTTCTGGCTGCAGCTGCCAAACAGCAAGGAAGCGAAGATTGAGAAACTCACGCTTGCAGATCTTCCCGAACGTCCGCCACGCACAACGCGTCTTCGCATCAAAGCACAGCCGGTTTCCGACATGGAAGTAAAGATCAGGATCAAAGACCTTGGCTTTGGGGAGATATTTAAGAGTTCTGACAAAACATGGGAATATATGATGTCACTGGAAAATGTACAGTAGACAAAGGAGAGGCAGGAGAAACGAATGGGCGAATTGATCTTATGCAGCCAGCAGTTAGCGGCGATGCCCTATTATATTGAAAATGTATCGTTAAATGTTTATTCGCTGGATGAACTGTGCTATTATATCAAAAATAATACCTGTCTATTGGATGCAGATTTTATGGATGACGAGTTGTGTGACTGGGTGGAAAATGAACAGCATTTGCCGGATATTGCACAGAATCTAAGGAATATCAAGGCTGGCGGAGGTGTTTTGTCTGAATTTACCGGCTGTCTGATGTCAGCGTGTGGTTATTGTACGAAAGAGGAACAAAAGCAGATTCGGAATACACTTCAGGAAATGGAACATAAGTCGGCATTTGAATGTGGGAAAATCAAAGCTGACCGTTTTCTGGAGAACCGGAAATACATCAGCAGTATTGCAGAATACAGAAAACTTCTGCAATCGTGTGAAACTGAAATGCCACAGATGGTTGGCGCAGTGTGGCACAATCTTGGTACCGCATATGCGAGGCTGTTTTTGTTTGAACAGGCAGCTGACTGCTATGCAAGGGCATATGAAAAAAGCAGTGATAAAGAGTCCTTGAAAGAGTGCCTGATGGCATGCCGCTGTAATCATGATGAGCGGGCATTTGAACGCAGGAGGGAATATTTTAAAATAGCACCGGAGGAAGCAAAAAAGATTGCAGATGAATTGAGCAGCTGCAGTAGAAGTGATGCGATATGTCAGTTTGAGACAATGCTTGATGAGTGGGATCCGGGGGATGAAAATGTGTGGGAGACGCAGCTTGAGGAATGGAAAAAACAGTATAGGAAGGATTGTATGGTATAAATGAAATTTTTTGACAGATGGAAAAAACGCAGTTTTGAAGAAAAAATGGATGATCTGAGCCAGACTGTGCTGACGGAAAATAACATAAAAGATCCGAAACAGGTGGAGCAGTATGTTGTGGAACGATTAGAGCAGATGATCGATATCACAAGGGAAATCGAGGAGGAAAAATCGGAGTACCGAACAGTCACGTCTTATCTGAATGATGTCCAGAAATTAGAAGATCTTCCGGAACCTGAAAAGAAAAAAATTGCGGATGTGGCACAGAATGTCGTGCAGTTAAACAGTGCGAGAAATATTTTCCTTAATTCGGAAAAAAAACTGACAGATGCACAGTTTACGCAGCTTCAGCAGGAAGAAAAAACCATGCCGGATGCAATCAAACGCCTTAGCTCGAATGAAATCTATCAGGATACTATAAAAAAGGATATGAAATATCTTGAACGGGAAAAATCCAGATGGCTTTTACACCGTGAATATCTGATGCACCAGCAGAAAAGTTTAAAGAATTTATTATACATCATTCTTGCAATTGTGGCAGCAGTGGCAGTGACACTTATCACGTTACAGCTTGGATTTAAGGTTGATACATATTATGCATGGATGGTACTTATTTTTGTCACTGCAGTGGCGGTGTGTGCCGATTATTTAAAGATGCTGCACAATGACTCTGAGATCAAGTTAGCGGAACGAAGTGCAAATAAGGCAATTCTTTTACTTAATAAGGTAAAGTTTAAATATGTCAATATCACGAATGCCATTGATTATGCCTGTGAGAAGTATCATGTAAGAAGAGCTTCAGAATTAAATCAGCTGTGGCAGTATTATATGGATGCAGTGCGTGAACGTGAAAAATATCAACGCACAAATGAGGATCTTGAATACTTTAATGGCAGACTGGTGCGGGCATTGAACCAGTATCAGTTATATGATGCACAGGTCTGGATCACGCAGGCAGCAGCCCTGATTGATCCCAGGGAAATGGTTGAGGTGAAGCACGGCCTGATCCTGCGCAGACAGAAATTAAGGGATCGGATGGAATATAATGTCGAAGAAATGAAAAATCAGAGGGAGGAAGCATTAAAACTTTCTTCAAAGGCTGGAAGCATGAAACCACAAATCGATGAGATCATCAATGCAATTGACCGGTTGATGGAAACGATGTAAGTTTCTGTCCGGTGTGTCAGGTCTGCCTGTGTAATGTTTGATTTGAATAAGTTGTGGTATGATGAGAAATATATGGATACTGCGTACAAATGCCGGAGGGGCATATTGTACGCAGTATTTTATTTCATGCTAATAGAATGCAAAATGTTGTTTGTGACAACAAGCCGGCTTGCAGAACATGCAGTCTATTTGCCACATCCCAGATCAAATTCCGGGTTGCACATATAAAAGTTTTTGCTGTCAAGTTCTTCCTGAACCAGGCGGAGGCCTTCACCGAAACGCTGGAAATGCACGATTTCGCGCTGGCGCAGAAAACGGATCGGTTCACAGACTTCCGGATCTTTGACAAGACGTAAAATATTATCGTAGGTGGTGCGGGCTTTCTGCTCCGCAGCCATATCTTCAAAAAGATCCGTGATCGCATCGCCTTTGCTCTGGAATTCACAGGCATTAAACGGAATACCGCCGGCTGCCTGCGGCCAGATCCCGGCCGTGTGATCGACATAGTAAGGAGCGAAACCGGCGGCCTCAAGTTCTTCAGCACTTAAGCCTTTGGTGAGCTGGCGGACGATGGCGGCAATCATTTCGAGGTGCGCTAATTCCTCCGTCCCAATATCTGTCAACAGTCCCGCTACTTTATTATATGGCATACTATACCTCTGTGACAGATAACGGAACGATGCGGCCGCCTCTCCATCTGGTCCTCCATACTGACTGATGATGATCTGTGCGATTTTGGCATTGGGTCTTGTAATGTTGACTGGGAATTGTAAACGTTTTTCATAATTCCACATTAACAGTCACCTCCTTCCCATGGCCATGGATCCGATGCCCAACGCCAGTAATTATCAGGATTTGCGGTGTCGATGGTAAGCGGAGTATAATTTTGCGCATATGCACGCAGTGCAGTGCGTCTTAAGTCAGCATAGTGATTGAAATATTTTAAAGCTTCTTCATCGTCAGGATGCGTGTCGAGATATTCTGTGATTTCTACGACAGCAAAGCTGACCATATCGATCCAGTGGAGGAGTTGGGACTGATTCATCTGACTGATCATCATCGGCATCTACCTCCGTTTGCGGCTAAAAATGGTTTATCCAGTTCTGGAAAAATAGTCCCGGCACTGAGTGAACGATCCGGTTCATAAACAGTAGAAAAATGCTGCCAGGGGACGTATGCCATGGCGAGTACATAATCAGAAATGGTTCTTATATTTTCTGAACAGGAAACAGAATCTGCACAGGATGCAGATTCTGTGCAAAAGTCCAGACCTGCACGGTGTGCAGGATGTGAAACAGATAAACGGTCGCAGGAACGATTGCTGTTCCCGGACATAGGATAAGGTCTCATAATAAGTTATTCCTTTCAATATCAGGTTTACAATAAGATATGTAAAAATGATGATTTTGGTTCATTTAGCAGACATCATATAAAAAGGTAAAAAATGCGTATTATCAAATCGAAAAAGAGCGCAAAAAATGTTGAAAAATATCAAAATGAGTATAAAATAAAAGATATTGGTATTAAAACAGCAGAAGACAGAGAAGGGGAATAAGAATGAATAAAAGAATTGTTGCAGGTATGCTGTTTACGACGGTTGTGTGTATGACGTTAGGAGGCTGCGGCTTCACAGCTGATAAAGAAAATGTAAAGAATAGTGGTGCTGTGGAATCGGTAATGCCGGGAGCAGAAGTATCTACGGAGATGACAGAAAGAGATGCTGAGGCGGATAATGGTGTGGTACAGCTTAAAGTATGGTCGGAAGAAGACAACTTCGACATGTTAAACCAGATGATAGACAGTTTTGAACAGAAATATGCAGGACAGGCAAAGTTTGAGATTACATTGGAACAAAATGCTGATTCTGATACAAAGGATATTCTTTTGGGAGATATTCATAACGGGGCGGATGTTTTCCCGTTTGCGGATGATCAGCTTTCTGCAATGGTTGCCGCTGGTGCATTATATCCGGTGCCAAATGCAGAAGAAGTAAAGAGTGCGAATTTAGAAGAGTCGGTTTCTGCTGCATCTATTAATGATATCTTATATGCTTATCCAATGACGGCAGATAACGGATACTTCCTCTATTATGATAAAAATGTTCTTTCCGATGAAGATGTCCAGACGATGGATGGCATGTTAGAGGCACTGAATGCTGCAGGCAGATCATTTTCCATGGAGCTTAATTCGGGCTGGTATCTGTATACATTTTTTGGTAATACGGGTCTGGAGTTTGGTATTAATGATGATGGCGTGACAAATTACTGTAACTGGAACGCCACAGATGGAGCAATTAAAGGCGTTGATGTGGCACAGGCCATTTTAAATATCACAACCAATCCGGCATTTATCAGCCAGCCGGATGGAGATTTCATTACAGGAGTACAGAATGGTACGGTTAGTGCGGGAATCAGTGGCGTATGGAATGCAGTTTCAGTCAGGGAAGCATGGGGCGATAATTACGGAGCCGTAAAACTTCCAACTTACACGGTGGCAGGACAGCAGGTACAGATGTCTTCTTTTACCGGCTATAAAATGATGGGCGTGAATGCATATTCCAAATATCCGGAATGGGCAGCAAAACTTGCAGACTGGCTTACAAATGAAGAAAACCAGACAATCCGTTTTGAAGAGAGAAATCAGGGACCTTCGAATACGAATGCAGCAGCTTCGGATGCAGTAAAACAGGTGCCGGCAATCCAGGCAGTTATTGCACAATCAGAATTTGGTAAACTGCAGCGGGTTGGAAACAGTTACTGGGATGCATGTTCTGCATTTAGTGATACGATGGCAGCTGGTAACCCATCCGGTCAGGATCTGCAGGAAATTATGGATACACTTGTTGAAGGAATAACAGCATCCGCAGCAAAATAAAGGATAGGAGACAGATCACATTATGAAAAAACAGGGACGTTTCAGCACGAAAATGATCATATTGATTCCGGTGTTTGTTATTGGAATTATATCTATTATTTCAAGTGTTCTGGCAGTAAAAAATATTCGTAAGGTTAATGAGAATGCAACACAGATTGCAAATGGTTATATGGTCTGTATCGCAGATTTGGGATCAATTCAGACAGAAACAGAAAAGATTCATCGGCTTGGATTGTCACATATTGTAGCAACAGATCTTGACTCAATGATCTCTCTTGTAGATGTCATACGTGCAGAACAGACGGTACTTGATGGTTATCTGTCAGATTTTGAACGGTTCATAGATGATTCAGACCGTGAAAATTACGAGGCAATATTGTCAAATTATGAAGGTTTGAAATATGAAAATGCAAATCTTATGGCATACAGCGCAAGTGGAAATAAAGAGGCTGCGTATGCTTTGGCAAACGGTGCAATTTCAGAGTATGCAGACAAGATAGATCAGAATATCATAGCAATCCAGGAAGTGGAAAACAATAACGCAGATACAGCAAAGCAGCAATTGACCAAGGTATATAAGTATTCTTTGACGGTCAGCTTTGTTACGATTGCTGTCAGCATGGCATCTTTGCTGTTTGCGGTATTTTCTGTACTGAAGATGGTAATCGTACCACTTTCTAAAACGAAGAATGAGATCAATGAGATTATTGATGATATAGACAGAAGAGAAGGAGACCTGACCAGACGAGTAACCATTATGGAGAATCAGGAAGTGGCAGCAGTCGGCAGTGGCATCAACCTTTTCATGGGAAAATTACAGGATATTTTTAAAACGATCATTCATAATTCAAAACGTATGGAAACGGTAGTCAATGAAGTCCGTGAAAGTGTTATGACATCAAACAGCAGTGTGTCTGATCTGTCTGCATTAACGGAGGAACTTTCAGCTACCATGCAGGAGATGTCAGATAATGCTGCTTTGATCAATTCCAATACGGAATCTGTTGCGGGAGAGGTAAATCAGATTGCGGAGCGTACAACTGAGATTAATAATTATACGAAAGAAATGAAAGGTCATGCGGATTCCATGGAATCTGCTGCGCGTTCTAATATGGAATCTACCGGCACGAAAGTCAATGAGATTCTTGAGGTATTAAACAGGGCGATTGAGGACAGTAACAGTGTAAATCAGGTAAATAGCCTGACGGATGATATTTTGAATATTGCAAGCCAGACAAACCTGCTTGCATTAAATGCATCTATTGAAGCAGCCAGAGCAGGGGATGCAGGACGCGGTTTTGCTGTTGTTGCAACAGAGATCAGTCAGCTTGCAGCTGCCAGTCAGGAAGCTGCAAACCGTATCCAGCAGATCAACAGTGTTGTGACTCAGGCAGTGCATAATTTAGCAGACAATGCAAATGGACTGGTACAATATATGAACGAGTCGATTCTTCCAGAGTTTGAAGAATTCGTAACGGCTGGAAGCGAATATAAAAATAAGGCGACCTACATAGAGAATGTCATGAACGAGTTTGAATCAAAGACAGATTCGTTGAAGAATACAATGGTTGAAATACAAAGGTCCATCAATACGATCGCACATGCCATCGAGGAGGGCGCAAAGGGAGTCAGCAATGCAGCAGACAGCACGCAGGTGCTGGTTACGGATATGGAAAATATCTCGAACCGTATGGATGAGAATTTTGAGATTGCAACCGATTTGAAGAAAGAAACTGCAATATTTACCAAAATATAATGTCGGCAAAGTATCTAATAATAAAATAATAGCTTGGCAGCGCAGGGACAGGAGAAAAATCCTGTCTCTGTTTTCAATTTGTAAGCTTGTCAGGCAGAAAAAATTGTTATATAATGACGTGTACGGCGTTTGAAAATCTTTTCCGGATTATAAAACGGAAAATGAGAATACAGGAGGAAAACAAACAATGAGCAAAGTAAGAACAAGATTTGCACCAAGTCCTACAGGAAGAATGCATGTGGGAAATCTGCGTTCTGCATTATATGAGTTTTTAATTGCCAAACATGCGGGCGGAGATTTTATGCTTCGTATCGAAGATACGGATCAGGAGCGTTTTGTGGAAGGTGCAGTTGATATCATATATCACACATTAGAGGAAACAGGTCTGGTTCATGATGAGGGACCGGATAAGGATGGCGGTTATGGTCCTTATGTGCAGAGTGAGCGTATGAAGACCGGCATCTACATGAAATATGCCAAAGAATTAGTAGAAAAAGGCGAAGCATACTACTGCTTCTGCGACAAGGAGCGTTTAGAGTCCTTAAAAACAGAAGTGGACGGTAAAGAGATCATGATGTATGACAAACACTGTCTGCATTTAAGTAAAGAAGAAGTGGAGGCAAATCTTGCTGCTGGCAAACCGTTTGTCATCCGTCAGAACATCCCGAACGAGGGAACAACGACCTTCCATGATGAGTTATACGGAGATATCACGGTGGATAATGCAGAACTTGATGATATGATCCTGATCAAATCCGATGGATATCCGACCTATAATTTTGCAAACGTGGTTGACGATCATACCATGAACATCACACATGTGGTACGTGGAAATGAGTATCTTTCCTCTTCGCCGAAATACCAGCGTCTGTATGATGCATTTGGCTGGGAATCACCGGTTTACATCCATCTGCCGCTGATCACGGATGAAAACCACAAGAAACTTTCTAAGAGAAGCGGACATTCTTCTTTTGAAGATCTATTAGAGCAGGGATTTTTAAGTGAAGCAGTTGTAAACTATATCTCACTGCTTGGCTGGAGTCCGGAAGATAACAGAGAAATTTTTACCTTAGATGAGCTGATCAAAGAATTTGATTACCACAGAATCAGCAAATCACCGGCAGTTTTTGATTACACAAAGTTAAAATGGATGAATGGCGAATACATCAAAGCTATGGATTTTGACAGTTTCTATGAAAAAGCAGAGCCATATATCCGCGAGGTGATCACAAAGGATCTTGATTTAAAGAAGATTGCAGCAATGGTAAAAACCAGAATCGAAGTATTCCCGGATATCAAAGAGCATATTGATTTCTTTGAGGCACTTCCGGAATATGATGTGGCAATGTACACACACAAGAAGATGAAGACAAATGCGGAAACTTCCTTAAAAGTATTAAAAGATGTACTTCCTCTGTTAGAGGCACAGGAAGATTACAGCAATGATGCATTATATGCCACATTGTTAAAATATGTGGAAGAGACCGGCGTGAAGAACGGTTATGTTATGTGGCCGATCCGTACGGCTGTTTCCGGCAAACAGATGACACCGGGCGGAGCAACAGAGCTGATGGAGGTACTTGGAAAAGAAGAGTCCATTGCCCGCATCAAAAAAGGTATTGAATTATTAGAGCAGTAAGAGTTTTTTATCAGGCAGGGAGATTTTCAATTTCCCTGCCGTTTCAAATCTATGAATTGAGGTAATCTATGAGCTTTAACGCATCACAGACACGGGCAATCCATCACAAAAACGGACCGATGCTCGTTCTTGCCGGACCGGGTTCCGGCAAAACCCTTGTAATCACAGAACGTACAAAATATCTGATCGAAGTGTGTGGGATAGATCCGGCACAGATCCTTGTCATTACGTTTACAAAAGCTGCGGCAACGGAGATGAAGCGAAGATTTCAGCGGAAAATGAACCGGTCATGTCCGGTGACATTTGGCACGTTTCATGCAGTATATTTTGCTATTTTAAAACATGCATATAATTACAGCGCAGACAATATTGCCAGGGAGGAACAGCGCTACCAGTGTATGCGTGAGATCATAGCGAAAGAACATCTGACCTATGAGGATGAGACGGAGTTTATCACATCTCTGTTAGGGGAGATCAGTCTGGTCAAAAATTCCGGGATAGAAATCGCCAACTATTATTCGAAAAACTGTGCGGAGACCGTGTTCCGAAAGGTTTATCGCCAATATCATGAATTTTTGTACAAAAACAGACTGATTGATTTTGATGACATGTTAGTATACACGAAGGAACTTTTTGAACAGCGTGCCGATATTCTTGCTGCATGGCAGAATAAATACCGCTATATTTTGATCGATGAGTTTCAGGACATCAACCGGATCCAGTATGACATTATAAAAATGTTAGCGGGTGAGAGGAAAAATCTGTTTATCGTGGGGGATGATGACCAGTCGATCTACCGTTTCCGGGGCGCGAAGCCGGAGATCATGTTACATTTTAAAGATGATTATCCGGAGGCGGAGACGGTTCTTTTAGATGTGAATTACCGTTCCGTAAAAAACATTGTGACAAGTGCCGGATATCTCATCGGCCACAATAAGGAACGCTTTCAGAAAAAAATAGAGGCGGCGGATCAGGGGGATATCCCGGTTGAATGGCAGTTGTTTGAAAGCCAGCGCAAAGAAAATGCAAGAATCATCTGGGATATTCAGGAGGCAGTGGAGAAAGGCGCAAAATATGAAGAATTTGCAGTGCTTTTCCGCACCAATACACAGCCGCGACTTCTGATGGAACAGCTGATGGAGTATAATATTCCATTCCGAACGAGAGATACCGTGCCGAACTTATACGAGCACTGGATCGCAAAAGATATTTTTGCATACATAAGGATTGCGATGGGAAGCAGGGAACGCAGGGATTTCCTGCAGATCATGAACCGTCCGAAACGCTATATCAGCCGGGAATCGCTAGACGAGGAGACCGTGGCATTTGATGTGTGGGAGTGGTACTATGAGGAACAGCCGTGGGTGGCAAAGCGCATCGAAAAATTAGAGGGCGATATCCGTATGTTAGAGAGATTAAGTCCGTATGCGGCGATCAATTACATCCGGAAGGCAATCGGATATGATGAGTTTTGTGCAGAATATGCGGATTACAGACGTATTAAAGCGGATGATCTGTTTGATGTTTTGGATGAGCTCCTGGATGCAGCGAGGGAATATAGGACTTATGATGCGTGGTTTGACCACATTGAAAATTACACAAAAGGGCTGCAGGAATTTTACCGCGTGCAGAATCAGAACCCGAACAGTGTTGCGTTAGCAACATTACATAGTGCAAAAGGTCTGGAATATGAAAATGTCTATATCATTGACGTCAATGAGGGTGTCATGCCATACAAAAAAGCAGTGCTGGAACCGGAAGTGGAAGAAGAGCGAAGGATGTTTTATGTAGGAATGACGAGAGCAAAAAAAAATCTGCATCTTTTTTCAGTCAGACAACTGAACCATAAAGATGCAGAAATTTCCCGTTTTATCAAAGAAGCGCAGCCACCGGAAAAGAAGAAGGATTAATCATCCATCTCCTCGAAGGCTGCCTCGTCTAAAAGTTCGTCAAAACGGTCGGATACAGCTTCGTATTCTTCATCGTCCTCAATGTTATCAAGGGAAGGATTGCCTTCGCTGTCTTCAGAATAACGATAAATAAATACTTCGCCTTCCTCGTTTTCCTCGCCATTTTCATCGAGTGGGAGAAGTGCAATGTAATCACGTTCGCCAATTGTAAAAATGGTAAGAATCTCACATTCTACCTGACTTCCGTCGTCAAGATCAAGGGTTACAACGATATCTTCATCGTCATTGTTCTGGTTGAAATCGCTCATGCCGATACCTCTCTTTTTTATAGTGGTCCTAATAAAGACAATGACATCATAACATAATCGGATGTGATTGAACATATTTTTCTATACAAAATGTGAAAAAAAAGGTATACTATTTTTATTAGAAAAAGATACTGGGGTACGATAGAAAAGGTGGCAGACAGCATGGATTACACGATCAGAGAAGGCAATTACGAAAAGTTAGGAGTACAGAAAAAGGATGATGCAGTGATTTTTACGTTCGAAGGGGAAAAAGAAGAGAACTGCAGCATTCTTTTTTATGGGAAAAAAGCAGAACCTGTCTGCAAAATTTTAGTACCGGAGGAATATTGCCGGGGATCCGTGCGTTCTGTGGCCGTAACCGGTAAGTTATGGAAAAATTTAAGATACAATTATGAGATAAACGGAAAAATCATTACGGATACCTATGCAACCCGTATTATCGGCAGGGAAAAATGGAATGACAAAACCCGCAGTGAGAAGGATTATTTTATCTGTGGCGGTGCATATCCGCAGGCATTTGACTGGGAAAACGACAGACAGCCGGAGATTAAACGGCAGCAGATGGTTATGTATAAACTGCATGTGCGGGGATTTTCCATGGAGGATACATCCTGTCCGAGAAAAGAACGGGGGACATTCCGAGCGATTACAGATAAAATCCCATATCTGAAAAAACTTGGCATTACGACCATAGAGCTGATGCCTGCCTACGAGTTTGAGGAACAGGTGATCCCAAAGAAAACGGTACTGCCGGATTACCTTAAGTGGGAAAGTCACGGAGAAGATCTGATCAAACCGGAAAGTGTACAGCCGGTGGAAAAGATTAATTACTGGGGGTATGTTTCCGGCAATTATTTTGCACCGAAGGCATCCTACAGCAGCAGTGCAGATGCAGCGTCTGAGTTTCGGGAACTGGTACATACACTGCATGAGAACGGCATGGAATGTGTGATGGAATTTTATTTTGCGCCGGGGATGAACCAGAATGTGATTTTAGATGCACTTCGGTTCTGGGTTCGTGAGTATCATGTGGATGGATTTCATCTTCAGGGGGATTCACTGCCTGTTACGGCGGCGGCACAGGACCTTCTGCTCAGCCGGACAAAGCTGTTTTATACACATTTTGATCCGATCCTTTTGGAAAATGCAAAAAAATATCATCATTTATATGTATACAGTGATGAATACCTGTACCCGGCGAGAAAAATGCTGAACCATATGGAAGGAAACCTTAACGAGTTTTTCTGCCAGCAGAGAAAGCAAAACAGCGTGGAAGGGTTTGTCAATTACATTACTAATAATAATGGATTTACATTGTGGGATCTGTTTTCCTACTGTGAAAAACACAATCTGGAGAACGGGGAAGATAACTGTGATGGAAACAGTTTCAATTACAGCAGTAACTGTGGCGTGGAGGGAAATACCAGAAAAAGATACATTGATAATCTGCGGAAAAAACAGGTTAGAAATGCGTTGGCAATGGAGTTTCTGGCACAGGGTGTTCCATTGGTTTTAGGGGGCGATGAGTTCTTAAATTCACAGCAGGGTAATAACAATGCCTACTGTCAGGACAATAAGACCGGCTGGCTGAACTGGAAGAAACAAAAGAAGGAAACCTGGCTGTCTGAATTCATAAAAAATCTGACGGATTTCCGCAGGGAGCATCCGATCATCTCATCAGAACATCCGATGGAATTAAATGATTACGGCAGGAAAGGTTTCCCGGATCTTTCCTATCATGGGGAGAGCGCATGGATCTCTTCGATACCGGCTGACAGACAGGCAGCGGGGATTCTGTATTGCGGCGAATATGAAAAGAAGACAGATCAGACACCGGATGATTATATCTATATCGGCTATAATTTTCACAGCGGTCTGTCACATCTTGCGCTGCCGAAACTTCCGCAGAACAAGAAATGGTATCTTTTGATGACTACGGCAGCGGAAAATTCGTTCCTGCCGGAAAAAGAAATCCTCGAGGATCAGCATCTTTTAGCAATCGAGGGTCAGTCGATCAATATTGTAATTGGAATATAAAAGTAGTAAAGAGGGTAAAAGAACATGATAAAGGCATGGAAACATTTATGCACGATCCTGCATCACAAAAATCTGGTCCGGGCAGGCTGTTTTAAGATCGGACTTTATAAGCAGGGATTACTGCATGACATGTCGAAGTATACACCGACAGAATTTCTGGTGGGATGCAAATATTATCAGGGGACAATGAGTCCGAATAACGCAGAACGTGAAGATAAAGGGTATTCTGCGGCATGGCTTCACCATAAAGGACGAAATAAACATCATATGGAGTACTGGATTGATTATGGAGTCGGTGATGGAAGAGATGGACAAAAAACACATCGCGGGATCTGTGGCATGAAGATGCCGATTAAGTATGTAGCGGAGATGTATGTGGACCGCGTTTCTGCATCAAAGAATTATCAACGTGATAAATTCAAACTGGACAGTCCGCTCCAGTATTATCTGAAGGGCAGAAAATATTATATTTTAAATGAAGACACAAAAGCCATGCTGGAATTATTACTGGTGATGCTGGCGGTAAAAGGGGAAGATGAAGTGAATCATTTCCTCAAATATGAGGTATTAAAGGGAAAAGTTCCCTATGAAAAAGAATACCTCATAAATCTCAGAAAAAATCTGGAAAAAGGCAGTGCATATCATCTGGAAGAGGAGCAGTGAGAACAAAAGATTCTCCTGTGATGGGATGCGAAAACGTTAAGCGGTAGGAGTGAAGTGCCTGCCGCTTTATTGTTGTGTCCGTCGGATTGTAAAGAAAATCCCCGATCAGCGGATGTCCAATTGATTTTAAGTGAACACGGATCTGATGGGTACGTCCGGTCTCTAAATGCAGCGATAACAGGGACAATCCGTCATGATAAGCAAGACGTCTGTAATGCGTGATGGCGCGTTCTCCGTTTTCAAAGTCAATCTGCCGTTCGATTGTCGATCCGGCAACACGTCCGATCGGAGCATCAATCGTTCCGGATTCGGGTGTTTTTCCGGAGGCAATGGCAATGTATTCTCTCGATATTTCACGTCTGGCTGCCGCGGTACTTAAAATAGCGGAACTTAACATGTGCTTTGCGATCAGAGTGAGTCCGGTCGTGTCACGGTCAAGGCGGTTGACGCAGCGGAAAGTATATGGAATCTCCTGGTCATTGTAATAGCCGCATACGGCATTTGCAAGCGTATGATCGTAATGATTCAGAGAAGGGTGAACGGGCATTTGAGCCGGCTTGTTTACGGCGAGGATATCCTCGTCCTCATAACAGATCGAAAGCGGCATGGAGACCGGTAAAATGTGCGCGGAGGAAGTGCTTTCTTCCAAGCGGATAAAAAGTTCATCTCCGGCGGATAACTTTGTGCGCATATAAGCCCATACGCCATTAAGCAGAACACTTTTGGGTGTCTTTTTCAGTTGTACAAATACTGCATTGGGATAGCCTTTTAATGAAAGGTATTCCCGAATGGTAAAGGAGTCGTATTCCGGTTCTATCCGGTATGTGAATTGTCGAATCATACGGACATTATATAATAAAACTTAGGAAAAATAAATGGGGAAAAGCACGCACACCCTGGTCAAAACATAGAATGTATTAATAAAGCTTTTAAGGTGCGTTTTGAAAACATTCTTATCCCCACTTACGCCAGAGCAGGAAAACGAATGCCTGAAAAAATTAAAAAAAGGTAGCCTTGAAGCAAGAAACGAACTGACACTTCACAATATGCGGCTGGTTGCACATGTTGCGAAAAAATATCAGAACTCAGAAGAAGATATGGAGGATCTGATCTCGATCGGAACGATAGGACTGATGAAAGCGATCGCAACCTACAAGGAAGATTACGGGAGCAGGCTGGCAACTTATGCAGCCAGGTGTATCGATAATGAACTTCTGATGTATTTTCGTGCAAAAAAGAAAGTGTCGCGTGAAGTATCATTATATGAACCGATCGGTATGGATAAAGAGGGAAACCAGATCCATCTGCTTGATATTGTAGAGAGTGAGGAGCCGGATGTTGTGGAGATGATGGAACGTACAAGACAGATTGAAAAGCTGCTTGGACTGGTTCCGAAAGTGCTGCAGGAACGGGAACTGTATATTGTTGTACACCGGTACGGATTATTTGGAAATAAGGCGATGACGCAGAGGGAAATTGCTTCCGCGGTTGGAATTTCGCGTTCTTACGTTTCGCGTATTGAAAAAAAGGCGCTGGATAAATTAAAAAAAAGTTTTTGCGAATAAGGTTGTACTTGCTACTATGAATGTGTTATACTTAGGCGACGGCGGATGTCGCCGCCTTATGTTCGGATTTGGATAAAGTCTAGGAAACTGAGCACAGACTGCTCAGTTGTCAGATGCACCGGCTGGCATATGCTGGTGCAGATCAGTTGCAGCATTTCTGCTGTGATCATCAGATAAATCAGAGGAAAAATGAATAAAAAGGAGGAGTACGTTGTATAGTATTGTATCAACGGCAATCATACACGGGATCCAGAGTGTACCGATTTCTGTGGAAGCAGATGTGAGTGATGGTCTGCCTGTGTTTGAAATGGTAGGATTTCTTGCTTCGGAAGTGCAGGAAGCCAAAGAGAGAGTGCGTACAGCATTGAAAAACTGTGGCTTTGCCCTGCCTCCAAAGCATATTACGATCAATTTTACGCCTGCGAATATCAGAAAATCCGGTTCCGGGTTTGACCTTCCGGTTGCGGTGGCAGTCCTTACCGCATTCGGGTATATCAGACAGGAAATGGTCAGGGAATATTTTGTAGCGGGAGAGGTTGGACTGAATGGAAAAGTACAACCGGTAAATGGAATTTTGCCAATGGTGGCGGAGGCAAAAGAAAGAGGAATGAAAAAATGTATGGTTCCATGGAAAAATGCAGGAGAGGCGGCATTGGTATCGGACATGCAGGTATTTGCCGTAAAAAATCTTGCGGATGCTGTGAATATCTTAAACGGAAATGGAGAATATTTTGATACTCCATATAATATAGAAGAAATGCAGACAGGGAGGATATTGGACTTTGCGGATGTGAGCGGTCAGGAGCTTGTAAAACGTGCCTGCGAAACGGCTGTTTCGGGAATGCATAACCTGCTTTTTGTCGGTCCTCCGGGAGCAGGAAAAACAATGATCGCAGAGCGGATTCCTGGAATTTTACCTTCGTTAAATACAAAAGAACGCATGGAACTTTCTAAGATATACAGTGTTTGCGGACTTTTAGAGCACAAAAGGGGACTGATGCAGGAAAGACCTTTTCGCGCGCCGCATCACACGATCACACCGCAGGGGCTTGCAGGAGGTGGTGCGGTGCCAAAACCGGGAGAAATTTCACTGGCGCATAAAGGAATCCTGTTTTTAGACGAACTGACAGAATTTCAGCGGGAAACTTTAGAGATATTAAGACAGCCGATGGAGGAGAAAAAAATCTGTATAGCAAGGCTGAATGCAAGTTATGAATATCCGGCTGATTTTATGCTTGTGGCAGCAATGAATCCCTGCAAATGCGGGTATTATCCGGACATGCAAAGATGTACCTGTACATCGGCTGCGATTGACCGGTATCTGCGGAAGGTCAGCAGGCCGCTTTTGGACCGGATCGACATTTGTGTGGAAGTTCCACAGGTCAGATTTCGGGATCTTTACAATACCGGAAAAAGTGAAAAATCCGAAGAAATCCGAGCACGTGTTGTGCGCACGCAGGAAATACAAAAAATGCGGTATCGGGGAGAAAATTTTTGCTTTAACAGTCATATCCCGTCTTCGCGGATTTTTGAATATTGTAAACTTGACAAAAAACAGGAAATTTACATGGAACAAATGTATGACAAATTGAATCTGACTGCCCGCACGTACCATAAGATACTGCGTGTGGCGCGTACACTGGCGGATATGGATGAAAGCGAACAGATAAAAATGAGCCATTTAAACGAGGCGCTTTGCTACAGAAATATTGATAAAAAATTCTGGGAGGGGATGGATTGATCAATTATGCATACTGGCTTTCTAATATACCGGGAATTGGAATACGCACCAGAAACAGACTGATCGGTGCAGCGGGAAGTGCGCGGGAAGTTTATGGACTGACAGAAAAACAGCTTCTTCTGATACCAGGGGTGGAAGAAAAGCATGCTGCAGGGATTATGGAGAGTAAAAAAAGAGATTATGATACAGAGTACGAAAGCATGGCGGAAAGAGGAATTTTCTTTTTGTCCAGAGAAGAACAGCTATTTCCACAACGTCTCACCGCGATTCCGGATGCACCGTACAGTCTGTATGTAAAAGGGACTATTCCACAGGAGTGGAATAATAAGACAGTGGCGATCGTGGGGGCACGCCGCTGTTCCGCTTATGGCAGATCAGTGGCAGAGAAGATCGCAGGAAGGCTTGCTGCATCTGACGCGTGGGTTGTAAGCGGCATGGCATCAGGGGTTGATGGCAGTGGACATACAGGTGCACTGCGTAAAAACGGATATACATGCGCAGTGTTAGGCTGCGGGGTAGATATCTGTTATCCGAAGTCAAACAGCAGAATATATCAGGAGATACTTGAAAAAAACGGTGCGATCATTTCAGAATATCCACCGGGTACAAATCCGTCTGCGCCACTTTTCCCGGCAAGAAACAGGATCATTGCAGGTCTTGCTGATGTGGTAGTGATCGTTGAGGCAAAAATAAAAAGCGGATCGCTTATTACAGCGGATTATGCGTTAGAACAGGGAAAGGATATTTATGCGGTGCCGGGGCGTATGTATGATGCTTTGAGTGAGGGGTGTAACAATCTGATAAGACAGGGTGCCGGGATCATTTCTGACGTAGATGAATTTTTAAAAGAACTCGAATTACAGGGGGAGATAAATACCGGAGAAGATAATTTGAAAAATTTATTACTTGAAAAAGATGAGCGACTGGTGTATAGTTGTCTAAGTTTACGACCGAAAAACGTCGGGGAGCTTTTAAAGAAGACTGGTATATCAGTGCCGGAAATGATGGACATTCTTGCCAGACTTCTGCAAAAAGGTTTTATTACCGAGACGGTTAAAAATTATTATATCAGAAAAATCTAAAAGAAATTGTTAGATATGACAATCCGTATAAGAAGAACCGGATTGTTGTCAGACGCAATAGGGATTGTGCGCATGGCGGACTGGTCTATTGTCAGAAATAAAAGGAGATGGATGCATGGCAAAGTATCTTGTTATTGTGGAGTCGCCCGCAAAGGTAAAGACAATAAAAAAATTTCTGGGAAAAAATTATGAGGTAGTAGCATCAAACGGACATGTGAGAGATCTGCCGAAAAGCCAGATGGGAATTGATATAGAGAATGATTTTGAACCAAAATATATTACGATTCGCGGAAAGGGAGATATTTTAGCAAAGCTGCGCAAGGAAGCAAAAAAAGCAGATAAAGTTTATCTTGCAACTGACCCCGACCGCGAGGGAGAGGCGATTTCATGGCATCTGAGCCAGGCACTGAAATTAGACGATAAAAATGCACAGAGAATCACTTTTAATGAGATTACACAGAATGCAGTGAAAGCATCCTTAAAAGAACCCCGTAAGATTGATATGAATCTTGTGGATGCACAGCAGACCAGAAGAATCCTGGATCGTCTGGTAGGATATGAGATCAGTCCGTTACTGTGGGCAAAAGTAAAAAGAGGACTTAGCGCCGGGCGTGTCCAGTCTGTTGCACTTCGCATTATCTGTGACCGTGAGGATGAAATTAACGCATTTATTCCGGAAGAATACTGGACACTGGATGCAGAATTATCTGTAAAAGGAGAGAGAAAGACACTGCTCGCAAAATTTTATGGAGATGAGAACGGAAAACTTACGATTTCCAGTAAAGAGCAGGCAGACCGCATCATGGCAGAGATGCAGAAAGAGGAGTTTCATGTTTTAGAAGTAAAAAAAGGAGAACGTGTGAAAAAGGCCCCATTGCCATTTACAACCAGTACGCTGCAGCAGGAAGCATCTAAGGCACTTAATTTCCCGATTTCAAAGACTATGCGGATTGCACAGCAGTTATACGAAGGTGTTGATGTCAAAGGACAGGGAACAGTTGGTCTTATCACTTACTTAAGAACGGATTCTGTTCGTATTTCGGAAGAGGCAGATGCACAGGCGCGGGAATATATTGCCGGAAATTATGGTGAAAACTATATCGCAGGCGAAAAAACGACGAAAAAGAACGGTGCCAAAATACAGGATGCACATGAGGCAATCCGCCCATCTGATATTAACCGTACTCCGGTCATGGTAAAAGAGTCATTGTCGCGTGATCAGTTCCGCCTTTACCAGTTGATCTGGAAACGTTTTACGGCAAGCAGAATGGCGCAGGCGGTTTACGAGACAACGAACGTAAAGATCGGAGCAGGAGAATACCGGTTTACAGTGTCTGCATCGAAAATAGCATTTGACGGATTTATGTCGGTGTATACAAGTGATGACGACGAAAAAGCAGAGAATAATGTTCTGGTAGGTTCTATTGATGAGAATACAGTGCTTAATTTAAAAGAGTTTGATGAAAAACAGCATTTTACACAGCCGCCGGCACATTATACAGAGGCATCTCTGGTAAAAACATTGGAGGAACTGGGAATTGGACGTCCTAGTACCTATTCTCCTACCATCACAACACTGCTCGGCAGACGTTATATTGTCAAGGAAGCGAAAAATTTATATGTGACAGAACTTGGAGAAGTGGTAAATCAGATTATGAAGGAATCATTTCCAAGTATTGTAGATGAACATTTTACTGCAAATATGGAATCGCTGCTGGATGGAGTTGAGGAAGGCAATGTAAACTGGAAAACAGTGGTGCGTAATTTCTATCCGGATCTTGATGAGGCGGTAAAAGCGGCACAGAAAGATCTGGAAAAAGTAAAAATAGAAGATGAAGTGACAGATGTTATCTGTGATGTCTGTGGCAGGAACATGGTAGTAAAATATGGGCCGCATGGTAAATTCCTTGCGTGCCCGGGATTCCCGGAATGCCGGAATACAAAACCTTATCTTGAAAAAATCGGGGTTACATGTCCGAAATGCGGCAAGGAGGTTGTACTCCGCAAAACGAAAAAAGGCAGAAAATATTTCGGGTGTGAGGATAATCCAGAATGCGATTTTATGAGCTGGTCAAGGCCTGTTGCAGAGAAATGTCCAAAATGTGGCGGTTATATGGTGATTAAAGGAAACAAAATTGTATGTGCAGATGAACAATGCGGTTATGTGACAGATCGTAAAAATGTTGAAAAAGATTCCGAATAATGAAATAATTTTATGGAAAATATATTAGAATATTGAATTTTCAGAATTAACGTGATAAAATATAAGATATCATGAAAGACATATATGTAGTCAGGAGGCACGTATTATGAGTGTTCAGTTGTTAGATAAAACAAGAAAAATCAATAAATTGCTTCACAATAATAATTCTTCCAAAGTGGTATTTAATGATATATGTGATGTATTAAAAGAAATACTGGAATCAAATATTCTGGTCATCAGTAAAAAAGGAAAAGTACTTGGAACAGGAGTACTTCAGGGTGTGGAAGAGATCAATGAATTGATTGTGGACGAGGTAGGAGGTTTTATCGACCCGCTTTTAAATGAACGTTTGCTTGGAATCCTGTCCACAAAAGAAAATGTGAATCTTGAAACACTTGGATTTGTGGATGATGTAAAAAAATATACAGCAATCATCACACCGATTGATATTGCGGGAGAACGACTGGGAACATTATTTGTATATCGCGAGAACCGTCAATATGATATAGATGACATTATACTGAGTGAATATGGAACAACGGTGGTCGGACTTGAAATGATGCGTTCTGTAAATGAAGAAAATGCAGAAGAGACAAGAAAAGTACAGATTGTAAAATCTGCGATCAGTACATTGTCTTTTTCAGAATTAGAGGCAATCACACATATTTTTGATGAGATGGATGGCAAGGAAGGGATCCTTGTTGCGAGCAAGATTGCAGACCGTGTTGGGATTACAAGATCTGTAATCGTAAATGCACTACGGAAATTTGAAAGTGCAGGTGTGATCGAATCAAGATCTTCGGGAATGAAAGGAACATACATCAAAGTATTAAATGATGTTGTGTTTGATGAACTGGACAAAATAAAGAAAGAGAATCATAAGAATAGTTAAAACAAAAAGGAATTTGTTATGTTATTTGTTAAACATAGCGGATTCCTTTTTGAGTCGTACACCTGAAAGTGGAAAGAATACAGATGAATGCCATTCGTTGTATGAAACCTGCTGTTTCATATCCCTAAATTTGAAAAATCGAATGATAAGATAAAAATCTTCTTGAAAAATTTTCATTTTCGGGGATGTTTTTGCGGAAACGCTGGTGTTTCATCTGAAGAAGATGCGCGCAAAAACGCGGAAAATGTCGAAAAAGAGAGAAATATGAAAGATAAGGACAAATTGTAGTACACCAAATCATAAAATAATACAAAATACGGGAAAAAACTACGAAAAAAAATAAAAAACTCTTGTGTTTTTTTTGAGATATTTTATAATAAAATAGAATAATATAGAAAATAGTGCATGAAAGGAGCAACAGTATGTTTACAACAAATGTATTTGACTATACAAATATACTTGATAAAGCGGCTGATGCAAGCTGGATGCGTGAGAATGTGATAACCAATAATATTGCAAATATAGACACACCTGGATACAAGAGACAGGATGTTGACTTTGAGTCCGTATTGCAGAAAGCACTTGGCAAGACAAAATACAGCAGCCTTGATAAAAAGGTGAGGGAGCTGAATCAGGATCTGGGGAAACTTACAACGACATCTTATACAGATGCGGCAAATTATTCTTATCGACTTGACCGCAATAATGTGGATGAAAACACAGAAAATGCGGAGCTGGCTTCTGAATCACTGAGATATCAGCTTTTGACAACGGCGATAACAAATAATTTTTCGAGAATGCAGACGGTTCTAAAGTAATAGAATACATACTTTTACGAACATTTGACTGCCACGGATAAAAGATTGAAAATGGAACAAAGGATGGAAAGTATATGGGATTATTTCAGGCATTTGATATCAGCGCAAGTGGAATGACAGCAGAACGCTTTCGTATGGACACGATCGCACAGAATATTGCAAATATAAGTACAACGAGGACGGAAGACGGTACACCATATCGGAGAAAGATCGTTACATTTGCAGAAAAGACAGAAACACCTTTTTCACAGTATTATGAGACTGCAAGAGCGAGAGCGGTTGGAAATGGCGTGAAGGTGACATCTGTAAAAGAGGATGATGAGACAGAGATGCGTATGGTTTATGATCCGTCTCATCCGGATGCAGACGAAAATGGATATGTTACATACCCGAATGTGAATACGGTAACTGAAATGACAAACCTGATTGATGCAACAAGAGCATATGAAGCAAATACAACAGCATTTGACGCGACGAAAAGTATGGTGCAGGCTGCACTGAATATCAGTAAGTAAGGAAAGGAATGACGGTAAATGGATATTACTTCATTAACAGGGATCACATCAGATTATATTGAAAAGGTGGCGGAACAGAACAGACTTGTAAATACTTCGGATGACAGCTTTCAGTCGGTGCTTGATTCGGCGATGAATGTATTGTCAGAAACGAGCGATTTACAGAATGATGCAGAAGCGGCCCAGATAGAATTTGCCCTTGGAAAGGCAGATAATCCGCATGATATGCAGATTGCGGCAAAGAAAGCACTTACAGCACTTCAGTATACAACAGCGGTAAGGGATAAAATGCTGGATGCATATAAAGAAATCATGAATATGCAAATTTAATGAATGGAGTCAGATAACATGCCGGAACAGGTGCAAAATATATTAAATAAGATTACAGAATGGTGGAAAAAGTTTAATACAAAGCAGAAAGCGTTATTGATCAGCATTGTCGCAGTGATCATTGTTGCGCTGGCAATACTGGCAGCGGTTGTCAGTAAACCCAATATGGTTACACTGCACGAGTGTCAGACAACAGCAGAGGCAGGTACAGTGAAGGATCTTCTGGATGGCGAGAGCATTTCTTATCAGATGTCTCAGGATGGACTGATCTTTTATGTAGATGCAAAAGATGAGGCGGCTGCTTCGATTCTGCTCGGAAAAAATGATATACCGAGTCAGGGCGCATCCATTGATAATGTTTTTGATGGTGGATTCAGTTCGACAGAGGCAGACAAGACAAAGAAATACAAAGTTTATCTGCAGAAATATTTTGCTGAACAGTTGGAAACCCTGTCAAATGTTGAAAGTGCTTCTGTAACACTCGATATTCCAAATGATGATGGAACAATTCTTGCAAAAGATCAGGATTCCTATGCAGCAGTGATTCTTACTTTAAACGGAGATATGGATGAGGATCAGGCAGCAGGTCTTGCAAAATACATAGCAACACAGCTTGGAAATAAAAATACAGATAATATTCAGATTTTAGATTCTAATTCGAATGTCTTATTCTCTGGAGACTCTTCTGATACCAATGTGGGAACTGCAAACAGCCAGCTCTCTGTAAAATCAAAAGCAGAAAACCTGGTAAAGAGTAAAGTGAAAGATGTTATGGTGGGTTCTTCTTTGTTTGACCATGTGGAAGTGGCACCGGAACTTGTGATGGATTTCGATACGTCAGAAGAAGCAACGCATGAATATTATGCACCGGACGGACAGACGAATGGTATGGTTGGCAGTAAGAGTGAATACGAATCAGAATCAGAAGGTGGTGCAGCTGCAACACCTGGAACAGATTCGAATGATGATACGTCTTATGTGATTGAAGATAACAATTACACACACAGTACTGTTACAGATACAACCACAAACTACCAGAACAATGAAAAGGTAACGAAAAAGTCATCAAATGGCGGAACTGTTAATTATGCAGACTCTTCCGTTTCTCTGGTAGCAACGAAATACCGCATTTACGATGAAGATACATTGCGTGCATCCGGAGCACTCGATAACATGACATTTGATGAGTATGTTGCAGCAAACAGTGATCCGACACCGATTACGGTTGATCAGGAATATATCACGATGATTTCAAATGCAACAGGAATCCCAACAGACAAGATTACCATCATTGCACAGGAAGAACCGGTTTTCCAGTATTCTTCCGGTGGAAGAAGTGCTTCTGATTATTTGCAGATCGTACTTGTAGTATTGATCCTTCTTCTTTTAGGCTATGTGGTGTTCCGCAGTACCAGAAAAGAGAAAGTGGCAGAGATCGAACCGGAGCTTTCTGTTGAAAGCCTGCTTGAGTCAACAAAAGAAAGCCAGGAAGAAATGCAGGATATTGGATATAATGAGAAGTCTGAGACACGTATCCTGATTGAAAAATTTGTGGAAGACAATCCAGAAGCGGCAGCATCATTATTGCGCAACTGGCTGAACGAGGAGTGGGAATAAGGTATGGCAACGAACACACAAGATTATACTGGAATACAAAAGGCAGCAATCCTTTTGATTGCTTTGGGACCGGAGCGGTCTGCAGATATCTTTAAGCATTTAAAAGAAGATGAAATTGAAGAACTGACACTTGAGATCGCGAACACCAGAAGTGTTTCACCACAGGTTAAGGAAGATGTTTTAAATGAATTTTATCAGATCTGTTTGGCACAGCAGTATATTGCAGAAGGCGGTATTGGATATGCAAAAGAGCTGCTGGATAAGGCTCTTGGTGAGGACAGGGCAAAGGAAGTTATCACAAAACTTACAGCGTCCCTGCAGGTACGTCCATTTGAATTTGTTCGAAAAACAGATCCAAGCCAGTTATTGAACTTTATTCAGGATGAACATCCACAGACAATCGCAATGATCTTGTCGTATCTGACATCAGCCCAGGCTGCACTTGTGATTGGAGCACTTCCGCCGGAAAAACAGGCAGATGTTGCAAAACGTATTGCAATGATGGATCGTACATCTCCGGATGTGATCAAAGAGGTGGAACGTGTGCTGGAAAAGAAACTTTCTTCCCTTGTCAACCAGGATTACACCATTGTTGGCGGTGTGGATGCCATCGTAAACATTTTAAATACGGTAGACCGTACGACAGAAAAACATATTATGGAGTCTTTGGAGATCGAAGAACCGGAACTGGCAGACGAGATCCGCAAGAAGATGTTTGTATTCGAGGATATTTTGCTGCTTGATGACCGTGCAATCCAGAGAGTGCTTCGTGATGTCGATAATGCTGACCTTGGAGTTGCCTTAAAGGCTGCAAACGAAGAAGTACAGAACGTTATCTTTAAGAATCTTTCAAAACGACTGGCTGCAATGATCAAAGAGGATATGGAGTTTATGGGACCTGTCCGTATGAAAGATGTTGAGGAGGCTCAGCAGAAAGTTGTCAGTGTCATTCGTAAATTAGAGGATTCTGGAGAGATTGTAATCTCCAGAGGCGGAGGTGACGAGATCGTTGTCTAATCTTTATAAACCGTGGTTCGTGCATACAGAGAGTCAGAATACAAGGGTGATCGATTCAAATGATCATATACAGGAGTTCCTGAAACAACAGATGGTAAAACAAGACCGGCCTGTAGGACCGGATGGATTTGCGGAGGGGATTATTACTGACAAAACAGAGAATGTAATCCCTGTAGAAGAACCGGAACAGGATATGACTGCTGTGAATGAAAAAGCGGAGCAGATACTTTCGCAGGCAAGAGCACAGGCAGATGTGCTGATTGATGATGCAAGACAGGAAGCGGAAGCTATCCGTGATGAAGCAAAAAAACAGGGTTATCTGGAAGGACAGAATACATTAGAACAGGAGTATAACCAGAAAAAACAGCAGTTAGAACAGGAACAACAGCAGAAAAAAATACAGTTGCAGAATTCTTATCAGGAAAAACAAAAAAACATGGAAAAAGAACTGGTAGATGTGATATTAAATGTTTTTAATAAGGTTTTTCATATCCAGTTTGATGATAAGAAAGAAATCCTGCTTCATCTGATCGATAATGCTATCGCAAATATCGAAGATGAAAAGCATTTCCGGATTAAGGTTGCAGGAGACAATGTGTCATTTTTAGAAAAGCATAAAGATGAAATATTAGATTATGTCGGACATGACATAGAACTTGAAATTGTTCCTGATTATACACTGAATGAAAATGCGTGCACCATAGAGACTGACGCAGGAATATTTGACTGTGGTGTAGACGTACAGCTTGATAATCTGATGAAGGATATCAAAGCATTATGCTCATAGAGGTGAGGCGGCAGAATGGGTACATTTGATAAATATCTTCAGCTTGCCGATAAGACGTATTTTAACCGTTTAGGCAAGGTGACAAAGATTGTCGGTCTTACAATTGAATCTGTAGGACCAAATGCAAAACTGAATGATCTGTGCCGTATCATTATCGATCGGGAACAAAATATTTCAACGATGGCTGAAGTGGTCGGGTTCCGTGATAAACATTTACTCCTGATGCCGTTTGAAAGCGTAGAAGGAATTGGTGTTGGATGTATTGTAGAAAATACAGGACATCCTCTGACTGTGAAAGTTGGAGAAGAACTGTTAGGTCATACATTAGATGGAATAGGACGGCCAACCGATGTGGAAGAATTATTACTTCCGTATGATTATCCGGTTGAAGCATTGCCACCAGATCCGATGGCAAGAAAAATTATTGATGAAGTACTACCTTTGGGTGTGAAAGCAGTAGACGGTCTGATTACAGTAGGAAAAGGACAGAGAATCGGTATTTTCGCCGGATCCGGTGTTGGAAAAAGTACATTACTTGGTATGTTTGCGAGAAATACAAAAGCGGATATCAACGTGATTGCATTGATTGGCGAGCGTGGAAGAGAAGTAAGAGAGTTTGTGGAACGCGATCTTGGTGAAGAAGGCATGAAACGCTCCGTGGTTATTGTTGCGACATCCGATAAACCTGCATTGATAAGAAATAAAGCTGCAAAAACAGCAACAGCTATTGCTGAATACTTTAGAGATCAGGGGAAAGATGTGTTGCTGATGATGGATTCACTGACACGATTTTCTATGGCACAGCGGGAGATTGGGTTGGCATCCGGAGAGCCACCGGTAACAAGAGGATATCCACCAAGTGTGTATTCAGAAATGCCTAAACTTCTGGAACGTGCAGGAACTTCGGATAAGGGATCTATTACCGGACTTTACACCGTGCTTGTAGATGGTGATGATATGAATGAACCAATCACAGATACGGCGAGAAGTATTCTGGATGGACATATTATGTTATCCAGAAAATTAGGACAAAAGAATCATTATCCTGCAATTGATGTATTACAGAGTATTTCCCGTGTTATGAGTTCGATTGCTACAAGTGAGCATAAAGAGCTTGCCGGAAAATTAAGAAATGTTATGGCTACTTATAATGAGGCAGAAGACCTGATTAATATCGGGGCATATAAAAATGGAACCAATCGTGAAATTGATTATGCAATTCAAAAAAATCAAGCGGTAAATGAGTTCCTGATGCAAAAGACCGATGAAAAATTTGAATTCAACGAAGAGATTGACCTGCTGCGAAAACTGTTTGAAAACTAAGAAAGGTTTCTGGTATGGCAAAGTTCAGATACAGAATGCAGAACATTCTTGATATCAAAGAAAAAATGGAAAATCAGGCAAAGACAGCCTATGGTATGGCGAATGCAAAACTTGCGGCAGAACAGCAGAAACTTCAGGATATCCTGATCCGGAGAGCCGGTTATGAATCAAAAGCAAGGGAATTGGTGAGTGGCAGTATTAATGTTTTGGAAATTCGTGAATGCAGGAAGGCGATTGACGTCTTAAAAAGCAAACAGCGCAGCCAGATGATGAATGTACATGCTGCAGAACGTGATGTTGAATTGGCGAGAAAACAGTTGAATGAAGCAATGGTTGAACGCAAGACACATGAAAAACTGAAAGAAAAAGCTTTTGAGGAGTTTAAACAGGAACTTTTACATGAAGAGTCAAAAGAAATAGATGAGCTTGTCAGTTATACCTATCACGATAATGGACAGCGTAGTTAGGCAGTTTGAGCGGACAGGAGGAAAATATGGCAGAAGAAAAAGAAGAAGTTGTAGATAAAAAAGCTGAAGAAAAACAAAGAAAAAAAGAAGAGGCAAAGCAGAAGAAAGCACAGCATGCAGCAGAGAGCGATGAACTTGAAGAAGAAAGCGGCGGCAGCAAAGTTGCGGTATTTTTTGTTTCCCTTCTGATCATAGTTGTATGGTTTGCAATTATTGCCCTTCTGATTAAATGGGATGTTGGAGGATTTGGATCAGGCGTGCTTGCACCGATCCTGAAAGATGTCCCTTATGTAAATAAGATTTTACCGGATGATGCGGTGGAACAGGTTTCAACAGAGGACAGTGCTTATGCGTATGATACGATGGCAGATGCGGTTGAGCGCATTAAAGAACTTGAAAAAGAACTGGCAGATGCACAGAATGCATCGTCTGCAAATGCGGATTATATCAGCCAGTTAGAAGCTCAATCACAGGAATTACAGCAATATAAGGAAAACGAGGCAGAATTTGAAAAGGAAAAGCAGAGCTTCTATGAGGATGTTGTCTTTTCTGATGTAGCCCCGGATATTGAGGAATATAAGAAATATTACGAAAGCATCGATCCTGCAAATGCAGAAGTACTGTATAAGCAGGTAGTGGCACAGACGGCAGAGGATGAGCAGCTTGATGATTACATCAAAACATATTCATCCATGAAGCCAAAAGAGGCAGCAGCAATTTTTGATACCATGACAGACAACCTGAAACTGGTTGCACAGATTTTAGATGGTATGGATGCAGATTCAAGAGCTGCTATTCTTGGTAAAATGACTTCTGATACCGCTGCAAAGGTAACAGAGATCATGAAACCTTCAGAATAGATCATTAAGCGGCAGTACATGCAGCGAAAGGGAAAGGAGGAAGAAACATGGGAAGCACGCGCGTTTCAGAAGTGGCTGGAATTATGTCCATAGGACAGGGCGGCCAGACACTGACCGGAACAAAAGAAGGCGATCTGAAAGTTCAGTTTGCAGAAGTGATGAGCCAGATGACAACCCAGGTTGGAGGCGGTTACAATTATGGTGGACAGAACAGCAGACAGGATGTGGCAGCTGTAACCGGAAACAGTAGTGTGGCAGATGATTATGAACGTTATCAGAATGCTGCGGGCAGTATAAAAGATAATTCAGCAGGCAAAACGGACATTCAATCAGAAAATGCGGATGAAAAGTTAGCTGCATTTGATGAGGATGTGAGACAGGTTTTGAAAGATAAACTTGGTGTGACAGATGAAGAAATCGCAGATGCCATGCAGAAGTTAGGACTTACTGTTGCAGATCTGATACAGCCGAATCAGCTTGCGCAGCTTACAGCTGAACTCACAGGATGTGAAAATGTTGGAGAACTGCTGTGCAACAGTTCATTTATGGAAATTGTAAATGAAATTGGAGAGTTGTCACAGAACCTGTTAGATGAACTTGGAATGACACCGCAGATGTTTACTGAGATGGCTGCTGCAACAGACACAAATGTGAATGCAGAGCAGTTACCGGCGGATATTCAGGTGCCGGAAAATGACAACGCAGTACAGACGGCAGCAGATGCTGTGCCGGAGCAGATGATTTCAGATGCAAAAGATGATAAAACAGTACAGACAGTTTTAAATGCAGATGAAGTGGAAACACAGAAGCCGGAGGACAACATTGTTCTGCAGAAAGAAGTCGCAGATAATGTGAAGGATACCGATGACGTGAATGATGGTCTGATGCCGGAGAAAACAGAAGAACCGGATGTAAAGACAGAGTCAGATAAGGGACAGCAGACAGGCAGTAAAAATGAATCTGGGAATGCATCGGGTCAGACAGCATTTGTGAATCAGGAACATGTGGCAGATCCGGCAGCAGTAAAAACACCGGAAAATGTGCCGGAATTTTCAAGACAGCTTGACACTTTAGATCTGATCCGTCAGGTAACAGAATTTACAAAAATCACTGTCCGTGAAGCACAGACGACGATGGAGATGCAGTTGAACCCGGAACACCTTGGCAAGATTTATATCGAAGTAACGACCAAGGAAGGAAATGTATCTGCTCATATTATGACACAGAACGAACTGGTAAAAGAAGCGTTAGAAGCGCAGATGGCAGAACTCAAACAGAGTATGAACCAGGCAGGTGTGAAGGTGGATGCCGTAGAAGTTACGGTTGGAAGCCATGAGTTTGAAAAAAACTTAGAGCAGAATGCAAAACAGGAAGAGAGACAGGCAGAGGAGCAGGAAAAAGCTTCGCCAAAGACTAGAAGAATCAACTTAGATGAGTTAGATGAACTCTCCGGAGTCATGAGTGAGGAAGAAGCCCTTGTGGCGCAGATTATGGCAGATCACGGTAATTCCGTAGATTATACTGCTTAAAACAAAAGAAAGGAGAAAAAAATGGCATTAATTCAGCCCGTTGAAGACGGAAAAATACCAAAGGATACCAGTACTACAAGCAAATCGGATACCAGCAATGACCTTGGCTATGACCAGTTCTTACAGCTGTTATGTGCAGAGATGCAGTATCAGGATCCGTTAGAGCCTACCAGCAATACGGAGTATGTTGCACAGCTTGCTACATTTTCACAGATGGAAGCAACACTTGGTATGCAGAGTACAATCGAGAGCAGCAATGCAAATGCACTTGTTGGAAAATATGTTATTATCAAGACAACATCTTCGACTGGAGAAACAACAGCAACACAGGGATTTGTTGATTATGTACAGAAAGAAAACGGTGAGCAGAAGATCTGTGTAAATGGGGTGTTATATTCACTTTCTGATGTATATCAGGTTGCAGATACCGAATACATGGAGGCAGAGACACTTGCTAAGACGTTTGCAGCAGCGGTTGCTAAATTGCCATCCGCAGCACAGCTTACATTAAGTGACAAGGATGATGTCAAGAATTTAAAGACATATTATGATAATCTGAATTCTTATCAGCAGTCAAAGATCGATACAGATACTTTGAAAAAATATCAGGAACTGCTTGCACAGATGGAAAAACTTGCAGGAAAAGACTGGTATAAAAGTACTTCATCATCGACAGGTACAACAACAGATACGACAACAGGAACAGATACAAAAACGGATACAGACACAACGACAGGTACAGATAAAACCTGATATCTGACAGAAGGGAAATGCGATTATGAATAAGATCAGTAACCAGTTTGCTTCCATTGAGCAGGTAACTGACCAGTATCTGACTCGGAAAAGCACGGATGCGGTAACTTCGAGTGGTGTCTCCTTTGAAGATATTTTAAAGCAGAAGCAGGATGCAAAAGCAGGTGGGACACTTAAATTTTCCAAGCATGCCACGATGCGCCTGATGGATCGTAATATCAATTTGTCCAAAGAGCAGAATGAACGACTTGAGACAGGCGTTTTTAAGGCTGGTGAAAAGGGAATCAGAGAATCGTTAGTAATTGTTGATTCACTCGCTTTTATCGTAAATGTTCCGAACAGGACAGTCGTTACAGCAATGGACCGGACAGAGTCCGATGATAATATTTATACCAATATTGATGGTGCTGTGATCATGTAGCCGGACCGAAATGGAGGCTAGATTCCCGGAATGACAGAAGGGAAGGCAGCACAAAAGAACTAGGAGGTCAATTTCAACTATGATGAGATCAATGTACTCTGCTGTGTCAGGTCTTAAGACACATCAGACAAAAATGGACGTTATTGGTAACAATATCGCCAACGTAAACACAGTAGCTTTTAAATCATCCTCAGTCGTATTTCAGGATGTTTTATATCAGATGACAAGTAATGCATCCGGTGCGAACGCAGCAACAGGTACCGGTGGTGTGAATGCAAAACAGATCGGTCTTGGTGTTACGACCGGTGCAACAAACTTAAGCATCACAACTTCCGGTGCGGCTGAAACAACCGGACGTGCATTCGATATCCGTTTATCAGACAAGTCTACGACAAACTTTTTTGTAGTTAACAACGGTTCTGAGAACCTGTTTACCAGAGCCGGTTCTTTCTATGTAGATGGTGCCGGTAACTTATGTATGACATCCACCGGTTATACAGTTATGGGATGGCAGGTAGATCCGACAACAGGAAATATCAAGAAGGATACCGTATCTGCACTTCGTGTCATGCAGACATCCAACCTGACATCTGCTCCGGAGGCAACCACACAGGCAAATGTTTCCGGTATTATTGATAAAAATGATAAGGATGTATTGTCAGACAACGGACTTGTCAAAACACTGACATTTTTTGATAATCTCGGTTATTCCTATACAGCGCGTTTTGCAATGAAATCTACCGGAACAGATGGAAAATATACGGTGGAACTGGAAAAGATTTTAAATAGTGATGGAACAACATTCTATGATCCGGAAACCAGCAAAGTTGATCTGAGTGATATATTTGGAGCAAAAACAACGAATGCTACACTTGGAACATACAGCCAGGTTCAGAGTGGTTATTACTATGATTCTGCTAACCATAAATTCTATGTAGGAAGTGATGCAACTGGTACAGAAATTACATGGAAGGGTACAGCATTTGCAGATCAGACAGGTAAGACCTACAGCCTCAAACAGGTATACGGAATTTCAGATGCAATGGTTTCAAAGATTGGAGGCGGTCAGGCAACGGCTACAATCGCAAAAGGAACACTGACGATTTCCGGAGATGTAACTGATTACGCGATCGACTTCAGCACAAAAGATGGTACGTTTACAGGTGTTGGAGCAAGAACATCCAACAATAAGACAAATTCTGTTACACTTAATATGAGTAAGCTGGGAAATAATCCGACCCAGTTTGATGATATTACCATTGATTTTTCGGGACTGAAAGATGCAGACAACGGTGGTAAATCCACAGCGGTTATGTCTACAGGATCTATAGATGATGGTGTGACAGGAAAAGGAAAGAAATTAGGTGCCATGATCGGTATTTCCATCGATAACAATGGTCTTATCACAGGTACCTATGATAATGGTAATACAGAGACACTTGGACAGATCGCTGTTGCACAGTTTGCAAATGCATCCGGTCTTGAAAAGGTTGGAGAGAACTGTTACCGTACAACCTTAAACTCAGGTGAATTTGATGGAATTGGTGTTGAGATTTCTGCGGACGGAAGTTCCATGACATCCGGAGAACTTGAAATGTCTAACGTAGACTTGTCCACGGAGTTCACACAGATGATCATCACACAGCGTGGTTTCCAGGCAAACTCCCGTATCATCACAACATCAGATACCCTCTTAGAGGAACTGGTTAATCTGAAACGTTAATGTAAAGTAAGAAAAAGATAATATTTGCGTAAAACCTGTCTTAAAATGTTGAAACAGGTTTTACACAATCAGTTACATATGTTATACTGAACATTGTGACCGGTTTTTGAAAAAATCGGTCACAATAAAAACTGTTGATTAATAATGGAGGAATGATTACTTTATGATCGAAGTGACACGATTGAATGGAACAACAGTATTAATCAATTCGGATCTGATTGAAACGGTGGAGGAGACCCCGGATACAGTTATTTCTCTTACAACAGGTAAAAAGTTTATTGTAAAAGAAAGTAGACAAGAGGTCAAAAATTTAGTAAAATCATACAAAAGGGATATTTTTACAAATGGCCTTTTAAGAGAAGAATAAGTCCCACGGATGGGATTTTATAATCTGAAAAATCAAGGATGGTAGGTGGAAAAAGTGGATATAGCATCAATAGTAGGTATGTTATTAGGCGTTGTAATGTTTGTGTTTGGTGTACTTTCCAACGGAGGTGTTGCAAGTTTACACTCCATGTGGGATACGGCATCATTCATTATTACAATAGGAGGTTCCATTGCAGGTACGCTCGCATCTTTTAAATTGGCAGATTTTATCAATGGTATAAAGTCAATAAAGCTGATTTTTAAGGATGAGGTTCAGGATCCGGCAGTTGTCATCAACCAGATTATCTCACTGTCGAATACTGCGAGAAAAGAAGGACTTCTGGCATTGGAAGAAGCAGCAAACGGGATTGAAGATGATTTTCTGAAAAAAGGAATTATGCTTGTTGTAGATGGTACAGATCCGGAACTGGTAAGAGGAATCATGGAGACTGACTTAGCCTGCGTTGAGAGCAGACATAAAGCTAAAATTGCTGTCTGGGAGAAATGGGCTGAATTAGGTCCTGCCTGGGGTATGATCGGTACACTGATTGGATTGATCCTCATGTTGAAGAACATGGAAGATGCATCCACAATCGGACCGGCGATGGCAACGGCGCTTGTTACAACATTGTATGGTTCATTACTTGCAAACTGGTTATGTAACCCGATTGCAGGTAAGTTAAAACTGAATAATGATAATGAAATGATGATGAAGGAAATTTCCGTGGAAGGTATTCTGTCGATCCAGGCAGGAGAAAATCCACGTGTTATAGAAGAAAAACTGAAATCATTCCTTGCACCTTCGGCGCGTAATACAGCGCAGGAAAGCGAGGCTGGAGGTGAAGAATAGTGAAAAGAAAGCCTGATGAACCAAAAGGATCACCGGCATGGATGAATACATTTGCAGATCTGATGAACCTACTGTTATGTTTCTTTGTATTGTTATTCTCTATGTCAACGGTAGATGCAGAAAAGTTTGAAAAAATGGTGGCTTCCTTTCAGAATACATTTAGTATTCTTCCCAATGGAGGATCTTCTATTGGAGATGGAACTCTGATATCATCCGGTGTGAGCCAGCTTGAAATGTTAGATTCTTATTATAAAGACAAAGCGAACTCTGAAACGGATCAGGAAACAGACGAAGAGAATGATGTAGTGGAAGAATATAAAGAACAGGCACTGGAAGAATCAGAAAAAATGTCTGAACAGCTGGAGGATGCCATTGCAAGATATGGAATCCAGGATCAGGTGGAAGTTGATTTCAATGCACAGTATGTCATGCTCAATATGAATGGAGCTCTTTTGTTTGACTCCGGGCATGCTGAAATCCGATCAGAGGCGTATCCGCTGATTGATAAGCTGGGTAAGCTGATCGAACCTTATCAGGATAATATCATAGAAGTAGAGGGACACACGGATAACGTGCCGATTCATTCTGCAAAATATGAAGATAATGATGTGCTTTCATTTTACAGGGCACGGGCGGTTACAGATTATCTGAGAGATATTACAACAGTGGAGCCCGCACATTTGAAGGCATCTGGAAGAGGTGAGTATGTACCTGTTGCAGATAATACAACGCAGGAGGGAAGATCAAGAAACCGCCGCGTTATTATAAAAATATATAATTCTTATAGTTCAGATTTTAATTGAACAGGAAGGTAGCATTATGAAAAAGAATTTGATAACCGTAATTATTCTGGCACTGGTTTTAGCAAATCTTATTTTAACTGCAATTCTTGTGTTCACGATTATTCCGCAGACAAAAAAATCGAATCAGCTGATCGATCAGGTATGCTCTGCTATTAATCTGGAACTTCAGAGTGGAGAAAATACGCCGGCTACACCGGAGGTGCCGATCGAAGATGTTGAGACTTATGCGATCACCGATGGATTTACCGTGAACTTAAAACAGGGCGAAGATGGCAAACAGCACTATGCTGTATTTTCAGTCAGTTTATCTTTGAATACAAAGAGTGACGGATACAAAACCTATGGTGGATCCGAAGGACTTGCTGCAAAAGTGACGATCATTCAGAGCGAGATTAATACCATTGTAAATGGATATACATTGGATGAGTTTAATGCAAATGGCTATCAGAATGTAAAAGATGATATATTGAAAACATTACAGGATATGTTTGGAGGTTCAGACTTCATCGTTGGTGTAAACTTCTCAAGCGTTCAGACGGAATAGACCCAAATATTGTGTTAGGTGGTGAGAAAGAATGGGTGAAGTCTTATCTCAAAATGAGATAGATAGTTTGCTCAAAGCGTTAAGCAGTGGTGAACTTGATGTAGATGAAATGAAAGATGAAGATAAAAAACAGGTCAAAAATTATGATTTTGCCCGTCCTGCAAAGTTTTCAAAGGAACATCTGCGAACGTTAGAGATTATCTTTGAACATTACGGAAGACTCTTGTCAACCAATCTTCCTGTTTATTTACGGAAAAATGTTCAGGTTGAGGTGATGAACTCAGAAGCAGTTACATATTCAGAATTTTCAAATGCGTTATCGAATCCTGTATTACTTGGAATTGTAAATGCATCTCCATTGAATGGAAGCATTGTCATTGAGATGGCACAAAATCTTGGATATGTTGTAGTAGACAGAATGTTAGGTGGAAAGGGAGTGCCTCTGGATAAACCGAGGGATTTCTCGGAGATAGAATTGCTGATCATTGAGCGGATATTTAATGTGGCAGTAGATCTTTTAGTGGAGCCGTGGGAGAATGTATGTGAGTTAGAACCCCGGTTAGAGCGTATTGAGACGAATTCGCAGTTCGCACAGATTATATCGCCGACGGAGATGATAGCTCTGGTAACGCTCAATGTTAAGATTGGCGATGTGGAGGGATTACTGAATGTATGCCTTCCATATCTGACTTTAGAGAGTATTATGGACAAACTGAATACCAAATACTGGTATTCGAGTCTGCAGGAAAAAGATGAACAACAGTATACAGAAACGATCGAGGCACTTATTTCAAAAGCACCAATGCCGATCAAAGCTGTACTTGGTAACAGTTCCATTTCAGTAAATGATTTTTTGGGACTGCAGGTAGGAGATATTATCCGGCTGGATACGAAGGTTGATCAGGAACTGAGTGTCTTTGTTGGAAGTATAAAAAAATTTACTGCTCTGCCGGGAGAAACCGGTGATGACTATGCAGTAAGAATTACATCAGTGATTAGGGAGGAGCAGTAAGATGGATGGAACGATGTCACAGGAAGAAATCAATGCTTTACTGAACAATCCTTCAGGTACAGATGAAAATCCGGAAAATACATTGACAGAACAGGAAAAAGATGCGATCGGTGAGATCTCGAATATCAGTATGGGAACAGCGGCAACTACACTGTTTTCACTGGTAAACCGTAAGGTTGAGATTTCCACCCCAGTGGTTGCGTTTGCAAACTGGAGTGATATATGTGACGCATATGAAAAGCCATGTGTATTTATACGAATTGCGTATACCGTGGGATTAGATGGAAGCAATATCCTTGTGTTAAAGGAACATGATGTAAAAGTTATCACGGACCTGATGATGGGCGGTGATGGAACAAATACGGATGGAGAACTTGGAGAACTTCACCTGAGTGCAATCAGCGAGGCAATGAACCAGATGATGGGCTCGGCAGCAACATCATTGTCTTCCATGCTGGACAAGGTAATTGATATCAGCCCGCCAAGTGCAGATCTGATAGATTTGCAACAGACAATTGATGAGAGTCAGATTGATGAGTTCCTTGCAGGTGAATTTGTAAAAATTTCATTCCGGTTAGAGATTGGTGATCTTGTTGATAGTGAGATCATGCAGTTATATCCTGTTTCTTTTGCAAAAGAAATGTGTGCAAATGTAACAAGCAATATGGAAGAAGACAGTAATTCCACTGCAGGAATGAGTGAAAAAGAGAACACCCAGAGTACACCGGCAGCTCAGCCGACACCTGCACCGCAGCCACAACCTCAGATGGCAGCACAGCAGCCAATGATGGGACAGCCGATGATGGGGCAGCCAATGATGGGTCAGCCGATGATGGGACAATCAATGATGGGTCAGGAGATGTCGCAGATGTATGGACAACAGCAGGTAAATGTACAGCCGGCACAATTCCAGGCATTTACTGGAGCAGTACCGGGGAATTTTCAACCGGAAAATATTGATTTGATTATGGATGTACCACTTGAAGTTACGGTAGAACTTGGAAGAACTTCCAAATCAATTAAAGAAATACTTGATTTTACACCGGGAACCATTATAGAATTAAACAGGATTGCCGGAGAACCGATTGATGTTCTGGTAAATGGTAAATTCGTAGCCAAAGGCGAGGTAGTAGTAATAGAAGAAAGCTATGGTATACGAATTACTGAAATTATAAAATAAAAAACAAAAAAGAAGAGTTAAAGATAGGAGAGAAAATTATGGCTAAGGTTATGATTTGTGATGATGCTGCATTTATGAGAATGATGATTAAGGACATTCTTACAAAGAATGGTTATGAGATTGCAGCGGAGGCTGAAAATGGTGCTATTGCAGTGGAGAAATATCCTGAAGCAAAACCGGATCTGGTATTAATGGATATTACTATGCCGGATATGGATGGTATCCAGGCATTAAAGAAGATCAAAGAGATTGATGCAAATGCAAATGTTATCATGTGTTCTGCAATGGGACAGCAGGCTATGGTTATTGAAGCAATTCAGTCAGGAGCAAAGGATTTTATTGTGAAGCCATTCCAGGCTGAGCGTGTACTTGAGGCAGTAAAAAAAGTAGTGGGTTAGTATGATTTTATTAAGCGCTTCTTTTCGAAGTCTGATGCAGATGATTGGAGTACTGATCATATTTGTGTTTGTTTTGATTATTACCTACTTCACGACAAAGTGGGTAGGTGGTTTTCAAAAAATACAAATGTCCAAAGGAAATCTTATGGTTCTCGAAACAATCCGGATTGCAAATGGTAAATTTTTACAGCTTGTTAAGGCAGGAGAACAGTATTTTGTAATCGCTGTGGGTAAGGATGAAGTAACCAAAATTGCGGAACTTACAGAAGATCAGTTATCAGTCCAGACATCGGATGATATGAAAAATTCACAGGAAAATTTTCAGGAGATATTTAGTAGACTGAAAGATCATTTTCCGAAAAAGCAGGATTGATGGAATTATGACAAAATTAAAAAAGACATATTGTATACTGTCATTAATATTTGCAATAGCAGTGTTTGTGGCAGTGTTGTTTGCCTCACAAAACAGAACGACTGTTTATGCAGCTTCCATGGATCCAGACAGCATTGATTCGCTGGATAATACAGCAGCGAATACCAGCACAGGTTCAGGTAGTGAGTCAGACAGCAAAGGTGGTCTGTCCATCTCGATAAATAATGATGAGGCGGGGGTTGCTTCAGAAGTACGTGCATTATTGTTACTGACAATTATTGCAGTGTCACCATCGCTTTTGATTATGCTTACATCGTATACCAGAATTGTAATTGTACTTCATTTTTTAAGAACGGCAATTGGAACACAGACGGCACCGCCAAACCAGATTTTGATTGGACTGGCATTGTTTTTGACATTTTTTATCATGTGGCCGACGTTTCAGCAGATCAATGAGAATGCAATCCAGCCACTGGATAATGGAGATATTACCATAGAAGAGGCATTAAAAGAAGCGGAAGTGCCGATTCGCCAGTTTATGTATGGACAGGTACAGCGAAAGGATGTCAAGCTTTTCGTGGATATGGCTGGTGACAGTTATGATATTGACAGTGCTGCACTGGAAAAGGAATATGAGGAATCCGGGCAGAGTGCATATGATGCGATTCCGATGACAATTATGATTCCATCATTTATAATCGGAGAACTGAGACAGGCGTTCATTATGGGATTTGTTATATATATCCCGTTTATTGTAATTGATATGGTAGTTGCATCCGTGCTTATGTCGATGGGTATGATGATGCTTCCACCGACAACAATCTCTTTGCCGTTTAAAATATTACTGTTTATACTGGCGGATGGATGGAATCTTGTAATAGGAAGCGTAGTAAAGACATTTTATTGATGATAACAGAATGTTCAAAGAATGTACATTCTGTTATAGATACAGATTAAAATGTATATAGATAGCAAAGAGGTGAGAACAAAATGACAGAAGGACAGGTACTTGATGTAGCAAAAGAAGCAATTTATACGATTATAATCTGTTCGGCTCCAATGTTGATCATTTCACTGGTTGTTGGTTTGATTGTCAGTATTTTCCAGACGGTTACATCTATTCAGGAGCAGACGCTGACGTTTGTTCCTAAAATTATTGCAGTATTTGTCGGACTTATGATTTTTGGATCATGGATTTTGACAAATCTGACAGAATTCGTGACGACATTATGGTCGAATTTTAGTATGTATCTCGGTTAGGACGATCTATGTTAGAATATACGTTTTCATTGGCTAATTTTGAAATACTGATATTAATATTGGTTCGCATATCCTGTTTTGTCTATATTGCACCTTTTTTTGGAACAAAAAATGCGCCCTCGCAGGCAAAGATAGGTTTTTCTTTTTTTGTTGCACTTCTGGTGTATGGTTTTGTTGATAAGACAGCAATCGAGTATACAGGTTTGATTGGGTATGCGATAATAGTGTTAAAAGAAGGAATTACAGGGTTGCTGATAGGGTTTGCTGCAAACATTTGTAATTCCATTATTTTATTTGCGGGAAATATTATTGATATGGATATTGGATTATCCATGGTGACTGAATTTGACCCGACAATGAATACGCAGGTAACAATTACCGGAAACCTGTACAATTATTTTATACTTCTTCTTTTGATTGCAACAGATATGCATCATGTGATTTTACAGGCTGTGGTAGATTCTTTTACCGTAGTCCCAATCAATGGTCAGATCTTTAACTGGGATTCACTTGCGGGTTCTATAACACAGTATATGACAGATCTGTTTGTAATAGGTTTCAGGATCTTTCTTCCAATATTTGCCTGTATGATGATTTTAAACTGTATTCTTGGTATTCTGGCAAAGGTTGCACCACAGATGAATATGTTTGCAGTTGGTATGCAGATGAAAATACTGGTTGGTTTTGGAGTTTTATTTCTTACAATTTCACTTTTGCCTGGAATCGCCAGTTTTATATTTACCGAAATGAAAAAGATGATGGTTTTATTTATAGAGGGAATGTACTAAGGTGGAATGGAAAGACAGATTACTATTTGCATATGACCTTCAGTGGTTCGCAAAAGATGGACCCGGAGGGGAAAAAACAGAGCCGGCAACAGAAAAGAAGTTAAGAGAAGCACGAGAGGATGGTAAGGTTGCAAAGAGTAAGGAACTTACCGCAGCATTTGATCTGATAGTATTGTTCCTCGTGTTGAAGGTTTTTATTTCGTTAATTGGCAATGGCTTTTTGGAAGTTTTTTATTATGTATATAAGCTGATGCCTGATTTTGTAAGTGTTAATGCGATGGAATCATCTACAAAGGAGATTACTTCGTTTTTACATAATGTGTATATAGAAATGTTCAAGATGGTTGCCCCGTTTTTTGTGTTTGGTGTTGCAGTGACAGCCCTTGTAAGTATCCTTCAGGTAGGGTGGAAAGTCACGGCTAAGCCGTTAAAACCTAAGGGGGATAAATTTAATCCGATCAATGGATTTAAACGTATTTTTTCAAAAGATTCATTATTTGAGCTGCTTAAATCTATTTTAAAAATAGGTTTGATCATATATGTTGCTTATACATCCATAAAGGGTGAGGCAAATGATATTTTTATTTTATATGACATACCGCTGAATCAGGCAGTTGTATTATGCGGGAATGTTATCATTAATGCAGGTTTTAAAATCAGCCTTGTTTATCTGGTGGTCGGAATTGCAGATTTTGTTTATCAGAAACATCGTTTCAATGAAGATATGAAGATGACCAAGCAGGAATTAAAGGATGAGTATAAAAATACTGAGGGAAATCCTGAGATCAAAGGAAGACAGAGACAACGTATGAGAGAAGCTTCTCAAAGGCGTATGATGCAGGATGTACCAAAGGCAGATGTGGTTATTACGAACCCGACACACCTGGCAGTTGCAATCAAATATGATGCCGAGGTGTCAAGAGCTCCGATCGTTATTGCAAAAGGAGAAGATTATCTTGCACAGAAAATTCGTGAAAAAGCAAAGGAAAACCACATTGAAATTGTTGAAAATAAACCGTTGGCAAGAATGTTATATGCGAATGTAGATATAGGGGCAGAAATACCGCCGGAATTGTATCAGGCAGTAGCGGAAATTCTTGCTATGGTATATAATCTGAGAAACAGGGAGGAGAGGTCATGAAGAAAGCTGACATAGGTGTTGCACTGTATCTACTGGCTGCAGTCATCTTTTTTATAGTGCCAATCAGTTCCAATTTACTCGACGTTATGCTGGCACTGAACATTTCAATCGCATTGATTGTTCTTTTTAATACATTGTTTGTAAAAGAAGTACTGGATATGTCTTTTTTTCCGACTTTACTTTTGTTTACGACAATCTTTCGAATTTCTCTGAACGTGTCTTCAACACGACTGATCTTAACAACCGGTAATCCGGGTAATGTCGTACAGACATTTGGACAGTTCGTCGGTGGTGGAGATCTGATCGTTGGTGCCATCGTATTCATTATTCTGGTTATTATCCAGTTTGTTGTTATCAATAAAGGTTCCGAGCGTGTCGCTGAGGTAACGGCGAGATTTACACTTGATGCGATGCCTGGTAAGCAGATGGCGATTGATGCGGATTTAAATACCGGAGCGATCACGGAAAAACAGGCAAGGGAGCGGAGAAATAAGATTCAGGAAGAATCTGCGTTCTTTGGTTCCATGGATGGTGCTACCAAGTATGTAAAGGGAGATGCAGCAGCTGGTCTTATTATCACGTTTGTAAACCTTGCGGGTGGAACCATTATGGGTATACTGCGGGGCGGAATGACGTTTCAGGAGGCAATCGAACATTACGGTGTGCTAACGATTGGTGATGGACTTTCTTCCCAGATACCGTCCCTTCTGATCTCACTTGCAACCGGCATTCTTGTTACAAAAGCGTCGAAAGAAGCGGATTTTTCCAATATCCTTGTCAGTCAGTTATTTGGTATTCCCAAAGTACTTTATATTGTAGGTACTACGCTGGCGGTTTTAGGAATTGCAACACCGTTAAATACCTTATTGTTTCTTGCGTTTGGTGCAACTTTTATTATTGCAGGACGACAGGTCGACAAAAATATCGGTATTGAGAGTATAGAAGAAGAGGTCAATGCGGAGGAAACGGAAGCAGAAGAGGTACGAAAACCGGAGAATGTGGTGTCGCTGCTTCAGGTTGATCCGATTGAACTTGAATTTGGATATGGTATCATTCCGTTAGCAGATGTAAATCAGGGAGGAGATCTCCTGGATCGTGTTGTTATGATACGAAGGCAGATTGCTCTTGAACTTGGTACTATAGTACCTATCATACGTTTGAGGGATAATATTCAGTTAAATCCGAATCAGTATATCATTAAGATCAAAGGAGTGCAGGTGACAGAAGGAGAGATCCTTTTTGATCACTATATGGCAATGAATCCGGGATATGTGGAGGAAGAGATCACAGGTATCCCTACATTTGAACCGTCATTCCATCTCCCGGCGATCTGGATTACGGAAAGCCAGCGTGAACGTGCGGAGAGCCTTGGATATACGGTTGTTGATCCGCCATCAATTATTGCAACTCATTTGACAGAGGTAATCCGGTCACATATCGCAGAACTGCTTACCAGACAGGATGTGCAGAATCTTGTCAATAATCTGAAAGAGAGCAATCCGGTACTGGTGGACGAGCTGATTCCCAAGATGCTTGGACTTGGTGAGGTTCAGAAGGTGTTACAGAACCTGCTGGATGAGGGGATTTCTATCCGTGATCTCCTGACGATTTTTGAAACGCTTGCAGATCATGCAGCGACAACAAGAGATACAGATGTACTGACGGAGTACGTGCGCCAGAGTTTAAAGAGAGCCATTTCCAGCAAATATTTCCCGGCGAATGAGACAACCAGTGTTATTACACTTGATCCGAAGGTGGAACAGGAAATTATGGCTTCTGTGAAGCAGACAGAACAGGGGGCATATCTTACACTTGATCCGGAAACAACAAAGGCTATTATGAATTCTGTACAGAATGAAGTAACAAAGCTCGAAAACATGGGAAAAACACCAATTGTGATTACATCTCCAATTGTTCGAATGTACTTTAAAAAATTAACGGAAGATTATTTTAAGGATCTGATTGTAGTTTCCTACAATGAAATTGAGTCCAATGTAGAATTACAGTCAGTAGGTATAATCAGCAGGGACGGTGACAAGTAAAATGACCATAAATAAGTATCAGGGAAAAACAAAAGAAGAGGCAATCGAAAAAGCAAAACAGGAGCTTGGCGAGGGCGCGGTTGTAATGAATGTAAAGGAAATCAAACCGACAGGTATGTTTAAAGCCTGGAAGAGTTCTGTGTTTGAGGTTACAGCTGCAAGAGAAGAAAAAGAGAGTTTTGTAGATCCGAGACAGGTTGCTGATCTGACAGCGAAAACTGTAAAAACATTGAATCTGGCAGCGGATGAAAATATCAGTCCAAAAGAATTTTCAAATGACAGAACATCCGACATCCTGTCAGGACATCTTACGAATGTGCCGGAACTGCACGCAAAAGACGGATTAGAGAAAAGACTGGAAAATCTTTCGAATATTCTGGAAAAACAACTGTCCGTAGAAGAAAGCAGACAGAAGGAAGTAAAGGAAGAAGAGAAAGAACGTCAGGTTGTAAATCCGGAGGGACTGCAGTTTATCAAGATGCTTTACAGAACGCTGCTGGAAAATGAAGTGAATGAAAAATATGTCAACCAGATCTTAGACGAAGCAGAGAAAGTCATGCACAGTGGAAGCAGTGTGGATGCGATATTGTCAAATGTATATCAGAAAATGATCTTAAAACTGGGACAGCCGGATACAATTTGTGTTTCCGGGAAAAAACCAAGAATTATTTTCTTTGTGGGCCCGACGGGCGTCGGAAAGACAACTACGATTGCTAAGATTGCATCCAAGTACAAACTGGAAATGGGAATGAAGATTGCGTTCCTGACGGCGGATACTTATCGTATTGCGGCTACGGAACAGCTTCGTGTGTATGCAAATATTTTAGATGCACCAATGAGTATCATATACTCAGCAGAGGAAATGAATGCCGCAATCGAAAGAGTCAGTGAGTATGATCTTATTTTTGTTGATACGGCAGGTTTTTCCCATAAGAATGATGAACAGTGCAATGATATGAAAAAAATGCTTGCAGGTCTGGATGCAGCATATGAAAGAGAGGTATATCTGGTAGTCAGTGCAACAACCAAGTATAAAGATCTTTTGGAAATTGCTGACCGCTATAAGGAGATTGCCGATTATAAACTGATATTTACAAAGCTTGATGAAACGGAAGCGTATGGTAATATTTACAATATCAAGATGTATTCGGGAGCACCACTTTCCTATATGACAAACGGACAAAATGTACCGGATGACATAGAGGAATTTAATACACAAAAAATAGTAAAACAACTTCTGGGAGGCAGATAATGATATGGATCAGGCTCAAAATCTCAGAAATGTAATTAAAGTAAAAAATCAGAGCCGGAAACTGGATGCACGCGTGATTACCGTGACGAGTGGAAAAGGCGGAGTTGGAAAGTCAAATGTTGCAGTAAATCTTGCTGTGCAGATCAGTAAAATGGGAAAAAAAGTCCTGATTTTTGATGCTGATTTTGGTCTTGCCAATGTTGAAGTTATGTTTGGCGCAGTTCCACGTTATAATCTGGGAGATTTTCTGTTCCAGGGAAAAAGCATGACGGAGATTATAACAGAAGGTCCTATGGGAATAGGGTTTATCTCTGGCGGAGCAGGAATCTTGAGTATGAACCAGCTTGCGGATGAACAGATCAGATATCTGGTTCGCGGTCTGGCTGAATTAGATCGGTATGCAGATGTGATCCTGATTGATACAGGGGCAGGAATTTCAAACCAGGTTATGGAATTTGTAATGGCAAGTCCGGAAGTACTTGTTGTTACGACGCCGGAACCGAGTTCTTTGACAGATTCCTATTCATTATTGAAAGCATTGTATCATAATCCTTTATTTTCACGCGAACAGACAGATATCCGGATTGTGTCAAACCGGGTGATATCCAGTGAAGAAGGGCAGCAGGTATATGAAAAACTGAATTCTGTGGTAGAACAGTTTCTGGATGGTTCTGTAAATTATCTTGGAATGATCCCGCAGGATCACATGCTCGAACGTTCGGTAAGACAGCAGAAACCTGTTTCGTTGAATGCACCGTTGGCGAAGTCGGCAAGAGCGTTTGAAGTTATGGCTTCAAATCTGATTTTACAGGAAGAAAAATTACCGGATAAACGGTTGGGGCTTGCCAGAATGTTTTCAAATTTTTGGCAACAGAAATACTAAGGAGGAATGGATATGAAGGTTTCAGACATTATACGTATCGGCGATAAGATAGATATCCGTGTTCTTCAGGAAGTTGAACAGGCAGAAAAAACGGACGTCACAGTGAAAACATATAAAAGTAAGGTGCTTGATTTCTGCTCGAATGGAAATATGGAAATAGCCATGCCGATGGAGGCTGGTAAACTGGTGCTGTTACAGCTTGGAGTTCGTTATGAACTTGTATTTTTCTCACGCGAGTCATTGTATCGGACAGTTGGCCAGGTTAAGGAGCGGTATAAAAAAGATAATATATATATGCTTGAGATGGAATTGAAATCTCAGCCGGAAAAGTTTCAGCGAAGAGAATATTTCAGATATCCGTGTCTTCTGGATTTTAAATATTATGAACTGACAGCAGAACAGGCCATGCTTGACAGTGTGGATGCTATTTTTTCGGAAATCCGTGATGAACATTTTTATGAAAAAGAACGAAAAGGAAAAATCATGGATTTAAGTGGCGGAGGAATCCGTTTTACAACAGAACAGGAACAGAAACCGGATTCCTGGATTCTGGCAGAGCTGAGACTGAAAAGCCAGACAATGGATAATCAGTATTATATTGTTGCAAATGTGATTGAAACAAGTAAAATAGAATCAGCGGCAGAATACAGGTTTATGTCGCGTGCAAAATTCAGTATCAAGAATGATCGGGTAAGGGAAGAAATTATCCGTTACATCTTCGAAGAAGAGAGAAGAATGCGTCAGCAGAATAGCAGTGAGAGGATAAAAAAATGAAAAAAAATATTCTGGTTGTTGATGACTCTGCACTCATGAGAAGGGTGATCTGTGATATTATTAATTCAGATGAAACATTTCAGGCAATCGATACCTGCAGAGACGGTCTGGATGCACTTGAAAAATTAAGGGCAAAAAGATATGACGGCGTGGTGTTGGATGTTAATATGCCGCGGATGGATGGACTAGCTTTATTAGAGCAGCTTCAAAAAGAAAGAATCCGTGCAACGGTCATTATGGTCAGTACTACGACTACAAAGGATGCCGAAGTTACCATGCTTGCCATGGAACGGGGGGCAGTTGATTTTGTGCCGAAGCCGACGAATGTGATCGAGGCAAAAGGTGAAGCATTTAAGGGTAAACTTCTTGGAGTGCTGAATGCAGTTTTAAAAACACAGAAGATGGCTTTGGGCAGCAAATCGGCTGAAACACCGGAAAAAGTAGTCTTGCGCAGAAACACGGAGCCGGTTCGAAGCAGAAATAAATTAGTTGCATTGGCATGTTCGACGGGAGGTCCGAAAGCTCTTCAGAGTGTGATTCCATATCTTCCCAAAAATCTGGATGCACCGATGGTTTTAGTGCAGCATATGCCTGCAGGATTTACAAAATCCATGGCAGACAGACTTAACGAAGTCAGTGACATACATGTCAAAGAGGCGGAAGATGGAGATGTGCTCAAAAAGGGAACGATATATATTGCTCCCGGCGGAAAGCATATGGAAATAAAGAAAAGTCCTGACGGAAGCCATAAAATCAGACTCAATGATGAATTGCCTCCTATCGGCGGATTAAAACCGTGTGCAGACATTACTTATGATTCGTTGCGAACCTGTGGATATGATCAGATAGTGTGTGTTGTACTGACCGGTATGGGAGCAGATGGTACCAAGGGAATAAAATCCTTAGCAAAGAGTAAGCCGGTATATGTGATATCGCAGAATGCCGAGACTTGTGTGGTATACGGAATGCCTAAGTCGATTGCTGAAACCGGACTGGTAAATGAAGTGGTTCCTCTTACACAGGTTGCTCAAACAATAACAAAGAATGTGGGGGTACAGTAATATGGATGTAAGCCAATACCTTGAAATTTTTATTGATGAAACAGAAGAACATCTGCAGACTTTAAGTGACTGCATTATGGAACTTGAAAAAGAACCGGAAAATATGGATACTATAAATGAAATTTTCCGCGCAGCCCATTCCTTAAAGGGTATGGCAGGTACCATGGGATTTAAGCGCATGCAGCGACTGACCCATGATATGGAAAATGTTTTTCAGGAAGTCAGAAGTGATAAAGTTAAAGTTAACAGTAATATGATCGACCTGCTCTTTAAATGTCTGGATGCGATCGAGAGTTATCTGAACAATGTAAAGGCAAGTTCCGATGAGGGAACGGAAGACAACGAGCTGATCATTAAAGAACTGAATGATTTTATCGCCGGTGAGGAGAATGCGGAGAAGAAAGAGGAAGAAGCTCCGGCTCCTAAGAAAGAAAATACAGATGATGCGGCTAAGAACGGTGAAAAGAAATATTTTGAATTTGAACTGAACAGTTCAGACCGCACAAAGTTAAAAGAGGCAGAAAACAATGGTTTACATATTTATGGAATGACCGTATATATTCAGAAAGAATGTCTGTTAAAAGCTGCTCGTGCATTCTTAGTATTCAAGGCAGTAGAGGAATTTGGAGAAATCATTGTATACAATCCAACTTCACAGGAAATCGAAGATGAGCATTTTGATAATGATTTCAGTTTTTTCATCACGTCAGAAGAACCTTACGACAAGATTTTACAGGCAGCCCAGTCTGTATCTGAAATTGAAAAAGTAGTCGGTGAAGAAGTAAAATGTGAGGTGCTTGAAGAAAAACAGGCACAGGCAGAAAAAGCTGCAGCAGAGGAAGCCGCAAAGACAGAGGCTTCTGCACAGGCAGAAGCAGCACCGGCTCAGGAGACAAAACCTGCACCGGCAAAAGCACCTGCAACACAGAACAATAAGAAACAGACTGTTGCAAAACCGGTGACAAACCGTACTGTCCGTGTTGATATTGAAAAGCTGGATGCCTTGATGAACCAGGTATCTGAGCTTATCATTGCAAAGAACAGTCTTGTGGCAATCGGATCCACTGAGTCCGGTGATTTCCAGAACCAGACCTATCATGAGCAGATCGAGTATCTGGAGCGCATCACAACAAATCTGCATGAGTCAGTTATGAAAGTTCGAATGGTTCCAATCGAGAGCGTTGTAAATAAATTCCCTCGTATGATCCGTGATCTTTCAAGAAAGCTCAATAAGAAGATGGAACTTTACATGACTGGTGAAGATACAGAGCTTGACCGTACCGTTGTTGACCAGATCGGAGATCCGCTGCAGCATTTACTGCGTAACTCCGCAGACCATGGCCTTGAGGATAACGAGACACGTGTTGCCCTCGGTAAACCGGAAGTGGGAAGCATTTTCTTAAATGCATTCCAGGAAGGTAATAACGTAATCATCCAGGTAGGAGATGATGGTGCCGGTATCGATGTGGCTGCAGTACGTGATAAAGCGATTGAGAGAGGAATTATCACAGAAGAACAGGCTGAGAGCATGAGTCAGAAAGATATCATCAACATTTTGTTCCTGCCAAGTTTCTCTATGTCAAAGACGATTACCGATATTTCCGGACGAGGTGTTGGACTTGATGTAGTTAAGTCTAACATTGAGGCATTAGGCGGAGATGTTGAAGTTAAGACTGCAATGGGCGAAGGAACTACCTTTACGGTACGTCTGCCACTGACACTTGCAATTATCCAGGCCCTGATGGTAGAAGTAAGAGATGAAAAATACGCGATCGCACTTGGTTCCATCTCCAACATTGAAGATATTCCGGTTAAGGATATCAAATATGTGGAAGCTCAGGAAGTAATCCATCTGCGTGGCAAGGTTATTCCGTTAGTAAGACTTGACAATGTGCTTGATCTTGAGCCAAGGGAAGAGCCGGAGAGCCTGACCGTTGTTATTGTAACGAAAGGTGACAGTATGGCAGGTCTTGTGGTTGATAATCTGATCGGACAGCAGGAAATCGTAATCAAGTCGCTTGGAAAATACATTGACAATAACAAACTGATCAGCGGTGCAACGATTCTTGGAGATGGCGAAGTTGCATTGATCTTAGATGTGAATACGTTAATGTAATGGAGGGTACTTAGCATGGCAAATAATAATCTTGAAACAACGGAAAAAGAATCCAAACAATATATCGTTGTTATGGTGGGCAGTGAGCAGTATGGAATTGATATCAGCTATATTGATAACATTGTCCGCATGCAGAAAATTACAAGAGTTCCAAAAGTACAGACATATTTTAAAGGTGTAATTAACCTTCGTGGTGAGGTTGTTCCGGTTATGAGTGTACGTAAGAAAATGGGACTTGAAGATGATGTCCTGACAAATGCGAGCAGGATCATTATCTTAAAATTAGAAGAAAATGCTTCCCTGGGTGTCATCGTGGATGAGGTAAGAGAAGTTGTGAATTTAAGTGAGGATGAAATTGATAAAGTTTCCAATAAAGGAAGATTTATCAATGGAATCGGCAAGCATGGAGATCAGTTGATTTCTCTGCTTGAGATCAATGCACTGGTAGAAGAAAATAATTAATAAAAAGGTGGGATTTTATAGAATGTAAAGTCCCACCGGATTTTTACCTGGTGTGCAAAATGAGAGGAGAATCAGCAATTCATGGGAAATTTAACGTTGGAAGACGTAAATAATATGTATCTCGATGTCTTAAAAGAGATTGGCAATATCGGTGCAGGAAATGCAACTACGGCAATTGCAAATATGCTGGGCATGAAAATAGACATGAATGTTCCAAATGTAAAACTGATGGAAGTATCAAAATTGGGAACTGCTGTCGGTGCAGAGGATGAAACAATTGTTGGCATTTTCTTAGAGGTAATGAATGACATCGAGGGTAGTATGATGTTTCTGGTAGATATTCCATCGGCACGTTATCTTGTCAACAAACTGATGATGGAAGATGTGCCAGCGGACAAACCGTTTGACGAAATGGAACTATCCGCATTAAAAGAAATAGGAAACATCATTGCAGGTTCTTATTTGTCAGCTCTTTCTTCTATGACAAATCTTGTGATTTCTCCGTCTGTTCCATATATTGCGGTGGATATGGCAGCTTCTATCTTAAGTGTGCCGGCTATTGAGTTTGGACAGTTTGGTGATAATGCACTGCTGATTCAGACCGAGATCTGCGCAGACGTGGCGATCAACGGATATTTTATATTGATGCCGGAGCAGGGATCCTATGAAAAGATATTAACGTCACTTGGAATCTCATTGTAAGGAGAAGGATATATGAGCGAAGTAATAAAAGTGGGCATGGCAGATTTGAATGTATGTAAAGCCCCTGATGTTATTACAACTTTGGGATTGGGCTCGTGTATTGGTCTGGTATTTTATGATCCGGTATCAAAAGTTGGGGGAATGGTTCATTATATGCTCCCGGACAGTACAAAGGTCAGAAATAACAGTAATATCGCAAAGTTTGCAGATACGGGGATTGACGAATTATTACGTCGGGTAATTGCAGCAGGAGCAAATAAAGGCAGATTGATCGCTAAGATTGCCGGTGGTGCAAGAATGTTTGAGGTAAGTGGATTGTCAGATGTTGGTAATATCGGTGCGAGAAATGCAGAGGCAGCAAAAGCAAAATTAAAGCAGCTTGGAATCAGGCTTGTTGCAGAAGATACGGGACTTAATTATGGTCGCACAGTTGAACTTCATTGTGATACCGGGGAATTTTATATCAAGTCGGTAGGCAAACCGTTAAAGATTATCTGATAGAAAGGCATGGATGCATTATGAAAACAAAGCCGATACCAGCGATCGTTATGCTTGTGGCAGGACTTGTGGTCTGCATTGCAGGAATGGCGGGACATATGGAAACCGGCAGATTTGTAAAAATGCTGCTGGTTGTCCTGATTGTGTTTTATATCATTGGCGGAATTGTAAAACTGTTGATTGATAAGAATTTTAAGGATATGGAAGAAGAAACCACGGATGGTGAAGAAACTCCGGCAGAGGCAGAAGAGAAAGAAGAGCCAGAGCAGGAGAGCGATGAGCAGGATGAGAAATAACTGAAACGTGGGGGCTTCATATGAAAACGGTAGAAAAAGAAAAGCTCTGGGAAGAGTATCAGAAAAATCCTTCGGCAGAGCTGCGGGAGAAAATTATTATCGAGTATGCTCCGCTTGTACGGGTTGTGGCAGGGCGGCTTAGCATGTATCTCGGATATAACGTGGAGTATGAAGATCTGGTTAGCTATGGTATATTTGGACTGATAGACGCGATAGACAAATTTGATCGCGGAAAGGATGTAAAGTTCGAAACTTATGCAAGCTTAAGAATACGTGGATCCATATTAGACCAGATAAGAAAAATGGACTGGATTCCACGGACAGTGCGGCAAAAACGCAAGAAAATTGAGGAAGCGATCAAGCAGATTGAAACCAAAACAGGGCGAAATGCCTCGGACGAAGAAATAGCACAAGAATTAGGAATCGGTGAGGAAGAATTAAATGACTGGCAGACACAGTTGAATGTTACAAATGTTATCTCACTGAATGAATTTGTAGAACAGGGTGGAGAACCTGTGATGGATGCAAAAAACAATTCGCATTTTATTCAGCCTGAGGAGTCTGTTCAGGAAGAAGAACTAAAAAAGGTTTTAATGGAATCGCTGGAACTTTTGACAGAAAAAGAGAAAAAGGTTATTTTGTTATATTATTATGAGGATCTGACGTTAAAAGAAATCAGCAGCATACTGGAAGTTTCGGAATCAAGGGTTTCACAGCTTCATACAAAAGCGTTGTTAAAAATGCGCAAAAGGATGGGAAACTATATGGGAATACTGATTGACTGACAGTAAGTCCGGAGGTGATATGTTATGTCGATAAGACCAGTTGATTTGAGCGGTATGATACAACGAACGCAGGATATTGGCAATATTAAGCATGCGGAGGATAGCAGACCGGTTGCAGATCAGTATAACATTGAAGTAAGGCAGGAAAAACAGGAATCTGATTTATCACACAAAGTACAGGATCCGGAACAGAAGGACAATCAGGAATTCCGATACGATGCCCGGGAAAAAGGGAATAACAGCTATAGCGGTAATGGAAAAAAGAAAAAAAAGCATGGCCAGCCGGATGAGGATGAAGGAAGTGTTCATATTAAGGAACGCAGGACCAGCTTTGATGTCAAAATATAATGAAAGGCATAACGGTTGATATGACTGGAATAGTATTTTTTTTGCTTCTGACGGGGGTTGTTTTTATGGTTGGAAGCTTTTTTATCACGGAACGTTTATCTCCTTCCGAATTAAATAAGATTACAGAATTAAGTAAAGATGAACTGGGCAGGATCATTGATGGTGCTTTAGCAGATGCTAAGAGCAAGGTAGAAGAGTCAATTGAGGCACAGATCGATGCTTCTTCAGAACAGGTGGAGAGGGCATTGGAAAAAGAAACAAATGAAAAAATCATGGCCATCAGCGAATATTCTGACACGGTTATGGAAAATATGAATAAGACGCATAATGAGATTATGTTTCTTTATAATATGCTGAATGACAAACACACAGAACTGACAGGCCTTGCTACGGATTTACAGAAGATTGCAGCAAATGTCAAGAGCATACAGGAAGGAATGGCAAAGAAAAAAGCAGCGGAGCCAGCACCTGTGCCAAAGCCGGAGCCGGCAGCAAAAAAAGTGGAGACAAAAGAGCAGGAAGTCCCGGTCTTAAAAAAGGAAGAAGAACCTGAAACGGAGGAAAACCATACAGGCAGGATCCTCGAAATGCGTAAAAAGGGAATGCAGAGTGTTGAGATTGCAAAGGCACTTGGGGTAGGACTCGGAGAGGTAAATCTTGTACTTGGACTTTATAAAGGGGATACAGATTCGTGAAACTAAAATATTATTTAAGAGGACTTGGCATAGGGATTATTGTCACAACGATCATTCTGGTAAGTTGTTTTTCGATGCAGAAGCCTAAAATGACGGATGAACAGATTATAGAAAAGGCTGCACAGCTTGGTATGATTATGCCGGAACAGAATAGTGCGGTAATTGCAGAAACAGAAACCACGGAACCGGAAGAGACGGAGCAAAAAAACGAACAGCAGATAGCTGCCGAGGAATTACAGCAGGAGACAGAAACACAGATGGAAGTGCCGAAGGAACCGGAAACAGAAACTCCGCAGGAGTCTGTGGTATCGGATACTGAAAATGCAGAAAATGCGGAACAGACACAGCAGGAACCGTTTACATTGGTTGTAAACCGTGGGGATGTGTGCAGAACAATGTGCGAAAATCTTGCAGCCAATGGTGTGATCGATGATTCGGAAGGAATGCGAAAATATTTAAGTGAGGTTGGTTATGCTTCCTTTATCAGTGCAGGAACCTACCAGATTCCATATCATGCATCTTATGAAGAAATTACAAATATTTTAAAAGCCGGTCCAATGGAACAACAGCAGCAATAAAACAGAGTAAATGAGAAAAATACGCCCTAATCAGAAAAAAGTACTTGATTCTGGTTGGGGCGTGTGTTATAATTTGCAAGGTTATGACGGAATAAAAGAATATTCCGAGTAAACACATGTGTGGACCGACAGGCTGGTGCCAGATGGTCGCCTGAAAGAATGAAACACATGGAAGCAACTTATAAAAAGCCGGACGCACAGCTTTTTATAACAACAAAAACCAGGAGGTAGAAACATGAGCGTTATTTCAATGAAACAGTTATTAGAGGCAGGTGTTCACTTTGGACATCAGACAAGAAGATGGAACCCTAAAATGGCTCCATACATCTACACAGAGAGAAACGGAATCTATATCATCGACTTACAGAAATCCGTTGGTAAAGTAGATGAGGCTTACAAAGCAGTATCTGATATCGCAGCAGCAGGTGGCACAATCCTTTTCGTAGGAACAAAGAAGCAGGCTCAGGATGCAATCAAAACTGAGGCAGAGCGTTGTGGAATGTTCTATGTAAATGAGAGATGGTTAGGTGGTATGCTGACCAACTTCAGAACTATCCAGAGCCGTATCGCAAGATTAAAAGAGATCGAGACAATGGCAACAGATGGTACTTTCGAAGTATTACCGAAAAAAGAAGTTATCGCACTGAAAAAAGAGTGGGAAAAATTAGAGAAAAACCTTGGTGGTATCAAAGAGATGAAGAAGATTCCGGATGCAATCTTCGTAGTAGATCCTAAGAAAGAAAGAATCTGTATCCAGGAAGCTCATACTTTAGGAATCAAATTAATCGGTATCGCTGATACAAACTGTGATCCGGAAGAGTTAGATTATGTGATCCCAGGTAATGATGATGCTATCAGAGCCGTTAAATTAATCGTATCTAAGATGGCAGATGCTGTTATTGAGGCAAATCAGGGTGCAGAGATGACTGCAGAAGAAGCAGAGTCTATAGCAGCTGATGAGGCAGTAGAGGAAGCATAAGATTTGTCATTTGTGACAAAACAAAAGGGACGCAGGTTAACGTCCCTTTTATATCATAAAATATAAATTTGGAGGATTGAAAAATGGCTATTACAGCAGCTATGGTAAAAGAACTGCGTGAGATGACCGGCGCAGGTATGATGGATTGTAAAAAAGCATTAAACGAGACCAATGGAAACATGGACGAGGCTGTTGAGTTCTTAAGAAAGAACGGACAGGCTAAAGCTGAGAAGAAAGCAAGCAGAATCGCAGCAGAAGGTCTTTGCACCGTTGTTGTAAAAGATGATACGACAGCAGCAGTTGTAGAGGTTAACTCTGAGACTGACTTCGTTGCTAAGAATGAGACATTCCAGAGCTTCGTAAAAGCAGTAGCAGCACAGGCTGTAAACTCTGATGCAAAAGATATGGATGCATTTATGGCTGAGGCATGGAACGAGGATGCTTCTAAGACTGTTAATGATGCATTAGTAGAGAAAGTAGCTGTAATCGGAGAGAACTTAAAGATCCGTAGATTTGAAAAAGTTGTTGCAGAGCATGGCTGTGTCGTTTCTTATGTACATGGCGGCGGAAGAATCGGTGTTATCGTAGATGCTGATACAGATGTTGTCAATGACGCTGTAAAAGAAGCTATGGTTAATATCGCAATGCAGATCGCAGCTTTAAATCCAAAATACGTTTCCAGAGACGAAGTAAGCGCTGATTACATCGCACATGAGAAAGAGATCCTTTTAGCTCAGATCATGAACGATCCGAAAGAGTCCCAGAAACCGGAGAAAGTGATCAACGGTATGATCGAAGGACGTATCAGCAAAGAGTTAAAAGAAGTATGCTTAGTAGATCAGGTATACGTAAAAGCTGAGGATGGAAAACAGACAGTTGCTAAATACCTTGATGAGGTTTCTAAAGCAGTTGGATGTACTGTAAAAGTTAAGAGATTTGTTCGTTTCGAGACAGGTGAAGGTCTTGAGAAGAAACAGGAAGACTTTGCAGCAGAAGTTGCAGCTCAGATGAACGCTTAATTTGGTTTTGTATTAAGTTTCTGAAAAGATTGATAACCCTTATAAATGGTGGTGACATCGTTTATAAGGGTTATTTTATGCTTCGATGTAAAAACATCTGTTTATGACAGGAAATCATCTAAACATTGATCTTCCGCTGAAAAGTTCCCGGTGTCATCCCATATTTTTCTTTAAATTCCCGGTGAAAATAGGACAGATTGTTAAATCCACAGGAGAGTGAGACCTCAAGCGAGGATTGTGCACCCTGTTCGAAGAGTTCTGCTGCTTTCGCCAACCGGACATTCCGTACATATTCCATGGCAGATTCTCCCATATATTTTTTGAAAAACCGCATAAAATGATATTCACTGAAACAGCAGACAGATGCGAGATCTGCGACCGATAACGGGTCAGCATAATGCTGCTCGATAAATTCTAACACAGCTTTTAATTTACTGGTATGTTCATTGGAAAGCTGGGAAAATGCAGAATCCTCCTGGCAGAAAGGGAGCAGGAGAGCAATCAGTTCTAAAAGGAGTGATTTGATCCTTAGCTCGTAGCCGATGGGTTTGGCGTGATAAAGCTGACTGATTTTATGAAATATTGACAGGGCATCCGCATAGACTGGATGTTCTTTTTTTATGATATAGGGTGGGATGATTTTTTGCATCGCAAGCGGTGTGAGATATTTTACCGCGCAGATGTCCGCATTTCCCATGCCAAGATAATTCATATGAAAGACAAATGTCTCGGAAGTCATTGCAGGATCGGTATTGGAATGGATGGAATGAAGAACCAGGGGAGGCACAAATATAAGATCTCCTGCATTGACAGGGCAGGGGCAAAGCTGTATCTGATAAGTGCAGTTTCCGTCTGTGATCATGGTAAATTCAGCCTCTTTATGCCAGTGTGCAGTGACTGCCGGATAAGTGGAGGAAAGATTTGTGATATAACGCTGCAATGGAAATAGCTGTTCGCCGTGTTTTGCTTTTTCTTTTTGGTCTAAAGATAAACTGATTGCCATAAAAACTCCATTCTGCCGGTGCAGATTTCGGTCTGTATATGCGAATCTGCTGCCAGCTTTTTTACTACCTGAAAATACACAATATATCCAAGCATGAGTTGCCCGACAAATGCTGGTTTGTGGGTGATATGAGTTTCCCTGTGTAGGGTGGTTCTGGGGGTTACGATTGGCAAATTGCATCAAGCCGGGACTGTTTTGTTTCGTTGTCCGAAAATAAGAAAGTCTAAGTATGCCTGATTCAGGTTGAGGCGGAGTGACGTGTGCGTCCTAAATGTGCCGTCCGGGCACATTAGGACTTGTGCTGCCGTCCGTGGCAGCACAACACTGTATTGTGAACAGGCATACAAAGACTTTCTAATTTTCTCCCAAAGTCACAAAACGAGTCCTGGCTTGATGCGATTTGCCAGCCACTAAGTTGTGAACCACCCTTCGCCGGAGAACTCATTTTACAACCTTGGGCGGTGCGTAAATTTTTAGTGTTTTTATGTCTGAATCTGTTAAAAAAATATTTCCAAATAACTATGTTTAATAGATTATTATTGGTTTGATAATACTGGAAAATTCGCACCTACGCCCCCAGATTTTGAGATGAACCGCCCACCCAAATGGTGTTCACAACCTGACGATTGGCATCTTGCACAAAGCCTGAGCTGATTTTGTGACTTTGGGAGAAAATTAGAAAATCTTAGTGTGTCTGTAGATACACAGTGATGTTCTGCCACGGATGGCAGAACAAGGCTTCACGAGCCACGGATGGCTCGTTGAACGCCGGTCACGTCACTCCGAGAAAATCTAACTCAGACACACTTAGACTTTTCTTATTTTCGTACAACGGAACCAAAATTAACTCCGGCTTTGCGCAAGATGCCACTCACAGACCTGCGACACACCATTGGGACGGGCGATTTATTTCATAAACAAACCAGCATTTGTCGGGCAACTATGATAGCAGTATTGTACAATATTATCCAACCATAATGCAAGAAAAACGAATAAAAATCAAATATAATATTTACATCAGCTGAAAAAGAAAACAGAATTATGCAAAAAATATAAAAAAGAATATTGAAATAAAATGTGTCAGGAGGAAAAAAATGAAAAGAAAATGGTGGCATGACAAGGTAGCATATCAGATCTATCCAAAGAGTTTTCTGGATACAAACGGAGACGGCATTGGTGATCTGAGAGGAATTATCTCAAAACTGGATTATTTAAAGGAACTTGGAATTGATATCATCTGGCTCTCTCCAATCTACAAATCGCCGTTTGTTGATCAGGGGTATGACATATCTGATTACTATAAAATCGCCGAAGAGTTCGGAACCATGGAAGAGTTTGATGAGCTGCTTGCCGAGGCGAAAAAGCGCGATATGTATATTGTGATGGATCTCGTGGTAAATCACTGTTCCAGTGAACATGAATACTTTAAGGCAGCGCTGGCCGACCCGGACGGGCCATATGCCGATTATTTTTATTTTGTAAAAGGAATAGATGGAAAAGAGCCGAGCAACTACCGTTCTTATTTTGGCGGAAAAGCGTGGGAGCCGGTGCCGGGATCAGATAAATATTATCTGCACATGTTTGCAAAAGAACAGCCGGACTGGAACTGGGAGAATAAAGAAGTCCGCGACAAGATCTATAAAATGATCAACTGGTGGTTAGATAAGGGACTTGGCGGATTCCGCATCGATGCAATCATTAATATCAAGAAAGATACGAGTTTCCCGTCCTATGAACCCGATGGGGATGATGGTCTGGTATCCTGTGTAAAAATGGTTGAGGAGACGGACGGCGTCGGAGAATTTTTAGAGGAGATGAAACATGAGACCTTCGAGAAATATGATGCTTTTACCGTCGGCGAAGTCTTTAATATGAAAGAGGACGAACTGCGGGAGTTTGTCGGAGATGATGGGCATTTCTCAAGTATGTTTGATTTCTCCGCGCTTGAGCTGACTTACGGGGAACATGGCTGGTATGACAGCAAACCGGTGGATTTTAAGCGGTGGAGAGAGGTTCTGTTTGCATCCCAGAAGGAGATGGAGGGGATTGGATTCAAGGCAAATATCATTGAAAATCATGATGAGCCGAGAGGTGCAAGCCGTTATCTTCCGGAATATGCGCAGAATGAAATGGGCAAAAAAATGCTTGCTACGACTTCGATTCTGCTGCGTGGAATTCCGTTTATCTATCAGGGACAGGAAATCGGCATGACAAACTGTCATAGAAATGATATTTCAGAATATGATGATATCAGTACAAAAGATCAGTATCAGGTTGCAATCGACGCGGGCTGCACAAAAGAAGAAGCGTTGGCATGCTGCTATGAAAACAGCAGGGATAATGCGCGCACACCGATGCAGTGGAGTGCAGATGAAAATGGAGGTTTTAGCACACATGCTCCGTGGCTTGCAGTGAATCCGAATTATAAAGAGATCAATGTCAGTGAGCAGGAGGGAAGGGCGGACTCTGTACTTTCCTATTATAAAGAACTGATTACACTGCGCAAATCACCGGAATACGAAGAAACATTTGTCTATGGAAATGTAGAGCCGGTTTACGAAGATACGGATACAGTGTTTGGATTTATGCGTATGGGTAAAGAAAACAGACAGAAAATACTCGTGGCAGCAAATTACGGAAAAGAGGCAGTAAGTCTGCCACTGCCTGGAACTGCCAAAAAACTTTTGCTGTCAAATGCCGGAAGGAGAAAACTGGCAGATGCAGATCATATTACATTAGAGAGCCTTGAAACAGCAGTCGTTCTGCTGAAGGCATAACATTCTATTGTTTACACAAAATTGACAAAAACTTCATAAAAACAATACAGGAAGCGTTAAGAATCCGATATCCCGGTTGACGGTAAAAGATACGTCTGATATGTTGAGTGAGTATGTGGCAAAGCGGCAGTAAAGCGCCCGCAGGGACAGCAGAAAAATGCCGTAATAACGAAAAAAAGAGGGATAAAATGGGAGCAAAAGAATTTGCATCATTGTTAGGAGGCTTGGCGCTTTTTCTGTATGGAATGAATATGATGAGCCAGGGGATGGAGGCTGCTGCCGGGAACAAAATGAAACAGATCTTAGAACGCCTGACTACAAACCGGTATCTGGGTGTTTTAGTCGGAGCAGTGATCACTGCGATCATACAGTCATCCTCCGCGACAACAGTCATGGTTGTAGGTTTTGTTAATTCCGGAATGATGACACTGCGTCAGGCGGTGGGAGTGATCATGGGTGCCAATATCGGCACGACGATCACGGGACAGCTGATCGCACTTGATGCCGGAGCAATCGCACCGTTTATAGCATTTTTGGGTGTTGTGATGGTTGTTTTTCTAAAACAGCCGAAGGTAAGAAACATAGGAGGTATTTTAGCTGGTCTTGGTGTTCTTTTTATCGGAATGGAAATGATGAGCACCGCAATGATGCCGCTGCGGGATTCCAAAGCATTTATTGATATGATGACGAAGTTTTCAAATCCACTGCTTGGAATTTTGGCAGGTGCCATTTTCACAGCACTGATCCAGTCTTCATCGGCATCGGTCGGAATCCTTCAGGCACTTGCAACAAGTGGGGCAATTTCTTTTTCCGGGGCGGTGTATGTGCTGTTTGGACAAAATATCGGTACCTGTATCACGGCAGTGTTAGCGTCCATTGGTACAGGGCGGAACGCAAAGCGGACGACAATCATCCATCTTTCGTTTAATATCATAGGAACTGCAGTTTTTACCATACTCTGTATGCTGACACCGCTGACATCCTGGGTTGGGGGATTTACACCGGCAAATCCGGCTGCACAGATCGCCAACATGCATACGCTGTTTAATATCGTAACAACGATATTGCTGTTACCGGCAGGAAATCTATTGGCAAAACTGGCAGAAAAAATTCTGCCGGACGTGGACGAGCCTGAGGAAGGGATGTATTTAAAATATTTAAAAAATACAAAACCGGTGACAGAGGGAAAAATTGGTGTATCAGCGATCAATTTTGAACTGACACACAAAGAGATTGCAAGAATGCTTGAGATTGCAAAGAAAAATGTCTCAGACAGTTTTACGGCATTTTTAAACTGTGATGACGGGTTTATTCCAAAAGTGGAAGAAAAAGAAGAGTATGTGGACTTTTTAAACCGGGAGATCTCTGAGTACATATCCACAAATATGGCGCATGAGTCCAATACACGGGGGAGCAGGATTTTAAGTGCCTATTTTAAAGTGACCAGTAACGTAGAAAGAATCAGCGACCATGCAATGAATATCTGTGGATATTCAGAGTGGCTGAAAGAAAAAGATGTCAGGTTTTCACAGGAAGTACGGGAAGAAATCCTGCAGATGCAGCAGACCTGCGAAGAACTTCTGACTTTGCTTTTAAATGAAAATATGGAGGCACTCGACGAATTAAGCCGTGTCTCAGCACTCGAACAAAAGATGGATGACATGACAGAGGATTATAGAAATCGTATGATGCACCGGATACAGGAAGGAACGGCATCGGGTGAAGGGAGTGTTCTCTACACGGAAATGCTCACGGATTTTGAAAGAATCGGAGATCATGCATTAAACATTGCACAAGAGATGACAGAAGTAAGATTGGCAGAATAACAGGATTTGGAGGATGGATATGTCATTTTTAAAAGAGGTGCTGCGCGGAATTGCAATTGGTGTTGCAAATATCATTCCGGGTGTCAGCGGAGGAACCATGATGGTTTCTATGGGGATTTATGGGGATGTGATCGGGGCGGTAACGGGAATGCCAAAACATTTCTGGAAGAGCGTAAAGTTTTTGCTTCCCTATGCGATTGGCATGCTGATTGGAATCGGCGGACTGTCATTTGCAATCGGATATTTCTTTTTGGAATTTCCATTTGAGACGGCAATGCTGTTTATTGGACTGATCTTTGGCGGAGTACCGCTATTGCTGCCCAAAATCATGGGAAAGCGGATCACATTTTCAGAGACGCTGCTGTTTGTTTTGTTTTTTGGTCTGGTCGTCTGGATGCAGTTCTGGAAACAGGGAACAGATGTTGCCTTAGAGCCGGGAATAAAAAACAGTATCTCGCTGTTTGTGGTTGGAACGGTAGCTGCGGCAACGATGGTGATTCCCGGGGTCAGTGGTTCAATGCTGTTGATGTCTCTGGGATATTATACGCCGATCATAAACAGAATCAGCGGTTTTTTGGCAGCATTACCGGCTCTTAAGTGGGAGGAGCTGTTCGCCTGTGCAGCAGTGCTCATCCCATTTGGTATCGGTGTGGTGCTTGGAATATTTCTTGTATCAAAACTTGTGGAATATTTATTGAAGAAACAGGAGAGGAAAACGTATTTTGCAATTATGGGGCTGGTCACTTCATCGCCGATTGCAGTGTTATCCGGGATGAATATCGTTTCTATCGGTTTTGGACAGCTGCTGCTTGGAATATTACTCTTTATTGGCGGTTTTTTTATTGCAAACATACTTGGAAAATAAAATAGTACAATAGAAATAAAAATAATCAGACAATAATAAAAAAAGTGCGAAAAAATTAATCAATTTTTTTGCGCTTTTTTATTTGAAAAATAGAAAAATGTGTTACAATAGATAGGTACTAACGATTACCTTGGGGGTATTGTATGCAGGATAAAGATTCAGAAGTACTGAATTACCAGAGAAAGCGGAGAAAGCGGATCACGAAAATCCGATACAGTATCATACTGATTGTGGCAGGATGGATCGTTCTGTCCATGATATTGGTTGTGGTGCTATTTGTGAAGATGACGTCGCTGGAACATAAGCTGGATCAGCTGGTGACAAGCAGCAGTGAGCAGAACACGGATCAGATTAATGCCGGAGCGGCCGCAGATCTGAATGGTGGTGTGATAGCAGAGGAGACAGAGACAACAGAAGAGATGCAGACGGAGATGACATGGGATAAAGTAACACCTCCTGCATCCGGGATTTCCGATGAGGACAATCTGGCATCGGAGGGAGATATACATAAAGTATACTTAACGTTTGATAATGTGCCGTCGGAACACACATCTGAGATTCTGGATGTGCTGCAGGCATATGGCGTAAAAGCTACTTTTTTTGTAAATGGAAACCAGGATGAAGAAATGCTTTCTGTCTATCAACGTATTGTGGATGAGGGACATACACTTGGCATGAATTCGTATTCCAACCAGTATAGTGTGATCTACCAGTCGGAAGATGCGTTCGAACAGGATTATATGACATTGAAGAATTTTTTGAAACAGACCACAGGAGTGGATAGTCTTTACTATCGTTTTCCGGGAGGAAGCAGCAATCTCATCAGTAACGTACCGATGGATTACTTTATTCATTATCTTAATACACAGGGAATTATTTATTATGACTGGAATGTATCGGCAGGAGATGGCGCCTCGACCGCATATACTTCTGAGGAAATAGTTGAAAATGTGACAGATGATGTAGTAAAATATAAAACGTCGGTGGTTTTACTGCATGACGGAACGGATAAGTCAGCAACGGTAGAAGCTTTAGGACCTTTGATTGAAGCTTTAGAGGGAATGGGCGCACAAATATTACCGATTGATGAAGATACACAGGTTATTCAGTATGTGAAAGCAGACACAGTGGAATAACTGAGAATAAATGGAGGAATGAACATGGGATTTTTCAAGGATTTTAAAGATGACTTCTCACAGGCAGTCAATGAACTGATGCCTGCAGATGACAACCTGGAAACCAGCACGAACGAAGATGACGTTGAGGTTAATACGTTAGAAGGCGAAGTGGATGTTGAGACAGAACTTTCCAAGCTGGATGGTCTGTTGGAACAGGTGACAAAGCAGGAAGCTGAGAAAGTTGCTGCAGCAAGAAGCGCCGCAGAGATGGCAGCAAGGAATGCAAGTGCCCCGACAGAAAGAGCAGCAGTACCTGTGCCTGCATCTGTACCTGAACCAGAAAGAAATGAAACAGTTTCAAATATTACAAAAGCAACCCAGGAGGAAAGAAAAATGGCTGACAATACAACAGCACCTGTAACTAATAACCAGAGCGCACCGGTATCTGATGAGGTATCCGTAATCACAGAGGGAACGATCATCAAAGGTGATATTGTATCAAACGGTTCCTTGGATGTAAGAGGACAGGTAGAAGGAAATGTGGGATGCAACGGCAAATTAGTTGTAACCGGCGTTGTAAATGGAAACAGCAGTGCATCTGAATTTTTTGCAGACGCTGCAAAGATTGAGGGAGAGGTTGTCAGTACAGGAACCATTAAGATCGGTCTTGGTTCTGTGATCATCGGTAATGTGACCTCTACTTCTGCAGTGATTGCCGGAGCCATCAAAGGTGATATTGATGTACAGGGACCGGTTGTTGTGGATACATCCGCAGTTGTTATGGGTAACATCAAATCACGTTCTGTACAGATCAACAATGGTGCGGTAATCGAAGGATTCTGCTCACAGTGCTATTCTGACGTGGATGTACAGAGCCTGTTCAATGGTAATGCTCAGAAAGGAAACGAGTAATCGAATATGAAGAGAGTATTCTTAAAATTAAGCGGTGAAGCTTTAGCCGGTGAAAAACATACCGGATTTGATGAACCGACTGTCACAGAAGTGGCAAGACAGGTAAAACAGATTACAGATCAGGGCATCCAGGTCGGCATCGTGATCGGCGGAGGTAATTTCTGGAGAGGAAGAACCAGTGAAACCATCGACCGTACAAAGGCAGACCAGATAGGAATGCTTGCAACAGTTATGAACTGTATCTATGTTTCTGAAATTTTCCGTTCCGTTGGAATGAAAACACAGATCCTGACACCATTTGAGTGTGGAAGCATGACAAAACTGTTTTCAAAGGATCGTGCAAATAAGTATTTTGAAAAAGGAATGGTCGTATTTTTTGCAGGAGGAACCGGACATCCGTATTTCTCCACAGATACAGGCATTGTGCTCCGTGCGATTGAGATGGAGGCAGAGGGCATCTATCTTGCAAAAGCAATCGATGGTGTCTACGACAGTGATCCAAAGATCAATCCTTCTGCTGTAAAATACAGCGAAGTATCCATACAGGAAGTGATCGATCGTAAACTTGCAGTGGTTGACCTGACTGCGTCGATCATGTGTATGGAAAATAAAATGCCGATGTTCGTTTTTGGACTGAACGAGGAAAACAGCATTGTAAAAGCCATGACTGGCGATTTTAACGGTACAAAAGTAACCGTGTAACAAAGAACCGTGAAAGGTATGGAGTAAAAATATGGATGAGAGATTAGTTCAGTTTGATGAAAAAATGCAGAAAACAATGAATAACCTGTCAGAGGAGTTCGGAAGCATCCGTGCAGGACGTGCCAATCCGCATGTCCTTGATAAGTTAAAAGTTGATTATTATGGAACACCGACTGCAATTCAGCAGGTGGCAAACGTCAATGTTCCGGAACCGAGAATGATTCAGATCCAGCCATGGGAAGCTTCTATGGTAAAAGAAATCGAGAAAGCGATCTTAACGTCAGATCTTGGAATCAATCCGACAAATGATGGAAAAGTGATTCGTCTTCTTTTCCCGGAACTCACTGAGGAAAGACGTAAAGAACTGGCAAAGGATGTTAAGAAAAAAGGCGAGAATGCAAAAGTAGCAATCCGTAATATCCGTCGTGATGCCAATGATTCTTTCAAGAAATTAAGCAAGTCTGCCGATGTGTCCGAGGACGAAGTGAAAGAGTTAGAGGACGGCGCACAGAAAATGACAGATAAATATATCACTGAGATCGACAAGGCTGTTGAGGCAAAAACAAAAGAGATCCTGACAGTTTAGGGATTTTTGTATAGAACATAGAGGTGAGGACATGACAATGGCGTGTCCTCATTTTCACTTTATGAATGAATGCAGGCACAAAGTATGCAGGTTATGGAAAGGCGTGGTGATTACAATGAAAATTCCGCAGCATGTAGCAATTATCCTTGACGGGAACGGAAGATGGGCAAAAAGTAAGGGAATGCCCAGAAACTATGGTCATACGGTTGGGGCAAAAAATGTGGAAACAGTCTGCAAAGCAGCACATGATATGGGAATTAAATATCTGACTATGTATGCTTTTTCGACAGAAAACTGGAACAGACCGGAGGGAGAGGTGGCAGCACTCATGAAGCTGCTGGAAAGTTATCTGAAGAACTGTATTAAAACAGCAGATAAAAATAATATGCGTGTACGCGTGATCGGGGATACCACACGTTTGAGTGCCCGGTTCCAGAAACAGATCGTGGAGCTGGAAGCAGCTTCTGCAAAAAATGATGGTCTGAACCTGCAGATCGCCATCAATTATGGAAGCAGGGATGAAATGATCCGCGCAATGAAAAAAATGTGTCAGGATATGGAGAATGGTACAAGGCAGGTTTCGGAATTAAATGAAGATCTGTTTGCCTCATATCTGGATACTGCAGGAATTCCGGATCCGGATCTTTTGATACGCACAAGCGGGGAGCAGCGTCTTTCGAACTATCTGTTATGGCAGCTTGCGTACAGTGAATTTTATTTTACCGATGTGCCATGGCCGGATTTTGGAAAAGAGGAATTAGAAAAAGCTGTGGAAGCGTATAATAAGAGAGACAGACGATTTGGCGGACTGGCAGAGGAAGCGAAATAGACCGAAAGAAGAAAGGGCAGGTTTTCATATATGTTTAAGACAAGACTGTTGAGCGGCATCGTGTTGGTGGCAGCCGCGTTAGTACTTATTATCACGGGGGGAGATGTGTTACTCTTTTCGACGTTACTTATTTCCTATATAGGAATGTTTGAGTTATACCGCATTTTTCATGTGGAAAAAGAACTGCCGGGAATCGTGGGGTATCTTGCGGCGACCGTATTTTACTGTAATCTGAAATGGGCATTTCTGCCGGATCTTATGGTAGTCGTTTTAGGATTCCTGATGGCATTGATGTTTGTCTATGTATTTACTTATCCGAAATATAAGACGGAGCAGATGTTAGCTGTATTTTTCGGTGTGTTTTATGTGGCTGTGATGCTTTCTTATGTATATCAGACGAGAATGCTCACCGCGGGTGCCTATATCGTATGGCTGATCTTTTTGTGCTCCTGGGGATGTGATACCTGTGCGTACTGTGTTGGTATGCTGATTGGAAAACATAAAATGTCTCCGAAGTTAAGTCCGAAAAAATCTGTGGAAGGAGCAATCGGTGGAGTGGTCGGTGCTGCACTTTTAACTGTGATCTATGGCATGATCTTTAAAAATGCGATGGGTGTTACCACACAGCATGTATGGATCATGGCAGCGATCAGTGCGGTTGGAGCGTTGATCTCCATGGTAGGTGATCTGACTGCGTCTGCAATCAAGAGAAACTATGAGATCAAGGATTATGGAAAACTGATCCCGGGACACGGCGGTATCCTGGATCGCTTTGACAGTGTGATTTTTACGGCGCCGATGATTTATTTTCTTGCAGCAAATTTTATTGTATTGTAAACAGAGGATATTAGTGTGAAAAATAAGCTTGATAGCTTATTTTTCGCACGGCTATTTGTTTCTGAGCAAAACAAATAGCTTTGATGGCAAGGCATAAAAAACATGCCTCCGAGAATTTGAGATTCTCGTCGCCTCTTCGCAACAAGTTGCTTAGAAAAGAGGATTTGTATGAAAAAAATAGCAATCTTAGGCTCGACAGGTTCAATCGGAACACAGACACTTGATATCGTAAGAGAACAGAAAGATATCGAGGTCGTTGCACTTGCGGCAGGAAGTAATATTACATTATTAGAGCAGCAGATCAGGGAGTTTTCCCCGAAACTGGTATGTGTTTTCAAAGAGGAAGCCGCAGAAGCATTAAAGATTAAAATTGCGGATACGGACACAAAAGTGGTTTCAAAGATGGAAGGACTGATTGAAGTCGCAGTTCATCCGGAGAGTGAGATCTTAGTTACCGCGATCGTTGGCATGATGGGGATCCGTCCGACAGTTGCAGCAATCAAGGCTGGCAAAAAAATTGCACTTGCAAATAAAGAGACACTAGTGACGGCAGGACACATCATCATTCCGCTGGCAAAAGAATATCATGTGCCGATCCTTCCGGTGGACAGTGAACACAGCGCGATTTTCCAGTCACTGCAGGGCAATGAGAGCAACCGTATTGAAAAAATCCTTCTGACGGCATCCGGCGGACCATTTCGCGGAAAAAACGCGGAGGATCTTGCAGAGATGAAAGTGGAGGACGCCTTAAAACATCCGAACTGGTCGATGGGAAGAAAAATAACAATTGATTCCTCGACACTGGTCAACAAGGGACTTGAGGTCATGGAGGCAAAATGGCTTTTTGGTGTGGAATTAGATCAGATCGAAGTGGTCGTTCATCCGCAGAGTGTGATCCATTCTGCGGTGCAGTATGAGGATGGAGCAGTGATTGCCCAGCTTGGAACACCGGATATGCGTCTGCCGATCCAGTATGCACTCTATTATCCGGAGCGCAGAAAAATGTCAGGAAAGAGACTGGATCTTTTTGAACTGGGAAGTCTGACGTTTGAACGGCCGGATACAAAGACCTTCCGGGGACTGGCGTTAGCATACGATGCAATGAGAAAGGGTGGCAGTCAGCCAACCGTATTTAATGCGGCGAACGAGCGTGCAGTGGCAATGTTTTTAGACCGTAGGATCAGCTATCCGCAGATCACGGAGATCATTGAGGACTGCATGGAGCATGTGGCATATATCAGCGATCCGACTTTAGATCAGGTATTAGAAACAGAGCAGGCAGTATACGAATATATCGGGCAGAAATGGGCTTAGAGGCAGAATGGAAAGGAATTAAAAACGGATGAAAATTATTATCGCATTATTGATCTTCAGTATCATTATTATATTTCATGAACTTGGACATTTTTCACTGGCAAAGGCAAATGGGATCCGTGTCAATGAGTTCTGTCTCGGACTTGGACCGACGATTTTGGGCGTGACGAAGGGAGAAACGAAATATTCCTTAAAACTGCTTCCGTTTGGAGGTGCCTGTATGATGGAGGGAGAAGACGGCGAGAGTACAGATGACCGGGCATTTGGCAAAAAGTCTGTCTGGGCAAGGATCAGTGTGGTTGCCGCCGGACCGGTGTTTAACTTTATCATGGCATTTGTCTTTTCTTTTATCCTTCTTTCCTGCAATGGATATGATGTCCCTAAGATCACAGAGGTCAGCGAGGGCTTTGCAGCGGAACAGGCAGGTATGCAGGCGGGGGATGTCATTGTAAAAATGAACGGAAAACATATTCATTTTTACCGGGAAGTCAGTTCTTACTCCATGTTCCATGCGGGGGAGACCGTGGAAGTGACTTATGAGCGTGACGGAAAAAGATATACGGCAGAGCTGACACCTCTGTATGATGAAGAACTTGGCAGATACCGCTATGGTTTTGTCGGCGGTGAAGTGGAGAAAGGAAATGTGTTTAAGAATCTTCTGTACAGTGGATATGAGGTAAAATACTGGATCGATACGACGTTTGGAAGCTTAAAAATGCTTGCCACAGGCGGTGTTACCTTAAATGATATGAGTGGTCCGGTCGGGCTTGTCGATGCGATCGGTGACAGCTATGAGGAGAGTGTTTCCTACGGTTATTATGCGGCATTTTTACAAATGCTCTATATCTGTATTCTGATCTCGGCAAACCTTGGTGTTATGAATCTGCTGCCGCTTCCGGCATTGGACGGTGGACGACTGGTGTTTCTGATCGTTGAGGCGATCCGGGGGAAAAAGGTTGATCCGGACAAAGAGGGCATGGTGCATTTTATAGGACTTATGCTTTTAATGCTTTTGATGGTGGTTGTAATGTTTAACGATATTCGAAAAATTTTCATGTAGAGGTGAAAGTACAGTGAAAACAAAAACAGTAAAAATCGGTTCGAAAGTGATCGGGGGCGGTAATCCGATCCTGATTCAGTCAATGACAAATACAAAGACAGAGGACATCGCTGCGACAGTGGCACAAATCAATAAACTTGCGGCAGCAGGCTGTGATATCATAAGATGTGCAGTGCCGACAATGGAAGCTGCCGAAGCATTGACAGAGATCAAAAAACAGGTGGAGATCCCGGTCGTGGCAGATATTCATTTTGATTACCGTCTGGCGATCGCAGCAATCGAGCACGGTGCAGATAAGATCCGTATCAATCCGGGAAACATCGGAAGCAGAGAGCGCGTACAGGCGGTCGTGGATGCGGCAAAAGAGCGGCAGATCCCGATTCGTGTCGGTGTCAACAGTGGTTCTTTAGAAAAAGATCTGGTAGAAAAATACCATGGCGTGACGGCAGAAGGAATCGTTGAGAGTGCGCTGGATAAAGTAAAAATGATTGAGGATATGGGATACGATAACCTTGTTATCAGCATCAAATCCTCGGACGTTATGATGTGTGTGAAAGCACATGAGCTGATCGCAGAAAAAACTGATCACCCGCTGCATGTAGGCATCACCGAAGCCGGAACGATCATCAGTGGAAATATCAAATCCGCAATCGGACTTGGACTGATTTTACATCAGGGCATCGGTGATACGATCCGTGTTTCACTGACCGGAGATCCGTTAGAGGAAATCAAATCCGCAAAGCTGATCTTAAAGACATTAGGACTGCGCAAGGGTGGTATTGAGGTCGTATCCTGTCCGACCTGTGGAAGAACCAGGATCGATCTGATCGGACTTGCAAACCAGGTCGAAAATATGGTTGCCGATATCCCGTTAGACATCAAAGTTGCCGTTATGGGCTGTGTGGTCAACGGACCGGGTGAGGCAAAAGAGGCGGATATCGGAATTGCCGGAGGTATCGGGGAAGGACTGATCATCAAACATGGAGAGGTCTACAAGAAAGTGCCGGAATCCGAACTGTTAGAGAGCCTTCGCTATGAACTGCTGCACTGGAATGAAAATTAGGTGTTACTGGTCACACGGAATGTGTGAACAAGCAACAATTAAGTAAGTTGGAGTTGGGTAAAACATGACAAAAATGTTTTTTGATGTATTTCCGACACTGGAAGTGAATGGAGATATGAAAAAACTGTTATCAGAGACGGAAGTTACCAAGGTCGGAATGAATCATGAGAAAGATCATATCCGTATCTATTTAAATGGAACACGTCTTATCCATAAAAAGAATATCTATCAGCTGGAAAAAAACATACATGATCAGATTTTTAAAAACCGGCATATGGACGTTAAAGTCATTGAAAAATACCAGTTGTCAGAGCAGTATACTGCAGAAAAACTGATGGATCTGTATAAGGACAGTATTTTAGAGGAATTAAAAAATTACAGTCTGATGGAATATAATCTGCTGCGCTCCGCCAAAATGGAGTTTACAGGAGATTCCCATCTGCTCCTGACTCTTGAAAACACGATCATTGCACAGACCAGATCACATGAGATCGTTGAATTTTTAGAGAAAGTGGTGTGTGAACGCTGTGGACTTGACCTTTCCGTAGAACTTGCTTTTGAGGAACCGAAAGAGAGCAAACACAAGAAAAACAGTGATTTACAGATCCAGTTTGAAATCAAAAATATTTTAAAACGTGTACAGCTTCATGAGGAGAGTGCACCGGCAAAGGCGGAAGAAGTACAGACGGCTGATACATCCATGAAAACTGCCACAAAGGAACAAAATCATTCAAAAGAATCTGCTGCAGGAAATAATGCAGGAAACGCGAACGGAAAGGGAGAAAATTCGTTTGGTAAAAAAGAATTCCGCAAAAAATATGATGGCGGATCCTACGGTGGATATAAAAAATCAGATAACCCGGATGTGCTCTACGGAAAAGATTTTGAAGATGAGACGATCCCAATCGAGAAGATTGTCGGGGAGATGGGAGAGGTTACGATACGCTGTCAGGTCATGACACTTGAGACGAGAGAGATCCGTAATGAAAAAACGATCGTGATCATGTCAGTCACGGATTTCACGGACTCCATTGTTTTAAAGATTTTTACCAGAAATGACCAGCTTCCGGAATTGCTTGAGGGGGTGAAAAAAGGTGCTTTCCTAAAGATCAAAGGCGTCACGACCATCGACAAATTTGACAGTGAGCTTACGATAGGTTCGATCGTCGGCATCAAAAAAATCCCGGATTTTACCTCAGTCCGTATGGATACGAGCCCGGAGAAACGCGTAGAGCTTCACTGTCATACCAAGATGAGCGATATGGATGGTGTCTCTGAGGTAAAAGATATCGTAAAGCGTGCGATGAAATGGGGACATAAGGCGATTGCTATCACCGACCATGGGGATGTACAGGCGTTCCCGGATGCAAACCATGCGATCTCACCGGATGATGACTTCAAGGTGATCTATGGTGTGGAGGCATATTTGGTGGATGATTTAAAGGATATCATCACCAACTCAAAAAACCAGAATCTCGATGATACCTATGTGGTGTTTGACCTTGAGACGACCGGATTTTCGCCGGATAAAAATAAGATCATAGAGATCGGTGCAGTGAAAGTGGTGCACGGCGAGATCACAGAACGTTTTTCTACGTTCGTCAACCCGGAAGTGCCGATCCCGTACCGGATCGAGGAACTGACTTCCATCCGAGACGATATGGTGATCGATGCACCGAAGATAGAGACGATTCTGCCACAGTTTATGGAGTTCTGTGGGGATGCAATCATGGTCGCACACAATGCAGATTTTGATATGAGTTTTATCATCAAAAACTGTGAGAGACAGGGAATCGAGAAAGAGTTTACGATCATTGATACGGTTGCTTTAGCACGAATTTTGCTGCCACAGTTAAACCGTTTTAAACTCGATACTGTAGCAAAAGCGCTGGGAGTTTCTCTGGAGAATCACCACCGTGCCGTGGATGATGCGGGATGTACGGCGGAGATCTTTGTAAAATTTGTAAAGATGCTTCACGACCGTGGCATGGAAACCTTAGATCAGGTCAACCAGATGGGACAGGCTTCGCCGGAGACCATCATGAAAATGAACACTTATCATGCGATCATTCTTGCGACAAACGATATCGGGCGCATCAATCTGTACCGTCTGATTTCTCTGTCACATCTGACCTACTATAACAAGAGACCGCGTATTCCAAAGAGTGAGTTTGTAAAATACCGTGAAGGATTGCTGCTTGGATCAGCATGTGAGGCGGGAGAACTCTACCGTGCAATCGTGGGTGGACGGCCGGAGGAGGAAATCATAAGACTGGTAAAATTTTATGATTATTTAGAAATCCAGCCGCTTGGCAATAATGAGTTTATGTTAAAAAGCGACAAAGAATCCGTCAGCACGATCGAGGAACTGCAGGATATCAACCGCCGTATTGTAAAACTGGGAGAAACGTTTGGAAAACTGGTTGTTGCGACCTGTGACGTGCATTTCCTTGACCCGGAGGATGAGATTTACCGCCGTATCATCATGGCGGGAAAAGGATTTAAGGATGCGGATGACCAGGCGCCGCTTTACCTTCGGACGACAGAGGAGATGCTAAAGGAATTTGAATATCTTGGCTCGGCAAAAGCGGAGGAAGTCGTCATTACTAACCCGAACAAGATCGCGGATATGTGTGAGAAGATCGCACCTGTGCGCCCGGATAAATGTCCGCCGGTCATCGAAAATTCTGACCAGATGCTGCGTGATATCTGTTATACCAAGGCACACAGTATGTATGGCGAAGAGCTTCCTGCAATCGTAAAGGAGCGTCTGGATCGTGAGTTGAACTCTATTATTTCCAACGGATATGCGGTTATGTACATCATTGCACAGAAACTGGTATGGAAGTCAAACGAGGATGGATATCTGGTAGGATCGCGTGGTTCAGTAGGTTCGTCCTTTGCGGCGACAATGTCCGGTATCACGGAGGTCAATCCGCTCCAGGCACATTATCGCTGCCCAAATTGTAAATACAGTGATTTTGATTCGCCGGAGGTCAAGGCATTTTCCGGCAGGAGCGGCTGTGATATGCCGGATAAGATTTGTCCGGTCTGCGGCGAAAAACTAGTCAAGGACGGATTTGATATCCCGTTTGAGACATTCCTTGGATTCAAGGGAAATAAGGAGCCGGATATCGACTTGAACTTCTCCGGTGAGTACCAGAGTAAAGCGCATGCGTACTGTGAGGTTATTTTCGGTTACGGACAGACCTTCCGTGCCGGTACGATCGGTACACTTGCCGATAAAACGGCATTCGGTTATATCAAGAATTATTACGAGGAGCGCGGCATCCACAAGAGAAACTGTGAGATCGACCGTATCGTACAGGGATGTGTCGGCGTCCGCAGAACGACCGGACAGCATCCGGGAGGTATCGTTGTACTTCCGGTGGGAGAGGAGATCAATACTTTTACCCCGGTACAGCATCCGGCAAACGATATGACGACTGCGACAGTCACCACACATTTTGATTACCACTCGATCGACCACAACCTGTTGAAACTCGATATTCTCGGGCACGATGATCCGACCATGATCCGTATGTTGCAGGACTTAACGGGAATCGATCCGGTTACGATCCCGCTTGATGATGAGGCGGTCATGTCTTTGTTTAAAAATACGTCAGCGCTTGGTGTTACGCCGGAGGATATCGGCGGGATCCCGCTTGGATGTCTCGGTATTCCGGAGTTTGGTACAGAGTTCGCCATGCAGATGGTTATCGATGCCAAGCCGCAGGAGTTTTCGGATCTGATCCGTATCTCCGGTCTGTCCCACGGTACAGACGTTTGGCTCGGCAATGCGCAGACTTTAATCGAACAGGGACTGGCAACGATTTCCACTGCGATCTGTACGCGAGATGATATCATGATCTATCTGATCCAGATGGGACTTGACAGTGAGCAGTCCTTTACGATCATGGAGTCGGTTCGAAAAGGAAAAGGACTAAAGGAAGAGTGGAAAGAAGAGATGCGTGCACATGACGTGCCGGAGTGGTACATTGATTCATGTTTAAAGATTAAATACATGTTCCCGAAAGCACATGCGGCGGCTTACGTTATGATGGCATGGCGTATCGCATACTGTAAAGTATATTATCCGCTTGCCTATTATGCGGCATATTTTTCAATCCGTGCGACCGGATTCAACTATGAGATCATGTGTCAGGGAAGAGAGCGCCTTACCTATTTCCAGAAAGATTATGAGCGCAGAAAAGATTCGCTTTCCAAGAAGGAACAGGATGTATACCGTGACATGAAGATTGTACAGGAAATGTATGCGCGGGGATTTGATTTCACACCGATCGATATTTACCGTGCAAAACCGGACCGTTTCCAGATCATTGACGGAAAACTGATGCCGGCATTAAATACGATCGACGGTATGGGAGATAATGCTGCGATCGCTGTGGCGGAAGCGGCAAAAGATGGAAAATTCTTATCCAGAGACGATTTCAGACAGAGAACAAAGGCAACTAAGACGGTCATTGATCTGATGGGAGATTTAGGACTGCTCGGTGATATGCCGGAGTCCAATCAGCTCTCACTGTTTGATTTTGCATAGAAAAAACACAGGGGATAACGGAAGTCCCCTGTGTTTTTTTGAACATAAAACGAAACTGTGGATCCGGTGCAGGATCATTTGTCAGAAGAACCAGTTCCCGGATTAAAGATCTCAACATCAGACGGATCAGCAATCGGTGTCTTATACATAACGCCGGAAGCAAAATCCCTGAAATAGACATCTGTTTCCGTCGCATTGATGTTGGTATAATTGCCTTCTGCAATCACGGTGTAATCACTGCCGTCGGTTTTCATCCGGCAGAGTGCAGGAGTGCTTGTACTGTTGCGCTGGAAATAAATATAGTTCCCTGTAATGTTATAACAGTCAATGCGGTCGTCGCTGAGTGTTGTGATGGCCGAACTGCCGGAGAGATCTGTGCTTGCAAGTGTATAATTGTTTTCATTGTCCAAGAAAAAGATCGTATCACCGATTACGGCTGGCATGTAATAATTGCCTTTCAGAACGAGCTCCGAGGTGTCAGTAACAGTGTCAAAACGCCAGATATTGTGATCGTTTGATACGCCATTGAAATAAATGTACTGTCCGACGACGGAGCATGGACGGTACGGTGTCTTGTCTACCTGATGACTGTCTGCCCCGTCGATGCCGACTTCATAGAAAGTGGTAAAGTCTTTGTCGTCATAGTGAAGGTAATAAATTTTATTTCCGACTAAAGAGGCGTAAAGACTCGCGGAAGAATCAAGGAGAATGCTCTTTTTATGTTTGCTGCGGTCAAGCCGGCAGAGACTGTCTGTATTGATCGTCAAAAATGAAAACGGTTCGGTAAAAACCGGATTGTTGCGCACATAGTAAATATAATTGTCATCTGCATTGATAAAGGTGGCAACATCATCAGAAATCTTTGTAAGGTCTGAACCGTCGCTGTTCATTGAGTATAGTTTGCTGCTGTCGGAAGGGTTTGCAAAATAAATCGTACCATCAGCTGCCGTGCAGAAGATGCCGGCATTGTAGAGATTGCCAGCCGTGTTGCCGTTTATGTAATCGTCATTGAATTTTGTCTCGTTTGATTTGTGGTGGTAGACACCAAAACCGACACCGGCGGCGAGTACGAGGATAATTAAGAGAATCGTGATAACTTTTTTCATAAGGCCTCCATTCTGAGAGCATTTTATGCTGACGTGACAATGTGTTTGATTTGCTTCTCATCTGTGTTTATTATAGCATTTTCAGAGCACGAATACTATATTTTTCATATGGAATATGACTTTTTCTGCCCTTGATTTTGCTACGTTAATGTAATATAGTAGAAGTAATACTAAAAATAAAGGTGGAATCCATGAAAGATTTAAAAGAATTAAGAGACCAGATTGATGTCATTGACAGACAGATCGTAGATTTATATCAGGAGAGAATGGAGATTGCTGCGGGTGTTGCAGAATATAAGATCAATACCGGCAAAAAAGTATTTGATAAAGAACGCGAAGATTCAAAACTTGCAACGCTGACAGCACTTGGCAAAACAGATTTTAATAAACACGGGATCCGTGAATTGTTTGAGCAGATTATGTCGATGAGCAGAAAACGCCAGTATCAGCTTTTGACAGCGCATGGAATGTATGAAAAACCGGATTTTACAGAAGTGGAAAGTTTAGATTATCACAATGCGCGTATTGTGTTTCAGGGGACAGAGGGTGCGTACAGCCAGCTTGCATTGAGAGAGTACTTTGGAGAGCAGACGGACAGTTATCATGTGGAAACCTGGCGTGATGCCATGGAGGCGATCAAAAACGGAGAGGCAGATTATGCGGTGCTTCCGATTGAGAATTCTTCAGCGGGCATCGTATCTGAAAATTATGACCTGATGGTAGAATACGATAACTGCATCGTCGGGGAGCAGATTATCCAGATCAATCATGCACTGCTTGGACTTCCGGATGCAGAACTTTCCGATATCACGGATGTCTATTCCCACCCGCAGGCACTGATGCAGTGCGGCAGATATCTTGAGAGCCACCGGGAATGGGAAAAACATAGTCTGAAAAATACTGCCATGGCGGCAAAAAAAGTAAAAGAGGACGGCAAAAAACATAAGGCGGCGATCGCAAGCAGCCTGACTGCTGATATCTATGGACTGAAAGTGCTGGATGAATGTATTCAGGATAATAGGATGAATGCAACCCGTTTTATTATCGTATCCGGCAAACGCGTTTTCACTTCAAAGGCGGAAAAGATCAGTATCTGCTTTGAAGGTATGCATGAGAGTGGTTCCCTTTACCATATGCTGTCCCATTTTATTTACAATGGCATCAACATGAACCACATTGAATCAAGACCGGTACAGGGGAAAAACTGGGAGTACCGTTTCTTTGTCGACTTTGAGGGTAATTTAAATGATGCAGCAGTGCAGAATGCCTTAAGAGGTCTGACAGAGGAAACGCTTGGACTTAAGATTCTTGGAAATTATTAGAACGAAAGAAATGTGTGGAAATAAGATTTGCACACGAAGAAATGGAGCAAAACATGAAAAGCACAAAAAACCTGATCTTATATAAAAACTTTGAAAATGGAAAATTATTTTATAACATGGCATGGATCATGGAAAACTATGAGAATGAATATTATAACAGAGAGGATATCGAGGCACTGCTTTACGAATGTTTTAACCAGTTATCCGAACTTGCAGTAAGTCATGGATTTAAAGGAAATCTCTGGCATAATTTTATTGCATTTATTCTGGTCAATAACGAGAACGCATACAGCCGTGGATGTGAGATCCGGGGTGGTATGGAAGGCTCCGTCAATCAGATTGCACTGCATGATTTTAAGATCATGAAAGATTTATTTGATTTTGATTTTACAGAGCTGGCAAAAGATTATGAGATCGACTGCATGGATGCACTGCTTCATTATGAGAGTGCAGGCGACAGCGGAAAGCTTTTTAATAAAAGAATCCGTGACCGTATCTGTGAACTGACAGTAAAATTAGAGCAGGCGGCAGATGCAGGTGATTTTAAGGATGCTGTTACAGAGTTCTACGGAGAATTTGGTGTTGGAAAATTAGGCTTACATAAAGCATTTCGTGTGCTGCATAAAGAGGATGGAGCACAGATCGTACCGATCACAAACATTGCACATGTAAAATTAGATGATCTGGTCGGATATGAGATCGCAAAACAGAAACTGATCGACAATACAGAGAGCTTTGTCCGCGGAAAGGAGGCAAATAACTGCCTGCTTTACGGAGATGCAGGAACAGGAAAGTCCACCAGTATTAAGGCAATCGCCAATCAGTATTATGACAGGGGACTGCGTCTGATCGAGGTGTACAAGCATCAGTTCTGCGACTTAAATGATGTGATCGCACAGATCAAAAACCGCAATTACAAATTTATCATTTATATGGATGATCTGTCATTTGAGGAATTTGAGATCGAGTATAAATACTTAAAAGCAGTGATCGAGGGAGGACTTGAGAAGAAACCGGACAATGTTTTGATCTATGCGACCTCAAACAGACGTCATCTGATCCGCGAGACATTCTCCGACAAAGAGGAAGTGAGAGAGGACATGCATACTTCCGATACCGTACAGGAAAAGTTGTCTCTGTATGCAAGATTTGGCGTTTCCATTTATTTTGGTGCACCGGGCAAAAAAGAATTCCAGCATATCGTGGTATCCCTTGCAGAGAAAAACGGTATCACCATGGATGAGGAGACACTTCTTGCCGAGGCAAATAAATGGGAACTTGCCCACGGCGGACTCTCCGGAAGAACAGCACAGCAGTTTATTAATTATCTGCTTGGAAAACAGGAATAACATGTACGCATGAAGCAGGAGGATAAAATATGGCAATTCATACATTTGCAGCGATTTATATCGGCTCTTATGAGGTGAGCCTGAAAATTTTTGAGATCTCTGCCAGAAAAAACATCCGCAAAATTGATTATATCAGAAGCAGGATCGAGCTTGGGCGGGATGCGTATTCACGCGGTGTGATCGGATATGAGCTGGTGGAAGCACTCTGTGACACGTTAGAGCAGTTCACGAAGATCATGAAAGAGTATCAGGTGGATGGCTACGAGGCATATGCGGCTGCAGCACTCCGCGATGTGAGCAATGAATTGTTCATCTTAGACCAGATCCGCATCCGTACCGGACTGACGGTACATGTTTTAAGCAACTCGGAACACCGCTTTATCAGCTACAAATCGGTTGCGATGCGAAGTGAGTTTGAGGAACTGATCAAAACGGGGGCAGCAGTCGTGGATGTCGGTGGCGGCGGCATGCAGATCACAATCTTTTCAAAGGGCAAAGTCATTACGACACAGCATCTTGGACTTGGCACCATACGCATGCAGGAACAGCTTGCAAAAAAAAGCTGCAGCTTAGAGCAGTATGAGCTGCAGATTGAAGAATTGGTAGAAAAAGAGTTAAATGTGTTTATGGCAATGTTCACGGAACAGGTAAAAGTGAAGAATCTGATCATAATCGGAGATTATATCATGGAGGTTGCCGGAAAAGTCACCGGGAAGAAACATGAAAATCTGATGGAAACCAATGATTTTCTGGCATTTCTGGATGATCTTGACAAAAAAACTGTGGAACAGATTTCGGAAGAATTAAATTTATCAAATGAAAATGATTCCCTGATCATTCCGTACATGATCATTTTTAAATGCATGGCGCGCAAAATGAAAGCCGAAAAAATCTGGGCACCGGGTGTCATTGTGAGCGATGGTATTGCATATGATTATGCACAGAAGCATAAGCTATGCAAACCGGTCCATGATTTTGATGCAGATGTCATCTCGGCTGCAAGGAATCTGTCCGCCCGCTATATGAGCTACTCACCGCATATTGATGCACTGACACAGATGGCAACGCTGATTTTTGACACAATGAAAAAAATCCATGGACTGGGAAAGAGAGAGCGGCTTTTACTTCAGGTGGCAGCAATCCTGCATGACTGCGGAAAGTATATCAGTCTTGCAAACGGACCGCTGTGTTCCTATGACATTATTATGGCGTCGGAAATCATCGGTCTTACACATATGGAACGTGAGATCGTGGCGTATACGGTTTTATACAATACCTATCCGCTGCCGGCCTATGAAGATTTTGAGAGTGATATCAGCCGTGAGAGTTATGTTGTCATTGCAAAACTTTCTGCAATTTTACGCGTATCCAATGCGATGGACCGCAGCCATAAGCAGAAATTCAAAAATGTGCGTGCAGCAGTAAAAGGAAAAGAACTGGTGATCACAATCGAGACAGATGATGATATCGCACTGGAAAAAGCACTGTTTGATGCGAAGGTTTCTTACTTTGAAAACATATTCAGCATAAAACCGGTGGTAAAGGAGAAACGTGTGTATTAAATGGAGGACACTATGGAAAAAGAAAAAGATTTTAAAAATCCACAGTATTACGAAAACAGAGAATTAAGCTGGTTAAAATTTGATAACCGCGTATTAAATGAAGCACGCGATAAGAGTATCCCGCTTTTGGAACGCCTGAAATTTGTCAGTATCACTTCCTCAAATCTGGATGAATTTTACATGGTGCGTGTTGCTTCCTTAAAAGATATGGTACATGCTAACTATAAGAAGAAAGACATTGCCGGAATGACGGCTTCAGAACAGCTTGCTGCCATCAACGAAAAAACAAGGGAGATGGTAGATCTGCAGTACAACACTTATAACAGGTCGCTGCTTCCGTTACTTAAGAAAGAACAGATCCATATTATAGATGCGTTTGAAGATCTGACTGAGGAACAGAAAAAGTTTGTGGACCGTTATTTTGAGGAAAATGTCTATCCGGTACTGACACCGATGGCGGTAGATGCATCGCGTCCGTTTCCGCTGATCCGCAATAAGACGTTAAATATTGCGGCACTTCTTTCTAAAAAGAATACAAAGAGCGAAAAACAGGAACTGGATTTTGCAACGGTACAAGTTCCGGGGGTACTTCCGAGACTGGTACAGATCCCGTCAGAGGAAGAAAATGCAAAATGTTTTATTCTGTTAGAGCAGATCATCGAGAAAAATATTGACAAACTGTTCTTAAATTATGAAGTGCTCTGTGCTTATCCGTACCGTATCATGCGGAATGCCGATCTGACGATCGATGAGGACGAGGCGGAGGATCTGTTAAAAGAGATACAGAAACAGTTAAAAATGAGACAGTGGGGAGAAGTGATCCGTCTTGAGGTGGAGAGTGGAATTGACAAACGCCTGCTGCGTTTCTTAAAGGATGAACTGAAAGTTGCAGAAGAAGATATCTTCTGTATCCAGGGGCCGATCGATCTGACATTTCTGATGAAAATGTATGGACTTCCCGGCTGTGATCATCTGCGCTATAAACCGTATACGCCGCAGAAAAATCCAAAGATCGAACCGGGAGAAAATATCTTTGAATTGATCCGGAAGGGCGATATCTTCTTACATCATCCTTATCAGACCTTTGATCCGGTCGTTGATTTTATCCGTCAGGCGGCATCAGACCCGGATGTTCTTGCAATCAAACAGACACTTTACCGTGTCAGCGGCAATTCGCCGATCATTGCATCTTTGGCACAGGCGGCAGAAAATGGTAAACAGGTATCGGTTTTAGTGGAGTTAAAAGCACGTTTTGATGAGGAGAATAACATCGTCTGGGCAAAAAAACTTGAGCAGGCAGGCTGCCATGTTATCTATGGACTGGTGGGTCTGAAAACGCACAGTAAGATTGCGCTTGTTGTCCGCAGGGAGGAGGACGGTATCCGCAGATATGTTCATCTTGGAACCGGAAACTATAACGATTCGACGGCAAAATTATATACTGACTGTGGAATTTTTACCTGTAACGAGGCGATCGGCGAAGATGCGACAGCGGTATTTAACATGCTGTCCGGTTATTCCGAGCCGCTTTCCTGGAATGAACTTTCCCTGGCACCGATCTGGCTTCGTAATAAATTTATGAAACTGATCGGCAGAGAGACAGCACATGCGAAATGCGGACAGCCGGCACGCATTGTCGCGAAAATGAATTCGCTCTGTGACCCGGGGATCATTGCGGCACTTTATGAGGCATCGGCAGCAGGGGTAAAAATTCAGCTGATCGTGCGTGGTATCTGTTGCTTAAAAGTTGGCATCAAGGGTGTGAGTGAAAATATAGAAGTGCGCTCGATTGTCGGAAATTTTTTAGAGCACAGCAGAATTTTCTGGTTTGAGAATAACGGGGCAGACGAGGTGTATATGGGAAGTGCGGACTGGATGCCGCGTAACTTGGACCGCCGTGTTGAAATATTGTTCCCTGTTCTGGATGATGAGGCAAAAAAATCTGCAAAACACATTCTCGAAGTTGAATTATCTGATAATACAAAGGCTCATCTCTTGAAATCAGATGGAAATTATGAGAAAATTGATAAAAGAGGAAAAGTTTTAGTCAATTCACAGATGCAGTTCTGTGAGGAAGCGGTTGCAGCAGTTCCGAAACAGGATCATGTGTACCGGGAACGGGTATTTATTCCGGCGGAACCTGCAGAATAGCAGTATTTTACCGATAAGAAGGGGAGAGGTTTATGAATCACAAAATTTTATGTGTGGATCTGGATGCCACATTATTGTGTGATGATAAAAGCATCACGCAAAAAAACCGTGAGGCTATCCACAGAATGTTAGAGGCGGGGCATTACATAGCACTTGCAACCGGAAGACCGGTTGAAACAGCAAGAGAAGTTGCAAGAGAACTGGGGTTAAACACACCGGGCTGCTATATGATCGCATTTAATGGCGCAGTACTTTATGACTGCGCAGCAGACCGTGTACTGTTAAAGCGTTCGCTGCCGATTGAGATTGTGCAGGAACTTTTTGATAAGGCAAAACGTGCGGGCCTGTATGTGCAGACATATAACAGCACGGATCTTATTACCACAAAGCATACGAAAGAACTGGATTACTATGTGAAACAGGCGCGTATTTCTTATAAGATATCACCAAATATCCTGGATGCTTTAGAGGAAGAACCACAGAAGGTTATGCTGATCTCATTAGATCAGAGAGACAAGTTAGAACGTTTTCAAAAGAAAAATCTGAACTGGGAAAAGGGAAAATGTAACAGCTTTTTTTCCAGCAGTCAGTATTTAGAGTACAGTCCGAAAAATACGAGCAAGGCAACCGGTATTTTAGAACTGACAAAGATCCTTAATATGCCGATGGATGCGACGGTTGCAGTCGGGGATGAGGATAATGATGTGCCGATGATAAAGACGGCCTGTATCGGGGTCGCAGTGAAGAATGCCACCGAAAAAGCAAAGGCGGCAGCGGATTATGTCACAGTAAATGACAATAATCATGACGCCATTGCCGAGGTGATCGAGAAATTTATTTTATAGGACAGACATTTTTTGCAATCCGTGAAATGGTGTTACTTCCCGGCGCGCGCTTTGATATCGGTCAGGACAGAATATGGAATATAAAGATGCCCACGTCCGGTTCCGAGCTTTATGGCAGGTTTGTTTTCACCATGGAAATCAGAACCGCCGCTGATAAGCAGGTCGTTTTCTTTTGCAATGCGTTTGACAAGCTGTTCTTCCCCGGTGGTATAGGTAGAGTAGATTGCCTCGATGCCATCAAGTCCCACAGCTTTTAAGTCATCAATCAGCAGCTGCAGCTGTTCTACACCCAGATGATAAAGCAGCGGGTGTGCAAGGATGGCAATCCCTCCGGTTCTTTTGATAAGGGAAACGGCTTCCATGGGAGATACTTTAAAACGTCCGACATAGCAGCGGCAGCCATCGCCGATGTATTTGTCGAAGGCTTCGGAAACGGATTTGATCCATCCATGTTCATAAAGGAAACGTGCGATGTTTGCACGCGTAATGACACTGTCCGTATTCTCTGCCAGAAGGGCTTCCATAGTAATTGGAAATCCTTCTTCCTGCAGGGCAGCGATCATTTTTTCATTGCGTTTATCCCGGCATTCGCGGAATTCAGCAGTCATTTTTAAGAGTTCCGGGTCATCCGGGTTAATGTAGAGACCGACGATGTGGATTTCCTTTTCCTGTTTTTTTCCCGGAAACGTGTAAGCAGTGGAAAGCTCAATGCCCGGGATCAGCTCGATACCGGCTTCCTTTGCGGCGCCCATAGCTTTTCTTATACCTGTGGCGGTATCATGGTCAGTCAGGGCGATAGCGGAAAGACCAGCTTTTTTGGCTTCTGCGATAACCTCAGTGGGAGTAAAGGTGCCATCTGATTCCGTGGAATGTACGTGCAGGTCAACAATTCTATTATCCATAGTCTGTAAGTCCTTTCATATTATTAATAAGTGACTGTAAAAACAGTCAGCAGATGGTGTTATCGTAGCATGAATGAAATATATTTGTCAAAAAATTAAAAAAAGTATAAAAAAATAGTTTACATATTTTACTAAAATGGTACAATAACCATAAGATGGTTTTTTATAGGCAAAAATACAGCAAAGAAGGTGAGAGAATGCAATTACTGACGTTTATGCTCAATAATGTCCGGTTTGGAATACCGGTGGATGATGTCGAGTCGATTGAAACCAGAATGAGTGTGGTAGGTGTTCCAAATGCACCTGCGCATATCGAAGGAATCGTGAATCTGCATGGTGATATCGTTCCGATATGTAATCTTGCTGACTATTTCGGATATCCAAAACAGGATATAAAAAATGTTATTGTGGCAAGTATGAATGGCATGAAGATTGGTCTTGAAGTAGAGAGTGTCCGTGAGATCATTGATGTAAATGAAAAACAGGTGATTCCGATGCCGACGATCATGAATGCCAATCAGAGCTGCTTTAATGATGTGGCATCCTATGATAAGCAGCTGATCGTGATGTTTGAGGTTTCAAAGCTGATGCCACAGTCCGAGCAGCAGGGGATAAAGCAGCTTATCGATGACAATACCTGACAGACATAGTAAATAAAGCGCACAAACAGGAGGAAAAGATTATGTATAAGAATCTAAAAATTCAGGAACGGCTGAAAAAATGTTTCACAGTCGTTACACTGCTTGCATCCATTGCAGGTGTTATTGGAGCAATTATGATGCTTATTATATCTACGCAGTATAAACATGCACTTACTAATTATGGTTTTTCGCAGGGTGATATCGGAAAGGCAATGATCGTTTTTGCAGATGCGAGATCAGCAGCGCGCGGTGTGATTGGTTACAATGATACTGATATGATCGCAACCATGAAACAGATACATGATGAAAAGAAACAGAAGTTTGATGATTACTGGGCTATAGTTGCGAACACCTGTGTGACAGGCACTGAGAAAGATCTCTATGAGCAGGCGAACACACTTGTTCAGCAGTACTGGGATGCAGAAGCCCAAGCGATGGAGATCGGCGCTTCCACGGACAATGAAGACAGCATCAAAGCCCAGCAAATGATGAACGATACCGTAGATCCATTGTATGAGCAGGTTTACAGCCTTACAGCGGACTTGCTGGATGCAAACGTAAACGAAGGAGACTCCCTTGCGGCAAGACTTTCTGCCATTAGTATTATTTTCCTTATTGTGATTGTTGCAAGTATTGTATCTGCATTTGCACAGGCAATGAGAATGGGAAGTTCCATTGCAAAAGGAATCGCAGTACCTCTTGGTGCGTTAAGCGACCGTTTTACAACATTTGCAAAAGGTAACCTCACAGATCCATTCCCGATAGTAGATACGCATGATGAGGTGGCTGACATAATCCAGACAGCAAATGAGATGAAAGAAACATTAAATATAGTTATCGCTGACTGTGGCAAACATCTTGCTGATATGGCAAGCGGTAACTTTGATATCAAATCAGACTGTCCGGAAGTATATCAGGGTGAATTTGAAAAATTACTTCTTGCCATGCGTGATATGAAGAATCAGATGATCGTTACATTACGTTCTATTGAAGATGCATCCAGCCAGGTATCTGCAGGATCTACAAACCTTGCAGAGGCATCACAGAGTCTTGCAGAGGGTGCTACTGAGCAGGCAGGTGCAGTAGAAGAGTTACAGGCTACGATCACAAGCATCACAGAGAACATTGAAAAAGCAGCAGATCAGGCACATGAGTCCTATGTACAGGCAAAACAGTATGCAGACGAAGCGGACAACAGCCGTGCGCAGATGACAGCAATGGTAGATGCAATGACACGCATCAACGAGACATCCAAAAATATCGAGAACATCATTTCTGAGATTGAGGATATCGCATCCCAGACAAACCTGCTTTCCTTAAATGCTTCCATTGAGGCAGCAAGAGCAGGAGAGGCAGGAAGAGGATTCGCGGTTGTTGCTGACCAGATCCGTCAGTTAGCAGAGCAGAGTACAAAATCTGCAGTAGATACCAGAGAACTGATCGAAGGATCCTTAGAGGAGATCGCAGAAGGAAACAAGGCGGCAGACAAAGCTGCAGCATCCATTGAAACGGTTGTAGAAGGAATCGGCAAGATTGCAGAGTCTTCCAGAAATATCAGCCAGGTATCCAGAGATCAGGCAACTGCCATGGATCAGGCAGAACAGGGTGTCAACCAGATTTCGGAGGTTGTTCAGGCAAACTCCGCAACCGCACAGGAGTCCTCTGCTACCAGTGAGGAGCTTTCTGCTCAGGCAGTATCCTTAGATGAACTGATCAGTAAATACATTCTTCCACAGGAATAATTAATATCAGGATAGAAAGTTTAAGAATATCCCCTGCTAAGACATTCTTAAACTTTAAAAAGTACTTGACAGAGATTTTCTGAAGTGGTATAGTTTAATAGTTGTTGAAAACAAAGTAGAGTATCCACTCTCACCGGAGCACCAGCATTCGTGTGACTCATGGTTTTATATTCAAGGCATCGGGAATATTCCTGTTGTTTGAAGTACCGCACCTTGCGAGTATTGAGTATTAAAAGTGGATAGTCTGCCTATCCACTTTTTTTAATGCAAGTAAAGAATAATATTTTGGAGGTGCAATACCATTAGCGAGTTAATGATTAATGAACAGATCAGAGACAGAGAAGTTCGTCTGATCGGAGAAAACGGAGAACAGCTTGGCATTATGTCAGTGAGAGAAGCAATGAAGCTGGCTGAGGAAGCAGAGCTTGATTTGGTCAAGATTGCTCCGACCGCAAAGCCGCCGGTATGTAAGATTATCGATTACGGTAAGTATCGTTATGAATTGGCGAGAAAAGAGAAAGAAGCCAGAAAAAAACAGAAAGTGGTCGAGTTAAAAGAGATTCGCCTGTCACCGAATATTGATTCAAATGATTTGAACACCAAAATGAATGCTGCAAAAAAATTCTTAAGCAAAGGTGATAAGGTAAAAATCACTTTAAGATTCCGTGGACGTGAGATGGCACATATGAATGCCAGCAAGCATATTCTGGATGACTTTGCTGAGAGTCTTGCAGAGGTTGCAGTAGTGGAAAAAGCACCAAAGGTTGAAGGCAGAAGCATCAGCATGGTGTTGGCAGAAAAAAAATCATAATTTTAAGGAGGAATATATCATGCCAAAAATGAAAACAAGCAGAGCAGCTGCAAAACGTTTCAAAGTAACAGGAACAGGAAAATTAAAGAGAAATAAAGCTTACAAGAGACATATCTTAACAAAGAAAACAACAAAGAATAAGAGAAATCTTAGAAAACCGGCTATCGTAGATGCTACAAACGTTAAGAATATGAAGAAGATTTTACCATACATGTAAGAAAGTTGTTAAGGAGGAATAGATCATGGCAAGAGTTAAAGGCGGTTTAGGCGCTAAAAAAAGACATAATAGAACATTAAAATTAGCAAAAGGTTACAGAGGAGCTCGTTCTAAACAGTACCGTGTTGCAAAACAGTCTGTTATGAGAGCCTTAACAAGTTCTTACGCAGGAAGAAAAGAGAGAAAGAGACAGTTCCGTCAGTTATGGATCGCTCGTATCAACGCAGCAGCAAGAATGAACGGAATCTCTTACAGCCAGATGATGCACGGCTTAAAAGTAGCTGGTGTTGACATCAACCGTAAAATGTTAGCAGAGATGGCTGTAAACGATGCAGCAGGATTTGCAGCATTAGCTGAGATCGCAAAGAAAGCAGTTGCTTAATTATAGGACAAGATGAGGGAGAACTTATTCCGGTGGGACAACCCCGGGGTAAGTTCTTTTTTCGCTTATGAAAGGTAAATTGGTGGTTTATCATGCAAATAAACGGATATTTATATGACACCCATGTGCACACATCAGAGGGAAGCGCATGTGGACAGAATACAGGAGCAGAGATGGCGAGAGCATATCAGAAAGCGGGATATGCCGGCATCGTCGTAACAGATCATTTCTTTTATGGAAATACGGCGGCGGACCGGAGCCTTCCATGGAAAGACTGGGTAGAACAGTTCTGTAAGGGCTATGAACATGCGAAAGAAGAAGGCGATAAGATCGGACTGCAGGTGTTTTTCGGATGGGAGTCAGGATATCACGGAACAGAATTTTTAATTTATGGCTTAAACAAAGAATGGCTGTTTGAACATCCCGAGATCAAAGACGCAGATGTGAAAGAACAGTATGAACTGGTACATGCCGGTGGTGGTATCGTCAGCCACGCGCATCCGTTTCGTGAGGAGGATTATATTCCGGAAATCCGCCTTTTCCCGGACTGTGTAGATGCAGTGGAGGGAATCAATGCTACACATGAGAGCCCTGCGAGCATGTCGCATAAAAATATCCTGTATAATGAAAAAGCAATCGCCTATGCGAAAGAACATGGACTTCCGATTACGGCTGGCTCGGATCAGCATACCACCAGAATGATCGGTGGCGGCATGCTGTTTGACCGGAAGCTCTCCGATGAAAAAGATTTTTGCAGGGCAGTGCTTGCCGGGGAGGCAAAAGCATACTGGAACGGCAGTGAGTTTTATGGTTAAGAAGTACGGGAATGTGTCCGGTATTCTTTTGGGGACATTTGTTTTTGTTTGTGAAACGTTTTGGAAAAATATAAGCTGTTGTCAAAACCCAGTGAATTTGCAATCGCGGTGATGGACAGGCTGGAATGTTCTAACAGATAACACGCCTGTTTCATGCGAAAATCAGTCAGATATTCCTTTGGCGACTGACCAAGCACCGATTCAAAAGAACGGAACAGGTGGCTGCGGCTGACGCCGACATAGTCTGCGATATCCTCCACAGTAATTGCATAAGAATAATTGGAAGAGATATACTCGATGCCTTTCTGCACATAACTGTTGGCGGAATTTTGCTCCGTCGTATGGGAGGCGCCGTGTAAAAACATGGCAAGCATCGTATAGAGCCGTCCGGTCATTTCCACGGCATGCTCAAATTCATTTCCTCTGGCATCGTAAATATGGAGTATCTGGCGGTGGATATCACTTCCGTGCGGTGTCTCCCGTATGATCGGTTTTTCCGGCGAAAAATCCGTTGCCTTTAAGATCATGGAAGCGTCACTGCCCGTAAAACCCACCCATGCATACTCCCACGGGTCAGTCTCTGCAGCGTAATAGACAACCTCTGTATTTGGATACACCAAAAAAGAATCCCCAGCCTGTAATTCATAAGTTCTTTTTCCAATCTTGTAAAAACCTTTCCCCGAAATAATATAATGGATCAGATAATGATCCCGGATTCCCGGTCCCCACTGATAAAGCGAGTCACATCTCTGAAATCCCACGTTATAGACGGAAAGTGAAACCAGTTCTTTCTCTGTTACTTTGTAAGAATTTTTATATTTTTCGTACATGGTAATCCTCCATTATTCTCTGGTAATCCACTGCCAGCGGCTTCACACGGCCTGACGGCCACAACCCCACGGCTCTGCACTAAATAATTATACCGGCCACTCAGTCAACATGCAACATTTTTACATATAATATACACATTTTTTGCTATACATTTTCCAAAGAATGGGGTAAGATGTACCCATAACGTTGAAGGAAAACAAAAAGATTTGTTATGGAAAGGTGGAAAAAACTATGGCAATTTTAGTTACCGGCGGTGCCGGATTCATTGGAAGTCACACATGCGTAGAACTGTTAAATGCGGGTTATGAGGTTGTTGTACTTGACAATCTGGTAAACGCATCTGAAAAATCATTAGAGCGTGTAAAAGCAATCACAGGAAAAGAAGTGACTTTTTATAAAGGCGATATCTTAGACCGCACAATTTTAAATGAGATTTTTGAAAAAGAAAAAATTGATAGCTGTATCCATTTCGCAGGATTAAAGGCTGTTGGTGAGTCTGTGCAGAAACCTTGGGAATATTACAACAACAATATTTCAGGAACATTGACTCTGGTGGATGTAATGCGTCAGCATAACTGCAAGAACATTATTTTCTCATCTTCAGCAACCGTATACGGTGATCCGGCAGAAATCCCGATCACAGAGAACTGCCCGAAGGGTCAGTGCACCAATCCTTATGGATGGACAAAATCCATGTTAGAGCAGGTTCTGATGGATATCCAGAAAGCAGATCCGGAGTGGAACGTGATCTTGCTCCGTTACTTTAACCCGATCGGTGCTCATAAGAGTGGAACCATGGGAGAGAATCCGAACGGCATCCCGAACAACCTGATGCCATACATTACACAGGTGGCAGTCGGCAAATTAAAAGAACTTGGCGTATTTGGTGACGATTATGACACGCCGGACGGAACAGGTGTCAGAGATTACATTCATGTAGTTGACCTTGCGCTCGGTCATGTAAAAGCATTAAAGAAGATCGATGAGAAATGCGGACTTGCAATCTATAACCTTGGAACAGGTCATGGTTACAGTGTGCTTGACATTGTCAAAAACTTCGAAGCTGCAACCGGCGTGAAGATTCCTTATTCCATCAAACCGAGACGTGCAGGTGATATTGCAACCTGTTACTGTGATCCTTCGAAGGCAGAGCGTGAGCTTGGCTGGAAGGCACAGTATGGTATCAAAGAGATGTGCGAAGATTCCTGGAGATGGCAGAAGAACAATCCGAACGGATATGACGATTGATCTGCATAGCTGAAACAGGGAAAGTTGTCAAAGGAAGAGATTGCAGACGGTGTAGGACTTACGATAGAAGAGGTCGATGTCTTTGCGCAGGAATAAATAATTTATAAATGATAAAAACATGAAAAACGACTGTAAACGTAAAAAATTTACAGTCGTTTTTCTTTACAAATAATAATATGGTTATTGTTGACATATTATATATTGAATGATACCATTATATATAGTAATAAAAACTATATATAATAGAGGGAAAGACAATGAAGAAAATTTTTTCAATGAATCGTTTTGAAGGATGGAATCTGAGTCTGCCGCTGATCCAGGGCGGCATGGGAGTTGGTGTGAGTTTAAGCGGCCTGGCTGGCGCGGTTGCATCGGAGGGCGGCATGGGCGTGATCTCCACGGCACAGATCGGATTTGAGGAACCGGATTTTGTGGGAAATGAAGAAGCGTGCAATCTGCGCAGTATCCGAAAGCATATCGTGCGTGCAAAAGAACTGGCATCTGGAAAAGGAATGATAGCAGTCAACGTCATGGTGGCATTACAGCAATACAGGGAGCATGTTAAAGAGGCGGTGCGTGCCGGGGCAGATGCGGTAATCTGCGGAGCCGGGCTTCCAGTGGATCTGCCGGAGCTGGTAGAAGCAGGAAAAGCAAAGATTGCACCGATCGTATCGTCAAGGCGCGCGGCGGCGCTGCTTTTAAAAACCTGGGATAAAAAATACGGCAGGACAGCAGACTTTATTGTCACAGAGGGGCCGGAGGCGGGCGGACATCTTGGATTTTCGAGGGAGCAGTTAGATGATATTTCAAAGATCCGTTTTGAGGAGGAGCTTACGGGGATCATGGAGGAAAAGAAAAAGTACGAGGAGAAGTATGGAAAGCAGATACCTGTTTTTGCAGCAGGCGGGATCTGGGATGCATCCGATGCAAAGCGGATCGAAGCACTCGGAGCAGACGGAGTTCAGGCAGCGACAAGATTTGTTGCGACAAAAGAGTGTGATGCTTCCTCAGGATATAAAAAAGCATATGTGAATGCAAAAGAAACTGATGTAAAAATCATCAAAAGTCCGGTCGGCATGCCGGGGCGTGCGTTAAACAATGCTTTTATCCAAAAGACAGAACGGGCGCCGGAGAGCGTGGAACGCTGTTATCACTGCATTAAAAACTGTAAACCGGCGCAGATTCCGTACTGCATCACACAGGCGTTGATCCGTGCTGTGCATGGAGACGTTGAAAACGGACTTGTATTTTGCGGTTCGAATGTTGGAAAAATAGATCGGATTTCGACGGTGCGTGAAGTAATAGAGGATCTGATGTATGAAAAAGAGGTAAAAATGCCATGAAAATGGTGGGAAAAGCAGAATGAAATTGTGTAAATTGTTCATATTTTTAAAAAAATAAAAAAACTTCAAAAAAATACTTGCAAATAAAAAAAAACATGCTATAATAAGTATCAGTTCGGCTCGTTGGTCAAGCGGTTAAGACGCCGCCCTCTCACGGCGGAAACAGGGGTTCGATTCCCCTACGAGCTACTCTGTTTTTATAACAGAGATGAACAAATACTTATGGCCCGTTGGTCAAGCGGTTAAGACGCCGCCCTCTCACGGCGGAAACAGGGGTTCGATTCCCCTACGAGCTACTCTGTTTTTATAACAGAGATGAACAAATACTTATGGCCCGTTGGTCAAGCGGTTAAGACGCCGCCCTCTCACGGCGGAAACAGGGGTTCGATTCCCCTACGAGCTACTCACTGTTATTTCGAAAGAGATAAACAGCCCAACCCGGAAGTTGTCAGTATGCCAGATGGTATATTGGCAATTTTTTTATTGTCAAAAACAGGTATCTTTTACAAATATGATATGCTACAATGGAACGCAGGGGAGGGAATTGGGATGAAAAACAAAATCTACAAAAAAATAAAAAAATGGAAAGCAAGGCTTGGGGAAGATATTTTCTGTATCGTTGAACCAAACCCGTTTCTGGCGCAGATGATGATGTTTTTGTACGGGATCGTCGGTGTCATGCTGGTCTGTGATATTGTATTGTGTGTTTCGGATTATCATAAGGCAGGGATGCAGGAGATCATAAAAGATCTTCCGGTGCTTGTTATGACGCTGGCGCTTATTTTATTTTTGTGCTGGGTGCGGAAAAGTACACTGACCGAGGTGGCGGCAGGCGCGCACAAAATTGGAACAAAAACGGGAACACTGGGCAGGTGCAGGATCTTTACGTGGGATGAGGTCGTGTCAAAAAAAGAATTTTTTGAGAGAGTGACATTTTATGGGAAAAAGGGAAAGAAACTGTTTGCGGTAAGTAAGCAGTATGCCGGATATGAGAGTTTTTTACAGATGTATCTTGACCATGTGATGATAAAGCAGAATCAGACAGCGGTAAAAAGCGGCGAAAGGAGATAGCAGATGGCAGTGATAGGGATTGATCTTGGCACGACCAACAGTCTCTGTGCGGTATGCAGGGACGGAAAGATCGAACTGGTGCCAAATCCGAACGGTGATTACCTGACGCCGTCCGTTGTGAGTTTTGGAGATCAGGGGGAGGTCTATGTCGGAAAGATCGCAAAGGAAATGCAGATCACAAGACCCAAGCAGACTTTTGCGGAGTTCAAGCGCGATATGGGGACGGATCGGATTTTTCGGGCATGCGGGCAGGAGTACCGGGCAGAGGAACTGTCTGCGTTTGTCCTGAAAAAATTAAAAGAGGATGCGGAGAAGTTTCTCGGTGAGCCGGTTACCGAGGCGGTCATCAGTGTCCCAGCATATTTTGATGACGACAGGCGTTACGCAACGAAAAATGCCGGAAAACTGGCAGGACTTTATGTGGAACGGATCGTCAATGAGCCGTCTGCGGTTGCCCTGCGCCATCAGGTGCGGGAAAAGGAGATGGAGACTTTCATTATCTTTGATTTTGGAGGTGGAACATTAGACGTGTCTTTGGTGGAAGCGTTTGACAATATGGTCGAGATCCGGGCGGTTGCGGGCGATAACCATCTGGGCGGTAAGGATTTTAATGAGGTCATAGCGGAGGATTTTCTGAAAAACTGTGGGATTGATCCGTCTTCTCTGGGCGAAAAGGAACACGGGATCGTTTTGCGGGAGGCAGAACTTTTAAAGAAACAGCTCTCAAAAGAGGATACGGCAGAAAGAACCGTTCTGCTCGGAGAAAAAGAATATGTGATGCGGCTTGACAATCAGAAGCTGATCAGGATAGCGGCAGGATTGTTTCAGAGGATGTCTGTCCCGTTAAAGAGGGTGATGGATGATGCCGGTATGCAATGGGAGGATATTGACCGCATCATTCTTGCGGGTGGATCCTCTAAGATGCCGGTCGTCAGGCGTTATGTGGAAAGTATTTCTGAAACAGAAGTTGTGATGGATGACAGGCCGGATGAATGTGTTGCCATCGGGGTAGGTCTGACTGTGGCGATCAAGGAGCGGTCTGTGGAATGGAAAGACATGATCCTTGCCGATATCTGTCCGTTTTCTTTGGGAACAGAAATCTATGATGGAACATTTTCGACGATCATTGAACGGAATGATTCGCTCCCGTGCAGCAGATCGCGTTATTATGTGACGACAGCGGACAACCAGACGACAATGCATTTTAAAATTTATCAGGGAGAACATTTGAACGCAAAAGAGAATCTTTTGCTTGGGGAACTTGATATTACGGACCTGCCGGAAGCTCCGGCGGGAGAGACTGGGGTTTTGGTGACTTTTTTATATGATATCAACGGGATTTTGGATATCCATATTAAAAGTGCCACGAATGAGGTTCGAAAGGTCATACTCAATAAGAATATCCGGATGTCAGGGGAAGAATTAGACAAGTGCATTGAAAAAATGAATCAGACAGCGCTTTATCCGGCGGGCAGGGAGAGAAACCGGCTGCTTGTGGAGCGCGCAAAGCGTCTGTTTGAGGAGAGCAGCGGAGTTGTCCGCGAAAATATCAGGGTATTGTTAAAGCAGTTTGCGGAGGCGGTGGACTATGGGGCAGAGCGTGACATCCGGGAGCAGTATGTGCGGCTGTCGCTCTATTTAGAAGCGGTGGAACAGAACAGGGTTTCTTTAAAGGAAGATCCTTCTTTCTGGGAAGAGCATGAGGATGAGTAGCATATGGATATCTGGGAAATATTAGGGATAGAGGAGACTTTTGATAAAACAGAAATAAAAAGGGCATACGCGAGAAAGGCAAAGCTGTATCACCCGGAGGAACATCCAAAGGAATATCAGAGACTGCGCAGCGCATACCGTATGGCAGTGAAACTGGCGGAAGAAAGCAAAAAAGCGATGGAAATTGATGCAGGCGTGCCGGTAGGGGAGGATGAAACAGAGAAGCCATCCGAGGGGGAGAATCCTTATAATTATGAAGAGGTCGCTTCGTATGTTTCAAAGGAGAACGAAGAGCAGTTTTTTCTGGAGTTTGAGTTATTGATGGAAAATCCCTGTCTGACAAATCAGATCAACTGTTTTCGGGCTTTGTTTTCGCGTGAGGAATACAGATCGCTATTTTCGGATGCAGGGGTGCGCCGGAAATTAGGGGAAAGGATCCTGACATGCAAAAATTTCGGCTCGCATATGCTGGATTTTTTTGAGACTTACTTAGCGGATGATGATCCGGACAGCATTTTAAAACAGAAAGAATGGCGCAGACTGCGGAAAGCGGCGGCAGCAACAGCGCAGAAAGACATTTCCATAACAGCGGGGCCGGAGGAGATCGACGAGCACCAGTGGATCTTATACCGGCTGCGTTCTGCCGGATATGCAGGACTTACCACACAAAAAGCCGCGGAATTATATTTAGAACAGTATCTGCCGTGGGCGAAGGAGCACAGGGAAGAACTGGCTGCATTCCGGAAAAAGAAAAGGAAACAGTATCTTGCATGGAATATCGGCGTTGTTGCCGGGGTTTTTGGTGCGGTTTTTCTGTTCTGGTTTCTTGTGGCGTAAAATATAAATTTTTGGGCGTAATGTTTTCCTTTGCTTTTTTGTGTACAAGTCCGGATAACAATAAACTGTTGACCGATGATATTCGATATTTAGGCGTTGGAGGTCATCTATTTGCGATTGCAGCACAAAAATCTGTCGATTATGGGTATGATGGATATATGTATGGCTTTGCTGCTAATAAAGAATTACTCGATCATTATGTAGAAACATTTAATGGAGAGGTGATTGGCGTACTGCATCCATATCAATTTGCTATTGATGAGGTAAATGCTAAAAAAATAATGGAGGTGTATGACTATGACTGGACAGATGAAGAAATATAGAGATTCTTTAGAAAAAACACCGGAACCCGTTTTGTTAAGTCAGATCCAGACCAAAATGGATTTGAGAGGACTTATGCATTATGCAAAAGAAAAAGGAAAGAAAGTAATGGAACTTTCTGAAAAAGAAAGAATGTCATTTATTAAGAAATAGCTTGCATTTTAAAGAGGAAAGTGTTACATTAATAAATGATAACACGATGACTTGATTGAGAGAGGACGAAAGCCCTCTCTCAATTCACGTTTAGGAGCCATGTATTTCTGCAACAGAAATGCATGCAGAAGGAAAACTGAATATGGAAGAAAGAAGGTGTACACATGTCAAAACGTGAAACATACGAAACGCGCACCGAAGAACTGATTACTCCGATTTTAGACCGCATGAATTTTGAGCTGGTCGATGTGGAGTATGTAAAGGAAGGCGGTACCTGGTACTTAAGAGCCTATATCGACAAGGAAGGCGGCATTACCGTAAACGACTGTGAGGCAGTGGCGCGGGAGATGAACGAGATTTTAGACAGAGAAGATTTCGTTGAGGACTCCTATGTTTTTGAGGTCAGCTCTCCGGGACTTGGCAGACCGCTGAAAAAAGAAAAAGATTATATCCGCAGCATGGGAAAAGAAGTAGAGATACGAACATACCGTGCAATCAACCGTGAAAAGGAATTTTATGGTATTTTGTCTGCATATGATGAAAATACCGTGACGATAAAAACAGAGGACGGAACGGAAATGACGTTTGAAAAGAGCGATATCGCACTGATCCGTCTGGCATTTGACTTTTAAAGATGAACTAAAGGAGGAAAATCCTGCCCAGTGTGCTGGGCATTGCTCCCTGCAAGGGCACATGCTATGCAAAAACAGCATAGCAGGCATTTTGCTCCGCAAAACAAGGAGGATTTAATAATGAGTAATAATGAGTTGTTAGAAGCGTTAAATATACTGGAACAGGAGAAGAATATCAGCAAAGATACATTGCTTGAAGCGATTGAAAATTCTCTTGTAACAGCGTGCAAGAACCATTTTGGTTCATCCGATAACGTAAAAGTATCGATTGATCCGGAAACCTGTGAGTTTCATGTATTTCAGGAAAAGACAGTTGTTGAAACGGTAGAAGATCCGGTAGAGCAGATCAGTCTGGTCAATGCAAAGATGATCAATTCCAAATATGAGATCGGAGACGTTGTCAACATCGAGGTACAGTCTAAGGAATTCGGACGTATCGCAACACAGAATGCAAAGAACGTGATCTTACAGAAAATCCGTGAAGAAGAGCGTAAAGTTTTATACGATCAGTATTACAGCATGGAAAAAGATGTTGTGACCGGCGTGGTACAGCGTTATGTGGGAAGAAATGTCAGCATTAACTTAGGAAGGGTCGATGCGATCTTAACAGAGAATGAACAGGTAAAAGGCGAAGTGTTCCAGCCGACAGAGCGTATCAAGGTATATATCTTAGAGGTTAAGGCTACTTCTAAAGGACCGAAAGTGTTAGTTTCCAGAACACATCCGGAACTTGTAAAACGCCTGTTTGAGTCTGAGGTGGCTGAGGTCCGCGAGGGCATCGTAGAGATCAAGGCGATCGCGCGTGAAGCAGGAAGCAGAACAAAGATCGCAGTATGGTCAAACGATCCGGATGTCGATCCGGTTGGTGCATGTGTTGGTATGAATGGTGCCAGAGTCAATGCAATCGTTGGTGAACTGCGTGGTGAGAAGATTGATATCATCACCTGGAATGAGAATCCGGCAATGATGATCGAAAATGCATTAAGTCCGGCAAAAGTTATTTCTGTTATCGCAGATGCAGAAGAAAAATCTGCAAAAGTGGTTGTTCCGGATTATCAGCTTTCCCTTGCAATCGGAAAAGAGGGACAGAATGCAAGACTTGCAGCACGTCTGACAGGATTCAAGATCGATATCAAGAGCGAGACACAGGCGAGAGAGTCCGGCGATTTCTTAGATTACGAGAATGATTACGAGGAAGATGAGTATTACGATGAGGACGGCGGGTCCTATGAGGAGTACGAGGACGGCAGTGCACCGGCAGAGGAAAGCTATGAGGAAGACAGCTATGAGACTGACGGAGCAGAAGAAAACAATGCCGAAGCTGATGGTGAGGACAGAGAATAAGAGGTATTAAGAAGAATGTCAAATAAAAAGATTCCGATGAGGCAGTGTGTCGGCTGTCATGAGATGAAAGCCAAAAGAGATATGATCCGTGTGATCAAAACAGCGCCGACGGAAGAAGGGGAAACGGAGATCATTTTAGATGCAACTGGAAGAAAGAACGGAAGAGGTGCTTATATCTGCCCAAACCGTGAATGTCTTGCAATGGCGATAAAAAATAAAGGGTTAGAACGATCATTTAAAATGCCGATCCCGAAAGATGTATATGAAACGCTGACAAAGGAGATGGAACAGCTTGAAACCAGATAGAGTGTTATCTATGCTAGGAATTGCCGCAAAAGCCGGCAGTGTGGCGAGTGGAGAATTTTCTACGGAAAAGGCGGTAAAAGAGGGCAGGGCATATCTTGTCATCGTTGCACAGGATGCGTCAGACAATACGAAGAAAATGTTTCGAAATATGACAGATTTTTATCAGGTGCCAATGTATGAATATTCGGACAAAGAAATGCTCGGGCATTTCATCGGAAAAGAATTTCGTGCATCGCTTGCAGTCACAAACGAGGGACTGTCGCACTCGATCGAAGAGAGACTGAAACAGCAATCACAACTGAATAATGGGAGGAATTAAGATAAATGGCAAAAATGAGAGTATATGACCTTGCAAAAGAATTAGGAATAGAGAGTAAACAGATTATAGAAACATTAAATACGACGGAATATGCAGTGAAAGCAGCTTCCAGCAATATCGATGATCCGGCACAGAATATCGTGAGAAAGAAATTTGGAAAGTCTGCAGCAGCGGAGAATACTGCAAAGGCACAGAATAAAGAAAATGTGTCAGAGAGCAAACCTGCAGAGAACAAGACAGCAGCACCGGAAAATAAACCTGCACAGAAGCCACAGGCAAACGAGCAGAATAAACCGGCTGAGGGTGCAAAAACTGAGAACGCAGAGCAGCGCCCGAAGAAAAAATCAAGCATTACTGCTGTGTTCAATGCACAGTACAGCAAACAGGGCGGCGGCCGCGGCGGCAATAACAACAGACGTTCTGGAAATGGTGACAGACGCCAGGGGAATGGCGACCGCCGTCCACAGGGACAGAATCCAAACCGCGGCAATGCGCAGGCAAGACCGACATCCGGTTATGATGTAAGAAAAGCATTTGAACGCGCAATTAACCCGGAGGCAGCAAAAGCAGCGGAAGAGGCAGAGCATCTTGCAGCGGCAAAAGCAGCAGAGCTGAAGGCACAGAGAGAGGCAAAACCAGCAGCGGAAGAGCCGAAGAAAACGGTTGAAAAAGTACAGGTACAGACTCCGAGAGAAAATGTCTATGCACAGAATCCGGAGTACCGTCCGCAGAATAATGACCGCCGTCAGGGGAATAATAATGACAGACGCGACCGTAACAATAATGGTCAGCGCCGTCCGCAGGGAGATGGAAGAAACCAGAGAAACAATGGTGACAGACCACAGCGCCCGTACGGTGACAGAAACGGAAGAAACGATGGACAGCGTCCATACCAGAACAATGGCAGACCGGGACAGGGGCAGGGCGACAGAAATAACAACAGAAACAATGGCTTCCGTGGTGGAAATAATGGTGGCGGCAGACTTGACCGTGAGATCGACCGCTTCAATAAAGAGGCAGCTGCAGCAGCACCGGAGGAGTTAAGAGGAAAAGAATCCAGAGAGCGCGATAAGGACAGAAACAAAAACGCAAGACAGCGCAACGATTACGATGCACTTGGCGGAAAGAAACAGGAGCGCTTTATCAATCTTGAGAAGAACGGTGGCAAGAAGAAACCTCAGCAGCAGCCAAAACAGCAGCCGGAAGAGGATGTGATCCGCACACTGGTATTACCGGAGAAACTTACGATCAGAGAGTTAGCTGACAAGATGAAAGTACAGCCATCCGTTATCGTAAAGAAACTGTTCTTAAAAGGAACAATGGTTACGGTAAACCAGGAAGTAGATTACGAGCAGGCAGAAGAAATCGCATTAGAGTTTAACTGCATCTGTGAGCCGGAAGAAAAAGTCGATGTGATCGCCGAACTCTTAAAAGAGGAAGAAGATCCGGAAGATACTTTAGTAGCACGTCCACCGGTTGTCTGTGTTATGGGCCACGTTGACCATGGTAAAACATCCTTGCTGGATGCAATCCGTTCTACCCGTGTGACAGACAGAGAGGCAGGCGGTATCACACAGCACATCGGTGCATCCGTGGTATCCATCAATGGTCAGAAGATCACATTCTTAGATACGCCGGGACATGAGGCATTTACTGCAATGCGTATGCGTGGTGCAAATTCCACCGATATTGCGATCTTAGTCGTTGCAGCAGACGATGGTGTAATGCCACAGACCGTAGAGGCAATCAACCATGCAAAAGCAGCAGGTGTTGAGATCATCGTTGCGATCAACAAGATCGATAAGCCGAGTGCAAATATCGAGCGTGTAAAACAGGAGTTATCCGAGTATGAACTTATCCCGGAAGACTGGGGTGGAAGCACGATCTTCTGTCCGGTATCCGCACATACAAAAGAGGGTATCGACAACCTGCTTGAGATGATCCTTTTAACAGCAGAAGTACTTGAGTTAAAAGCAAATCCGAAACGTAATGCAAGAGGCCTTGTCATTGAGGCACAGCTTGATAAGGGCCGCGGTGCCGTTGCTACTGTTTTGGTGCAGAAAGGTACTTTAAAAGTTGGCCAGCCGGTAGCATGCGGAAGCTGCTATGGTAAAGTCCGTGCAATGATCGATGATCAGGGAAGACGTGTCAAAGAAGCTGGTCCTTCCATGCCGGTAGAGATCTTAGGTTTATCCTCTGTACCGGAAGCGGGCGAGACATTCGTTGCCATGGATACAGAAAAAGAGGCGAGAGCATTTGCTGAGACCTATATTTCCGAGGGCAAGAACCGTCTGATCGAAGATACAAAAGCGAAGATGTCCTTAGACGATCTGTTTTCACAGATCCAGTCCGGAAATGTCAAAGAACTCGATATCATCGTAAAAGCCGATGTACAGGGTTCCGTGGAGGCAGTAAAGCAGAGTCTTGTAAAACTGTCGAACGAAGAAGTTGTTGTAAAAGTCATCCATGGTGGTGTTGGTGCAATCAACGAGTCTGATGTCAGCCTTGCATCTGCATCAAATGCGATCATCATCGGATTTAACGTCCGTCCGGATCCGACTGCAAAACTTACTGCAGATAAAGAAAACGTAGATATCCGTCTCTACAAAGTCATCTACAATGCAATTGAGGATGTAGAGGCAGCCATGAAGGGAATGTTAGACCCGGTATACGAAGAGAAAGTATTAGGCCATGCAGAGATCCGTCAGATCTTCAAGGCTTCCGGCGTCGGCAATATCGCAGGTTCTTATGTGCTTGACGGTATGTTCCAGAGAGGATGTAAAGTTCGTATTTCCCGCGAGGGCGAACAGATCTTTGAGGGTGATTTAGCTTCCTTAAAGAGATTTAAAGATGATGTCAAAGAAGTAAAAGCAGGATTTGAGTGCGGTCTTGTATTTGAAGGTTTCGGTGATTTCCAGGAATTAGATATCGTAGAAGCGTATACAATGGTTGAGGTACCGCGCTAAGAGGTTATAAAATGAGAAAAAACAGTATTAAAAATACCAGGATCAATGGAGAGGTGCAGCGCGAACTTTCCAATATCATCCGCGGGGAGATCAAAGACCCGCGGATCAACCCGCTGACAAGCGTTGTGGCAGTGGAGGTTGCACCGGATTTAAAAACATGTAAAGCATATATCAGTGTTTTAGGAGATGAAGAATCCCAGGCAAAAACACTTGCAGGGTTAAAGAGCGCGGAGGGATTTATCCGCAGCAAACTTGCGAAAACAGTAAATCTGCGCAATACACCGGAGATCCGTTTCGTGTTAGACCAGTCGATTGAATATGGTGTAAAGATGTCTAAAATGATCGACGAGGTCACAAAAGATATCAAAAGCGAAGATGACGCAGAGGAATAAGACAAACGAAAAGCGTATATTTGGGGATGGAGGAGAACATGAAAAGTCTCGATGAACTTTTCGCGGGAGTAAAAACAGCTGCCATTGCAGGTCATATCAGACCGGATGGGGACTGCGTAGGCTCCTGCCTTGCAACCTATAACTATATTACGACATATTACCCGCAGATCGAAGTCAGCCTGTATCTGCAGCCGATACCCAATATTTTCAAATTTATGAAAAATGCGGATAAGATCATAAGCGACTGCACTGCAGATAAAGAGTTTGATCTGTTTATCGCACAGGACTGCGGGGATCTGGGCAGACTTGGAGACGCGGCAAAATATTTTGAGCATGCAAAAAAAACAGCGTGTATCGATCATCATATCAGTAACCAGAGTTTTGCGGATGAAAACTATATTTTCCCGCAGGCGAGTTCTGCGTCGGAACTGGTATTTGAACTGATCCCGAGAGAACGTCTGACCAAAGAGATCGCAGAATGCATTTATACCGGAATCATCCATGATACCGGTGTGTTCCAGTATTCCTGCACATCGGAAAAAACGATGGAGGCAGCAGGTGTTCTGATGGGAATGGGCATTGATTTCCCGAAGATCGTGGATCAGACGTTTTTTACAAAAACCTATGAGCAGAACCGTATCATGGGACTTGCGCTGGTAAAAAGTAAGCTGCATCTGGATGGAAAATGCATCTCGAGTATCATAACTGCAGAGGAAATGAGAGAATACAATGTTCTTCCGAAACATTTAGACGGGATCGTCAGCCAGCTTCGCGTGACAAAGGACGTGGAAGCAGCAGTCTTTTTATACCAGACAGATGAAGAAAATTATAAAGTCAGCACCCGTTCTGCAAGTTATGTGGATGTTGCAAAGATCGCAGCAAAATATGGCGGTGGCGGACATGTCAGGGCAGCAGGTTTTTCCGTGGCGGGAGATCCAGAAAAACGGCTGAATGAAATTATTGAAGATATCAGAGAACAGATCACAGATTAACGATACAGGCAGCCTGAAATTTTCAAATTGCAGAAAATGACGGCTGTACATGAGACGGGAAAATTTATGATTAACGGAATTATCAATGTATACAAAGAAAAAGGATATACATCCTTTGATGTGGTCGCAAAACTAAGAGGTATTTTAAAAACAAAGAAAATCGGACACACAGGGACACTCGATCCGGATGCGGAGGGAGTGCTTCCTGTGTGTCTTGGTAAAGCGACAAAAGTCTGCGACCTTTTGACGGACAAAAACAAAGAATACGTTGCGGTGATGCTGCTTGGAAAGGTGACAGACACGCAGGATACCACGGGAACTGTTTTAGAGGAACATCCGGTAGAAGTAACGGAAGAGCAGGTAAAAGAGGCAGTTCTTTCTTTTACAGGGGAATACATGCAGATTCCGCCGATGTATTCTGCATTAAAAGTGAACGGAAAGAAACTGTGCGATCTCGCAAGGGCCGGTGTGACGGTGGAACGTCAGGCAAGACCGGTTCAGCTCTATTCCATTGAGATTATTAAAATGGAACTGCCCCGGGTCTGTATGCGTGTGCGCTGCTCAAAGGGAACTTATATCCGTACATTATGTCAGGACATCGGTGAGAAACTTTCCTGTGGAGCATGTATGGAATCCTTGCTGCGCACAAAGGTATCTGAATTTTGTGTACAGGATGCGCTTCGCCTCTCCGAGATCGAAGAACGTGTACAAAAAGCGGCAGGACAGACACAGTCAGAACAGTGGAACGCAGAGATGTTTGATTTTATTTATGCGGTTGATTCCGTATTTTTACAGTATAAAAAAGCGGTGATCTGCAAAGAATGGAACAAACTGTTATATAATGGAAACCGGATGAAAAAAGACATGTTTGTTTCTTATCAGAAAGACTGGGAACAGCAGAAGGTTCGTATTTATGATGAAGAAGGGCGTTTTATCGGGATATATGAGTACTCCGAGATACACGGGGATTATAAACCGGTAAAATTGTTTATGGAAGCATGAAATATCTGAAAAACACAACCGAATTTTATATTGAAGAGCCAACCGTACTTTCACTTGGAAAATTTGACGGGATACACAGAGGCCATGAACTCCTGATGGAACATCTGGCATCCAAAAAGGAAGCGGGACTTGCAGCGGTCATATTCACATTTAATATTCCACCACGGAAAAGTGTGGAACAGGTTGAGGCGAAAGTTTTAACAACCAATGAAGAAAAAATGCATATCTTTGAGCAGATTGGGATCGACTATCTGGTCGAGTGTCCGTTTACAAGAGAGATCATGTGCATGGAACCGGAAGATTTCATTGCCAAGATCGTGCATCAGCTTCATGTAAAGTGTTTTGTGGTTGGTTCTGATTTCCACTTTGGGCACAATCGCAGGGGCGATTATCACATGTTGAAAGATTTATCGGACAAGTATGGCTATGAAGTGCTTGTGATCGATAAAATGCAGGAAGATAAGAGAGATATCAGCAGCACATTTGTCCGGGAAGAGATTGCAAAGGGCAATATTGAGAAGGCAAATCATCTGTTAGGGTATCACTATTTTGTGACAGGGGAGATCCTTCACGGAAGACATTTAGGCAGCACGAAACTTGGAATCCCGACGATCAACCAGATTCCGCCGGAGGAAAAACTGCTTCCGGAGAGTGGTGTCTATGTGACAGAAGTGCGGCTTGGCGACCGGAGCTACCGTGGCGTTACAAACGTTGGGGTGAAACCGACGATTGAAGGAAAAAATCCGGTCGGTGTTGAGACACATCTTCTGGATTTTGCCGGGGATCTTTACGGCAAAGTAGTGACGGTCGAGTTCTTGACAAGAATCCGGGAGGAACGGAAATTTTCATCCATCGAGGCTTTAAAAGAGGAAATGCAGAATAATATTGCATATGCGAGGGCATGGTTCGAGAAAAATGAATCCTAAATATTACGGAAATGTTACATAAATATGTTGACATTGTAAAAAATGACTGCTATACTTGAGCGGTATTGATAAACGAAGTATTCAGGATTCTTTGGAAAGGTACGGATATGAAAGCAAAATGGGTTAAGGCAGCCGGACTTCTTGCAGCCGGTTCTCTTGTATTTTCAGCAGCTTATATTGATGGAAAGCCGGGTGTGAAAGACACACAGGAAGTAATGGCAGAGAGCACAGATTCCCAGATACATGAAGTGTCTGCGGGGGTGTCTTCCACATTGGCAGAACAGATGGAAAATTATACAAAACAGGGTACGGATCTTGCATCCGGTGTTACTGATGTGATGTCGGATTACCTTTCTGTTACCGCAGCAGATATGGTCAGTGTTTCAGAATCCGACCGTGATATGACTGCATCCGGCCAGGAAGATGAGACACAAACAGAGGAAGAAAAACAGGCACAGGCGCTTGCAGAGGCAGCCAGTGCATTTGGATACACAAATCTGGGAATCGCACAGGCAGATGGCAATATCAATGTCCGTGAAGTTCCGGGAACAGAGGCAGAGATTGTTGGAAAGCTGCCAAACAATGCAGGATGTGAGATTATCGGAACAGATGGTGACTGGACACAGATCGAGTCCGGAAAAGTAAAAGGATATGTAAAATCAGAATATCTTATGACCGGTGAAGCAGCGATCGCAAAGGCACAGGAAGTAAAGCAGACAGTTGCAACCGTAACGACGACCACGCTTTATGTCCGTGACGAGGCAAACACAGACAGCCATGTCATCACCATGATGCCGGAGGGTGAGGAACTTGAGGTTCTTGAAGTCCTTGACGGCTGGGTAAAGATCAATGTCGACAGTGATGAGGGATATGTCTCTTCAGACTATGTCAGCATTGCAACCGAACTTCCGAAGGCACAGACTATGACAGAAGTCCGTTATGGACAGGGTGTATCGGATGTCCGTGTATCCCTTGTTTCCTATGCAACACAGTTTGTCGGAAACCCGTATGTATGGGGTGGAACCAGTCTGACAAGAGGGGCGGACTGTTCCGGATTTGTCATGAGCGTATTTGCCAACTATGGCATTTCACTTCCACATTCTTCAAGAGCACAGGCAAACTGTGGTACAAAGATTTCCGCATCGGATGCACAGCCGGGAGATCTTTTCTTCTACGGCAACGGAAGCAGTATCAATCATGTGGCTATTTATATTGGAGGCGGCCGTGTGGTACATGCAAGTTCACCGAAGTCCGGTATCAAGATCTCAGGAGCATACTATAGAACACCGGTCAAAGTAGTCCGTGTGATCAATAATTAAATTTAGGCATTTACAACAGAAACAACCCATGCTATAATAGCGGAGTATGAGTTTAGCCCATATTCGGTAGATGGACACTCCGACCTTTTACTGAGTATCATATCCCGGCACAGCCGGAACGGGCGTTTAATAAGAAAAGGAGGATCATAACATGATCGCAAAGGAAAAGAAACAGGCAATTATCGCAGAGTATGGCAGAACACCGGGAGATACAGGTTCACCGGAAGTTCAGATCGCTATCTTAACAGCACGTATCGAGGAGTTAAATGCTCATCTTGCTGAGAACAAAAACGACTATCATTCAAGACGTGGTCTTTTAAAGATGGTTGGTCAGAGACGTGGTTTACTGGCATACTTAAAGAAAGTTGATATCGAAAGATATCGTTCCTTAATTGAGCGCTTAGGTCTTAGAAAATAAGATCTTCTCCATACAGAGCCGCTTCCGCATGGAGGCTGGCATGTATGGATACCGTATGAAATCTGTTTTCATACGGTTTTATCGAGTGGAGACTTACTCCACTCGATTTTCAGTTAAAATAAGAAAGAATCCTGTGAAAACAGGTTCTTTGCCAAAGGCAGAAGTATATTTCCGAGACCACTGAAAAATGTATGAGAGGTCGTGGATTTTTCAGTAGTTTCGGTGCTTCTGTCTCCACAGAGAAAAGGAGAAAACGCATGTATAAAAGTTTTTCAATGGAACTTGCAGGCAGAACACTGACCGTAGATATCGGCAGAGTATGTGCCCAGGCAAACGGAGCCGCATTATTAAAATACGGTGAGACAACAGTTTTATCTACTGCTACCGCATCGGACAAGCCGAGAGACGGAGTCGATTTCTTCCCGCTCAGCGTTGAGTACGAAGAGAAAATGTATGCAGTCGGAAAAATCCCTGGTGGATTTAACAAGAGAGAAGGTAAGGCATCCGAGAATGCAATCCTTACTTCCCGTGTTATCGACCGCCCGATGCGTCCGTTATTCCCGAAGGATTACCGTAACGATGTTACCATCAACAACATGGTTATGTCTGTTGACCCGGAGTGCCGTCCGGAAGTTGTTGCAATGATCGGTTCCGCACTTGCAGTTACCATTTCTGATATTCCGTTTGCAGGTCCTTGTGCCATGACACAGATGGGTATGGCAGATGGCGAGTTTATTATCAATCCTTCCCAGAAAGTATGGGATACCGGTGATTTACAGCTTACCGTTGCATCTACCGCTGAGAAAGTCATCATGATCGAAGCTGGTGCAAATGAGATTCCGGAAGAGAAGATGATTGAGGCAATCTATAAATGTCATGATGTGAACCAGACAATCATCGCTTTCATCAACCATATCGTAGAAGAGGTTGGTAAGCCAAAACATGAGTATACAAGCTGTGCAATCCCGGAAGAGATGTTTGCTGCAATCAAAGAGATCGTAACACCGGAGCAGATGGAAGAAGCTGTATTTACCGATGAGAAACAGAAACGTGAAGAGAACATCCGTGAGATCACAGATAAACTTGCTGAGGCATTCGCAGATAACGAAGAGTGGTTGGCAGTGCTTGGCGAGGCTGTTTACCAGTATCAGAAAAAGACTGTCCGCAAGATGATCTTAAAAGACCACAAACGTCCGGATGGCCGTGCAATCAACCAGATCCGTCCGCTTGCAGCTGAGGTTGACCTGATTCCTAGAGTGCATGGTTCTGCAATGTTTACCCGTGGACAGACACAGATCTGTGATGTTGTCACATTAGCTCCGCTTTCTGAGGTACAGAAGATCGACGGATTAGATGAGAACATCACAACAAAGAGATATATCCATCAGTACAACTTCCCTGCATATTCTGTAGGTGAGACAAAAGTTTCCCGTGGACCGGGACGCCGTGAGATCGGTCACGGTGCACTGGCTGAGAAAGCACTTATGGCAGTACTTCCTTCTGAGGAGGAGTTCCCATATGCAATCCGTGCCGTATCCGAGACATTTGAGTCAAATGGATCTACTTCCATGGCTTCCACCTGTGCATCCTGTATGTCTTTAATGGCAGCAGGTGTTCCGTTAAAAGCAATGGTTGCAGGTATTTCCTGTGGTCTTGTTACCGGTGACACAGATGATGATTACCTTGTTCTTACGGATATCCAGGGTCTTGAGGATTTCTTCGGAGATATGGACTTTAAGGTAACCGGTACACACAAAGGTATCACAGCAATCCAGATGGATATCAAGATCCATGGTCTTACAAGACCGATCGTTGAGGAAGCAATCGGACGTGCGAGAGAGGCAAGAATCTACATCATGGATGAGGTTATGTCAAAAGCAATCGAGGAGCCGAGAAAAGAAGTCAGCACATTCGCACCGAAGATCGTTCAGATCCAGATCAATCCGGACAAGATCGGTGATGTAGTCGGACAGAGAGGAAAGACGATCAACGAGATCATTGACCGCACAGGCGTTAAGATCGACATTACCGATGACGGTGCTGTATCTGTATGTGGCACAGACGCAGAGATGATGAACAAAGCAATCGAAATGATCAAGATTATCACCACTGACTTTGCAGAGGGACAGATCTTTACTGGTACTGTTGTAAGCATCAAAGAATTTGGCGCATTTGTTGAATTTGCTCCGGGTAAAGAGGGAATGGTTCATATTTCCAAGATTTCTAAAGAGCGTATCAATCGTGTGGAGGATGTCCTGACATTAGGAGATAAAGTAAAAGTTGTCTGCCTTGGAAAAGACAAGATGGGACGCATCAGCTTCTCTATGAAAGATGTTCCGGCAGAGGCATAAGAAAAAACAAATAGTTTAAAAATTATAAATAATCTATATACAAGATATATGGATTTGAAAAAAGAACTGTATGTTAATGATAGTTATTAACGTGCAGTTCTTTTTTGTAATACCTGACAATAGAATGGCCTCATCGGCATTACAATCCCATAATTCCGTCCACTGGCAGGGAAAAGGCAACACCATGGGCAGGAGAGTCCATTCCATGAGCAGAGCTGATCGCCTGCATGATCTCTGTTTTTTTATCTTTTGGTACAACGATTGCAACGATTTCCTGTTCTTCCTGGATCGTGATGCCGAAGATGACAGCCGATTTTCCGGGACTGCAGCGCAGACCTTTTAAGATCGTGCCTCCGGTTGCACCGGCAGCGCGCGCGGTGTTCATGACAGCGTCACTGTATCCCTGATTGATTGTTACAAGTATCATAGCATGTGTAATTGGTTCACTCATCTTTTTCACTTCCTTTTCAACTTCTTCGCCGTCTGATTCTGCGGTGTGCTCGTTTAAAAGTTTATATAGAAATCCCTGCATACCGTTCATGGGAATACTGACGGCAATACCGGTTCCTTTTTTATGAAGGCTCAATGCCTGATTCATTTCAGCGAGCAGAATTTTTTTGCGTCCGTTTGGAATAAAACAGAGTGTGATACTTTTCTGGATACTTCCAAGACCGCATAATTCTAACCATTCTGAACTGGCTGTGCCGATCCCATGCATCTGATAGTAGACCGGTATATGGGAATCTGCTAAAAATTCGCATAATTGCTCTCTGATATGGGAGTCTGTGATAATTACAAGGCAGCGGTAAGCTTCTCGTTTTTTCTGTTCCTGCATCGTTAAAAATCCTCCTCAAAATCCAGAATTTCATTGTCGTCAATGCCAATGATGGCGGCGGCAGGGGTACTTGCTTTCTTTAATTTCATATTATAGGAGACACCCATGACCTGAACTGCAATAAGTGGTGCCATGGCAACCATCGCAACAACTCCGAAAGCATCTGTGACTACATTTCCTCCGATCGCGGTACATGCACCCATGGCAAGCGGGAGCAGAAAAGTGGAAGTCATAGGACCACTCGCAACACCGCCGGAGTCGAAGGCAATGCCGACAAATACTTTTGGTACAAATCTTGTCAGAATCAGTGCAATCAGGTATCCCGGGATTAAAAGCCAGTAAATGTTTAAACCGGTAAGAACACGAAGCAATGCAAGTGCAACGGAGGCAGATACACCGATCGACAGGCTTAAATTCATGGTATCTCTGGAAATAGAGCCGTTTGTGACGTCCTCAACCTGACGGTTTAATACCTGGACCGCAGGCTCTGCTTTTACGATATAGTAACCGATCAAGGCACCGATCGGGATTAAAATCCATTTCCACGGCTGGCCGGCAAGACTGCTTCCAAGAAGACTTCCAACAGGAGCAAATCCGACGTTTACACCGGTTAAGAAAAGGATCAGACCGATGATCGTGTAGAGAAAACCGATGATCATTTTGATCACCTGCGGCTTGTGATAACGTCTGGAAATAAGCTGGAAGATCAGAAATACGAAAATTACCGGAAGGATGGACAGCAGAACCTCTTTTGCATAATCCGGTATCATATGTACAAATTCGCGGATCACGTCCTGCATCGTGATTACGTCCGGGATTGTTGTCTCATTGTATGCGGCACCAGTTGGATGATAAAAAATGCCAAGCAGAAGGACCATTAAAACAGGACCTACACTGCAAAAAGAAATCAGACCAAAACTGTCACTCGAACCGTTTTTATCGTTTCTGGTTGCGGAGAGACCAACACCGATCGCCATAATAAAGGGAACTGTCATGGGACCTGTCGTCACGCCGCCGGAGTCAAATGCGACTGCAATAAAATCAGCAGGAGCCGCGAAAGAAAGAAAAAACAGTGCAATATAAAAAATGCACAAAAGAACTGGAAGACTGATCCGAAAGAGAATACGGAGTACGGCGATCACTAAGAATACGCCGACACCAAGTGCAACCGTAAAGATCAGGGTATTGTTCGGAATAGAAGGAACCTGATTTGCAAGAACCTGAAGATCGGGTTCTGCGAGGGTTATGATAATACCCATCAGAAAGCATACGCCGATTAAAACAGGAAGCTTTCTTGTTTTCATAATGGAAGAACCAACGCCTTCGCCGAGAGGTGTCATGGCAGTTTCTGCACCGAGCTGGAAAAAAGCCATGCCGATGATCAGCATAAATGCACCGACTAAGAACAGGGCGATCGTTCCGGTTTCCATGGGAACAACAAAAATGGAAAGCAGGAGCACGATCACCGTGATCGGCAGGACTGCATTTACGGATTCGTCAAATTTTTCTTTGAGTTTTTTGTTCAAGATGGCATCACACTACTTTCTTTTTTGATTTTCAAGCGAACCAAAATAGTTCACTAATTAACTATTATTTATTATAAGGAAAATCATGCCAAGTGTCAAACATTCTTCTGAATATTCAGAAAAATTTAACATTTTTTTATCATTTTTAGCAGAAAATAAATTTCTTCATATAATAATATGGAAGTTCTTTGACAGAATGGGAGAGACTATGGATCGGGTGAAGAAGATGATTCACACGGATTATGCATACAGATCAGGACTTAGCGGACAGAATGTTACCGTTGCAGTGATGGATACCGGGGAACGAGTTATAATAATGTCAAGTTAGTAAGAACCCAACAAAATCAAGGGTTCCCGCTGATTTAGTCCTACGAAAAAATGCCAAAGTAATGGTTATTTTGAGTAAGGATGAGCTCATTTTTATCTTCAAAAAATTTAACTTGCACTAATATAACACGAGGTGTATTTGACCATTTGGCACTAGGGGTAGTATGCCCCGAACAATTTAATAATGTAAATTTAGATAGGACTAAATTAGCTCTTGTGTGGACAAGTTCCATATTTGTATTGCTGACTTAGTCCTACTTTTTTTGCCCGGAAAAGGAGGATAAGGTTTGGCGATGACAAAGCGAGAGTTAATTCAGTTCATGGATGAGTTGGTGGAATTAGCCAGCGAGGAAAACAAGACAAGAGCAATCTTGGTAAAGAAAAAGTTTATCAATGACTTTGAAAGAAGCTATGAGTACGAAAAGGAGGTTCAGACAGAGATTACAGAACTGCCACCTTACTATATAGCAGCCATGCCGGATGCAGTACAGGAAGAAATCAAGGCAAAGGTAATAGCAGTATTAACAGAGTATGGTGAGTGTACCCCGGAAAATGTGGAAAGAGCAATGAGTTCCAAAATCTATAGCCTCTTTGAAAGAGGACTATAAACTTATAATACGAGGAGAATACGATGGATCAAGTACAGAATATGGAATTGTCAAAAGACCAAATCATTCAGGAGCTTATCGCACTTCTTAATCAGAATCAGCAGAAAGAAGCTGCCAATGATGTATTTGAGATGGCAACTTTGATTGATGGTATGGGCAAGAGGCTTGAGCAGGTGACAGAGGAATTATCAAATGTCCGTAAACAGCTTGAAAAGATGGAGCAGGAAAAAGCAGATAAGACCTTAAAGGCAACCGTCCGTAAGGCTGTGGAATCCTTAGAACAGCAATGCCAGAAGATGAAGCAGCAGTTGTTTGAAATCAAAACAGAGGTAAAAGCAAAGGCTTCTGAAATTGTGGCAGAGGCAAAAGCGAAGGGCAAAGCGGCACTTCATAAGGTATCTGAGTTCTTAGGCATTAAGGATAAGCTGGAGTCTGTCCGTGATAATGTTCGTTAGAGTATTGCAGAGACAGAGCATACCATAAATAAATTGGATGCCTTTGGTAGCGGTATGAGGGAAGCCGGACAGAAGATTGCTAATACCTTCCGTACCTTTGCAGATAAGGAAACGGTTGATTATTCCGAAAAGGAAAAGAAATTCTCTAAAACGGAGCTTGTGAAAAAGCCTTTCGTGGCAAAGAATAAGCTGTATCAGAGAATGGAGAAACATCTGGATGAGGCACTTGATAAGGTAAATAGCCTTGCCAAAGAGCCGGAGCGAATGAAAGATGTGGAAATGGCAGAGCCTTCCTTGCTTGGAGCTGTGGCAGAGCCGGAATTTCAGTATGGGGCAGAAGTCTTTGAAGAACAATATAAAGAACTTATGAGTCAGATAATGAAAGAACCGAGGAAAGATGCAGTAACAAAGAGGAAGGAACGATAATTTGGGAAGTCTCTCAAGGTGAAATTCTACTTGAGAGACTTTTTGAAATATGAACTCAATTATTGTGTTGGAATTTTTGGTGAAGCTTTATATAGATATATAGTGCAAAATTAGGACATAAATGGTTAAATTTTGTACATTGGGTTCAATCACATTATAATGTATGTTAAATTATTCGGAAACTGAAAGGGATAAATGGGTTGATATGGTTCAAAAGATAGTGGATGCATTAGTGAATAAGCAATCACAAAATTATGTAATGACAGATGAGGATGAAAAGATATATAGATATGGATATGTTTTACTGTGTGAAGTTTTTTTAAATTTAGTTATCGCTTTGGCAATTGGAATGGTCTTTTCGAAAACTAAAGAGGTGTTTTTTTTTCTTGGTATGTATATTCCATTAAGGAGTTTTTGTGGAGGGTGGCATGCAAATAAAATTTGGAAATGTACAGTGATTTCAAATGTAATATTGCTGTTCCAAGTGTATGGTATAGAAAATATAAAAATGTATTTATCGATGAGAGGGATGCTGCTAATAATGTTTGTTAATTTGGTTTGTGTATATTTTATATCTCCAGTAGATACGGAAATGAAAAAAATTAGTCAAGATGAAAAGATAACTTATAAAAGAAAAATAAAGATTATATTAGTTTTTCACATGATTATTGCATTAATAACTGTACTATCTGATGCTGATGAATTTGTATTTAGTTTGATGTTTGTATATATAATACAAAATGTAATGTTATTAATGGAAATAATAAAACATAGAAAGTGTTATTTTAGGAGAAATGGAAAATTAGAAAAAGTTGAAAAATAAAGAAAGATTGTAAAAATAAAGAAAGATATTATTGAAAAACAGATGTAAATATGGTATAATAAAAAATTACAATAAAAGAAAGGGTGGGGGGTAAAAACATATGTATCATGTAGCTATTTGCGATGATGACAAGGTGTTTATCTCATACATTAAAAAAATTCTTAATCAAGCAAAAGGTAATAAACAATACCAATTTAAAATTTTTGAGTTTTGTTCAGGAGAAGAGTTAGTTAGTAGCTTTGCTTCCAGCATGCATTTAGATTTACTTATTTTGGATATGGAATTGGGTGGTATTGATGGAGATGAAACTGCAAGATTATTTCGTGATAAGTTCAAAGATGCTGTGTTGGTATTTTGTTCGGGGGTGCGTACTCCTACAGTCAAGTCTTTTAAGGTGACTCCATATAGATATTTGTTGAAATCATATTCGGATGTGCAGTTTCTAAGTGAATTGAAAGAAATCTTAGAAGAAGTAGAAAAAAGGTCAAATGAAGAATATATTGTAGGACATTATAGGAATAATGTAATCAGAGTCAATATTCAAAATATTTTATACATAGAAAATGCAAAAAGAGGTAGTAAAATTACTGTATGCTCAGATTGTGATGAAGCAAAATTTAATGGGCAGATATTAGTAGATGATAAATTAGAGACGTTATCAGTCAAATTTTGCGAACTGGCTTTTGCACACAGTAGTTATATAATCAATATCAGTCATGTTGAAAAGATATTAGGTAATGAAGTTTATTTGGATAGTGGTGAATGCTTATCCATATCAAGACCATATCAAAAAGAGTTTCGCGAGATTTTTACAAAAAGCATCGCAGAGAAATATTAATAAGAGAGGTGAAGAATGATGGGGTGGTTAGATATGCTTATCCTGTTTTTCTGTTGTATTATTGAAGTTTTTCTACTTTATGACTATTTTTACAATTTTTTCGAAATTAAAATAAAAAGAAAATATATCAAAATAGTATGCTCAGGCACAATAGGTACAATTTTTCTTGTTAATATGTTGCAAAGTAATATGTTGAATTTGATTCTTGTTCCTATAGTGCTGTGGTTTTGTGTGACATTATTATTTGATTCTAAAGTGGGAATCAGATTTGTTTATTTTATTATGGCATATATTGTTATGATTGGCGTTGAGTTTTTGTATATTGTATTATCGAATACGACAACAGTATTGTTGGCAAAAACAGGATTGATACCAGTGTCAGAATATTTATGGCAATTATTGCTTATAAAATTTTTGAACTATATTGTATTTATTGTATTAAAGCAGATGGCTGGAAAATCAAAAAATGGTATGACTAATAAATTGTTTTTGATATATTTATGTGTTCCGGTTTCTACTTTGGGAACTATGCTTACAATATTTTATTCTGGAATAGATGTAGGAAGTAATGTGGTTTTAAAGATATTAATGACACTTTTCTTTGTATGTATGATCGCTGGAAACATGATATTATTTTATGCATTTCAAAAGTATACAGAGAATTTGAGTGAGAATGCCACACAACAATTAGAGATTCTATATCAAAAAGCAGAAGTAGATAGGTTGACTAAAATAGCTGAGTGGAATGATAATTATAATGAAATTGTGCATAACACAGCACATTATCTTAAGGTAATTGGTCAACTGGCTTATGAAAGAAAAAATGAAGAAATATGTAAAGTGGTAGATAAACTGAATGGAAAGTTAAATAGAGAAGAAATTTCTGAATATTGCAATCATAAGATGTTAAATATAATTTTGTCTGAATATTGTATTAAAGCAGAAAATATAGGTGTGTTTTTTGATGTATATGTGGAACCGGGGTGTATTTTGGGACCCATTCAGGATGTTGATCTTATTACTATGTTCGGCAATTTACTGGATAATGCCATTTTAGCTACATCAAAGAAAGAAAAGGCTGCTTCTGTTGTCGTAAGAATATTTATGCAAAAAGGCGGAAAACTTTGTGTGATTAAGGTGGTTAATGATTTGGTTGAAGAGTTGAAGGAGGTAAGGGGTAAACTCATAAGTACAAAAAAAGAAACTGGAGTACATGGAATTGGATTGTCAAGTGTTTCAAAGATTGCTGAGCAGTATAATGGATATTTAGATTATTATGTTGTTGATGAAAAATTTAATGCTGTGGTAGTGCTAGCAATTTGATTTATACATACATGTTTAAATAGAATAAAAAGCTCCTTTTCGGGCAGGTAATAAAATGAGGATTACTTGATGTCAGGAAAGGAGCTTTTTAGATTAATAGGATGATGTTTGTAGAGTTTGGACATAAAATGTCAAAATGCGGACATTAAATTTAAATTTTTTTAAAATCGGTGTATGATGCTAAAAAAAAGGAGGATAAACTCATGGAAGTTAAAAAAATTTTTGGAAAAGGTGTAATGAAATGTTTGAATGTCTTAGCGTTATTGTTGGTTATACAGACTGCGAACTCAGCATGTATATGGGTGGCTCACCAACCTAAATTTCCGGAAGTAGCTAATAAGCTAAAATTTAGTAAGTAATTTGTGAAATAGTCGACATAATACGACATTATATCTACTATTGTCAAGAGGTTTATAGAAATAATTACTAATTACTAATTGGGATTAAAAAATATGCGGTTAATCATTGTTTTCCCCCTCCTGGACGAACTGTGTTATTATATCGTGCGTTATAGTTTTTATGAAAAACGTGGGGTGGAACAATGATTAACTTAATAGGGGCTATTAAAAATTTCAGAGATAAAACAGGTTTTTTGTATTCTTAGGAAATTTGGGTTCATACAACGTATGTCGATAGCTTCTTAAGGAATCTTAGAAAGGAAACTGATTGTTCAGTTTTATACCTTGCAACATACGTCTTACATCAATAAACAAATGGATGTAGATATCCCGACCTAATCTTCAATATAAAATGACGAGGCTGTATTTGTACAGTGCCTCAGTATAAAATTGGTGTCTGCGCAGACCAGAGCCAAAAAATGAATAAATTATAGAAATAAAACATTGGTATTGAACAGAAGAAGTATCTGTAGTTTTGCATATCGGATTAAAACGATATGGATTGCCATGATTTTAGTACAGTGTAATGTTTGTGTCAGATGAAAAGAGATGATAAGCTGACTTTTTATATCTAATTAGTAAAAAATAATTATCTAATTATCAAAATATCTAAATAATAGAAAGGGAACGTATGATTATCAAATATATTTTACGTAATTTAAGAAAAAATAAATTACGAACATTATTGGTACTTATTTCAGTTATTCTAGCAGCACTCGTTATATTCTTTAATTTATCAATGAGTGATTGTATAGAAAAATTAATTAGGTTGGAGTCTTCAAAAACCTACGGGAATTATAATTTAGGGATATCTTCAGTGGATGGAACATTCAAATCTGACGACATTGACTGGGGAAATTTCAAACTAAATGAAAAGACAAATATCCTTGTTACTGTTCTTTTAGGTGAAGATGAAGATGTCTACAAGTTAAACAGCTTGGAAATTGATGATTTTACCTCTGAAAACCTTATTCAAATAAAAGAGGGTACATTAAAGATTAATAAAAATGAAGTTATTGTAGATGAGGAAAGTGCTAAGGATAACGAGTGGGAAATTGGTGACAACATAAGTGTGTACTTACCTACTGGCGAATTACAGGATTTAAAAATTGTAGGCATTGCTTATAACAAGGGTTACTTCGCTCAAAATTTCTCACTTCCGACACTTGTTTCTGACATTAATTTCGATAGAGAAACATGGGGTTACAGTAAAGATGATGTTTCGGTTATGATGTGCGAAGTTGATAATAGTGAGAAGACCTTATCGGATATAAAGGAAGAAATTGAAAATAATAACGCTGGTTTGGAGGTTAGTTTCCTTGTTGATGAGGCTAATATCCAGACGCAAATCGAAACTATAAGAATGGTGCTTATTATTCTTCTTTTATTGGTGCTTATGCTTAATTACTACATAATATCTTCAAATGCAAAGGTTATTTTAGAAAGCAGAACAAGTGTTCTTGCGACATTCAGAAGTATTGGCGCTACAAGAGGAAAAGTTATATCAGTAGTACTTCTTGAAAACATAGTCTATGGTGTGATTGGCGGAATTATTGGCTGTTTTATTGGATATTTAACATTAAAACCTGTAACAAATACTCTTGTTGGATCGGCTGAGAAAAACTGGACGATAGATGTTGATAAAGTATTCATATATATTATTTTTACTGTTTTTTTCTCTGTTTTTGTACAAGTACTATGTGCACTACGCCATGTAATAAAGTTCAGTAAGATATCCATAAAGAACTTACTCTTTGAAAAAAGCGAATGTGTTTACAGAGGTTCAATAATTAATGTTATTTTTGGTATTATATGTATTGTTATAGCAGTCATATTATATTTTACCAACTCACATTACAATCTGCTTCAAGGTATTGGAGTAATGGTATTTACAATTTTTGGACTTGTAGAAGTAATTCCGGCAATTATCAGGTGTGTAAGTAATGCGCTTAACTGTATCAATGATAAGTTTAAAAGTGGAATAGGGCAACTTGTAGCGAAAGGGCTTGGCTATAATAAAACCTGCATTGCAAACGTTATTCTCGTTACTATCGCTCTTTCAATTATGCTAAGTGTATATATGTTATCACTTGGAATAAATAGCATGTTTAGAGGCGCTGAAAATATAATTGCACCTACCGATATTCAGATTTCAAATATCACAAAGGAACTTAGCCAATATGATGATGTAGATGATATAGACGAAATTACATCTAAGACAGGCTATTACTATTCGCTTGAAGATGTAACTGTTAACAATACAAATATTCAAATGTTTGTGGTAGGAATGGACGAGGATGGAATAGGAATTAAGTCAGAAGGCGATTATAGAATAGAGAATCTCCAGGAAAATGAATGTCTTGTTGATTCCTACTACGCATTAAGAAACAATATTTCTCTTGAGGATAAGGTCATGTACAAGGATATTTCGTTTACAGTGAAAGGATTTATAGATGCAAACAATTTTCAGCTGACTCGAAATGTTGTAGTTGTTTCGTCTAAAGACTATGTGAAAAACATAAGTGAAATTCCGGCAGTTATTTATGTACATATGGTCGAAGGAAGCAATCCAAACGAGGTAAAAAGCGAGATAAAGAAAAGTCTTGCACTTGAAAATGTCTCAGTTATGACTTTCGAAGAGCACATTGTTCAGCAGCAAGAAACTGTTGCAAATATCATGCTTGTTGTATGGGTTATACTCGCTTTGGCAGTAATCATGTCAGTAATAGGTATCATCAATAATCAGACAATCGGTTTTTTGCAGAGACAACGTGAGTACGCAGTTCTGAATTCTGTAGCGATGAGTAGAGGACAGATTTTTGCGACTATTTATTTTGAAATGTTCAGTACGTTCATCTTTGGATGTATACTTGGTAGTCTTGCATCTGTATGGCTTAGTGTTGTGCTTAAGAATCTTTTATATTCCGTAGGAATTGCATTAAATGTACAGCTTGACTATATAAGTATTTTGATAATTAGTGTTGTGACATTATGCATTCTAATGACTAGTGCTATTATTCCAATAAGAAAAGTATACAGAATGAATTTAGTTGAAGTTATTAAAAGTGACAGATAATTAAGGGGGACAAGTAAAATGCAAATTATAGATGCAAAGGGAATAGTTAAGAATTATAAAACAGCTAAATTAGAAACAAACGTATTGAAAGGAATAGATATTTCAATAGAAAAAGGACAGTTTGTTTCCATTATGGGACCTTCTGGTTGTGGAAAAAGCACACTTTTATACATCCTTGGTGGATTGGATAATCCTACAGAGGGGAGCGTATATATTGATGGCAAAGATATTTCCAGATTAAAAGACAAAGAGCTTAGTAAACTCAGAAGAAATGATATTGGTTTTATATTTCAGTTCTATAACCTGGTACAGAATCTTACTGTAAAGGAGAATATTCTTCTTCCTATTAGAATGGCAAATAAATCTACAAAAGAATATTTAGATAAGTATAAGGAAATTATCAAAATCGTTAAGTTTGAGGGAAAAGATAACAAATATCCGTCAGAATTATCTGGGGGAGAACAGCAGAGAGTATCTATCGCTAGAGCGGTACTAGGTAATCCCCAAATTATTCTTGCAGATGAGCCAACAGGCAACCTTGATTCAAAAACGGGTGACGAAATAATGGAATTGTTTCAATTTATAAATAAAGAAAAAGGAATTACCATAGTACAGGTTACTCATGATGAAGGTAAAACTCGATATGGAAATCGTATTATTCGTTTGAAAGATGGTGTAGTGACAGAAGACAAACAGCTAGATTGGTCCTATGTCAAGATTTAGTACAAGTTAAAATGAGAAATTTCTCCCCATTTTAACTTGCCAGAAGCTCCGCCTTAGTGTGTGTTCTTTCATATACTCGTT